>Ga0315274_10000424_pt1 | contig 66870 bp, 48 predicted proteins | sample YL17G02_20_MG_FD_203700 | JGI IMG/M metagenome (GOLD analysis project Ga0315274, IMG submission 203700) | Sediment microbial communities from Yellowstone Lake, YNP, Wyoming, USA - YL17G02_20 | ecosystem: Environmental > Aquatic > Freshwater > Lake > Sediment | place: USA: Wyoming | collected...
GCAGAAGTTATTCTCTATGCCGAGAAGCCTGCCGTGCCTGACCGACCGTCTTATGTATCTCCTGAGGATGTACCCTTGGTCCACGTTCGATGGCACGATGCCTTTCTCGTCGCCGAGTATGAATGTCGCGGCCCTCATGTGGTCCGCTATGATCCTGAACGATCTCCTGTTCCCATCGTTTATTCCCTGTCCCGAAAGGGAGCTTATCGTCTCAATCACCGGTTTGAACAGCTCTATCTCGAATATGTTCGTCTTGCCCTGGAGGATCATGGTGACACGCTCCAGGCCCAATCCAGTGTCCACGTTCTTCATCTTCAGCTGCTCGTACTTGCCTGCCTTGTTCTTGTTGTACTGCAGGAAGACGTCGTTCCATATCTCCACCCATTTCTTGTCTTTTGGGTCAAATGTTTTTGGAGCAGGGATGTCGTTCGGAGCCCAGTAGAACATCTCTGTGTCCGGTCCGCAGGGTCCTGTGTTCCCCGCCGGGCCCCACCAGTTGTCCTTCTTGGGCAGGAGAACTATCCTCTCTTTGGGCAGGCCCAGCTTCATCCATATCGCTGCCGCCTCTTCATCTTTCGGGGCGTCTGCGTCCCCCGTGAAGCATGTCACGGACAACCGTTGCGGATCAAGGCCTAGCCAGTCCTTAGATAACAGGAACTCGTGGCTCATCCTTATCGCTTCTTCCTTGAAGTAATCGCCGAGGCTCCAGTTGCCCATCATCTCGAAGAACGTCGTGTGGGTCTCGTCTCCCACTTCGTCTATGTCCTGGGTCCTGATGCATTTCTGGGCATTCGCCAGCCGCTTGCCCAACGGATGAGGCTGTCCCATGAGGAAAGGCACCAGCGGGTGCATGCCCGCTGTAGTGAAGAGCACCGTCGGATCATTTTCGGGTATAAGCGATGCTGAAGGCAGGATCGCGTGTCCCTTCTCTTTGAAGAACCGCAAGTACAGCTGTTTCAGCTGCTTCGCAGTAAGAGACTTCATGCTATGTGATGGGAGTTAAAGATTTAAAATTGGAGCGAATCCGTCGGCTTGCTCTATCGCTGAGAGTACGCTAGAGCTTTCCGAAGAGGTCCGAGAACGCCTCCTTCTCCTCGTAGCTGAGGTCCTCGTCGTCCTGGCTCGCCGGCCGGTTCTGGACTGCCACTGGTTGCGGTTCGGCTGGCTGGGGTTCCATCACCTGTTCAGTCGAGGCGATCAGGTCGCCGATAGGCAGCGCCGCCTCGAACATGGAGGTTCCCACTTCCGGATTCAGGGCGTTGGCGCTGGGCTGCTCCTGTTCGTTGCCATTCCTGCGGAAGAAGCTCATGAGGCTGATGTTCTTCTCCCTGCTGCACTCCTGGCAGCGCACGGCCATGGTGACGTCGTGGACGTCGAAATCGGTCTCGAACTCGAACTTGTTGACCGTGCCGCACTCGCAAGTGAATGACTTCGATATCTTCGATACATCCTTCATTTCTGTCGCCTCGTTGCCGGTTCTCGTCACTTGATCTGTATGGCGGGCCCTGCCTCTTCTCTGGTCGCTGAAGAATCAGGACGGTTTAAGCATGTGTGAATATGCTTTTATACCTTCTCACCCTTTTACTCTAAGTCACATTCTTTTTCCTAGAGAACAGTGACAAGGTTATTCATGGTGATTTCATGATGTGCGATCGCTGCAAAGATGAGGTTCATTTCGTGGAGCACGACCAGTTCTGCAACCGGAATGTGTGCGTGAGCTGCACGAAGTCCTCCAAGAAGCCCTCGAAGACGAAACACGTCGTCATCTGCAAGGACTGCTGGAGCGACCTCAAGAAGAGAAGCGTTTTCAAGTCGATGTGATGACGGACGCGTCCGTTTTCTAGCGTCCGCTGTTCTGGTTCTTTTTATCCATCCGAGGATTAGCGGCGAGCCTCTCTCCTGATCCAGGACTCGTAGGGCGTGTTTGCCTCCGCGCCCAGCTTCATGATGCACGGTATGTCGTAGGGGTGGATCCTCTCCACTTCTGACTTCATCTTTTCCCAGTTCTCCTTCCTGGTCTTGACTATCGTCACGACCTCTTTCGCCCGCTCAATCCTGCCATTCCACCAATAACTGCTTTCAATCGGGAAGACGTTGGCGCAGGCTATGATCTTCTTCTTCAGGAGATGGGAGACAACCTTGCGTGCGTCTGCCTTGTTCTTGTGGGTGATGTAAACGAGTATGAATGCCATAGCCATCCCCTGCGATTCGCCCGCTCACTTCAGCGGAGTGATGCCCACGGTGACCTTCTCCTCGTCGACATCCCAGGTCTTCTTGTGCTTGCCGCCCGCCTCGGTGAGTATCTCCTTGGCGTTGACCTCGCCCTTTATGGCGTCGCCGTGCTTGGCCACGATGTCCTTGATGACCTTGCTGCCCGATATGTGGACGGTGATCTGGTCCTTCTCGACAAGGCCGGCTTCCTTCCTCATGGCCTGGATCCTGCGCCTGACCTCGCTGAGCATGCCTTCAGTCTTCAGCTCCTCGCTTATCTTGGTCTTCAGCAGCAGCACGCCCCAGTGCATGGCCTTAGATGAGTATCCGGGCCGGTCAACCATGATGAATTCCTTGAAGTCGTAGTCCTTGCCGTCCACGTTGATCGTTCCCCTGAAGAAGTCGCTCTCGTTCTTGGAGCGCATCGCCTTGATCTTCGCGACAACGTCCTCTCCGAGCTTGGTGTTGGCCTTCTCGGACAGATCTATCGTTCCGGACGGGTCGACCGTGGCCTTCCTCACGTTCGCGAGCATGCGTATGACTCCGTCCGTCCTGTGCACGGCGTCCGTCACATCGGTCATCTTCGTGACGACCACGATCTCCTCGAGCGGCCACCTGAGCTTGACGCCCTTGTCCGCGCGGATGCTGTTGCTCGCGTCCACGATATCCTGCGCCACCTCCATCTGCTTCTCGAGCAGCAGGTCGATCCTCTCCTCGTCCGCTTTCGGCCAGGCCAGCAGGAAAACGCTTTCGGGCGAGTCCTTGCCCTTGGCGTATATCCTGCGGTGGATCGCCTCTGCGGTGAATGGTATGAACGGCGACGACAGCACGAGCGACTTCTGTACGGCGTCGTGCAGCACGCTGATGTCGGTGCGCTTCTTGATGAGCTTCATGTAGAACCTGCTGACATCTCCGACCACGAACTTCCTGACCTTCCTGAGCGCCGAGTGGGTCTCGCTCTTCTCCATGTCCGCTGTCGCTCCCTTTATCAGCGAGTTCAGCTTGGACATGAGCCAGACATCTTCCACGGCTTCCGCCTGCTTGGCGTTGGGGTCGTAGAACCGCTCCAGGTAGGTGCCTATGTTCATCACCGTGACGAGCTCGCTCTTGGCCTCGTTCATGTCGTTCCAGTTGAACCTGAGGTCGTCCCAGGTGACGTTGCTGAGCGCCATGAGCCTGACCGCGTCAGCAGGATACTTGGCGGTGACGTCCTCCCATGCGACGAAGTTGCCGAGCGACTTGTGCATCGCCATGCCCTTCTCGTCGACGACGTAGCCGTGCATGAGCAGCGACGAGTACGGCGTCTCGTTGTTCAGGACCACCCCCGAGCCGAGCAGTGAGTAGAACCATCCCCTGATCTGGTCCTTCCCTTCTATGATCATGTCTGTGGGATACAGCTTCTCCTCGCCCGGCCTCAGGCCGGCCCAGACTGCGTTGCCTGAGTCGAACCAGACATCGAGGACATCCGGAATGCGTTTCATGGTATCCTTGCACTTCGGGCATTCGAACGTGATCTCGTCTATGTGCGGCCTGTGGAGGTCCGCGATCTTCTTGCCGAGCTCCGCAGCCGAGCCTATGACCTTGAGCTCGCCGCACTTCCCGCACTTCCAGATCGGCAGGGGGATGCCCCAGTACCTCTGGCGGGAGATGCACCAGTCCTTGGCGTTCTCCACGAAGTTCGACATCCACTTGTTGGCGAAGTCCGGCACCCAGACGGTGCGCGCGACTTCGGATGACATCTTGTCCTTGATCTTCGTGATTCTGATGAACCACTGGTTGGACGAGAGATGTATGAGCTTGGTCTTGCATCTCCAGCAGCATGGATAGCTGTGGGTGAGCCTGTCCACCTTGATGAGCAGCCCCCTGTCCTTGAGTTTCTTGACTATCGCGTCGTTGACCTCGAGGACGCTCTCTCCCTTGAACTCCCCGGCAGCCTCGGTGTACTTGCCGTCGGGCGCGACAGGGTTGAATATCTCGAGCTCGTAGCGCTTGCCTATGATGTAGTCCTCAGGACCATGTCCGGGCGCGCAGTGCACCAGGCCGCTTCCATCGTCCGCGGTGACGAATTCATCGGACATCACCACGATCTGTGGGGCCTTCCTGCCGACCTCTTCAGCCAGGGGATGGCTGTACTTGTATTTGGTGAGTTCCTTGCCTGCGAACTCCTCTGTGACTATGATGCTCTCGCCAGCGGCTTCCTGTACTGCAGCGAGCCGTTCCTTGGCGAATATCCATTCCTCCTCGCCGACCTTCGCCTTGACGTACTTCATGATCGGGTGCGCCATGACAGCGACGTTGCTCACGAGCGTCCAGGGCGTGGTGGTCCACACCACGAGATAGGTCTTCTCCTTGCCTTCCACCTTGAATTTCACGAATATCGCAGGATCCACCATGTCGTGGTACTCCAGCTCGTAGTTCGCGAGGGTGGTCTGGCATCTCGGGCAGTGCGGGTTGACATAGACATCATTGTACAGGAGGCTCTTCTCATGCGCCTTCTTGAACGTGGACCACGACCTCTCTATGTAGTCGTTGGTGTATGTGATGTAGGGGTCGTCGAAGTCCATCCACACCCCTAGACGGATGAACTGGGTGCTCATGAGCTTGATGTACTTCTCGCAGAGCTCCTTGCAGCGCTTGGTGAACTTCTCTATGCCGATCTTGTTCTCTATGTCCTGCTTCGTCTTCACGCCGAGATCCTTCTCGACCTGCGTCTCTATCGGGAGGCCGTGCGTGTCGTAGCCGGCACGTATGTAGACGTTGTGGCCCTGGAGCATCTTGTACCTGCAGACGGCATCCTTCAGAGACTTGTTCCAGGCGGTGCCTACATGGATGCCTCCGGTCGCGAATGGCGGGCCGTCGCACATGTAGAACTTCGGGCCGTTGGCCCTCATCTTCTTGGCCTTATCGTATATCTTGTTCTTCTCCCAGAACTCGAGTATCTTCAATTCAGCTTCAGATTCCATCGTGGCACACCATAGGGCGCGCCATTATCCGGCGGCGCGCGTTTCGTCACTTGACATTCCTTCTGATGAGTAAGACTATCCCTGGCACGGTCAAGAGCACTCCGAGCAGGGTGATGGCAGAGACCTGCCTGACCATGATGAACGGAGCGACCGCGGCGACCATGCCTGGGACAAGATACATCCAGGGGTTGCTCATCTGCAGCTTCTCCACCATCTGATCTATCACCAGCATCGCTGCCACCGACATCACGAACAGCGCGCCCAGGGCGTTCACTCCCAGCGTGTTGATGCCGGTCAGGTTCAGCAGATAGGCGCCGAGCAGCACGAGCACTATCACGTTCAATCCGAGAAGGACCATTCTCATGATTATCGTATCCATATCTCACCAACAGTTTTTAAACCTGAAACCACGCTAATGTCTCAGACAGCTGGCAACCAGCAGTCTGGTCAGCTGTCAATCGCAGGTAATCGCATGGCTTCTCACGGCAAATTCACACCCTGGGTCGAGCTCTACCGGCCCAAGACCATCAAGGACATCATCGGCCAGCCGGAGGTCGCGCTCAGGCTCGCCGAATACGCCAAGACCTACAACATGCCGCACCTGCTGTTCGCCGGCCCCGCCGGGACAGGCAAGACCACGGCTGCCATCTCCCTCGCACGCGACGTCTATGGCGAGGACTACAAGCACAACATACTCGAGCTGAACGCCAGCGACGAGCGCGGCATCGATACCGTCCGCGGGAAGATCAAGGACTTCGCTCGCGCCGCACCGGTGACGGGCGCGCCGTTCAAGATCATCTTTCTGGACGAGGCGGACGCCCTGACGCCAGAGGCGCAGCAGGCTCTCCGCAGGACCATGGAGATGTATTCCTCCTCCACACGTTTCATACTCAGCTGCAACTGGTCGGGCAAGATCATAGAGCCGATACAGAGCAGGTGCGCGCTCTTCCGCTTCAAGCCGCTCACCAAGGAAGAGGTGAAGGCGGCGCTGGATAGGATTGCGAAGGCCGAGGGCCTCACAGTGGAAGGCAAGGCGTACGACGCACTCATAGCGACATCGGAAGGCGACATGAGGAAGGCGATCAACACCCTCCAATCCGCCTCGCTCACGTCAAAGAAGATCACCGAGGACACAGTCTACAAGATCGTCTCCATGGCGAAGCCGATCGAGGTCAGCAAGATGGTGGACGCGGCGCTCGCAGGCAAGTTCATGGACGCGAGGAAGGTGCTGGACGAGCTGCTTATAGACCACGGCATCAGCGGCCAGGACATACTCCTCGCGGTGCACAAGGACATCATCGCCCGGGACAAGATCTCCATGCGCGACAAGGTCCGCCTGGTGGACAGGATCGGCGAGTACGAGTTCCGGATGGTGGAGGGCGCGAGCGAGCGCATACAGCTGGAGGCGCTCCTGGCGTATCTGGCGGTCTCCGGTTCCGAAAGCGACGGAAAGAAATGATTCACGTCGGCAAAAGATAACTATTTAAACCCTGGACCGCATTCTAGACGCAGTACAGAAAGCGACCAATCGATACAGCGTGATCACATGCAGGCAGACCAGGTGAGAGAGGAGCTAGAGTCCCCCGCCGACGTGCAGGTGGACGTCTCCTCGATCGACCAGATAGAGCAGCTCGTCAACAAGGCCACATGGCGCGAGCTCCTGCTCGACATCGTCTCGACCAGTAACATGGACCCCTGGAACATCGATATCGGAGTCATTACTGTTAATTACATCGATAAGGTCAGGCACATGAAGATCCAGGACCTGCATGTCCCGGCCAACGTAATACTTGCAGCATCTATTCTCCTGCGATTCAAGGCCCAGGCCTTCCAGTTCGAGGAGCCTGAGCCGGCCGTCGAGGAGATGGTCGTGACCGAGGGCGTTCCGGATGCGGCTGAGATGCAGCTCCTCCAGCTGAAGATAAGGATGCAGCCCAAGAGGGCGGTCACGCTCAGCGACCTGCTCGTCGCTCTTGACGAGGCGATCACCATAGAGGCGAAGCGCGAGATCAGGCGCGTCGCGATCCCAAAGATGGTGGAATTCAAGCTGCCGGACTACGACATCGAGAAGGAGATGAAGGAGGTCCTGTCCCAGGTAGGCAAGCTCGCCGACAAGGACGGCTGGCTGACATTCTCATGCTTACTGTCCGAGATGAAGCGCGAGGGCCCGAGGGACCTCGTGCTCACGCTGCTCCCGCTGCTGCACCTCTGCCAGGAGAACAGGATCGCGATATCGCAGGACGATGTTTTCGGCGAGATATTGGTCCACAGGCTCAGCCCCTCAGAGATGAAGCAGGGTGAAGAGAATGACGGAGAGTGACCAGCTCACGCTCGCCCCCGAGCGGAAGGACCTCGAGCAGAGGATCGAGGCCGTGCTTTTCATGTCAGCCAGGTCCATGTCCATCTATGACCTGGAGAAGGCCACCGGCGCGGACGCCGCGTCGATAAAGCTGGCCGTCAAGAGCCTTCAGGAATCATACTCACAGCGCGGGAGCTGGATAGAGATCGTGCGCGCTGAGAAGAGCTATCTCATGCGGCTGAAGCCGGACCACACGGACGCGGTCAGCTCGTTCGTACAGGAGACCGAGCTCAGCAGGAGGGCGCTGCGCGTGCTCGCGATCGTGGCGCAGCGCGACGGGATACTGCAATCGAAGGTGTCGAGGATGCTGGGCTCGATCGTCTACGACGCGGTGCCCGAGCTGGTGCAGAAGGGATACCTCGCCACCGAGATAAAAGGGCATTCAAAGGTGCTCAAGCTCACGCAGAAGTTCAGGAACTATTTCGGCGAGATCCCGGTCGGGGGACAGGCGCCGGCGCAGCCCCAGACCGCGCAGGAGAGCCCGCCCGCAGAGCAGCCTGCGCAGTAAAGTAATTTTCTTCTTGTCAGCAACACAGCAATAGCACTAGCGCTTATTAGATGAAATCAAAGGAAAAGTTAAGAAAAACGAATTACTCGTAGCGCGTCTCGTACTGCGCCTTAGGCATGTAGTGTGCTACGACCTCGCCTGAGAGCCATATCCTCCCGCCGATCCTCCCCGACTTTGGCGTGTAATCCTTCGGAGGCAGGCAGCCGTCGGTCCATTCGCACTCCACCATCTTATTGTTGATGTGGCCGTGCTTGTCGTGGCCCCTGTATCTGCGGGCGCTGATGATCTCGAACAACGCCCCGCTTATAATGAACATATCTCCGATTTCCACAATTATGTGGCGATTTCCATGCGTGACCAGGGTGATTTCAGTTCCCGGTTTCGACTTAATAATTGGATTGCCGAATGGGCCGCGGTTCTGCCAGCTCGTTCCCCTCGCCGGACCGTTGTTCGCCATGCCATAGTGCTCGGGCCATACGTACTGCTCGCCGGTCGCGCGCGATCTCGTCTGCTGGTGCGGTTTGTGGACAGGATGCCCGTTCACGGCATTCTCGCTCGTGTTGTGATTACTTGTCTGATGCATTTCGTTCCTTCTTGCTATATCGGCAACCACCATGTATACCGCCTCGTTACAGTATAGAATAAGAATATCTATTATTTAAATGCTTCGGTCGATGCAGGACGATGCGTTACGCCATGTCGATTACGGGATCAGAGCGAGACGCTGCCGAAGAGGCTGTCGATGATGAAGCGGCCGGCGTAGAAGACGAACAGCGCGCCTGCGAGGAACGGGAGGATGTAGCGTATGAAATTCGACTTCCTGCCAGTCTGGATGACCGCGATGATCATCGACGCGATGAAGACGGTTATGACCACGAGCCCCATCGCGAACAGCGTGAATTCCGGCGTCGTCAGCCCGGGCGACACGGGCTTGAGCTGAACGAACTGCGTCGTCACGCCCGAATACGGGCGGAAAGCCCACATCTTCTCGAACAGGTCGATGAGCTTGATGGACACGATGTAGAGGAACGGCGCCCCGACCGCGGCGCTGAACCCGATGAATATGGAGTACATGATCATGGAGGCGCTGACCTCCTTCTGCATGAGCTGGAGGTTCCTGAGATCGGTGGCGGTCTTCTCGAGTATGCCCGCGATCTCTCCTCCTGATTCCACTCCTTCCTTTATCAGTTCCACGGTCCTCGTCAGGTACCTGGACCTGAACCGCTCGGACATCTTATGCAGCGCCTCGTCGAGCGTCTCCCCTCCGAACACCCGCTTTGAAGCGAGCTCCATCTCCTTGGAGAGTATGCCGAATTCCGGCTTGGCGGCGTACCACAGCGCCCTGTCCAGCTGCATGCCCGCCCTGACGTTGGCGGCCGAGAGCTGGAGGTAATCCGGCAGGACTCGGTCCACCTGCACCCTCCTGTCCTCGATCTTGAGCACTACGTACTGGTACAGCAGGCCGATCGCGACCAGGGTCGCGAGGATCGCGCCGAATATGGTGATGAGCGGGGAGAACCCGAGCGCCGTGAGCGCTATGAGCGAGACGAGCAGGGCGGCCGCAACGAACACCACGAACATGCCAGAGGCGAACTCGTCGTTCATGTCGAATCCTGCCGCCGAGACCAGGGCGCCCATCTGCTTCACTCGCTCCCTTGGCAGCAGCCTTCCCGCGGTCTCGATTTGCCTCTCGTACATAATCGTCACTTCATTCCTGGATCAGATCTCATAGCTGGGCTTGCTCACCTCTATGTAGGTGAGGAACATGTACTGTATCAATGCGATGAGCGGCACGAACGACCAGATGTTGCTTCCTGTCAGGCTCACGCCCGCGAACGACAGCAGCAGTATGCCGACGCTGATGCCGAGCGAGGGGAATATGATGCCCGTCACCATGTAGAACATGACGACCGGATTGAGCTTCTGGCCGTACTCCCTGATGTCGATGAGCTGCTCGCGCGACACCTGGTCGAGGACCACCTCGAGCGAGTCGGCGACGTCCGCTCCCGAGCGGACCGAGTTGACTATCTGGAGCAGCATCCTCTTGAACGACTGCGACGGGTTGTCCTCCACGACCTCCTGCATCGCGGTGTCGAGCGGCGTGCCCATGAACACCTTCTCCACGATCTTGTTCAGCTCCACGCTGACGGTGCCGTAGTTGCTCTTGGATATCGCGACGAGCGAGTCGAAGAGAGGCAGCCCTCCCTTCAGGGCGATCCAAAGGTGCCTTCCCGCGAACAGCAGGTCCCTGTCGATCTCCCTCCTGCGCCTGGACGCCCTGGCCCTCGGGTCCTGGATGAACAGGAACAACGACAGTATGTAGATTATGAGCAGGAGAGGGATTAGCAGGAGCGGGTTGGCGTTCTGGATGGTTATGAACAGGTAACTGAGAATCAGGAGGACAGCTGTGAGGCCGACCGCCTTCAGCATCGCCCTCTCTGTGAACGCGTTCACGCTCTCGATCATCGCGGCCTCGCGCATGGTCTTCTGCAGCCAGGGGAACTGCGACGCGACGCCAAGTACTATCTTGTCCTTCAGCGTCTGCGGCACGATCGGGGCGGGCGCCCTCGGCTGTGGCTGCGGCGCCTCTTCAGGATCTTCTCGGTTCTTCCTTGGCATGTTGCTTCACTCGTTCTCAGTATATGCACGATAGCCCTTTATACCCTTTTTCTTTGGCCCTTGGCCCCGAGCCTCTTCACGAGCAGCAGGCGGTCTATCTCCGCCAGCGACTCTCCGAATGTCATCGATGTCATCTCCACTGCCCTGCCTGCCTCATCAGATGGCGGCCGTGGCACGACCTCCTTGAGGTTCTGCTCGTACATGCGTATCTCGCTTACTGACTCGTTGAATGTCTTCCGTATCATCTCGACCCTGTTGTTCGCCATCGCAAGCACCATCATAACTTGTAGTCGCCGTTCTTCACGACCAGGTCCATGATATCATCAGGCACCCTGTAGTAGTCGGCGGATATCCTGCCCACCATGTTGATGTCGAAGTATTTCTTCGAGACCATCCATTTGAGCGCCTTGACCTTGTCTGTCAGGTCGGATTTCATCTCCTTCGCGGTCATCCCAGTGTAGAGCGCGAGGGTCTCGCCCAGGCGCGTGATCGAGCCCATCTCCTTAGTGACGTCGGTCCTCGGGTCCCACCTGTACACCACGTTGGCGCTCCCTTCATCAGTGATCTCGGCGAACTCGAACGTCCTGCGGATGCCGCTCCTGCGATTCCTGAACTGGACGATTATGCCGCCGAGCGCGGGCAGCGTGGACTTCGGCAGGTTGATCGGAGGCGTCGTGAGCCTCGTGATGCATTCCTCAGCGTTATCGGCATGGATCGTGGCGTAGACCGAGTGGCCGGTGTGCATGGCCTCGAAGAGGACTTCCGCCTCCCTCTGGCGCCTGACTTCGCCCACGATGATGCGGTCCGGCCTCTGCCTCAGGGCGTTGACCATGAGGTCCAGCATCGTCACCTCGCCTTTGCCTTCCGGATTCGGCTCACGGGTGGTCATCGCGACCCAGTGCAGGAAGTCCGGAAGCGTCAGTTCGCGCGTGTCCTCTATGCTGAGGATCCTCTGGTTCGGCGGTATCATGCAGCTCATGGCGTTCAGGAACGACGTCTTGCCGCTTCCGGTGCCACCGCTGCTCAGCAGCGAGAGCTCGTTCTGCACGCAGAGCCAGACCAGCGACGCCACCTCGGGCGATATGGTCTTCAGCTCTATGAAGTAAGGTATCGTCCAGGGGTTCTTCGCGAACTTCCTGATGGAGAGCGTGTTGCCGAACGATGATACCGGCGAGAGTGTCGCGTTGACCCTGTCGCCGTTAGGCAGGTAGGCGTTCATGATCGGGTTCAGGACGTTGATCTGCCTGCCGACGCGCCTGCCGATGACGGCCGCGTACTCGTAGACTGTCTCGTCCCTGCGGATCCAAAGGTTGGTGGCGCACCAGCCGTGCCTCTTGTGGTAGACCTGAATGGGCTCGCTGGGGCTGTTGATGGCGATGTCCTCTAGGTTCTCGTCTGCCATCAGCACCTCGAGCTCACCTAATCCGAGCGTGTGCTGCAATAAGTACGATGTTAGGACCTTCCTCGTCTCCGGCGTCAGGCCTGTGAACTGCTTCTCCAGCAGCTCGTTCGCCTTGTGCTCGAATTTCGCCCTGACTTCCTTCATCTGCCTCGGGTCGGTCAGCATGGTGACGTCGATCTTGACCTGGGTGATGAGATCCGCTCTCAGGGCGTTGAGGATGAGTTTCGTCCCCTCAGCGATGAGAGGTATCTGTATCACGTACTGCGGGGTGTAATCCGCCACTTTCTGGACGATGCGGATGGTCACAGGGATTCCGCCTGCGTCGAAGGAGTATCTCTCGAGCTCCCCTTCCTCTCCGCCGTCGCTTTCCTTCTTGGTCTTTTCTTTTGCCTCTTTCGTCTCCGGTTTCTCGGAGGGCAATGCCCCTGTGTCATCCGACGGTGCCTCTTCCTCTAGGGCCTTCTTGATAAGCATCAGTTCGTCGCTCATTCCGCCCTGTCCTGTATCATTGTTGCTGCTCTTCTTCGCCAATGCCATCACCGTCGGGTCACGCGCCTCCGGATCGGCAGGGGCGGTCAGTTGCCCAGCCATTCCAGGAACACTGCGGTCAGCGTGTAGCTGATCTTGACGAACCCTTGGTTCTCAAGGACGTAAGACCAGTACTCAACGGTGTCCTGCGGTATATTTAACTCTTTTGAGGCCTCCGAGAGCTCGACCTTCTTCCTGTCGAAAAGCAGACGCATGAACCTGTCGATTCCCGTCGTTATGTATTGCTCGTTCGGTAGCGCTTCGTTTTCCATTTCAAACACTTTCCATCTGCCGTGCTGCGCACGGTTGACATCGATTTACAACGTTTTGGTATTTAAACCATCGTTCGTTTTATAAAGCCTGTCGGGGAACTGCGATGGTCAGGATTGTTTCCTGAGATAGGATCCATGATGTCGACGTGATCTGATGCCGGACGAGACGCCACCAACTGCAATCTCCTCGCAACCCGCCCAGCCGTCGGCTCAGCCGCCGGCTGCCCCGCAGCAGGCCCCGCCCGCCCAGCCGTCAGCCCAATCGCAAATCGCATCGCTATCCGCTTTGGCTGCGCCCCCGGCCAAACCGAAGGTGGACACCGCGACCCTCTCGCCGATCGAACGTTCGATATACCTAGACGCCGGAGAGAATGGCGTGCTCCTCTTCAGGATGGCGGACGGCCATGTGACCGTGGCGGAGGCGCAGAAGCGCCTCGGCCTGGACGACGCGAGCATGGACACGATCGTCACGAAGCTGTCCGGCAAGTACCTTTTCATGGAGGCGGAGCCTGAGGCCAAGAAGGAGGAGGTCAAGATCGAGCGGAAGACGCAGGAAGTCATACCGATCGATGTCCCGAAGCGCTCCGCAGAGAGCAAAGGGTCGTTGACGCTGGGCTCTGAGCTGACTATACGTTTCGGCCCCTCGGGGAAGAAGATATTCGACTCGATCGACGGCAAACTGGACGTCGTCCAGCTGGCCGCCGACACCATGATCACGCTCTCTTACACCGACGACCTGATGTGGTTCCTGTCGGAGAGGCACGTGCTGACATTCACACGGCTGAAGGAAGAGGATGTCAGGAACAAGTACGGCAACGTCGGCATGTCGATATTCAACCAGTACGGCCGCGAGGGCATCTACCTCTATCTCCTGCTTGACAAGACATCCGACCCGATCGCGGCCATCCGGACGTCCGACATCGACGTGAGCAAGGCGGTCGACATGATGGAGTTCATACTGAAGCAGATCGGCGCGCCGATATCGTTCAACAAGAAGGACACGCTCACCATGCTGAAGCGGTGATGTATACTAAATCTAATAATCAGACGATTTTAGGCAACTGCAGATCTTATTCCAGTTGCAGCAGCACCATCTTCTCGATCATCTTCTTCTCTGCTTCCCTATCGATGGTGCCCCATCTTATCTTCTTCGCATCAAGCTTCGCGAGGAGCGATTTCTCTCTCTTAGTGTCTCCTTTGAAACCAATGACAATCCTCTTGGGATCCTTGACTCCGATTCGTTTCACCGCGTCGGCGACTTGCCTCGCTGCAGCCGCGCGCAGCAGGACCTCGAGCATCCTGTCGCGGACGAAATTCCGTCCCTCCTCGAATGCCCTGTCCGCGTGGAAGAAAGCAATCCGTATATGATCCGTTCCTGTGACGGCGTCGACATCGAACGCCTGGACGTCCTTCTCTGACTTCAGTACATCCAGTATCCGCTGCACGGTGAGCCCGCTTGACACGCGCATCACAGTGATGTCCGCACCCATCGCCCTTCCTCTTTTCTCCGTCACCATGGTGCTAACCCTCTCAAAAGTAATTTAAAGAGTAGAGTAGGAATAGAGTCGATACGGGATCAGACCTGCATCAGCGGCGTGCGCGATACGCGCGTGCTGTGTGACGCCAGGCGAATTTTCGTATTTTCGAGGATACTCAGAGAGTGATTTTATGCCAGAGCAATATCATGGTCGCAAGCAGACACGCAAGGGCACCGGCGCCAAGTTCGCCAGGCACGGCGACAGAGTGAGATCCCACTTCGGTGGGCACTTCGCCGGCACCAAGGTCGCGGAGAAGAGCGAGGTAGCGAAGACGAGGAAGAGAGGCGGCAGGAACAAGGTCGTCTCCCTCTACATGGGCTTCGCGAACGTCGTCATGCACGACAAGAAGATCAAGAAGGCGAAGATCAAGACCGTACTCGAGTCCCCCAACAACCCGCACTACAAGAGGATGAACATCATCACGAAGGGCGTGATCATCGAGACCGACGTAGGCAAGGCGCGAGTGACCAACAGGCCAGGCCAGGAGGGCGTCGTTAACGCCGTCCTGATCAAGTCCTGATCGCGGCATCTTCCATTTTCATTTTTTTGTTCCAGTTTTATCCAGTTCAGTTGCAGCGTATGTGGTGACCGAGTATACGGGGCGAGATGGTATGGCGATAGAGGCGAACGAGAAGACATTCGATAAGGAAGTTGTCAAGTCTAAGGAGCCGGTGCTCGTCGATTTCTGGGCGCCGTGGTGCGGCCCGTGCAGGGTGCTTGGCCCGACAGTCGAGGAGCTTGGCAAGAGCGGCAGGATCAAGGTCGTCAAGATCAACGTCGACGAGAACCAGGCGCTCGCATCGCAGTTCGGCGTCTCGAGCATACCGACGCTCATCATGTTCAAGAACGGCAAGCCGTTCGAAGGCAAGATCGGCATCATGTCGCTCGCGCAGCTGAACGCGTGGGTCGACTCAGTCAAGTCGAAGTGACCGCTGCGTCATGCGCCGACGGCAGCGCGAAGCGACTCTTTTTAAACAGTTTTACCCAATCGTCAGCATGACAAAGAGGAGAGCCGGACACGTCGCTAGGACAGCGAAGAAACCAAAGACGTTCAGGGCCGCCAAGAGACGCACGGCCAAGCCTGTGAAACGCAGGTCCGCTTCAGTCAGGAAAACAAAAGAGACCAAGCGGCGCAATGAGATCGTGCTCGAGATCCTCGAAGGGATAAGGGGCACTGAGGCTCCAGCGAAGATGCCGTCTGTGACGGTAGAGAAGAGAGGGAAACGGGCGAAAGGCAAGGCGAAGGCAGAATCCGTGCCCACGATACAGGCCGAGCCTCACATCGAATCGGCGCTCATATCGCGCCCTGCGACGCCTCCGCGGAAGCTCCCTCCGACCATCGAGAGCTTCGGGCCGGAAGTGGCGAAGGGCCGCGTGACGATGAATCCCGTCAAACTGATACAGACAGGCATCCCCGGTTTCGATGAGATGTGCGGAGGAGGGATAGAGGCGCAGTCGGTCACGCTCGTCAACGGCGACGCAGGCAGCGGCAAGTCGATATTCGGGCTGCAGTTCCTGTACGAGGGCGCGAAGAGAGGAGAAGCGGCCCTTTACATCAGTTTCGGAGAGCCTCGCGAGTCGATATACCCGCGCATGCTTGAGTTCGGCATGGACTTCCAGGAGCTCGAGGACAAGAGGATGTTCTTCTTCGTGGAGTACCAGCCGCACGAGGTCGCCAAGATTATACACGAGGAGGGCGGGACGATCTATGACATCATCACTGCCTACAACATCAAGCGCGTCGTGGTGGACACGATAACACCCTACATGATGCAGTTCAACGAACCGTACAGCGCGCGGCTCGCGCTCGTCAAGTTCTTCAGCGTCTTCAGGAAATTCAAGGTCACCACGGTCCTGCTTAACGAGTGGTCCACCCACCTCCCGCTGCATCCCTCCGCCGCCGTCGCGGAGTTCCTCGCGGACGGGGTGGTGTACCTCATCCATGCGAGATCCTCGGACGGAGTGCAGGTTAGAGGAGTGGAGATCTGGAAGATGGTCGGCGTGAACCATACAGAGGTCTCGCGGCCGTTCGCGTTCACGAAGAAGGGCATAACGATCTATCCTAACGAGAGGCTGTTCGTCGGCCAGGACTTCAAGCAACGGAGATAACCGCCAGTTGACCAAGTGATCTGATGGGCGCAGAACGCAACAAGCGGAAGGGACAGGGCAGTCTGGAATACGTAGTGCTGCTCTCGATAACGATCGCGTTCTTCATCATAGTCGTCGCGGTCGCTTCGGACCAGCTCTCTGTCGTCGGCACGCAGCAGCGGAAGGCGCAGGCCCAGCTCGCGCTCAAGCAGATCGCGGACGCCGCGACGCAGGTCTATCAGCAGGGCTCCGGCGCGCAGCAGATAGTGTCCGTGACGTTCCCTGACGGCGTCGATCCCGGCTCCGGTTACATAAGCGACAACTCGCTCCACGTCTCCTTCCAGGGATCCGACCTGTCATACCTGCTGGGCTTCCCGATATCAGGCACCTTCCCGGTCGCTTCAGGCTCGTTCACGATACAACTGGTTTCGCAGGGCGGAGCGGTGGGGGTCGGCGCGGTCCCATTCACCATAAATCCGACTTCGCTGACTTACTCGTTCTGCACCCAACCAATCACCCAGTCCCAATCCCAGACGCTCATCTACAGGAACAACCAGAACGCCTCCGTCGATGTGAATATCACCACGAACTGGGTCAATACAAGCGGCGAGTCGATGTCGTTCTCTCCCTCATCGTTCACCCTGGCATTCGGCAGTAACCAGACTGTCACTGTCGAATTCACATTGGCCGGCAATTCCAGCGGCACGTTCAATGGGGTGCTCACGTCCAGCGCCACCAACTACTCGACGACCGCCCCGATAGGGGCGACCGCGCAGAGCTGCGGCGGGAACGTCACGCCGAGCGTCTCGCGGGTGGTGGTGAAGACCTACAACGACAGCACCTACACATCGGAGAAGACGGTGTTCAGCCCGGTCCAGAACGTCACGATCACCGGCACGCAATGGGTGCCGTCATCCACGGTGGCGCTCAACATCACGAATTCCAGCGGCTCGCTGATGGCGGGATACCCGAAAGACGTGTCCACCGATCCGGCAGGAACATTCATTGACATATTCGATCCGTCCGGCCTGCCTTCAGGCATATACACCGCGCGGGCGACCGAGGCCGGAGTGTCAAGGACATTCACATTCACGCTCAGGGGTTGCACATGATGCAGCATGTGATAACATGATATCAACGCGCATGGAACACAAAACAGCCAAGAGCATGACCGCAGCCATGCTTGCATTCATCTTCCTACTTATGTTCGTGACGGAAATCAGCGCGACGAACGCGACTGCCGCCTACCGGTCCAACACCGGCTCGTGCGCCACCAACCTGCTGAACTGCCCTAAGATAAGGGAATGGAACTCGGCAGGCGCAGGCAGCTGGGGATCGGAGGTGGAGCTTGCCACGGCGGGCTCCCCTGTCAGGGAAGCCGTCATCATGTACTCGCCAATATCTCCCAAGCAAGTGCTCGTGACTCAGAGCGACGACGGCCAGCTCGACGCGTACGTCTCATTCGATGGCATCACTTGGGAAGTTACGAATGACATCGGCCGAGTCTGGACGACCGCTCCCGGAACGCATTCCAAACGGTTCGACGTGGATTTCGAGACCACGACCGGCAACGCGATCGTGGTGTACGCTGTCGAGAACACTAGCACCACATGCGATCTCGCCTACAAGGTGCTTCCAGCCAACGCGTCGAACTTCTCGGGCATAGCAGAGCAATGCATAGACGATACAACCCGTTCGTCTGACGTGCAATACACCTGGATAAAGGCCGCGAGGAAGCCGACCGCAGGCAGCAACGAGATGATAGTGATCGGATTCGACGGCACTGACAGCATAGCGAACGCGTGGGTCTGGAGCGGTTCCAGCTGGGGCAATCAGCGGGCGCTTCTCTCTGCCACTGCGACCGGAGGATACGGCGCCATAGGCATAGCCTACGCCGCCGATGGCACCAAGGGGATGGCCGTGTCCGGCAGCGGAACGACAGGAAATGTCGCGACATTCTACTGGAGCGGCGGCGCGTGGACAGACAGCGCCGATTTCGACATCAATGCGTCTAACAACAATGACGTCCGATGGATCCGTCTAAGTGCCGATCCCGCGACCGATGATATACAGGCAGTCTATGTGGACAGCGCCGCGACCCTCGGCACCGCGTATTGGAGCGGTTCAGTGTGGACTGTCGTCGCAACCATAGACGCAGGTCTTGACATAAGCACCACGAGACCGGCCGACTTCGCATGGAATCCGTCCGGTTCCACAGGCAAGCTCGTATGGGATACCGATACTACAGGCACGACCCTTTCCCAACGCACATGCAGCCCGCAGTGCACCGGCGCGACTTCCACAGTCTCGACATACGCCGGCACCGGAAGATGGATCACCATGTACACCGACCCCACCGCCGCCGACTCGATCAACATCCTCGGCGCCAGGATGAACGACGCCAACGCCTTGGGCTTATTCAGCTGGAGCGGAGGCGCATACGCGAATTATGGAGACACTGCACTCTCTTCCGGTACGTCGGCCAATACCTATGAAGGATCCAGCCTGGACTTCCAGCGCGCGTTCGACACCACAGCGCCGACATACTCGAATCAGGCGCAGAACGAGAGCTCGATACCTGCTGGGGGCGCGGTTTACCTCACGGTGGACTGGACCGACAATGTCAGGCTTAAGACCGCTGTGCTGGAGACGAATGAAACAGGGACATTCCAGAACAAGTCAGGGGCGTATGGTTCCCCAGATTCGCTCAATGGTAACTTCTCCACTGCGAATTTCACATGGAGCAACGCATCCACGCCCGCGGGGACGAACATCTCCTGGAGGGTGTGGGCGAATGATACATACGGTAACCTGAACGTCACGCCGTACATGAGCTTCGTCATCCGGCTCTATAATTTCACAGCCTCCCCCACTCTGGACAACTTCAGCGTCGTCAACAACACCTACATCGACAGGAACTTCACACTGACCAATACAGGCAACCAGGTGCTATCCATCGCCTGCTCCACCAATGCCAGCTGGGCGACCAGCACCTCCTGCCCAGCGCCATTGGCGGTGGGCGCATCGCAGAACGCGACATTCCGCTTCAACGCCACCGGCCAGCCAGCAGGCAACCCGCAGGTGCTGATCACATTCACCAATGCGAATGTCACAAAGACGGCGACAGCGAACGTCACGATTACGCTCTTCCAGATCTACAACTTCACAGCCTCTCCGGCGCTTGACAACTTCAGCGTCGTCAACAACACCTACATCGACAGGAACTTCACACTGACCAACACTGGCAACCAGCCCCTGACCCTTACTTGCACCAGCAACGCCAGCTGGGCGACAAGCACATCATGCCCGTCTCCGTTGGCAGCAGGCACATCAGCCAACGCGACATTCCGCTTCAACGCCACCGGCCAGCCAGCAGGCAACCCGCAGGTGCTGATCACATTCACAAACGCGAATGTCACCAAGACAGCCACTGCGAATGTGACAATCACCGCCGCGCCCGCCTACAGCTTCACAGTCTCACCTGCCATAGATAATTTCACAGTCAACAACAACACCTATATCGACAGGGATTACACTCTCAACAACACAGGCAATCAAGTTTTGAGTATCTCTTGCTCGAGCAATGTGACATGGGCCACCAACATCACCTCCTGCCCATCCAGCTTCACCGCCGGATCGGTCGTGAACGTCACATTCCGTTTCAATGCCACCGGCCGGTCTCCCGCCAATGAGACGGTGCTATTGAACTTCACAAGCCCTAACGCTTCCAGCACTGCGACAGCGAACGTCACAATCACGGCAGCGCCTACTTACGATTTCACGGTCTCCCCCTCCATCGACAACTTCTCGCTCGGGAACAACGATTCGACATACAGGAACTATACACTGACCAACACGGGCAACCAACCGCTGAACATTTCCTGCTCCACGAACAGCTCAACGTTCCCTGTTCCATACCTGAACGCCACCACGAACATCAGCGAGAACACTGTAGGGACGGCCTCCTGTTCGAACGGAGGGACGATAAGCTCGTTCGTCTCTTGGTATGGGACGAACTGTCCGGGCGGAGGGATCAGCTGCGGCAACTGCACGATCGGCGCGACGAATTGCAGTGTCGTATTCAATAACGGTGCCTGCACTGATCCGTGCGTCGGCACGTTAAAGTACAGCGACCTGAACATCACGTGTTCCGGGGCGCCGCTCGTATCGAGCATCACCGGCTGTCCGCTGGTCCTGTCTCCTGGCGCTCCGCAGAACGTGACGGTCCTATTCAACGCCACCGGCTGGCCCAACGGTCTGCAGGTCATCCTGCTGAACTTCACCGGCCAGAATGTCTCTAGGAACGCCACCGCGAACGTCGACGTCCAGTTCATCCCAGTGAATGCGGCGCTGTCTGCAGACAGGACCGACTATGAGGCGTGCGGCACGGTCTTCTATTCGATACAGACAACCGACGACGGCGGGGCGAACGTCGATTCGCCATTGTCCATAAACTTCACGGATCCGAATGGAGTGGCGCAGCTGGTCTTTTCCGCGGCGACGACGGGCGGATTCCTCTTCAGCAGCTACTCTCTCTCGCAATCCGCCAGCTTCGGTACATGGGCCATAAACGCGCTCGCCCAGAACGTCCTCAGTTTCGCCAATTTCGTCGTAGGCACGGGTTCGGGCTCGGCTGTCTGGAAGATAGACATCGCGTTCTCGCCTGACCAGATATCCTACATCGGCCCGACCACGATAGCGATGAATTTCACCCCGTACAACCAGCTCGGCAACAGGATAACTGGGCTGCTGCCATCGAACATCACCATCATGATCGACAGCACCAATGTCACGGGCTCGGTGATCGAGAGCGCCGGGATATACCAGTACAACTACTCAACCACGGCAGGCAGCCATGTCGCGAGCGCGACCGTCGATGGGGTGACATCGTCGCGCTCGTTCACGGTGCAATGATATGCGTCGCTCAACATCCAGGGGGCAGCTCTCGATCGAGTTCTTCCTCCTGTTCTCGGTCGTGCTCGTGGTCTTCGGGCTCTTCATGCTTTTCACCAATGAGATGCAGACCCTCGCGTCCTTCATCGCCGGTTCGGATAAGGCGTCCACCATCGCTTTCACCATCGCGCACGCCATCAACGAAGCGTATCTCGGCTATTCCGGCCTCAACGCCACCGTGAACATTCCCGTCGGTTACGTAATCACCATGCAGCCGTATTCGATAGTCGCCACGGACAGCCTGAACAGGTCGGGCTCAGCGCCGGTGCTGGGCGCGAACGTGACGCTAAATATCCCGGTCAACGCTTCCCAGGTCACGGTGCTGAACCTGAACGACACGATAACAGTGACTGGATAAGACGCAGATATGATGATATTACGTGGTCTCATGCGCTCCCAGAAAAACCGTATGGAAGGATGGCTGAAGGGCCAGACCTACATGGTGGAGATGCTGGCGGTGATCATCGCGGCGATGATCATAATCGTCGCGTCGATATCAGTGTTCACCAGCATAAACAACTACAGGTCGGTCTCGGACAAGACGGTGAACACGGCGCAGGATGCCGCCAACGCGCTGATACTGACGAGAGGCTTCCCCGTCGACTGGGACCAGAACGCGTCATCCGCGACCGTCGTTGGCATTGTGTCAAGGCGCAATGTCATAGACCCTGCCAAGCTCGCTGCGCTCAACCTCACGAATTTCTCCACATTGATGGGGCTGGGGCGTTTCAACGTTTCCATCACGATCACGAGCGGCGGAGAGACCGTGTACCAGGTAGGTTCGGCCAACTCATCAACGACGATGACGCTCGTGCAGAGGACATGCGTGCTCACGAACGGCTCGCCGTGCAGATTGAGCCTGCAGGTATCGGGCGGCTGACGAAAAGGGATTACAGATGTCATCACAAAAACCACAAAATGTTAGGGGATCGCACCATCGAGGTGTGGTCGCGCTGATCGACGCGATGCTCGCGCTATTCGTAGTGGTGTCATTCACGGCGATGGTGACATCCACGCTGCAGCAGAAGCTGACATCGCCTCCGATCGAGATGCAGCGGCAGGGGATGAGCGTCCTCACCTCTCTCGAGTACCTCAATCAGTTCTACTCGCCGACAGCCGTGTTCGCGGAGACGAGCGGATCCCTCTGCATGAGAGAAGAGGTCTACAACGGCACGTCAAGCGCCCTGGATGCAACGTTCGTGAAGTCCGGATGCCCGGAGTCCAACTCGAACGAGGTCGTGGTCTGGCGGACCTCGGTGATAGGCGGGCAGTTCAAGTCGGTGAAGCTCGCGATCTGGCTTAAGACGCAGTAGGGATGGAAATGGCAGACGTTTCGAATATCAAGAAGGGCCCGGGAAAGAGGGGATACATCCTCACGCTAGTCGTAATAATGCTCTTCTCGGTGCTCGCGCTGTATGCCACGAACTCCGTGAGCAACAGGCAGCAGCAGCGCGCCGTCCTGCAGAACCAGTTCTACGCGGAGAAGGCATCGTACGTGCTGGAGGACGTCGCGCAGGACATACGATACAACGTCCTGAAGCTTGACATGCCCGCGAATTCTACGCAGCTGTTCCTATTCGAGAATCTTTCCCTGAACAAGACGACGTTCCTGCCGAGCTACGCCTCTTTCCTGCAGAACTACTCCCCGAACATGAACACGAACATATCGCTCGGCTACTCGGACCCTATAGGGATTGTGTTCTCAAACGGCTTCCGTTACCAGTCGAACTTCTCCAATCGGCAGATCGACTTCTACAACTTGTCTGGAGGCCCTGCTGCAGTCGCCGGCTATTACGTGTCGATCAACTCAAGCCAGGCCAGCAGCACGTACTCCCTTCCGTCATTCATGGCGAACGGGACATTCGTGTTCGTAAACTTCACTGACCTCGCGAAGCCGAGCAAGAGCTTCACCGCTTCCGGCTATGTCGATCCAACAGTCCTGAACCAATTCGATATCAAGTACTCTGGGAACAATCATGTCTACGTGAACATCGGGCTGATCGATGGCAGGCAGAATTCGTACCAGATGCAGCAGGTCGGCATAACTGCCCTGACAATCCACTCGCTCGCAGTGAACAGGACCGTGAAGGACGGGCTTTACGCCGCCTACATGCTTCCGGTGAACATCACATTCCCGAACATGAACTTCACCGGCAACCTGCCTGCCGACGGTTGAAACGATTTGGTCCGCGGGCGGCCGGATCTGGGGCAGGCAAATGCAACGTCGGGGGCGCACGGAACCGGGCAAAGTTTATAAAGCTTAATACAGTAATAGAGTTGCTCTTTTTCTGAGAGCAGTTTGCGTTATTGCAAATCCAGAATTAGGAGGATACTTAGGAGGGGAATATTATGGCAGCGAAAGAACACATGAACCTGATCTTCATCGGTCACGTCGACCACGGAAAGTCGACATCAGTCGGACGTGTCCTCTACGACACCGGCGCGCTCACCGAGCAGGAGCTGAAGAAGCTCAAGGAGGAGGCGGCCAAGGTCGGGAAGGCGACATTCGAGTTCGCGTTCGCCATGGACAAGCTGAAGGAGGAGCGAGAGAGGGGAGTCACCATCGACATCGCCCACAGGGAATTCCAGACCCCGAAGTTCTACTTCACAATCATCGACGCCCCCGGGCACAAGGACTTCGTCAAGAACATGATCACGGGAGCATCCCAGGCTGACGCCGCGGTGCTCGTGTGCTCCGTCAAGGACGGAATCCAGCAGCAGACCAGGGAGCACGCCTTCCTCGCGAAGGTGCTCGGAATCAACCAGCTCATCGTCGGTGTCAACAAGATGGACACCGTCGCTTACGACCGCGTGAAGTTCGAGGACCTCAAGAAGCAGATGGAGACGTTCCTGAAGAACATCGGATTCAAGGCAGAGTCGATCCAGTATATTCCGATGTCCGCCTACGAAGGCGAGAACGTCGGCAAGAAGCCGACCAAGATGGCATGGTACCAGGGCACCACGCTCGTGGAGGCCTTCGACAAGCTCGTTATGCCCAAGAAGCTCACGGACAAGCCGCTCAGGCTGCCTGTCCAGGAAGTCTTCTCCATCACCGGATTCGGCACAGTGCCAGTGGGCCGTGTCGAGACCGGTGTCATGAAGCCAGGGGACAAGGTCATCTTCATGCCGTCCAATGTGACAGCTGAAGTGAAGTCGATCGAGATGCACCACCAGCAGCTCCAACAGGCTGTGCCTGGTGACAACGTCGGCTTCAACGTCAAGGGTGTCGACAAGACGCAGATCAGCCGTGGTGACGTCGTTGGTCCAGTATCCAACCCACCGACAGTGGTGGACACGTTCACTGCGCAGATCGTCGTCCTCAGCCACCCGACGGCCATCGCGGTCAACTACACTCCAGTGTTCCACGCGCACACCGTGCAGTTCGCGGGCAATTTCATGGAGCTCATTGAGAAGAAGGACCCGAAGACAGGCCAGACGGTGCAGAAGAATCCGGACTTCCTGAAGGCCGGTGACGTCGCGATCGTCAAGATCAAGCCGCTCAAGAACGTCTCGCTCGAGAAGTACAGCGATTTCCCGCAGCTCGGCAGGTTCGCGCTCCGTGATATGGGTGCGACCGTCGCGGCGGGAGTCATCCTGGACATCGTGCCGAAGAAGCTCTGAGCCAACGAATGATTTCGTGATCGGATATGGGAAAAGCGAGAATAAAGCTGGTGGGTCGTGACCCGAAGGAGCTCGAGGAAGTCTCGAAGCAGATTGTCGAGATAGCCAGGAGCTCTGGGGTGCCTGTCAGCGGGCCTATCCCTCTTCCGACCAAGAAGCTGGTCGTGGCCACCCGCCGAACACCATGCGGCGACGGCTCCGACACGTACGAGAGATGGCACATGCGCATCTACAAGCGCCTCATCGAGGTGGCTGGAGACGAGCGCACGCTGCGCCAGATCATGCGTGTGAGGGTTCCGGACACAGTCAGGATTGAGATAACGATCAGCTGAGGGCTGTTAATTCTTTGTTTTGTTTTCTATACTCCTATTGTATGGCATCTCGGATTCAATGACGATAACAAGGTGATAACGTATGCACAGACACACATCGACCACAGGAAACAGGATGCAGAAGATCAAGAACGTCCGCGCGGCGCAGTTCGCTCAGAGAAGATCCCGATTCACAGGCAGGAACATCTCCGAGAGGATACTGTTTCCGCCGAAGAGATTCACAGAAGGGATGAGATTATGAGCGCTCCAATAACTATGACCGGGACAGGAACAACTACGACCGAGACGAGAGAGAGGATGGAGAAGCTCTACGGAGAGCTCAGCAAGAAGCAGCTCCTGAAGCTGCCCAGGCTGCTCCCGCCAGAGATCGTGAAGAGGAACCCACGCGGTCCGGAGTTCGTGACCTACGAACTGATCGACAAGCAGGGAGACACCAACATCGTCAACCACTACGAGATGACCGAGCTGCACTCGATAGCCGAAGAGATCAGGAACGTGGCCAACGCGGCATCAGCTCAGCGCGCGGCGGCACCAATCAACTGATTCTCTGTTCTTTCTTTCCTTTCCGTTCTTTATTTCATGGGCGTCAGCGCCAGCTTTAAAACGCCGACGCAGTAACATCGGTGTGCGGGGTTCGCATAATCTGGTAGTGCGCTGGTCTTGAAAACCAGTGTGGTTCGCCACGTATGGGTTCAAATCCCATACCCCGCGCTTTCTACTTCCTTTCTGCCTAGGTCTTCTTGGCTGCTACCGCCAGCCTGTTCTGCTCCTTCTGAGGCGCTCTCACATTCAGGAAAAGGATGCCACGCTTATATGCGAAAGCCAGCTCCTCGTCAAGGAGTGTCCGCGCGGCGGATTGATCGATCTCGCCTATGCATCTCCCTCTGTAGAAGAACCTCACTATCCTTCATCACAGCCGGTTCTTTTAATACTTTCCAAATCAGTGCATAACACACCAATATAGTTCAGAAAGGGTATTCAAAGTCATCTTTCAAAGCCCGCCCATGAAGAAAAAGGAAAAAGACGTCCTCAATCTCCTATCAAAGGCATACACCTACCAACTGATGCAGAGCATGGATCGGGGCCCAAAGAGGTTCAAGGACCTATCCGATGCCTGCCAGAATGAGAAGATGAGGACCCAGCGTCTGAGGGAGTTCGAGAGCTTCGATCTTGTGAAAGTCCATGCAAAGCGCATAGAGGGCCGTGCTGTTTCCATCTATGAGCTTTCAGAGACCGGGAGAGCGACCCTGAAGTTCGCAGAGGACATAAAAAAGCTGCAGAAATCCAAACCGTGACGTAACGCCAAGCCGTGACGGAACTAACAGAGCCCTTCCTCTTTGAGACTTACATACCTGCCGTCTCCGATAATGATATGGTCCAGGACCTCTATTCCTAAAAGTCTGCCCGCCTTGATTAAGCGACCTGTCATCGCAATATCGAGTCTGCTCGGCGTCGGATCGCCGCTTGGATGGTTATGCACGAGTACTATCGCTGCTGCATTCTCTTCAATCGCGAATTGGAATACCTCACGTGGATGGACGCTGTTCGTGTTCAGGCCTCCGACCGCCACGGTGGCGTGCTTCAGGATGCGCGCCTTTGAGTCCAGGCAGACGCATTTGAGTGTCTCCCGCTTGGATCTGCGCATGATCGGCATCAGCTGGCGAGCGATGTCTGCCGGGTTCGTAGTGCCCGGCTTGTTTCTCGTATCTGATCCAATGCTCGCGCGTCTTCCGAGTTCGAAAGCGGCTACGAGCGCGCTTGCCTTGGCATGCCTGATCCCAAATGTTTTCATCAGCTCGGATGTAGGGAGAGCGGATAGTTCCGTCACGTCATATTTGGCAATCAGCCGGTTCGCGAGTGCGAGAACGCTCTCCTTTCTGCTTCCAGTCCCCAAGAGGAGCGCGAGGAGTTCGGCGCTGCTCAGCCCGTCGGGGCCCAGTCGCATGAGCCGCTCTCTCGGCCGTTCCGCCGAAGGCAGGTCCTTGAGCTTGACTTTTTTGAAACTATGGGACATCGTGAACTATCACGTCTTTTGCGTGTCTTTAACATCAAAAAACCGTGTCTATAAACACTGTGGAAGTGGATTTCGTGTGATTCTCACTTCTTCTCCTTTATCTTCTTCAGAATAAGTTCTCGTACTAGCTTGGAGTCCGCTTTGCCCTTCAGGAGCTTGATGGCGTTGCCTATGACGAAATTAAGCGCCTTCTCGTTGCCTGCCTTGTAGTCATCGACCGACTTCGGGTTCTCGTTCACTACAGTCTCTATGACTTTGTCTATCTCTCCAGCGTCTTTGTCCATGAGCAGGTCAAGTTCTGTCGCGATCTTCATCGGCGACTTTTTCTTGTCGAACAGCGCGATCAGCGTCTGCTCCATCGCCTTGTCGCTGAGCTCTGCAGTCTCGAACATCTCGAACAGCTCGCTGAGCCATTCCTCCTTCAGTCCGGACTGCTTCATGGTGAGCTCGCGGTAGTTCAGCTGCTTCTTCAGAGGTCCGCGGATCCAGAGAGCGACCTTCTGCGGTGGGGCCTTCTTCGCCATCTTCTCGAATAGATCGGCGATCTCCACTTCCGCGACGAGTATCCAGGCGTCTTCCGGCCTGATGCCGAAGTCCTTGCTCAGCCTCGCGGACTTAGCTCTAGGCAGTTCGGGCATCTTCTTGCCCAATTCCGCCACGTGAGACTGCTTGACCGTTATCAGAGGGGCGTCCGGGTCAGGCATGTACCTGTAATCCTCCTCCGTCTCCTTCTTCCTGAGTGTGGTGGTGCTGCCGGATCCCTCCTCGAAGTGGCGGGTCTCCATGATGACTTTCCCGCCCCTGCGGATGACGTTCTGCTGGCGAACGATCTCGTACGCGAGCGCTGTCACGACACCGCTGAATGAGTTGATGTTCTTCACTTCCACACGCGTCCCGCCGTCGATGCTGACATTGGCGTCCGCGCGCATGCTTCCGGGCTCCTCTCTCGCGACATCAAGGTATCCAAGGATGGCTGCGAGCTCATCAAGGAACTCCCTGGCATCGTCCGGCGACCTCATGTCCGGCTCTGTTACGATCTCAATGAGCGGTATGCCTGCCCTATTGTAGTCTACAGTGCCTTCTCTCAGCTCATAACGGCCCGGATCCTCCTCTATGTGGACCTCACGTATGCGTATCTTGCCGAGGTTGCCTTCCGCTCCGATCGGCTTGGATGTCCTCTGGTAGCCGGAAGGTAGGTCAGGATAGAGATAGTGCTTCCTCTGGATGATGCTGGAGTCCTTGATCTTGCAGTTGAGCGCGAGCGCTATCTTCAGGAGGTTGTCCAGCGCTGTTTTGTTGAGGCCGAACGGCTTGGAGCCCGGCTGCGCTGTGCATGTCGGGCACAGGTTCTCGTTCGGTTCCACATCCCTGTAGTTGGTCGGGCAGCTGCAGAAGATCTTGCTCTTGGTCTTCAGCTGCACGTGGATCTCGAGTCCGATTACGACGTTTACCATGAGTATCACAATTGATTCAGTCAGTCATCTCAGTCTATGTGGAACAGCGCGTCATCCTCGAAGTGGCGGCCGTAGAATTGTATAGCGCCATCCTTGAAATCTGATGATAACGGCTCTATGATCGCGGGCGTGCCCGTGAGGTTCGCCGCGATGGTGAGCATGTCCGCCGCGTACATCTCCAGCTGAGTCATCTTCTCTCCGAATTTCCATGGGCCTGTAGGCATCGCCGGTCCCGCTAGGATATCTATACTCTTCATGACAGACGCGAACTCCTCCTTCATGACCTCGCGCGCCTTCAGCGCCTGCGAGTACCACGCGTCCTTGAACTCCTTCATGGTGATGTATGTGCCAATCATGATCCTGCGCTTGATCTCCTTTCCGAGCGCCGCGTCCCTGGCCTTGGCGAACGAGGTATAGAGCTCCTCGTTCCTTTCGGCGGCGAATCCATATCTCAGGCCGTCGTATTTCTGCATGGCGGATGAGAACTCCGCTGCCATGGTCAATTGGTAAATAGGAACAGTGTATTTTAGAGTCGGGATGGAGACTTCCCGCACTTCGTATCTCTTCTCAAGTTCCTTGATCCTTTTCTTCACTCCAGTCGCGATGTGCTTGTCCACTCCTTCGAAGAACTCTTTCGGGACTCCGATGACTTTCGTTTCAGCCGGTTTCTTCTTCAGCATCGCATCCGCAAGTTGGGTGGTCTGGTCGCGCGGATCAGTGCCTCTGATGACCTCGAAGACTCGCTTCATGACTGCCTTATCCTTCGAGATGATCCCGATCTGGTCGAGGGACATGGCGAGATCCGCCAGTCCATAACGAGAAACAGTTCCATACGTCGGCTTGAATCCGTAAGCGTTGCAGAACGCTGCAGGGCATCTGACCGATCCACCTGTGTCGCTGCCGAGCGCTGCGTCGCACATTCCCGCTGCCACGGATGCGCCGCTCCCTGCGGACGACCCGCCAGGCACGCGCTCGAGGTCCAGCGGATTCTTAGTCCTTTGGAGGGCACTGTAAGTGCCATCTACTCCGCATGCGAACTCATCGAGGTTCACTGAGCCGACGATGATCGCATCGGCGGCATTCAGTCTCTCCACCACTGTGGCGTCGTATACTGCTCTGTGGTTCTCCAGCATCTTGGATGCGCATGTGAGCCTCTTCCCTTTGACTGTGATGTTGTTCTTCACCGCGATGACGAGCCCCGCCAACGGGCCGGCTTTGCCGTCCTTGATGCGCTTGTCCACTTCCTTCGCCTTTTTCAGCGACTCCTCACGGTATACTTCGATGAATGCCTTGACTTCGCCATCGCGCTTGTCTATCGCTTCCAGCTTCCGGTGGAGGTTCTCCTCCGCGGATGCTGTCGGCTGGTGGTTAGGGTTCTTCATGATCATCACTTGATCGACTTCGGGGCGGTGAGGTGCTTGCCGTCGCTCTTGGTGAACTCCTTGCGTATGGATTCGGTCTGCTTGGGGTCGCATTTCACGACGCTGTCGTCGCGCATGGCGTTCTTCAGGTCATGCATGTAATGGGATTCCTTCGCATGGCCTGACTTTGACGGCTTGATGTCCTGGATGACCTTGAAGTGGCCGAGCAGCTCGTCCATCTCCGACGTGAGCTGCCTCAGCTCCTCCTCCGACAGCTGGAGCCTAGCAACCTCAGAGATCTTCTTCACGGTCGCCGCATCCATCAGCTCACTCTTTCTTCTTCTCCTTGTAATCGAGGAATATCCTGCTCTCGGTGGGCTCGACCTGCCCCTGGTACCTGCTCCTCGCCTTCAGCGTCCCGTACGGGTTCTGCGCCTTGGTGGTCATCCTGATGAACGAGACCTGCGCTATCCTCATGCCCGGATACAGCGTCACAGGTATCTTGCCTACGTTGAGTATCTCGAGGGTGATGTGGCCCTTGAACCCCGGGTCGACGTATCCCGCCGTGGAGTGTATCAGCACCCCGAGCCTGCCGAGGGACGACTTCCCGTCGAGCCTGGCGACCATGTCGTCGGGCACCTCCATGTACTCTCTCGTCGTCCCCAGCACGAACTCGAACGGATGCAGTATGTACGGTCTCCCTTCCTGCACCTCGACGAGGCGGGTGTACTCCTCCATCGGCTTCTTGACGTCGATGAGAGAGTGGTGGGAGTGCTGGAACACCCTGAACTTGTCTCCGAGGGTCAGGTCGACCGTCGACGGCTGGACGTTCGCCTCCTCGTACGGCTTTATGACGATCTTCCCTTTCTTTATCTCTTCCTTTATCGATTCATCGCTGAGCAACAATTGATCACCCACACGCCGCAAACCCTCACGGCACATTGCGCTTCTTAAGATAAGCGAACAGGAACTGCGGATACGCTTTCTTTATCCTGTCAATAGACAACAGTCTCGATGTTTTTATTACTTTCTTGACGTCGGGCGGGACGCCGTAGATCCTCGGTCTCGCGAGCACGTCCTTGATGACTGCCTCGGCCATGGTGAAGCGCCTCTTCCCGACGGCGAGTATGCGGTCGCGCTCGAACCATATCGGCTCCGTCACGTCATGCTCCCTGATGAACGTCTCGACATCCTCGTCCTTCCAGAGCGGCGGGCCCATCACCTTCCTCATCTCGGGCAGATGGTGCACCGAGAGCTCGAACATGACCATGCACTTGCCGTTGGCGCAGATGTTGGTGTCGAACACCCTGAAATCGTTGTCCTCGAGCCTCTCGGTCGTCTTGGCCGCGAACTTGTAGAGCTGCGGCCAGAGGATGTCCTCCACGAGCCGCTTCGGCCTGTCGAATTCGATTCCGATGATCAGCGAGTCCCTCTTCTTCAGCTGCTTCTCCATCCATTTCGCGTCCGCTTTCTCCTGCGCGGGGAAGAACGCCTTGATGCTCGGCTTCCTCAGGAACATCCTTGCGGAGTGGACGAATACAGAGAGCGATGTCTTGGACACCGCGGCAGCGACGTTCCTGTCCGGATCGACGGGGTCGATGAACACGACGGCGGCGTCCTTGAACCTGCCGCCGGTCTCCGCGTTCTCAGGACCAGTCAGGCTGAGCACCGGCACTCCGCGCCATTGCGTCGCCTCGTCCAGCAGCTGCGTGAACGATCCGTATCTGAGGATGAGGAGCTCGCAGAGATAGCCGGAGAATCCCTGTATCCTTCCTTCCGCCCCGTAGACTCCGGCCGCCTTGAGGAACCTCTTCAGCAGCCTGACATCGTCCCTCTGGGCGTCCGTGATCGTGCCATTGACGTATCTCGTGTGCAGCGGCGACCTGTCCACCGAGGTCATCCGTTCGGAGATGTCCTCTATCCGGTAAGACGGCACGATGTCGATCTCGCTGCCCTCGATCCGGGCGCGGAGATAAGGATGCTCCGCGTACGCGATCTCGGAGCGGTGGCCAGCAGCGAACTTCTTCGCGTACTTGATCCCGAGGGTCATGAGCTCCTTCACTGAATAATCCTTTGGGAACAGCATGAATACGTCGAAGTCCCTGTCGCCCTTCAGGTTCGTGCCCTTCGCGGTGGACCCCGCGAGCTCTATCTTCACGTCCTTAGGGGTGATCCTGTCAAGAGCGCCGACTATCTTCCTTATGAACGCCCTCTCCTTCTCGGTCTCTCCTGCGGTCGGCTTTATCTCGTCTAGGACGGCGTTGAAGACTTGCCTGTAACTGCGTTCTGAGATCCGTTCGGAAGGCATATTGACCATCATTCGGGAGCCGGATTCCGGCCCCTATCGACGTACGCGATGATATCGCGTCCGATCCGCTGATTATCGTGAGAGCTGCTCGAGCCTTACGGTGAGGTCGTTGAGGTATCCCTTGAACATGTCGGATGCCGCGACTTTCATCACCATCTCTCCTGTTCCCGGCAGCGTGTACGAGAGCGAGAGCCTCCTGTCGTCAGAGAGCTCGGTCGTGTTGACGGTCACGGTGCCGAACACGGTGAGCGTGCCGTTCCATGGTATCGAGACCGGGTAGTTGTAGCCAGGGAGCACCACGTTTATAGCGCCGCTGCCTTCGATCTCCTGCGGCGGCACCGGCAGGCTGAACGGGGATATTGTCTCCTTCAGCGGCACGGACGAGCTGATGGTGTGGGTCGAATCTAGATGGGTGTTCAGTTCCAGTTCGGATTGGCTGAATGCGCGGAGATCCGCGGCCATCAGCTTGATCTCGCCTTTGATGTGCGCGACAGAGCTCATCGCGAAAAGGCTGAGGATGATCGCGACGACGGCGAGAACCCCGACAACCAGCACGAGGACCCCTTGCTTGCCCGGCGTGACAGGGAGCGGCGATATCGGCCTGAGCGCCTCCTCCCGCCTCTGCTCGGCGCGCTTGGCCGCTTCCTCCGGCCTCTGCTCGGCGCGCCTGTCCTCCCTCATCCGTTCGGGGGGCAGTATGACCACTCCGCGCCCCAGCTCCACTTCCTGCTGCCTTCGTGGCGCGCTGGGTGTCGCCTCATCATCGTTCGCCATAGGGCGGTTTTGGCGAAACATCTTTAAAATGCTTCCCGATTTGTCCTCATGACGAGGCTCTCGCTCCGATGGGCGAAGACCAATCCCCTGCTCTCCGCAGCGATCGCGATCGCTGTCATCGGGCTGCTGGTCCTATTCATCGGCGCGCGCAGCGCCCAGCCGCAGCCGTCCAGGATCAGCGACCTCCCGTCCCTCAAGGAAGGCACTTATGTGTCTTTCGTAGGCGAGGTCAGATCGATCAGCCAGAGGGACCGCGACTACAATGTCATGGTCTGCGAATCCGCCGCCAGCCAGGCCTGCGCGTCCGTCATCGTATCCAAGTCATCGCTTCCGATCACTCTTGTCGACGGCGATTACGTCAGCGTGAAAGGGATCATAAGGTCGTATTCCGGCCGCACATCCGTAGCCACGGGCCAGCGATCGGACTTCGCGATAATCCAGCCGGCTGCTCGATAGCCCGTCTCACTCAAAACATGGTGCGATCATGATTGTCCCACTTGTCGCCGGAATCCTCTTAGGGGTGATCGCAGGCCTGCTTCCGGGGGTGCATCCGAACGCGATCTCCTATCTCCTCGGCTATTTCCCGGCCGGGCCGATGGATCTCTCGATAGCGATAATCGCCTCTGCCGCCGCGAACAACATCCTCTCGATAATACCTGCCGTCTTCCTCTTCATACCGGACACCGAGACTGTCCTGTCAGTGCTTCCCGGTCACAGCATGGTGCAGCAGGGCCTCGGCAGGAGGGCGATAGTGATCTGCGGCTGGGCCGCGTTGCTCTCCCTCCTTTTCCTTATAGTCATCCTGCCCATCTCTTTCCTCGTCCTGCCTTCGGCATACTCCGCGATCCGGCCAGTTCTCGGCCCTCTGCTCGCAATCCTCGCGATGCTCTTCATCTTCGAGGAGAGGGGCAAAGGGCTGTCCGGCCTGGCGAAAGGCGCGTCCGTCTTCCTGCTCGCAGGCGCGCTCGGCCTGCTCCTCCTCGATTCTCCTCTGCTGTCCGAGCCGCTGTTCCCGGTCTTCACAGGGTTCTTCGCGTTCAGCAGCCTGCTGCTCTCGTCCGAAAGCGCATCGCTGGCGAAGCAGGAGGCGTGGCCATCCACTGTCCCTGAAAGGCTTCCCGCCCTCGCAGCAGTGGTGCTCTTCGGCTCTCTGCTGGGCGTAGCCGCCGATCTCCTTCCAGCCCTCGGCTCCCCGGCCCAGCTCGCGACATTCGGCTCCCCCTTCGTGTTCGGCAATCCATCGATGTTCCTCGCCCTCACGACTTCGATCACAGTCGGGCACTCGGCCAACTCCCTCGTCGCGCTGCAGACCATAGGGAAGGGGAGGATCGGAGCGACCGCCATGGTGGGCGACCTGATCGGCAGTCCGGACACAGGGACCACGTTCATGCTGCTCGCGGTGTTCTTCGTAGCGACCGCGGTATCGATAGCCCTGCTGTTCGTCCTATCCGACCTGTTCATCAGGTTCGTGGGCAGGATAGACCTCCGGAAGGTGAACGTAGTGCTGTTCATCTACCTTCTTGCCGCGGTGTTCTACACCGGCGGGATCGTTTCAGTGGGCGTGGCCGCGGTCGCGACAGCGATCGGCATGCTTCCTCCTCTGCTGGGGGTGAGGAGGACGCACCTTATGGGTTTCCTGATACTTCCGACCGTCTCGTTCCTGCTGGCCTAGTCCGGCCCATCCGCGCCGCGGAAGCCCAGAAACGTTAATCTTTTATTTTGTCCTATCAATGAATGGTACAGGCGATACAAAGGCGGATGACCATGAAAAGAGCGTTACTTCTTGCTGCGGTACTACTCATCGGAGTGGTCATGTTCGGATGCACGCAGCAGCAGAAGCAGGCGTCGTTCAGCGAGAAGGACGCCAGGACGTTCGTCAACGACGACCTGAACTCCAAGTTCTCCGGCGCAGAGATCAAGGAGATCACTGAGCTCAGTCCCTCTCCGACGAACGACAGCTGGCAGATCAAGGCCAGAGTCACATTCAACTACTCCAGCCCGTGCCCGGTGAGGATGAACGTCTACTACGACTACCCGAGGAAGGGATTCATCGCCACCCCGCCCGAGTACATCACGCGCGACTGCACCGTCTGCATGAACACGGCCTCGTGCGTCATCGGCACTCCCGAGGAGGCGATCATCGCTTCGCACACCATGAACGGCTCGACGACCGTGAACGACTACATCACGGCGCACGACAACGCGGTGCCGGACGCCAAGTTCTACACGGAATACGTCGACACGACCAGCAAGAAGAGCTATCGCAATATATGGATCGTCAAGTGGCTGTCGCCGACAACGAACTTCGGTATCCTCACCATGATCTCGGACACCGGCGAGATCCTCAAGAGCTGGGAAGTCACCAAGAGCGAGCTGATCTGAGCTTTCCGTTCTATATCTAACTCTCTTCGGCCCTAGCCTGTGCTCAGACCAGGAACGCGATATCGCTCTCGTTCTTTTTCGCTTCCTCGTATGATGCCTTCAGGAAATCGGCGAAGCTCTTCCCCCTCGCCCGCTTCCAGCTGTAGATTCCCTCGAAAACCCGCATGAGCGGTCTGCCATCGATGGCCGCGGCCTCGAACTGCGGATACGCGGTCGACTTTCTTCCGATGAGCGCCTTCATCCTGCTGTCATTCAGTATCACCGGCGTGAGTATCTCGCTTAGCTGCCACACCAGCTGCGGCGATTCGAACGAGGAGCGCTCTGCGTCCGGGAAGACCTCTCTCCATTTCTTGAAGTAGAGGAAGTGCAGCGTCTCATGCGCCACCGTTTCCCTCATACTAGCCACGCTCTTCAGGTAGTATATGGTGAACGACCAGTCGTCGAGGTCGCGGGGGCAGATCGGGTTGATCGAGACATGAGCGCGGACGTATCTCCTGTCCGCCGGCCACTGCGTCTCCATCATCTTCGGAAGGAGGGACATGAACTCGCCGTTGACCTTGCCCCATTCCGCTTCGAATAGGCGCCGTTGGGACCTTATCATGCGCGCCTCTTCCTGCCACGCCATCGTCGTATAGCATCCGATGGCAGAGAGTTCCTGACGGTCGGTCCGCGCGCGCCGCAGCTCCTCGCGGAGAGGCGAGTGCGCGCTGAAGATGCAGTTGCTCCAGTCCACCTTGTTGCAGCTCGTGTTATAGAAGGAGTGGATCGCCTTGGCATCGCTCCCTGCGCCCGCGTATCCGAATCTGACCTTTGGCTGCATATAAGCTATGTGCGGCCGGATAATATATGCCTTTCCAACCGCTGAGGGTCATCGCTTGAAAAGAAGTGATTTATGGGGCGTGATTCGCGGAGGTGCAGTCACAACTTCGCGAACTTCGCCCTCTTGCCGAGCCCCTCTTCGATGCGCAGGAGCTGGTTGTACTTCGCGGTGCGCTCCCCTCTGCAGGGCGCGCCCGTCTTTATCTGTCCGCACTCGAGCGCGACCGCGAGGTCCGCGATGAACGTGTCTTCCGTCTCTCCGGAGCGGTGGCTGACGATGACATTCCATCCGTTGCGGTCGGCGAGCTCCGCGGCGCTCATGGCCTCGGTGAGCGTGCCGACCTGGTTCACCTTCAGTATCATGGCGTTGCCTGCCTTTCTCTGTACTGCCTTGCTGACTAGCCGAGCGTTCGAGACGAAGTAGTCGTCCCCAACTATCTGGATGCCACCCTCCCGCGTCAGCTGCGCGAGGCTGTCCATGTCGTTCTCCTCGAACGGATCCTCTATCGATACGATCGGGAACCTGCTGATGAGGTCCTGGTATTTCCGCATGAGCTCCCTCGCGGACAGGGTCTGGCCGTCTATCCTGTACTGTCCGAGCGAGTGGAACGACGTCGCCGCGGCGTCGATGCCTACCGATATCCTGTTATCGTATCCCGCCTCGCTGATCGCTTCCATTATCGCGTTGAGCGCGCCTTCGGTCGTACGGAGCGGAGGCGCGAATCCGCCCTCGTCTCCGACATTCCTGGCGACGCCGCCGTATTCCTTCTCGAGCAGCCTGCCGAGCACGTGGTATGTCTCAACGCCCGCCCTCAGCGCATCGCTGAACGACTTGAATCCGTGGGGGATTATCATGAACTCCTGCACCGCGAGGCCGTTGCCCGAGTGCTTCCCGCCGTTTATGACGTTCATCAATGGGACAGGCAGCGTCCTGGCCTTCGGATTGAGATGCTCGTGGATCGGCTTCCTGCCGCTGTACGCCGCGGCGGCGCACGCGGCTAGGGAGAGCGCCGCGGTCGCGTTCGCTCCGGCGAGCCTCTTGCTCTCCCCGCCGGCCTCCTTGATTATCATCCTGTCTATCCCGGTCTGGTCGGCGGCGTCCATGCCGACGAGCTTCTTCCCTATGCGCTTGGCGTTCGCTACCGCTTTCCTCACTCCCTTGCCGAGAAAACGCCTTCCTCCGTCGCGGAGCTCCAACGCCTCGTTCGCTCCCGTGGAGGCGCCGGACGGCGCTGCGGCCCTGCCGAACCCATGGTCCGTGACGATGTCAACCTCGACCGTGGGGTTGCCCCTCGAGTCGAGTATCTCCCGTGCGAGCACCTTGCGGATCTTCATCAAACGGGATTGTGCGTCGGTATTTAAAACTAGCCTTGTCCCGGCCGGATTAGCTCAGCGACGGCGTGACTGAAGAGGCTTCGTGCAGCTCCTCGACCTCGCTGACCTCGGGCTGCGACTCCTTCCTCCTGACGCGGAACATCCTTCCGCTCGCCGCCTCTTTCAGGTTCTCCTCGTGAGTGATGACGAAAGTCTGCTCCACTATGCGCGGGATGTGGTCGCGCAGCGTCTCCGCCAGCGTCTTGACCGCCTCTTCATCTAGGTTGTGCGTAGGCTCATCGAGGATTAGCCAGCTGAGGTTCGGAGTAAGCACCATCGCGAACGCCACCCTTAATGCGAGGCAGGCGAGCGCCCTCTCTCCTCCTGACGCCACTCCGTCCACGCTGACGAACTCATCGTTGACCTTGAACACCAATTCATAATCCGATTCGGACGGCTGCAGCTTTATGACGCTGTAATCGGAATAAGGATAGACCGCGGTCCACACCTCGGCCAGCGCCTGGTTCACCGCCTCTATGAGTTCCTCCCTGAGCGCGTACTGGGTCTCCACCACCGCGTTTGAGAACACCTGCAGCTCCTCCATCGCGGCGGAGTATCTCTTAACGTCATCCGCGTACTTCTCCGTCTCCTGCAGCCGCGCCGTCTTCTCGCTGATGAGCTCCATTACGTACTTCTCCCCTTCCACTGCCTTCTCCTTCCTTCCCTTCACTTCCGCGAGCGCGACTGTCGCGTCCTTGAGCTGCCTGTTCGTCTCGTCCCAGGCCTTGTCGTCAAATCTCACCTTCGCCAGGCCAGCCTCGATCGCATGCAGCTTCACGCTGATCTCGGACATCCGTCTCTTCTTGTTGTCGATCTCGGCGATCCGTTCGAATGTCTTGGCGAGCTCGATGTACTCGTTGGCAGCGGAGTCCGCCCGCTTCGATAGCTCATCTCTTCTGGCCTTGAGCTCGTCCATCTCCTTCTTCGCTGAAGCAGACTTGATGCCACTCTCCTTGAGCTGCTCTTCCACGCCTGCGTATTGCTCCAGTATATCCTGGACGCGGCGAGAGTTGTCGGCGAGCTCCTTCAGGGACTGCGCCGCCCTCTTGGACCCCTCTATCGCCGAGTTCGCCTCTTTCACGTTTGCATGAGCCTTGTCGATCGCGCTTTTCTTCGCCTTCAGCAGGTCGCCGCGCTTCTGCTCGCTGAGGTCAGAATCGCAGACAGGGCATTTCGCGGTCCCCTTCATCAGCTCTTTCACCGCGTTCTCAAGCTGCGACAGTTCCGCCGTCTCTTTCGCGAGAGAGACCAGCGTCTCAGCGCCTTTCCTCTCAAGCTCGGCGAGCTCTTTCTGTATATCGTCGATCTTCTTGCTGCCGAGGAGGCTCTTGCTCTTGGCGGAGAGCTCCTCTTTCTTCTGCAGCTTCCTCTTTGCTTCTATCTCCTCTGCCTGTATCTTGCCTGAGGAGGAAGAGAGGCTCCTGTATGACGAGTCAAGAGCGTCAAGGTCCTTTTGTATGATTGCCTTGGACGATGCTGCGGCGTCAAGCTTCGTCTTCATCGCGCCCATGTCCCCGAGCGCAGGTGCGGATTCAATGTCTTTCTTCAGCATGCCGAGGGTATGCTGCAGTCCCGATTTCTCCTCCGACAGTTTGCGGTAGGCATCTCTCTCCTTGGACATCACAGATAGGCTAGAATCCATCTCTCTCTTCTTCTTGTCCGCTGAAGAGAGGTCGGTCTCTATCGCTGTCTTCTCCTTTTTCAGCTCTGAGAGCTTCAGGTCATGCTCGTCGATCTCCTTCCTCACCTTCGCGGGATCGGCCGTCTTCATGAACGTCTCCTTGTCCGCTTTCATCGTCTTCAGCCTGCTCACGGCCGTCGTGGCGTTCTTGCGGACAGTCTCGAACTTGTCGATGCCGATGAGCTCGTCTATCTGGCGTTTCCTCTCCCCGCTCCTGAGCTGGAGGAAGTAATCGATCCTGTTCTGCTCGGAGTATATGGCCCGGGTGAACAAGTCGTAGTCGATCTCGATCAGATGATGGATGTAATCGGACACCCGTTCGGACTGCGGCCCTTCCATCCTCTGGCCGTCCTTGCGTATTTCCGCTTCCGGGACGCCCTTGCGCTTGATCCTGCGCGTGATGATGTACTCGCTTCCCTTGTGGTCGAAGACGAGCGTCACTTCCGCCTGCGGCGGCTCGTCCGGCCTGTTCCTGATGAAGTCGGTGGTCTTCAGCCTCCGATTCTGTATCGCCGGGCATGTCCCGAACAGCGCGTAGCATATCGCGTCTATGACGCTGCTCTTGCCGCCGCCCATCCTGCCGATGATGATGTTCGTGCCCTTGGCGAACCTGAGGGTGGAGGTGCCGTGCGATCTCCAGTTGTTCAGAGTAATAGACTTCAGCATGAGACGCTACCTTCCACGCACTGGCCATTACTCTGATGCTGGAGTTTTATAGTTTTGCGCCGCCCCTGCGCCAGTATATATACTACTGATGAGTAATGTATCTATGTTCCTCACGGATATGATGCTGATCAAGCTGGGCAGATGGCTCCGCATAATGGGCATCGACAGCGTCAGCCCCGCCCCGACCGAGGTCGACGACGACATCATCATCTACAGGGCGATGAAGGAGAAGCGCGTGCTGCTCACCATGGACAGGGAGATGGCGCAGAACGCCGCTTCGTCCGGCGTGAAGACCATACTGATACCGTCCACCATGATCGATGTCGAGGACCAGCTAGTGCATGTCATGAAGGCGTCGGGGATCACGGCGGATTCTATACAGAAGAGGGTGCTTTGCACCGAGTGCGGCTCCGTCGTCCGCGAGGTCGAGTCCGATGAGGTAGAGGGACTGGTCCCGCCAGGCATACTCGCGACTACGGACCAGTTCTGGAAATGCAAGTCGTGCAGCCATGTCTACTGGGCAGGGAGCCACTGGCGAAACATTCAAAAGACGGTCGCGAAAGTGAAGGCATGCGTTTCAGAATAAACGGCCTGAAATCGTTCTCTGAGCTTGTGAGGCTGGAGCACGGCATAATGTACGGGATCGGCGTCTTCGTAGGCGCGATCCTCTCCGGCTGGAAACTGTCGTTCTCCTGGCCGCTGCTCATCGGCTTCGCTGTGGCGGTGCTCGCCGAATTCGGCGCGTTCGCACTCAATGACTTCTTCGACATAGTCGCCGATACCGCTAATAAGAGGACCGACCGCCCGATCATCAGGAAGGATGTCAGCCCGGATGCCGCTTTCATCGTCTCTGCCGCGAGTTTCGCGCTCGCGAACATGCTGGCGTTCGTCTATCTCAGCGGCACGGCGTTCCAGATCGTTCTCGCGCTCTCCGTGTTCTCGGTGCTCTACAACGCGGTGCTGAAGAACCTGCCCCTTGTCGGAAACGTATTCATCGCTGCCACGATGGCCGTGCCATTCATATTCGGAAGCATACTCCTGGGCGCCCTTAGCCAGCCCGTCATCATACTTTCCGCGATCGCCTTCCTTGTCGGGATCGGGCGGGAAGTGATGAAGGATATCGAAGACATCCCTGGCGACAGGAAGGTGGGTGCAAGGACGCTGCCGATACTGATCGGGGCGAAAAACTCGGCCTATGTCACAGTACTGTGCTATCTGCTGGGCGTCGCGCTCTCGAGCGTGCCGTTCTACACGTTCTTCAACGGGAAAATCCTCTATCTCCTGGTCATCGCCACGGACGTGATGCTCGTGGAGGCCTCTTTCAAGCTGCTGGGCGACCAGGGCATCAGGACGCTGCGATCCGGGCGGAAGCAGACCCTGTACGCGGTCGCAGTAGGCCTGCTGGCGTTCCTGCTGGCGGCGACAATCTGATCCATCCGATTTTGGTCTGGCTGGCCGATGCGCGCCATGCTATCTGCGCGAGCGCTTGGACCGGCCCCTCTTGTATCCTAGATAGAGCGTGATGGCGACGAGGATGATCAGGATCCAGCCTACCGGTGAGATCGGCGCGTTCTCATCGGCTGGTCGCGCGGAGGACGTAGTCATATTCAGGCTTTCATTGGTGATTTTCCCATTCGTGGCGTTTCCGCCGCCAAGCACCAACGCCGGCGTGGCGCCTGAAGCTATCCCCTTCACGTCACTGAAATAGCGGTTCAGCTCATAAGCCAGGAACGCTATCCTCAATCCGGACGCCTTGTCGTCCGCCGAGATCAGCGCCGCGTGGTTCCTCAGCACCTGCGGCCAGATGTAAGCGTAATTCTTCTCGAGCATCCTCTCGAGCGTGGCGTTGCTCTCTTTCGCCGAGACGTTCGCCACGTCGATGTAGGACTGGACGTACGCCGCATCCACGAGCGACGCAACGTATTGCCCTTTTCCGAATGAGTTCTCGGCCGCATCGAGATGGAACGTGACATCCGAGTTCGATTCCATCCCCACGGAATCGGCGTTGACTTCATTCAGAACTTCATCGGTGTAGTTCCTGAGGAGTTCGCTATCGAACGCTGTCTCATTGCCGATGCGAGGGTAGCTGTTCAGGTCGTTCGCGGCCGCGCACCAGTACTTCGCGTACAGCGTGCTGTAGTATCCATCGAACATCGAGGCGACGAAACCGTTGTTGTCAGGCGCTCCGCCCGGGAGCCTTGTCTCGGCCCACGAGAGCCTCGCCTCCGCAGGTCCGATCACCTCGAAGTTCTGCAGCGTGAGGTTCTTCTCCTTGAAGCCGGAGATGCACTTGCTCGTGCTGTCGTATTCCTTCTTCACGTTCTCCTTGGTGAAGTTCGCGAAATCCTCGTCTATCGCGAGTATGAACGCGGTGTTCGCGGCGGTGTAGAGCTGCTCCGCATCCAGCGCCGCTTGCGCGTTGGCGAGCCTCGATTCGAAGTTCGCCCTGAACGTGAGGTCCGCGCTCCGCGCCCTGGATTCCGCGCGGCCTATCATGTCTTCCGCCATGCCCCTCAGCTGCTGGACATACCAATGATCGATTGAGGCATTCGAGTAATTCGCCGTCTTGTCCGGGTCCAGCACGAAGCGCTCCTCCGGCGCGGCATTGGATGTCGTGATGTTGAACGCAGCCATGGCGTCCCCCACCTGCGCCACCGTGATATTGTAGTAACGCTTCAGCAGCAGTATCTCGATCGTCTCGCCGCTCGAAAGCTTCGGCGTCAGGAACAGCTTGATGCCCGCCTTCGCGACAGCCTCAGCCTTCAGAGGGACCCCTCCGACCGGCCCCACGGCGCCGTCGCCCTCTATGGTGCCCGTCATGGAGAAATCGCCCCTCAACTCAGTTCCAGTTAGTGCGGATAGCATCAACAGCGTCATAGCGCCGCCCGCGCTCGGACCATCCACCTGCTCCACGTTCGGCGCGGATATCCTGAACAGCACGTCGCAATCCTTCACTCCCGTGATCTGGAACGCCCTCGCTGCCGCGGTGCGCTCCGATCCCTGCGTGTCGAAACCGACGGCAGGGAACACCGATGCGAACGCTTCGCCCTTCCCTGGCAGGGTCTCCACGCTGACCTTCACCATCTCGCTGCGGTTCTCTCCGACCACCGCCGGGACGTAGAGCGTCTTCGTGGCGCTGACGCACTCCGCGAACGATAGCTGGGACGCGGCGATTATCAGGAGCAGCAGGAGACAGGGATTGGATCTCATCGTTTCACTCTTCAGGCTGATGTTCCGGAATGCGGCCGCCGGGATTTGAACCCGGGTTTTGAGCTACCTTCGATTCTCTTGAACTTGTGCTTTGTTCAAGAGATCTTGGAAGGCTCAAGTCCTGACCAGGCTAGACTACAGCCGCGTTATAACATACAAATAATACGAATCTATTTAATTGGTTCTTTCTCTTCGTATCGAATCACCCGAAATCAAGTCTCTCTTTGTTTATAAACGGGATTTTCGACGTTAGTATATGAAAACAGCCGCGATTTGTTCAGCGATAAGAGAGGGCAAAAGCATAAACCAGATATCAAAAGAATTAGATGTATACAAATCAACCATTTACTATCATTATAAGAAAATCAAAGGAAGAAAATTGAAACCGATTGAGTTCAGAACAATTCCAGCGGATGAAATCGGTGAGATAATCGGCGCATTCGCAGGAGACGGTAATTTCTACAAGGATAAAGCATATCATTATACTGTGCAGTTTCTGTTCGGATACTGCTCTGAAGAGTATGCACGAAGGTTTGAACAATTACTCATAAACTCGTTCGGTAAAAAACCATTGCGTTGTCGTGCGGGTGCTGGCGAATTTGCACTTAGATATAGATCAAAGAGACTATACTTGTGGATAAGAGAACGACTTGATTGGGACGGTAAAAAGACCCATTCGGTTTGTTTAAGGGATCTCAATGCTCACGACAAACAGTTTCTAATCGGATTCTTGCGTGGTCTTTTGGATACTGATGGACATGCAGTACGAAAATATAGACAGATCCGATTTAATACCGTTTCCCAAACACTTGCCAATCAGATCTCTGAGATTTTGGATATTCTATCGATATCAAATCGATTAAGTGCATATTCTCAACTTGGCAAAGCGAAAATATATGAAATTCGAGTCAATCGCACAGACGCAGTTATTCTATCCCAATTGCTCAAACCTCGTAATCCCGGAAAGATCAAAGAATGGTCATCGTCTCCTATCGTAGCTCCATAGACTTGGATTATCCTTTGAATCAAGCCTAATCTTCTTTTAAATTTTGCCGGCGCATCCAATCCTATGAGCGAATTCTTCGATGTCGCGGTTGTCGGAGGCAGCGCCATCGGCGGCGTGTGCGCCGCGGAGTGCGCGAAGAGAGGATACAAGACAGTAATACTCGAAGAGGATCCTGTCGTCGGGAAATTCAGGCGATGCACATCGATATGCTCCACTTCGGGGCTGCGCTCCACAGGAGTCCCATTCTCGGACTCGGTGCTCAACACGGTGATGGGGGCGGTTATCCACTCTCCTCGCAATGAGCTCACGTTGAGGATGAGGGAGAAGCGTGCCGTCGTGTTCGACCGCCAGGTCTTCGACGAGCGCAGCGTCGGCAGCGCGGTATCCCATGGCGCCGAGCTCAGGCTCGACAGCAGGGTCACTGCGTTCAGGTGGCGCAACCTGTCCACTCGCGCCGGTGACGTCAATTCCTCAATCGTCGTCGGAGCGGACGGCGCCGCGTCATCGACCGCGGCCGCGTACGGTTTCCCTGCCATAAACCGTTTCGTCTACTGCTATGAGGCCGAAGTCGCATCGGTCGACGTGAGCCATCGCGACCTGGTCGAGGTCTTCTTCGATAACGTGGCCATTCCAGGGTTCTTCGGATGGATAGTGCCTGTCGACGAGCGGACGGCGCGCGTCGGTTTCGGCGTCAACGATCCGTCGAGGCTGCCGAAGGCGAAGCATGATTTCTTCGCGAAGAAAGAGGTGGCGCCTTATTCGTCAGGAGAAATCGTGAGGGAGTTCCACGCCGCTATCCCGGTCAGAGCGAGGAAATCGACACAGAAGGACAGCGTGATACTCGTCGGCGACGCTGCCGGCCAGACTAAATCCACGACGGGCGGAGGGCTCGTCTTCGGCTCCGTGTGCGCGAAGGTCGCGGGCGAGAGCATCGACATGCACTTATCGGACGGCGAGAAGCTTGATTACGATAGGAGATGGAGAAGCGCGTACGGCCTGCCGCTCTCTTTGCACCGCAACGTCAGACGCATCGCGGACAGGCTCGACAATTCGCTCCTCGACGCGATCGTGTCGCTGAACAGCAATCCGCTGTCGTTGAGCCTTCTTTCGAGGTTCGGAGACATGGACTTCCTGTTCAAGGTCTGAGGACAGCACACGAAATTTTCCACGTCGTCGGAGACTCTTCCTTTTTATGTCCCGTACATCTTGGCTTTCCCTAGTATACCGAGTAGGATCGGCATGACATCCGCGTGCCTCAGCGTGCCGAGTCCGCCGTGCGATGCGGAGACCTCGTCGAATTTGCCGATATGATCAGGTCGTATCGTCCCTGCCGGACCATGGATCATTATCGGGACCGGATCGGCGGAGTGCGCCTTCAGCGCGCACGGCGTCGAGTGATCCGAAGTGACGACGACGATCGTGTCCTTCAGCTTGAGCGCCGGCGCGATCGCCTTGTCCGCTTTCTCTATGAATCTCACTTTCGCCTTCCAGTCGCCGTCGTGTCCCGCCACGTCGGTGCCTTTGAAGTGCAGGAAGACGAAATCGCTCCCCTTCCTCAGCGCCCCGAGCGCGGCCTTCACTTTCTCATCGAGGTCCGCGTGCAGCGCGCCGACCTTCCTGTCGATGCTTATGACATCCATCCCGACGTATCTCGCGACACCCTTGTAGAGGAATCCGCTGGCGACGCATGTCGCGTCCATGCGGTACCTCTCCCTGAACGGCCTGACTGACACCGCCCAGCCGTAGATGCCGGAGTACGATGCGCCCTTGCGCGGCACGCCTTCCGTGAGCATGCTGGCGCCGCGTGTGATCATGAAGTTGGCTTCCGGGATTCCTTTCTTCTTCCTCGCCTTGTTGGTCGGATGGGACTTCAGGATATCATGCGTCTTCCTTATCCATTCGTTCAGGGCGTCTGCGGTACGCTGCGCGTCCTCGGCGGGATCGATCGGCTTCGCCCATGAGGCCGGCCCTGCGGCGTGCATGTCGGTGTCGCTGACCATCGGGCTCAGTCCGCTGCCGCGGATCAGCAGCACGCCACGGTGCCCGTGCACGTGCTCGAAGAGGAACGTGATTTCCTTGCCCTCCTTGTCCTTGACGACGACCTTCGCGATCGCCTTCGCGAGCTCGTCCGCGTCCTTTCCGTCGATGCGCCCGGCCCTGCGGTCCGTCACATTCATCTTCCCGTCGATGGTGGCGAAATTGCATCGGAAGGCGATGTCGCCTTCGTATACCTTCGCGCCGGATCCGAGCGCCTCCAGTATACCTCTTCCGACGTAGAATCTGTAGGGGTCGTATCCGAAGAGCGAGAGATACCCTGTGTCGCTGCCTGGCACGATGCCGGGCGCTATCGGGTAGCTGATCCCAGATATGCCTTCGCGGGCCAGTCTGTCGAGGTTAGGCTTCCTCGCGAGCTGGAGGGGCGTCTTCCCCCTGCTGACAGGCCTGTCTCCCAGCCCATCAAGAGCGATTAATAATATCTGCATATTATGCACTCCTCATTCCATTACCGGAACTCAGCCATACTAGAAATACATAATATTTAAAAGCACGTTTGAGTAATGTTAACGATGCCCTTAGCGCTTGGTCTGATACGAGGACCGCAGCGGTCCAAAGAACAGCCAATATCCTATCTGCTATCATTGATTTTCGTATTATCTCTCTTCGTTGGAGCTGTCTCAGCAAAGAATTGCGGTGTTGGCGTCGATACCTGCGCCTGTGGAGATACATTAACTGCAAGCTATAACCTGACTGGTAATCTGACGTGCAACACCGCTGGACTGGTTATCGGAGCCAACAATCTAGTTCTCGATTGCAAGGGATATACCATCAACTACTCAATCACTTCGTCAGGCACAGGCATCAACGTAGGGAGTTACAATTTCACCACGATTACGAATTGCAACATCATCGCAGGTAATAATTCAGGAATGACTGCCATATCTGTAGGCGGAGTGAACACCACCATCACCAACAACAATATTACTGGACGGTATTCCAGCGATTACGGAATCAGCGCATCAAACTCAGTGATCTCAAACAACAACTTCCGCAACATGTACTATGGAATAGCACTGGGTTCTAACAGCATCATCAGCAACAACGATTTCCGTTCAAGCACGTTATATGGTCTGTATCTCTCAGGTTCCAGTAACAACACCATACTCAATAACACAGTCTACGGCGGTTACGGCGTCAATGTTGCAAGCAGCTCCAACAACAGGTTCATCAACAACACGTTCACTTCGACCTCCTGGGGAATCAACTTCGCCTCCTGCTCCAGCAACAATATAACCGGCAACAATCTCAGTTCAAACGGCAATGATGGCCTCCTTATCGATATAAACAACAATATAATCGCCAATAACATTATCGCCTCGAATGGTCGTGACGGCATTGGCATGTCCACAGGTAGCGGGGGCAATACAGTTGCTAACAATACTATATATTCGAACAGCAGGTATTCGATCAACCTCTGGGGCACGGGCAGCAACAGGATTTACAACAATTTACTAAACGGCTCAGTCAACCTCGGAGGGACGAATCTGAACTACTGGAACACGACTGCAGTTGCTGGCGTCAATATCATCGGTGGCACGATGATCGGCGGCAATTTCTACGCAAACTCTGCCGGGAACGGATTCTCGCAGACCTGTACATCGAACTACAGTGGAATCTGCACTTCGCCGACACAGAATACGATCGGCACGAACAATATCGACTACCTTCCACTTGGCAATCCTGCTCCTTATCCGATCACTGCATGCGGTAACATCGCATATACATATTCCGGATTCTACGTACTCACCCAGAACGTCATTGCCTCAAGCATGAGCAACTGTTTCAACATCACCGCGAATAATATCACCCTCGACTGCGCCAGTCATAGCATCACCGGCACAGGTGGTTCTGGCGATGGAGTCTATAATCCGAGTTACAACTATACCACGGTGAAGAACTGCGTCATCACAGGGTTCTACACCGGCATCGATTTTATGGGCGCCCGTGGCACTTTATCCAACAATACGATTATCTCAAGCTACGGGGACGGCATAGACATCTACTCCGGCGCTAACAACACTGTCATTTCCAATAACAACGTCAGCTCAAACCAAGGCAATGGCATCACCCTCTCCTCCAGCTTCAATACCCTTTCCAATAACATCGTCAATTCGAACAGCGTATACGGGATTTTCCTCACCTCCAGCTCCAACAACACCATCGTCAACAACACCGCCAGCTCGAACCTTGTCGGCATCTGGCTCTACTCTGGCTCCAACAACAACCTTGTAGTCAACAACACCGTCAGATTGACCGACCAATTCCACGCAGGTATCACTATAACTTCCAGCTCCAACAATAACCGCATCTACAACAACCTCTTCAACAACTCGGGCAACGTGTTCGTCTCCGGCTCGTCCAACTTCTGGAACACCACGCTCGACTGCACCGGCCCGGCCAACATCCTCGGCGGATTCTGCATGGGCGGCAACTTCTTCGCCAGACCGTCTGGAAATGGATTCTCGCAGACCTGTATCGACGCTAACCCGGTCGATGGCATCTGCGATAGCAATTACACGTACAATACCGACAGCATCGATTATCTGCCCCTCGCCACTACGACTCTGCTTTCCGGTTGCGGCACGCTCAGCGCACCCGGGCTATACATTTTGAACCAGAACGTGAGCGGCGATGGGACGTGCTTCACGATAGCAGCGAACAGCATCACACTCGACTGCAAAGGCAATACGATATACTATTCGAATGCATCTACAGGTTACGGCATCAACTCGACTGGATACAATTCTACTATAATTAGGAACTGCAAAATCATCCAAGCCAACTCCTCAATCAGCGGGTCGTTCGGAGTCTATTTGGCGTCCAGTTCCGATAGTTCGATTATCAACAGCAGCGTAACCGCTTCCGGTCCGACTAGCACAGCCATCTACATCGGGCAAAGCTCCAACAGTTCGATCACCAACAGCAGCTTCGTCTCATCCAACTCATCCAGTTATGCGGCCGACATAGAGTCCAGCACAAACATCACGATCCGCAACAACACCCTGAACGCCACTTCTGCTGACTCGTACGACGCGCTCTACATGTACAATGCGAGCCGCGTTTCTTTCTCGAACAACACGCTCTTCACGAACGGAACGCAGGGATACGGCATCCGCTTATTCGGTGGCAATAACAACACGTTCGCCAACAACACGATCAGGGCACCATCAAGCGTCGATTTCGCATCAGTCGGCTCATCTGCGAACAATACGATACTGAATACTCTATTCAACTCTACAGCGTATCCAACCGCGGCAAGCTTCACCTATTCTGGCGACATAAATGTGACATCGACCACCGCACCGCCCGATGGAGGTCTGCAAAACGCCAGCATGTACCTGAACATCACGAACGGCACCGATGCCTGGGTGTTCCTGAACATATCGTATAACGCGTCTTCTTACGGATCATATCTCAGGATGTACGGCTGGAACGGTACCGCATGGCAGTTCGTTGCCGGGAGCGCCGTGAACACGGCCAATAGCGTCGTCTACGCCAATATCACTAGCTCCGGGATATTCGCTCCGATGGCATCGGTATCGACACAGTCAACCTGCGGTAACCTGAGCACTCCGAACGTAGTCTACATCTTGACCCAGGGGGTCAGCAACACAGCGACCTGCTTCAACGTGACCGCCAATAACGTCACTTTGGACTGCGCCGGGAACTCAATCGGCTATTCATCGTCCACCATTGGGGCCGGAATCAACATCACCGGCTATAATTTCACCACAATCAAGAACTGCAACATCGCACTCTCCAGCGCGACGTTATCGAACTCCTACGGAATCTACCTATCATACTCTCCCAACAGCAGCATCATCGGCAACAACTTCACCGCTACGACAAGCGGCAGCAGCTACGGTTTCTATCTTAACACGTCCATTTCAAACACCACATTCGCGAACAACATCATACGGCCCACTTCCTCGGGAAGTTCGCTCGGTTTCGGAGTGTATCTCAACTCGCCCCAGAACTGCACATTCATCAACAATTCAGTCTTGACCACAGTCAGCACCGGCACGGGCTATGGTTTCCTCCTCAATGCCGCCCAGAACTCCACCTTCACGAACAATTCAGTGTCATCGACATCTAACAATGGCAACAGCTACGCTTTCTACCTCAACACATCCTCGACCAACGTGACACTCACTAACAGCACCATCGCCACAACATCGACTTACGGTTATTATGGCTACGGCATATACACGCTCGCCAATTTCGGGAACTTCACTCGGAACAATATCACCATCACGGTCACTGGCGCCGGCCCCATCTACGGGTACGGGATCTACATCAGCACGTACTCGAGCAACAATACTATCTCCAGGAACAATATCAACGCGTGCACCGGGATCAATATTAACGATAACTCAAACAGTTACGGCTCCCACAGCATCACGTACAATGCCATAAACGCGACGAATTCCGGAACATGCTACGGACTGCTTGTCAGCTATTGCGGTTACATGAATTTCTCATACAATTACATCAACGCAACCACAAACGCGATCTATATCAATTACGCTTACCCGAACTACATATACAACAATTTCCTGAACGCCTCGACCCCGGTTTACGTCTATAATGCAGTTGGGATGAACTACTTCAATACATCTCTCACGCTCGCGACCAACATCGTAGGCGGCGCGAACCTGGGAGGGAACTACTACGCGACACCATCGAATAACGGATACTCGCAGACCTGCCCGGACGCGGACAAGAACGGCATCTGTGACGGTGGCAGCGTCACATTCTATGGCGGGGCCAACAACAGGGACAACCTGCCTCTCGCCACGTATATTCCACCTATACCCATTTCCGCTTGCGGCAACATCTCGTATGCAGGCAGTTATGGTCTCTCCCAGAACATCAGCGGCGTGGGCACGTGCATCAACATCACGGCGAGCAATGTCACTCTCGACTGCAATGGGTCAACTATAAACTATTCACAATCGATTCCGGGATACGGCATCAATATCACCGGGGTCAACCTGACCACGATAAGGAACTGCACCATCGTCCAGGGAGGGACGAGTTCCGATTCGTATGCCATCTACTTGGGTGGCTCGAACTATAGCGCGGTTACGAACAACACCATTATCACGAGCGCTGTGCTCGGCCACGGCATCTTCGTCGACACCGCTTCCAACAATCTGATTTCATCAAACAACATCGCGGTCGGTACGAACGGAGTCGCGAGAGCGATATATCTAGCCACGGACAGCAACAACAATGTGACTGGCAATAACATAACTACGACGGGCTCGGCAAGGTACGGCATCAGCCTATTCGGTAGCGCCAATGACGGGGTCACTAACAATTCGATCAATTCAATCGGAGGCACGAGTTTCGGTATAGACGTTTCCAGCGTGACTTCGACCAATGTGACCTCGAACACCGTTACCGCGGCGATAGTGGGTTCGGAATTCTCCTCCACAGTCTCCAGCGTCACTGTGTCGAGCATGCTGTTCAATTCAACTGCCTTCCCGACTATCGCGAGCTTCATCTACAGCGGAGATATCGCGGTCAGTTCGGCTGTCGCCAAGCAAGACACGTACGTGCAAAATGTTAGTGCCTACTTGAACTTGACGAATTCCACTTCGGCGTGGGTATACCTGAACATCTCGTACAATAGCACTGGGCTCGGCAGCAACGAATCAAGGCTATCGATGTACAGGTGGAACGGTTCCGCATGGCAGCTAGTTCCGGGCAGCGCGGTGAACATGACCACTAAGGTCGTCTACGCCAATGTCACTAGTTTCAGCACGTTCGCCCCGATGATGGACCTCACCGCGCCGTCGATCGTGATCAACTCGCCGGCGTCTAGCAGCTACATGCTCCACCGGCTCATCCCAGTCAACTTCACGGCATCTGGCGCATACTACAATTACACCAATATCTCAGTCTACTATGGCAGCATCCCAGCGACTAGCAATTACCTCTGGGTGGTCAACAACTCCGCATCCGGGCCCCTCCTATCTAAGATAGACAAGACGATCAACAGCACCGTATCCAACATAACCGTCCCTTCATACCCGAAGGCCGTAGCAGTCGACGACAGCTTCGTCTGGGTCATCGGTTACTATGGCAACATCTCGAAGATAGACAAGGCGAGCAATTCTGTCGTAGCCAACATCACGATGGGCTACACGCCGTATGATGCAGAAGGAATCACCGTCGATCCAAATTATATCTGGGCAACCGACGGGGACCACACTGTCGTAAGGATCAACAAGATGAACACCTCGGACCGCACGAGCATCTCCGTAGGCTCGCAGCCATCTAGTATCGCGGTCGATTCGGATTATGTCTGGGTTACGAACTACGGCGGCAACTCAGTCTCCAAGATAAACAAGACGAACAACACAGTCGTAGCTACGATAGCCGTCCAGTCGTTGCCATGGGGCGTCGCTGTCGACAATGATTCGGTCTGGGTCGGCAACTACAACTCCAATTCTGTCTCCAGGATAAACAAGACGAGCGGTTTCGTGACGAACATAACCGTAGGCACTGGCCCTGAGGGGATAGCCGCGGACGGCAAGTATGTCTGGGTCGCCAATTACAACTCCAATTCGATATCGAAGATCAACGCCTCGACGGGCGTGGTAATGGCCACGTTCTCTAGCATCCCCAATCCGTATGGGGTCTCTGTCGACACCGATTACATCTGGGTCACAAAAGCAGGCGGTACTCCGGTGATGAAAGTCAGCAAATCGAGCGGTTTGATCGTTGCGAATATAACTGTGGGGTCGAACACACGCACGATGGGCGACGCCACCGGCTTCGCCTATGATATGCTGTTCCCGAGCAGCCTCGTACTCGTGAATTCGACGCAATCTACATCATTATCGGACACCGTCAACCTCGGCGTGGCATCCGACGGCTCACACGTCGTCAATGCTACAGCCTACAGCAATTCGGGCGTAAGTAATTCTGTCCTAGCGCAGAATGTAATCGTAAGCACCATCCCTCTGGCCGCTTCAATCACATCGCCGCTCAACAACAGCGTCATCATCAGCAAGACCATCACCGTCAACTTCACATCAGCTGGCACGGACTACGATACTACCAACATATCGATCTACAATTCCACGGGCGGCCTCGCGAATTCCACCCTGTCCGCGACCGGACCGGTCAGTCTGACGGTCGTTTATGACGATGTCTACAGCATCACAGCGACTGCATACAACACCGCGGGCAACAGCGCGTCCAACACCGTCACGAACGTAACCATATTCACCGGTCCGGATTGCGGGACGCTTGGCACCCCGGACACAGTATACACGATGCTCGTAAACAGGTCGAGCGCTAACAGATGCTTCTCGATAGGGGCTAATAACGTCACTCTCGACTGCGCCGGCCACAGCATCAATTACGCCCAGAGCGGTACTGGCTACGCAGTCAACATCACCGGTTACAACCTGACAACGATCAAGAACTGCATCATTGTCCAGGCAAATTCCGGAGTGCCTAACGCCGATGCGATATATCTCTCTGGCGCGAACGGCACTACGGTGAACAACAACAGCATAACCGTTTCGGGCAGCGGTTCCCATGGCGTATACATCGCTCCGAATTCCAACAGCAATAACGTTACCGGCAACATACTGACGAGCACGGCCTCATCCGCGGTCCATCTCGACTCCAGCAACAACCTGATCTACAACAATATCATCAACGGCAGCGCGGTTCCCGTCTCTCTCGGTTCCGGATCCAACTACCTGAACGCGACATTGACCTCAAGAGCCAACTTCCTTGGCGGCCCGTGGATCGGAGGAAACTTCTACGCCAACTCGTCCGGGACGGCGTTCTCCCAGGATCCCAGCACATGTACAGACGCGAACAATGACGGCATCTGCGACAGCAACTACACAATCGGAGCGGGCAACATCGACTACCTGCCGCTCAAGATGCCGATTCCGCTCTCAGGCTGCGGCAACATCTCTTATCCGGGCCTTTACACGCTGACACAGAACGTCAACAGCGCCGCGACCTGCTTCAACATCCTCTCCAGCAACGTAGCGCTCGACTGCGCGGGTCGCACGATAAACTACTCCCAATCATCGCTAGGCTACGGCATCAATTGCACGGGATACGGCTCGGTGATGATAGCAGACTGCAACATCCTTCAGGCGAATTATTCCCTCTCGAACGCGCATGCGATCTACCTCTCGGGCGCCAACAACAGCGTCATCACGCGCAACAGCATGACCACAGTCGACAACGGCACAAACGGCAACAGCGGCTGTGGCGCCAGGATAGAATCGGCTTCGAATATAACTATCACAAACAATATACTGATCACAAACGCTACGGGCTCGTCGGGATACGCGAACGGGTTACGCGCCCTCACTGGCTCCAATTACACAATCACGAACAACAGCTTCCTCGTTGCGACGGCCTATTCCAGCGAGGTAGCCTCTTTCAGCCCCGTAAACAGCAGCATTTTCGCGAACAATAGCGTCTATCAGAATAGATCCGGCGGTGCAGCAGTCTATTTCGGTGGATCATACAACACGATAACGAACAACGTCATTAACGGATCGGGCGCGGGCGCCACTGGTTCATACAATACGATATCCAACAATATCATCAACCGGGGCGGTGCCAGCGTCGGTTCCGGTCCTTCCAACTTGATCGTGAACAATACAATAAACGGAACGGGCATCAGCGCCTCGGGCACTTACAATATTATAATGAATAATACTGTAATAAGCAACGGAACCGGTTTATCGGTATCCGGTCAGGGCTATTCCAACAACGTATTCTCTAACAACAACGTGACCACCAACGGCTCGAACGCCTATGGAATCTATCTTGGATGGGGCACGAGCAGCAACAACTTCACCAACAACCGAATCACCACCAACGGCTCGAACGCTCATGGCGTCTACTTCTACGCCTATTTCCCAGCCGCTTACGGTAATGTGTCTAACAACGTAATCACAGGCAATCTCATAACGAGCACGAGCTCTTACGGAGTCTATTTCGATCCTACGTACGGCACCAACGCCACTAACAACTATATATTCAACAACCTCATCAATGGCAGCGCGGCACCAGTCTCGCTTGGCAACACCTTACTGAACTTCTGGAACAGGACACTCACGTACGGATTGAATGCTATCGGGGGCCCGTGGATCGGAGGAAACTTCTACGCCAACTCAACCGGCGGCGGGTTCTCGCAGAACCCCGCCAACTGCACCGATGCGAACAACGACGGCATCTGCGACAGCAACTACACGATCGGCACCAGCAACATCGACTTCCTGCCGCTGAAGCTGCCGGTTTCGGTGCCTGGCTGCGGCAACATCTCTTATGCTGGACTATACGCTTTGACCAGTGACGTCAACAGTTCTGGCACATGCTTCAGCATCCTCTCCGACAATGTCACGCTCGAATGCGCAGGCCATACAATCAACTACGCGCAGTCCGGCTTCGGTTACGGCGTCAATGTGACAGGTTATAACTCAACAATGATTGCGGACTGCAACATACTCCAACAGAACGCTAGCGTCTCCAATGCCCACGGGATCTATCTCTCCAGTGCGAACAACAGCATCATCCAGCGGAACAGCATCATATCGCTGGGTGGCAGCGGAGATGGGGTTCATCTGTATTCCGGAATTAACGACAGCGTTGCGAACAACATCATCACAGTCAATGGATCCAACAGTGCAGGAATCTACCTGGATACGAATGCCAACAGCAGTAAACTGTCCGGGAACAACGTCACTGCCAACGGATCCAACAGCAACAGCGTCTACATGCTTTCGGGCTCCAACAACATATCGAGCAACATACTAACGAGCACGAACTCGTATGGCATCTATCTCTCCTCTTCGTCCTGTTCCGGCAACACCATATACAACAACCTCATAAACGGAAGCGCGGACCCGGTCTCGCTCAATTCCGTCGGGACGAACTTCTGGAACTCGACCCAAGCATCCAATACCAACATCATCGGAGGATTCTGGATCGGAGGCAACTTCTACGCCAATTCCACCGGGAGCGGATTCTCGCAGACCCACGCTGCGAACGCGAAAGGGTTCACTTCCGCGTACTCCATCGATGGCAGCAATGTCGACTATCTGCCCCTTACTTACTTGCCACAGCAGTCCCCCCAGGACTGGGAAATGTTCCGCCATTATCTGAACCACACTGCCACTGCGATAACTCCTGTTCTTACGAACAACATGGTCTGGTCCTACCTATCGCCCGCCGGTCTTTCTCCGGCGTTCGAGTCCTCGCCAGTGGTCGCAGATGGGATGGTTTATGCAGCAGCATATCGTTCGGGCTACTTCTACGCCATCAACGCGTCTACTGGCGTTCAAGTCTGGAACTCCTCGACAGGTAACACGGTTTCGTCTGCGGCCGTGGCGAACGGCCTAGTATACTTCGGTTCAGACAAGCTTTACGCACTGGATTCAGCGACGGGAACCCAGATCTGGAACTTCTCAACAGGATCGAGCATAGGTGCTTCTCCGGCGGTCGCGAACGGAATCGTCTATACCAACGGCTATAACGGAGCTATGGGCGCCATTTACGCGTTAAACTCATCGACCGGCGCCGTGATCTGGAACTACAGCAGCTACAGTGTTCCCTATCGCGCATCACCCGCGGTAGTCAATGGGGTAATTTACACTGGCGCACTCGCTTTCAATGCCTCGACTGGCAGCCTGATCTGGACCACACCAGTCTCCATCTCAACGGGCGGCATGCTTGTAGATTCGTCTCCGGCAGTCGCGAACGGGATAGTCTACATCGGCTCCTGGAACGACTACAAAGTCTATGCCATCAACGCCTCGACCGGCACCCACATCTGGAACTACACCACAGGGGGTCAGGCGGAGTCCTCTCCAGCCGTGGCGAACGGAATGGTCTACATAGGTTCGTGGGATAATAAGGTCTACGCCCTCAACGCAACCAACGGCAGCAAGATCTGGAGCTACACCACCGGCGGCTTCATAGAATCCTCCCCGGCCGTCGCGGGAGACGTCGTATATATCGGATCAAGCGACAGAAAGATCTACGCGCTCAACTCAACCAACGGCAGCCTCATATGGAGCTACTTGACAGGGAACTATGTAACATCCTCTCCGGCGTTGTCTAACGGCAGCCTATTCGTCGGCTCCGAGGACGGAAAGATCTACGCATTCAAGGCACCGCCATTCGGCTGCAGCGTCCTGAGCCAGGCGAATCAGGTATACATGCTCGAGACCAACATCAACACCGCAGGCACGTGCTTCAATATAACCGCCAGCAACATCACGTTGGACTGCGCAGGCTACGCCATCACTACATCCAGCGGATATGGCGTCAACATCACCGGAGCCAACTACACCACCATAAAGAACTGCACGATCAGCGTCTACATGTCCAGCGCAAGCAACAGCTTAGTCTCAAACAGCACGCTCACCAGCATATCCTTGAATTCCGGCTCGAACAGCAACACGTTCTCGAACGACACCATCAATGGCGTGTCTTTGAGTTCCGGCATGTACAACATTTTCGCCAACAGCAGCCTCGGCGGCACGACTTTCACGAATTCGAGCAACAATACGATATTTAACAATAGTGTCCAGGGCAGCATTTACCTCACTTCCAATTCCTCGAACAATTCGATTACCAGAAACACGGTCACAGTTAGTTCTCAATCATCTGGCATCTATCTCTGGTCCGGCTCCACAAACAACTTCCTTGCAAACAACAATATCACCGGCGGGAACGGAGATAATGGCATCAGAATCGATACGAACAATAACGCCGCCATTAACAACTCGATCAATATGCTCTGCTTCAATGGGGGTTGGGGCGGATGCATGTACGCCACCGGCATATACCTGGCGGGCTCAAACAACAATATCACGGGCAACATGATCAGTTCAACCGCGAATGGTTCTTACAACGATTCGGGCATGGGCATTCTCGGTTGGGCATACGGGATCAATCTCAACGGCGCGAACAATACGATCAATAACAACAGCATGATTGCTATCAGCAACGACACAGACAACAGCTATGGCATCTACGCCCAATACGCGAACAGCAACCTCATAACCAACAATTACATCACGAGCACCAACGGTTCGGGACTATACCTGGTCGGTAGTAATTACAGCACGATCTACAACAATCTCATCAACGGGACGACGGTTTCTGTCACGTTGGTCGCCGCAGGCAACCCCGCTATAATGGGGCCGAACTACTGGAACACGACCATGACCGATGGCATCAACATCATCGGCGGCCCGTGGATCGGAGGCAATTTCTATGCGAACGCGGCCGGTGCTGGCTTCTCCCAGAACGTATCGCTCTGTTCAGACGCGAATAATGACGGTTTCTGTGATTCTACCGTTTATACAATGAATTCGAATAACATAGACTTTATGCCGTTGGCTTCCTTCCCACCGCCAGTATACCTGTCTGGTTGCGGCAACATATCATACTCTGGGCGGTTCGCCCTCTCACAGAGCGTAAGCAGCCCGGGCACCTGTTTCAACATCATGGCCAACAACGTGACTCTGGACTGCAACGGCTACACCATCAATTATGCCCAAACAAGCACGGGTTACGGCGTCAACGTCAGCGGTTACAACTACGCCACAATCAGGCACTGCGTCATCGCTCAGGCCAATTCCGGCGTCTCCAACGCGCATGCGATTTACCTGTCTGGTTCGAGCAACAGCACAGTCGTGGACAGCACGATCGCAGTGAACAGCACATCTGGATCGGGCATCAGATTCGGTTCAAGTCCGAACGGCAACATAACGAACAACCTGATATCTGTTATTGGCACCACAAGCGACGGCATCTATCTCGGTTCAGGCTCGGACAACACACTCCTGACAAACAACAACATCGCGTCCAGCGGCACCGGCGGATACGGTATCGAATTCGTCTCCAATTCAACTATAATCACTAATAATAACATAACAGCAAGCGGCACCAGCGGCGAAGGCATCCGCATCAATACTGATTCGAGCAACAACACAATCACAAACAACCGAATCACAAGCACTCAGGAATACGACGCATATGTCTCCGGCTCAAGCAACCGCCTGTTCAACAACATCATAAACGGCAGCGCCTCTCCGGTCTTTGTCAATCTTTTGTTCACCAATTCGTGGAACACTTCACTAACCGATACCACCAACATAGTCGGCGGCCCGTGGATCGGCGGCAACTTCTACGCGAACTCGTCCGGGACGGCGTTCTCCCAGAACTCCGCCAATTGTACCGATACCAACAACGACGGCATCTGCGATTCGAGCTACACGATCAGCACGAATAACATCGACTACCTGCCGCTCAAAACACCGATTACGATCTCAAGCTGCGGCAATATCTCATATCCTGGCGCGTACTACATGACGCAGGACGTCACAAGCACTAGCGATTGCTTCAATATCCTGGCAGATAATGTGACTCTGAACTGCGCGGGACACAATATAACTTACGCGACTTCCGCGATCGGAGTAGGGATAAACGTCACGGGCCACAATTACACTGCGGTAAAGAACTGTAACATCACTTATTATCCGAATGCCGTACTCTCACATGCAATCTACCTATCCCAATCGAACAATAGCTTGTTCCAGCACATAAACATCACGCTGAATTCCTATGTTTACAATTCAGGCATGTATTGTGCGGGAGTCTACTTAGACTACAATTCCAGCAACAACATCGTAAATGATACGATTATCGTTTCGAACCTATGTGCATACGGTTATGCAGTCCAGATCGAACACGGTTCTAGGTACAACACAATCACAGGCAATTCAATCACCACAACAGGCGGGATTTCCTCTCCCGATATATACCTCACCTCGGATTACAATACGATAGCGAACAACAATCTCACTACTACATGCGCATTCTTGTGCAGCAGCTACAGGTCGTATACGCCAGGTATCGTGCTCTCAGGCAGTTACAATAACATCACCAACAACAGGGTCACGGCGAGCGGCAATAGCACATCGTTTTCGGCTGGAATCTACCTCACTGGAAGCGGCAACCGCATATCAGACAACTTCCTGACTAGTCTGAATTCATCCGGAGTGCAGGCATCCGGAGCCACCAACAACCTCATATTTAACAACCTCATCAACGGCAGTTCGGTTCCGGTCATAGCCGATACCAACGCCAACTTCTGGAACACGTCGCTAACCGACGGCACAAACATCGTCGGCGGCGCTAGCATCGGAGGCAACTACTACGCGAACTCCACCGGCGGCGGATTCTCGCAGAACCTCGCAAACTGCACGGACGCGGACAAGGACGGGATCTGCGGCGCGGCATACACGATAAACTCGAGCAACGTCGACTACCTGCCTCTGGCGAACGCGACACCGCCGACCTCCCTGTTCGGATGCGGTAACATCTCGTACTCCGGCCAGTACGCGCTGAACCAGAGCGTCAGCAGTCCGGGCACCTGCTTCAGCATCCTCGCCAGCAACGTCACGCTGAACTGCGCCGGATACACAGTCAACTACTCGCAGTCCGTGGTCGGCTACGGAGTCAACATCACCAACAAGATGAACTACACCATAGTCAAGAACTGCAACATCGTTCTCGGGAACGCTACGCTCTCGAATGCGTATGGCATCAACCTGGACACGTCCTATAACGACAACATAAAGAACAACAACATATCCATTGCAGGCGGATCCACATCCGGAATCTACATATCATCGGGCGGCTCCAATGCATTCACTAACAACCGTATAACACTGACGATAGGCATGAGCAAAGGATTCGAGCTCCAAAGCACGAGCTCTAACACGTTCACCTCCAACGTCGTGAACACCACCTCGGCCGCATTGTATTTCTACTACTCCCCATCCAACACATTCGTCAACAATACCCTTTCGAGCGTTAGCAGCAGTGGGGCATGGATCTATCACGGCAACGGCAACAATTTCACATCCAACCGCATATCGTCCGACACCTACATAGCACTCTCGATAAACCAAATCGATGGTGGCGCCACCATCGATTCGAACAACATAACCGGCGTCGGCAGTCATGCCCTGTTCGTCTCGGCTGGCAGCGGACCGATCACCATCACCAACAACCGCGTCATCACCATGGGATCCGCATCGAAGTACGCGTTCTACTTCCAGATCGGCGCGAACACGCTGATATACAACAACCTGTTCAACGCCACCGCGGTGCCAGTCTATCTCGAAGTCGCTGACTCGAACAACAGATGGAACACCACGCTCAACTGCAGCGTCACTAACATAGTCGGCGGCCCCTGCATCGGAGGGAACTACTACGCGAACTCGTCCGGGACCGCGTACTCCCAGAACACTGCGAACTGCACCGCCAATTCGAGCGAGATATGCGCCAGCCCGTACGTCTTCGCGACGTCGCCGGCCAACATCGACTACCTGCCCCTCACCCTCCTCACACCCGTCTATCCGCCGGTAGTGACATTGATCAGCCCGGGCAACAACACGTATCTCAACAACTCTGCAGTGAGCTTCGCATTCAATGCGACGAGCTCGTTCTATCCGACATTCACCTGCAAGATATACCTAGACGGCCTGCTGAACAATACGAACGACAGCGTGTCGAACGGCACCACCACGGAGTTCGCGATCCCAGGGATCTCGAACGGCGCCCACAGCTGGAACGTCACGTGCAATGACACGCCATCCAACATCGGAAGCGCAGCGAGGCAGTTCACGATGGACACGCTCGCGCCGGCCGTGGCGATCAGCTCGCCCGCCAACAACAGCACCTACAGCAACAAACAGATCGGCATCGCATTCACCGCTTCCGACAGCAACTACAGTTATACTAATATCTCTATATACAGCGGGGCGTCGCTGATTAACTCGACCAACTCGTCTTCCACAGGCACCACCGTATACCTCTCCGTCACGAACGATGGGGTCTACAACATCACTGCGACCGCGTACGACCTGGCCGGCAACAGCGCGTCAGCCAGCGCCACCAACATCACTATAGACACGACGTCGCCATCAGTCGCCATAACCTCTCCAGCGAACAATGCGATCCTAACCAACAAGACGATAACGATCAACCTCACCGTGAACGAGACCAACCCGGCATACACGAACGTATCAGTCATGGTGCCGACACCAGCGATAGGCAGCTATCTCTGGATCACCCATGACAACAGCGGGAACGTCTCCGCGCTCAACAGGACCAATGTTTCCAGCGTCTCCCTTATCGCCACTGGCATCGGCTCGAGAGGCGTCGCCGTCGATCCGGATTACGCCTGGGTCGCCAACTTCAGCGGGAACACGATCTCAAGGATAAACAAGACGAACCCCTCAGACATATCGACAATCGCAGTGGCGAACGGTCCGTTCGGGATCGCGGTGGACAATAATTATGCCTGGGTCGCAAGGCTCAACGGCGCCGCCGTCTCACGGATTAGCAGATCCAACCTCTCTGACGTCACCGTTATAAACGTCGGCACGGGTCCGGGCGGCATAGCGGTGGACTTGGATTACGTCTGGGTCGCCAACTTCTTCGACAACAACGTCTCCAGGATCAACAAGACGAACACCTCTAATATCATCACCATAGGCGTCGGCTCGGTCCCATGGGGCGTCGCTGTCGACAGCAATTATGTTTGGGTCGCGAACGCCGGTGGCACGGTCTCCAGGATCAACAAGACGAACACTTCCGATGTAGCGTCAATAAGCGTCGGAGCTAACCCTATGGGCATCGCGGTCGACGGCGATTCAGTCTGGGTCGCGAACAGCGGCGGAAGCACGGTATCCAGGATCAATAAGACTACTTCCGCTGTGACTCCAATAACCGTGCGCAGCGGGCCGTACGGGATCTCCCTGGACAACGATTCGGCTTGGGTCGCGAACTCGAATGACAACTCAATCTCCAGGATCAACAAGACGAACAACGCCGTGGTCTCGAACACGACCGTTCAGGCTCGCCCGATGATGTTCGGCGACGGCACAGGATACGTGTTCGACACCATATTCGCCGATTACGCCTACCGGATCGTCAACTCCACGAACACGTCCAGCAGCGGCGACCTCTCGATCCCGCTCAGCGTGCCGACCAACGGCCAGTATGTCATCAGGGCGACTTCGTACGACAGAGCGAACAACATGAACCGCTCGATGGTCAACGTCAATGTTTCTGAGCCAGTGTCGTGCGGTACGCTCGGCACGCCGAACACAGTCTACACGCTGACGCAGAACGTCAGCAGCCCAGGCACCTGTTTCAACATCACGGCCAACAACGTGACGCTGGACTGCGCGGGATTCACGATCAACTACTCGCAGTCCACCACTGGTTATGGAGTCAACTTATCGGGAGGGTACAATTTCACAACAATAAAGAACTGCACCATCATGAAAGGCAACAACGGCGTTTCCAACTCTCACGCAATCTATCTTTATAGCGCGAGCAACAGCAGGGTACAGTACAACAACATCTCCGTATCCGGCGCAACCAACTATGGTGCGTTCCTCTATTACAACTCCAATTACAACAACTTCACCTCTAATACCATCGCCACCAATAATTCCGGCTATGGCGTATATATCGATTCCAGCTCGAACAACACCTTCGCCTCGAACAGCATCCCCGCGTCCTATTTTGGTGTATACGTCTTCGCTGGCTCATATTACAACAACTTCACCTCCAACAACATCACCGGCTATGACAAGGGAGTGTATCTCTTCGTCGGCTCAAACTACAACAAATTCACATCCAACAACATCTCTTCGTCCTACAAAGGAGTACACCTCGAGGACAATTCCAACTATAACACATTCACCTCCAATACCATCACCAGCGCGAATAGCAGCGACGGCATCACCGTAATGGCCAATTCCAACTACAACAATTTCATCTCTAATACCATAAACAGTCCGAACGGAAATGGCGCAGCGCTCTACAGCAGTTCGAACCACAACACATTCTACAACAATCTCATCAACGGCACCCCTCCCGCGACCACGGACGATAGCCTTAACTTCTGGAACACCACACTCATCTGCAGCATCCCGAACATAGTTGGCGGCGCCTGCATCGGAGGCAACTTCTACGCTAATTCGAGCGGGAGTGGATACTCCCAGACCTGCTCAGTCAACTCAAGCGGAATCTGCCCGCAATACTCGATACCTGGAAGCAGCGACATCGACTACCTGCCGCTCGGTTCCCCCGACTTGATCTCACCGACGGTCACTCTCCAATCTCCTGCGTCAGGCACCTATTTCAACACCTCCTCAATGACATTCACGTTCAACGCGACCGACGACCGCTCCAGCGTGCTCAACTGCAGCCTCTACATCGATGGAGTGCGGAACCAGACGAACTCAAGCGTCAACAACGGGACTCTCACGTCCATCTCAACGACAATCGCATCGCAAGGTCCGCACAACTGGAACATCAGCTGCGCTGACCAATACGGCAACATCGGCAACGCCACGAATAGACTGTTCACGACGGACACCATAGTTCCTTCGGTCGTCATCCTCTCCCCGCCCAACAACAGCGCCTCCAACAGCAGGACGATCACCGTCAATTTCACATCATCTGATTCCAATTTGAACTACACCAATATCTCAGTCTACAACTCGATCGGTGGCGTCGTCAGCTCCATTGTCGTGCCATCCATCGGTGCTCCAGCCAGCGACTGGCCGATGTTCCGTTACGACTTGAGCCACACGGGTTACACGAGCTATGCCGGTCCGCTTACAAACAATACATTATGGAATTTCTCGATGGGTACAAGCACCTCCTCCTCGCCAGTTGTCTCCGATGGAGTAGTCTATCTCGGTTCAAGCGGCGGTGGAATCAACAGTATGATCTACGCCATCAACGCCGTCAACGGCAGCAAGATCTGGAACTACACGCTGGGGGCCTCGACAGGGCAATGTTCGCCTGCGGTATCGAACGGCATCGTCTACATGGCAGCGCAGGATAATTATCTCTATGCCGTCAACACTTCGACCGGCAGCCTGGTCTGGAGGTACGACTTCGGAAACTACCAGTTCTCCTCTCCAGCTGTTTCGAATGGAATTGTCTACTTCGGCTCTCTATCGAACAAGGTATACGCGTTCAATGCCACGAACGGCAGTGTTATCTGGAACGCCACAGTTGGAAGCAACGTCTATTCGTCACCCGCCATCTCGAACGGAGTGGTCTATATAGGTTCGAATGACGGCAAGCTGAACGCAATCAACGCCACGAACGGCAACGCAATCTGGACCTACCAGACTGGAAGCTGGGTGTTCTCGTCCCCGGCCGTCTCTAATGGGGTCGTCTACGTAGGTTCCGCCGATAACAACGTCTACGCCATCAACGCCACCAACGGCAGCCAGATCTGGAATTACTCGACAAGCGGCAGTATCTACTTCTCCTCGCCCGCCATCCATGGCGGGGTCGTCTACATAGGTTCGGGGGACAACAATGTTTACGCCCTCAACGCCACCAACGGCAGCAAAATCTGGAACTACAACACAGGGGTGCCAGCAGGGTACTCGTCCCCGGCGGTCTCAGGCGGCGCGGTGTATGTGGGTTCGGATGACGGCACCGCCTATGTCCTCAATGCCACCAACGGCAATGTGGTCTGGAGATACAAGACAGATGGGACCGAAATCCATTCCTCGCCAGCTATCGCGAACGGAGCAGCTTACTTCAGCTTCGGTAATGGTGTCGTGACCGCATTCGGCTCGGGCACCCCTGCGTCCACGAACGGCACGAACGTATCCGTCCAGCTCAGCGTTCCGGCCGATGATGTCTACAACATAAGCGCGATCGCGTACGATCTGGCTGGCAATAGCAATTCATCACTTATTGTTAATATTACAGTCTCCACAGGTTTCCCGATAGTGTCCATCCAGAGCCCGATCAACACCAACATCTACAACATCAGCACCATAGATCTCAATTACACCGCCCGCAACGGATCGGTCGCCCAGGTCACCAGCTGCTCTTACAGGCTTGACAGCAACACGCCAGTCTCATTGTCATCCTGCCAGAACACCACCCTCACGCCCCTGTCGGACGGCAGTCACACTGTCACGGTCTACGCCATCGACACGGCAGGCAACAATGGATCCGCTTCAGCTAGTTTCACGATCTCCACCGTAGCACCAGACGTTACGATCTACAGCCCCATCGACAGCCACATCTACAACGTCACGTCGGTGGCAATCAACTTCACAGCGACGAACGGATCAGTCGCCCAGGTGGCCCACTGCTACTACCAGGTGGACACCGGCTCCACCACAGAGATACCCTCCTGCGCCAACGGCACCAGCACAGGCGTCCTGTCCGACGGCTCCCACTCAGTGACGGTGACCGCCCTTGACGCCGCAGGCAACATAGGGTCCGCGACGAACTCATTC
>Ga0315274_10000425_pt1 | contig 66803 bp, 43 predicted proteins | sample YL17G02_20_MG_FD_203700 | JGI IMG/M metagenome (GOLD analysis project Ga0315274, IMG submission 203700) | Sediment microbial communities from Yellowstone Lake, YNP, Wyoming, USA - YL17G02_20 | ecosystem: Environmental > Aquatic > Freshwater > Lake > Sediment | place: USA: Wyoming | collected...
ATTGGTGCTAACGAGCCTGGAACCGGTTACCCGGTACTTGATGGTTGTCCATGGCGCCAGCAAGATGTCGTCCTGGTCCTGGCCCACCATGTTGGCACCGTACACGTCGAAGCACACGTTCTCCTTGTAATACGTTCGTTTAGCAAAGTTGTCGGGGTCGTTTGGGTCATTCGGGTTTTGCGGCTTCTGAACGAATCCGTGCTCGAAATTGGGATCGTACGCGTCCTCGAACGTGGTGCCGTCGTCCGATGGAATGATCGTGTCGCTTTGCATCAGACCGGACAGGCCACCCTGGTTCAGTCTCTTGACATACTCACCCGATCTGGGATGGTAGAAGGTGTGGAACTCCAGGCCAGTGCCGTGTCTCACCCGGGTTATCATCTCCCCTCTATATATCTCCGCCATGACGCCGCCAAATGCCTTCTCGGTGTACGCCATCTCCATGCGGTAACTCTTCGACATCGGGGCGTTCGCTGTACGCATCTCTATGGCGCGCTCCATCGGCGATTCGACGCTTCCCGAGCGGGCGGACGCGAACATCATCGGCTGGCTCGTGCCGCCGTTCGGCCGGTAATAATAAGCGGGAATCCCGCCAGCCGGCTTTATCACGTCTACGGGCATGTAATCGTCCGGAGCTATCGGCGGGATGGGGATGCGGTACTTGCTGTCGTCGACCAGAGCCGGGAAGAAAGGCCTGTAACCACCGGGGTTTTTCAGTTGCTCGATGACTGTGATATCCACGGGGCGCACGAAATACGTTCGGTACCGGTCGCTGAAGAAGAATGGTTCTTCGAGCCGTGGCGCGTAGTCTTCCCTTGTTGAAGTAACAAGTAACCGGTGCTTGACAATGGCTTTTAGATAATCGTCATCTGCAAGTTCGAGTTTGGCCGTGCGCGAGTAGTTCATGAAGGCCAACTCGTATCCGTGCCAGTCGGCCATCGCGCTACATGCGAATCCTTCGCCGACTTCCACCTTTGAAGCAATATCGGAGAGGTAGAACGCGCCTTCCTCGAACCACACTCCATCGAATTCGTAGTGCGAGTCAATCGACAGGTGTTGAGTCGGTTGGATTGTGTAGATCCATCGGATCCTCGATTTCGTAGGGATGTTCTTGTAAATCTGCTGCTTAATGAACTCCTTGGTGACTTGTTTTGGAGTCCATTTCCCGTCCAGGTATTCGCTCCAGGCCAAACGAATTTCCCAGTATTTCGTCGCCTCTAGAGACGACATGCTGTCGTCTGAGACTTGTTCTACAGATTTACTGCTGTTTCCGCTTGGTGTCTCCTGCGCGTCCATAAATTCCGGCCAAAACAAGAAAAGTCTCTTCTTCCACACCACAGGAATGAGATGCACCCCACTGTTATCACCATCTTCCACGCTACGTATATCCAGTTGTACTCTTTCCCAGGCGCTCCATTTCCGATACTCGTTCCAGCGGCGATAAAAGAACTTGTACGGCGCGTTGTGCGTACGCGCGAAGACGTGCAGATACTTCAGTTTGCCATCCTCGTAGCTTTCGCGATGCAGACCGCAAACCTCCAGGTTGGTGACTTCATTGAGGCTGGCGAGGTAGTTCCGGAATCCCTGCTCGACGCTGCGGTCGGTGATGTCGTTCTGCACAAGATAGGATTCGAGCTCCTTGAAGAACTCGCTGCGGTCGTTGCGCCACTCCGGCTCCAGCCAGTTCTCGGGATAAAGGAACACCTTGCGGTTGGCCTCCCACACGCGGTAGTCCTTCATCCACTCCCAGCGGTCCTTGTCGATCGCGCCGGGCGAGACCCCCTTTTCGGCTCCGCTCGATGTATCGGTATCGCTCTCGAGATTGAGCAGACAGCGGTTGACGAACATCTGGATCGACGCATTCGCTTGCACGATGCGCGAGGTGTCCATACATGCGCCCATCTGCATGTCGATAAGGAAATACTCGAACAGGCTGTCGGCATCCTCCGCACCCCAGGCTTGAATCGCCGGTCGCGTCAGCAGATAACCAATCAGGGCCTGCTGCTGATTCCTGCGGATGGCGTCGCTTAGATTACCGGCGAGGTCCAGCCAGTCCTTCTCTTCGTACTTCGCCTTTGTTGTGTTCTTCATCAACTGGGCAGTGTCATTGAGCGCGTCGAAATCCGTTTCCGCCGCACCCCACTTGGCTATGGTCTGGGCTGAAAGACCCGTCTTGGTTACGATTCGCATCACCTCACGCAGACGGTTGAGCGCGATCTCATTCTTAAAGTCAGCGACGCCGTAGCTGAAGTAGGTGTCAACGAGAAACGCGAGACTGGCCTCGTCCCATGCAGTCGCCCGATAGAGCAGCGTTTTGAGATCCCCCAGCGCGGGCACTGGGTTCGTCGTGTTAGCCGCCGCAAAAACCTCGGTGAGCAGCGCCTGCGCTTGGGGCACGGCGTTTCGCAATGCGGTGTAGTCGCTGACGCGTTGCCAGTGGGCTGCCTTGAGCGCCTTGAAATCGATGTTGGCGAAGTCCGCGCTGTACTCGATCAAATGGTTCAGCTCGGTTTCGCTGAGAGCGAATCCAGAAATGAGTTTCGCGGCCCGATGATAGACGGTGGCCAGCGCCACGAACGCATCCAGAACGGCGGCGGGATAGGCGACCGCCGCAGGGACGACTTCAGGCGCTGTCGTTGTCGTCATCCATTGCAGCCGTACGCCCGCATTCTGCACTGTTTCTGCGTATTCCAGTCTCAACAAATGCATCTGCGCCGCATTGAGGGTGGTCATCACTTCCCAGGAGGTACCCACGTCGGCGCCGGTTTTCTCGAGAATCAGCGCGTCGTCCAGATAAAGCTTGAAGACTTCGTCCGCTTCTGCCACATCCACGCGTAGCGTGTACTCACCGCTCGCCGGTGCGGCGATGTAGGCTCTCCAGCGCACGCTGAAGTTATTCGCCGGCACCGCGGGGCTTGGCGCCGCCGCGCCCCACGCAAAATCGATTGTTCCATCCGTCTTTGGCAAGACCGAGGTAGTCCAGGTCGCGTCGCTGAAGTAAGTGGCCGAAAAGCCTTCCGTGGCAAGATCGGAGATCAGCGTATCGATGTCTTGGGCAATGACTATGGAGGTTGCTGCCTCACTCAGTCTGATCAGCCCCGCGACGTGCTGTGTAATGGCATCGCGCCGCAGCTTGCTCTTCAGCAGGGGGATGAAACGTTCGTACACGTAGGCGAGTTTATCATCGAGGGTCGCGGCCGGGGCCTGAGCGGGCTGGTTCAGCAGCTTGGCATTCGCTTCAGCGAGATTGCTGAAGATGCCGCTGAGATTCGCAGCGATAAAATCTTGCGGCGCAGCGTACAACCTATCGACGGCGTTCTTGAAGTTGGCGCTGATATTCGCGAGCCCTTTGAGCGTCACCTGCTCGGCATCTGACATGACACCGGTGCAAGTCAGCCTGCCGCTCCCTTTCACGTAGGCATACTTGCGCGACAGTACGTCTGGAATAGCGACGTTGAGGTTGGCGTCGGTGGCCGTTTCGAAAGACGCCGTGCCATCCAGCAAGCCCATAAAGCGGGTGACAATCTCAGGCTGGAATGTCAGCGCCAGTTTTGCGGTAAGGATTTCCGATGTCAGCGGCGAAGGCGACGTTTCCGGATGGTTCTGCTCGATGGCGGAAAACGCATCACGGATGGCCTTGGCGGCGCCTAGCGTCCTGCTCTTGCCAAGGCCGAGTTTTGAATCTGGGGGGAGGGTGCCCTGCAGGATGTACTCGAGAACCGCCGCCTTGAAACCGACCTTCTTGATCGAGTCCGTGAGTCGGTAGAACCCGTAGGTACTGGCCGGCGTAATGTTGGTGAATTGTTCCTGTTGTATGTCCCAGGTACTGAAAGGCGAAACGCCAAACAAGCCGATCAGCTTGCACAGATCGGTGATCCGCATCTTCAGCGATTTGGCCAGCATCGCGTAGCGGTAAGTTGTGCTGAGGTTGGCGAGGTTCAGCACGTCAGTGTTGATGTTGATCAGCCGCAGATTACCGCCATCCAGCACTTTGGCCACGCCGAGGATGGCGGCAAGATCGTCTTCCCGCATGCGGAAAGCGACCAGAATCCCCGACTGATGGTCGGCAAGCACTTCGGCACCGTCCTGCAGATAATTGCCCCAGGCATCGGCCTCAAAGGCGGCATCGATTTGCTGCACCGCCTTGTTTAAGAAGAGCTTCTTGTAGAGGGATTTCTTGCCGTAGGTATCGATATTGCCCCAGGTGACCGCTAATTGGTTGAGCGGCAGCTTAGTTGCCGTCTTAAGCAGTAAAACCGATTCGAGTTTCAAGATAGTTTCGGCCGTGATGTCGTCCTCCCCGAGCGAGGCAATCATCAAGTCAGTTTCGTGCAGAGTCCATCCAAGCTTCCGCCACAATCGGATGAGGCGATGGATCTTCGACCAACGGGGGTTCGAGATGCCGGACGTTGTGGAGCCTTCGTAAATGCTTTGCATCGTGCGGAGCTTTGTCGTCTCCAGATCACATTTCGAATCGGGTTCGTGCAGCGTAATGACCTGACGGAACTCGCCCAGATGGTCGCTGATCCACTGGGCGAAGTCGGCGGCGGTGATGCTGGTCCCTTGCGCATTATTGTAGGCAGCCAATGCCCCCGTGATATCCGCATCGGTGGCAGGGTTGAGCGTGCCAGCTTCGATCTTCAAGAGCCGCGCATAGATGGTGGCGGCATTGATCGACGCGTAGGCAAAGATCTTCTCCAGAAAATCGAGCGTGCCTTGATGCGGGTTGATGAACTGTGTTTTCACCAACTCTACGAGATCCGTATAAGCCACCCCCGAACGGTGCAAGAACTCCGGGACCGCACTCATGTTCTCGAGGTTGCCTGCGACCGCATAACCAAAGTACTCGTGAAGAGCGGTGGCATCGGCGGTACCGTCGAAGGCCGTGCCGGTGAGGACCTTGTACTCCTCTTCGGAAATGCGCAGCGACTCCGCCGCGATGGCTTTGGCGGTGGTCGTATCCGGCTGCGGATTCATGGCTTTCATTGCCTCGTAGCGGCTCACCTTGAGGTGGTCGCTGTAGGTCCGAATCACATCGAGCGGCTGGTGATAGGGCAGCGTGAACGGATACACCGCGTGTGTTTCATTTGGGATTGCATTCGCCAGCCTTCGATAGGCCTCAAGATTGAAGTTTTGTGGGTTGGCGCGAAGCTCTTCGGCTGTCGCCTCGCCGGTGTCATAGCCCTTGAACGTGGCCAGCGAATCGTTCGCGGTGCAGGACTCCATTACCTCATTGGCGAGATCGATGTACGGGATGATAGTATTGGTGTTTTCGCACGTGAGCCGAAGTTTAGCAAGATCCGGCCTGCGACCTGCAACAACGACATTGCGATTCTCATCTACTTTGCCAATCAATATGTCAAACGGTGTGTTCCCTTCATCATTAGTCGCCGAATTACTAAGGAATCGCAGCAGCTCAACCAAGTACGCTGCGGCGCTGTACACCGAGCGGCAATGCGCGCATTCGCAAATGTCGGGACTCCCAAAGAGTGCAGCGTAGTTGGGCGTTGGGTTGGGCAAGTTCTTTTTGATGGTGGCCATGGCCTCGCTGTATTCAGATTCTCCCATAGCGCACTTTGGTGTTGCACCATGCGAATACTCCATGATGTGCATGGCAGCCATTTCGGCTCTTGTGCTGGTGTGTGAGGCCCTTTGGTGAATGACAAAGGCTATCCGCTCACCTCCCAAGGCCCTGCCGTAAGTCTTTATGAAACTCTTACGCGGAATATTGGCTATGGTGTAGGCCGAATGCAGGTTTTTTCCCATTAACACACTCATCGCCTCGGGACTAGTGCTGACCTGGAACACACGCTGAATCTTCTTCAGCTCGGCTCTCAGTTCATCAAAGTCTTCGCCCGCAACAGCCCTGATCTCTTTCTCAAAATCATGAATTCGCGACCTGGCAAAATCGAACTGTATGTTATTTGAAAGAAAAGTCCTTATGCTTTTTGAAATCTTAGTCTTTTCTATACACAGTTCACCCTTGTCCACCATTCTGGCAATACGCTGAGTGGGGAAGGCGGCGTTGAGCATTCCTTGCATCGCCTCGACGTAGCCGCACATCTTCTCTTCGTCGTTCTGCCCCTGCACGAAGTCGGGTACACCGGCTTTCTTGACGATATCGATCCAGTCGCTCTTTTCTAGATCGAACAACGTGTCGATCGTGTTCAGCCTTCTGTGCACCTGCAATTCGTTCACCAGGGCCTGATGATTGCCGGTCAGCAGGGTGAGTTGTTGCGTCAAGAGCAGATCCGAAATGAGCTGTGGGTTTCCTATGAATTCCGATTGTGCGGGCAGGTGTTTGTTCCAGAACTCGCGGAAGTCGCTGCCTTTGAAAGTAGCGACTGCGTTCAGGAACGACAGACGCTGTGTCTCCTTGGGCAGCGCGTTGGAGAGCATTGCATTCAGCGTGTTTCCGCCATCGGCCTGCTTACCTTCGAGCACCTCCTTGACGGCGCGCTCCCGCATTACCCTGAGAAACGCGGTGATCTCCTTCTCGTCGAAGGTGCGGATGATCCGTGCTTCGGTTGACTTCACGATGGCGGTACGCAGCTCGTCGTCTGACTTTCTATACAGCACAGGCCAGGCCAGGCGGATATCCTGCCGCCCAATGCCGTAGAGCAACTCATGGGAACGCCGTTGTCTCCTCTCCTGCATAAGCAATTCGGCGGCAGCGGCGATATTGAGACGGGCAGGTTCGATGTCGAGCTCTGCCGCGGTGAATGCCAACTGCTCGCTGGATGTGCTGATCTCAGCCAGGCTGGTTCCGCTTTCCTTGAGAAAGACGCTCAGGGTGCTCACCACCTTCTCGTATTCCGTGCGTGAGTCTGTTTGGGAAATGATGACATCCAGGCCTTGTACCAGACCCTTCTCGGAATAATCGTCGGAATTGACCAGGCGGGAACAGCCGACGATGCGTATGCTGTCTTTGCCTTCTTCGACCGCGTACACCACCACGTCCGCTTTCTTGCGTTCGGCCCGGCGATATTGCCAGTCGTAGAAGGTAAGCCGGTAGTTTCCCCGGCTGTCGGTGGAGGTCAGACCGAGAAATTCGAAGCCGCCGCTCTTATCAATGTCCGACGTCGTCTTTACATTTCGATAAATCGCCACACCCCGCAAGTCGAGGTCGAAGGCCAGCAAACGCTGCTGCTTTTTCACAGACCCGTCTTGCAGCCTGGCCGTACCGGTCACTGTGAACGAGCGACTCGCAGCCGTGAGGCCTCTCTTCTTCAAGACTTCTCCAACGGCGGCTATCGTGGCTTCATTCACCAGGATTGAATCGTCGACGGGCACGTTCAATTGCGCCTGCAGGGTGCGGACTTTGTCGCGCGTATCTTGCCCGGCCTTGTTTTGTTTCACCTCTTTCTGTGATATAGGCAATCCCAAGACTTCCAGGGTCTTGTGCAGCAAGGCAACATTGTAAGATGCTTCGTTGAAAGCAATCGGCTTTAACAGTGTTTTCATGGTTAGTTCCTCTATTTCTTCCTGGCGTTGTACTGCCCGGGTGGTTTACGTTTTCAACAAGTAGTGCAATCCATTCTCCTGGAAGGTCTTTTTGCCGTCGCGCCAGTCGAGCAGCCACTCGACGCCGGGAATGGCCGTTCCCGAGGCGAGCTCCAGCCCAGCCGTGACAAGGGCGGTGGGTGTGAGAGGAGCGGCGAAGACGGACAGCACGGCGGCGGCCGCACCCACCGCGATACCCGTCGCGCTCAGCGCCAGCCGTCCCCGCTTGCTCTTGAGCCAGGCGTCGCGCGCCTTGCGTGCTTCGTCCAGCTCCTCGGCGATGTCCGGGATGGTCTTGTGCTCGATCTCCCGGGCGAAATCCTCGCTCCACGGTTCCGCCTTGATGCGGCGGGCCATCCAGCCAAGCTTGTCCCGCGCCTGTCGGAGCGCGTCATCGTTCTTCTTGCGATATTCAAGCACCTCTTCCAGAGGCAGCTCCGGGTTCAGGACCGGCAGGCTGAGCTGTGAGTCGGTGAGCGCGGTGGCCGCCAGGAGGTCGGTCTTGAGTTGCCGCGCCCGCGCGCGATCGGCCTGGGCTTTCTGGACGGCGGGATCCTGTGAGGCCCGACGAAGCTTTAGAGAGAGCGCCTCGTTGTGAAACAGATCGTCGGTGATGGGCGTCGCGCCAGCGTGAAGCAGGCCCGCGAATAGGGCGTGGTTCATCATGATCGCCTCGCCCAGCGCCAGCGGGAAGTCGGCGTAGCGGTACTCGACGTCGCCGCCGTAGCCCTCGCGGTACTCGTTGTAGGCTTGGCCGGTTGCGGCGTATTCGCGGTACTGACTTGGGTTTCCGCCCACTCTCTCGACGTAGTCCCCTGAGTCCCGCGCAACTTCGCGGGCAAAGTCGCCCATGAGATGGCGCATCGTCTGGTCGGTCTGTACGTCCTGCGGCACCTTGGCGAGAGAAAGCCTCCAGCGCTGCTTGCCGCTGGCCCGGCTCTGGGCTTCGCACAGTTCCAGGAACTCGCGATCTCCCATGTCTCGGCGGATAGCTGTGGCGATCGGGGCTTCGTACTTCGCCAGCACCGCGGCTGGGGTCACGATCTCCAGAATGCCGACGTCCTTGAGAAGCCGCACTGCATCGCGCACGACGTGATCCGCGCCGATGGTGTCCCAACTCGCGCCGACTGGATCGAGCAGAACCAGCTTGTCGAAGTACAGCGCCGCCACTTTCAACAGCGGAAGCTGCACGTTCGTGAAAGACGCGTAGGGGTAGTAGAAGAGGTTGTGCTCAGTCATTTGTCGGTTCCTTCTTCTGTCGCTTCAGCCGGTTTGTGCCTCTTGATTACCTTTGCAAAGCGGTCGTGCGCGTCAGCGGTGCCATCGAACATGGCTGCGAACTCCTTGTCCCCGAAGAGCTCGGCGCGAGTCTTAGCTCCCATGTCCGACTTCTTCCGCTGCACCCAAAGCGTCGCGCACAACTGGGCAAAGCAAAGAACACTCAAGATTATTAGCGATCGCTTGCTGTCCACTCCCTGGTTCGTGCTTCCGATGCTTTGTCGCAGTGCCGCCGCGGCCACCGAGATCGCCAGGAACCCCCACATGGGAATGGTGTAGAAGTGGGTCATCCACCGCGACATGCCTTTGCCCTCGGCCGAGTACATCATCATGGCTCGAATTGGGGGTAGCTGAGGATCGTCATGCTCCATCTTGAGGGCGATGATGAATCCGCTGTCCAGGAGCCTCTGGTAAACCAATTGATCGTTGATCCAGAGAATTAGCAGCCCAAGTGTGGCCATGAAGCCGACCACGCCCACCAGCACGGCGGGCGATACAAGCCACGCGACGTTCTTGTCTGTCTTGAGCAGCAGGGCAATCGCCGCAAACGCCGCCAACATCCAACCCGACGCGAGATTGCGGATGCCGGATTGAATCTCGTTGAAGTGCCGCTCGGACTCCGCGAACTTCCAGTAGTCTCCATTCACGTCCGGTTCTTTGCCGTTCATATCCATGGCTTCTCCTTCTATTCCAAAGCTTCGTAACAGCCCGGTGCGAACCGGGGCATGCAAATGCAGTAGAAAGTGAGATCGATGTTGCCGTCGGTGGATTTTTGTTGGGCCACTCGCGCCGGAATGACCACAAGATTGCCCGGCCCGACTTTCTCCGGAGCCAGCGTCCCTATTCTCACAATGCCGCTTCCCTCGACGACCAGGTAGCGCTCATCCACCCTTCGCAAACGGTGCAATTGGGTGGTGGCACCGGGCGCCACTCTTGCTCGCGCTATCGAGACGGCGCCATCGCTGCCATCGTTCCAGACTTCGCGAATCCAGCAGCGTTCCGACGTTGGAAACTCGGCCTTCAGGTCCGGTTTTCGAATCGTGGCATTCATGGCATTATTCCTAAATACCTGTGCCTTTCATTTCCATCTGTCCGTCTTCGTGCTCTTCGATTGTTGAATGTCGAGATGTGACCCCATTTTTCCGGATTGTAACCCTTGCGATTCACTTGCTTTCTCTCTTGCGGTATTCTTCGGGCCGGATCGTGGAGTGGATATAACCCCAAAGCCAGTCGACATAAGCAGTCGCTGGATTACCAACAGGCCCCTGGCCCACATTCGCCTGATATAAGACCGTTGCTTGCTGTGCCGTCAGCGTCCGGCGCAACACCCGTTCTGCTCCCTCGGAGCCTTCGTGATGCACGAGATAGTAAAAGCGTGCTTTGAGATCATCAGGCAAATCCCGTATTGTTTCAGCTCTCTCCCTGGTGTGCTGCGGATCATTCGCCGGGGCAGTCAGCAGCCTCTCGACCAGGCGGTCGAGTTCGTGCCTGTCGTATTCTGCCGCTGCAACTATTGAGAGGAGTGGGTCAGTCCTTATTGCGAGCAGCTTGGCTTTATTCTGTGGAACCACCTCACCGCCGACGACATAGCCTCGTCTAACCGCTTCCCGGTTCAAATTGGTACCTTCTCGTTTTGCCTCCGAGATCCAAGTGCTAGCCAAGAATTGCGTGAGGCCAAGCGCCCCAGATGTCGAAGCAGCGGACTCCGGATCCCATCTGGTCGAAAGGGCCTTATGGGTACTCTGCCATTCTTTGATAAGTTCCTTGTTGTTTGCGGGAATCGGATGCCCGGAAAGTTCAGGGTGCGCCATGTAAAACTCACGATCGGTTTCCGCATTGAGGTGCGAACCAGACAGAGGAGCTGCCTCAGCATGAATGATTGTCGCAATTGCCGAAGGCTCAATGCCGGTTCTCTGCGACGCTTTTACGATTGCCTCCCTGTAAACGCTGTTTGAGCCCAACTCAAGGTTTCGAGACGCAACAAAGCGGATCCACAGCTGCCGGAGAAGTGAAGGTTGCTCCGAGGCAGCTTTGCCCGTGGGGTCGTAGTATCGCGTCGGGTTGGATTTGACATAGCAATAACCGTTTGCCTCTCCTCCAGACTGCACTGGGTCAACTGATGTCCAGCGCTGAATCCATGCCGCGTAATACCTTGCCCCGTGGTAATATAGTCCGCTCTCCTCCTGCTCCTTGCCCGTAAACCGATAGCGCTTCGGCGTCTCGGTCTGTCTGCGCACCGCCTGATACGACGTGCTGCCGTAAGGGGTGTACTCTTCGTAGGAAATGATCTGCGCCTGGTCGTCCAACTCCAAGCTGGCTGAACCGAGATGGTTGCTGAATTGGTAACGCTGGAGCGTTTGGGGATTCTGCAGAGGCTGGCTATTCTCGACGGTCTTTGTCTCCACGAGAGCGATGCGTTGCTTGTCATCCATAATGTGCAGCGTCTCGCGCTCCAGCTTCGCCGAGGCGTTGCCGTTGTATTCGCGGTAGATCTCGAATCCTCCCAGGTAGATTTGTTCTTTCTTCTTCGTGCCGTTGCCGGTTTCTGTGACTTTTCGCACCCGTTGACCGGCCGAGTCATAAACGTACCAGGTCCGCTCTCCCTCGTGTTGTTTGCCGTTGTCGTCCTGGTCATTGACCCTCTGCCGCCGGGTCATCTGGAGCTGGTCTTTGAAATCCCACTGCATCCCCACAAGTTGCGGCATCTGGGTCATGTTGCCGTGGGCGTCGTGAACGTAAGGCTCGGGGATCGGTTGCTGACTGTCGGGATGGACAACCGTGCGGGTCAAACGGTTGTTCTTCTTGGTATTCGGCTCCAGCAAGCTCCAGGCTTCATACTCGTAGGCGCGCACCCAATCTCCATTTGTCGCGTGGTGAGTGAGCTTCAAAATGTTGCCCGCAGGATCGTAGTCGTATTGTTCGGTATAGGTGCGCATGGCCTGGCCATCGTGGGGATGTGGCAGGTCCACGCGCCCGGCATCGTTGTAGGTCGTCCACGGCTGGCCAACCTGCCCCTCATGCTCGCGGCCTGTGGCTTTGAGCAGCCGGTAGATGGCATCGTAGGTGTACTCGGCGCTTGGCTCGACGCGCTTGTTGCGGAAGTAAATGGTCTGCTGGGCGTCGTCGCGGATGTGGGTGATGTTGCCCGCCGGGTCATAGGTGTAGCGCAGGTTCTGCACCTGGCAGCCGGGCCAGCCCGCCATTGGTGGCTGTGGGCAGTCGTCGGGGAACACAATGGCATTGCGTCGGGTGAGCAGATGCGTCAGGCGGAAGGTCAGCGGATCGTATTCGTAGATGGTCCTGACACCATCGCCGTAGCCGATTAGCGTGCGCTGGCCTTTGGCGTTGTAGTCGATGTTGGTGACGAAGGGGGTCCAGACCGGCTGGCCGTTGGCGGTCCCACCGCGCAGGTTGACGTCCACCCGTTCCAGGAGGTTGGCTTCGTTGTAGTCAGGCTGGATGACGCTGGGCTGCATGGCGGGCATGTGCGGCGTGGTCAGCGTCACCGGCCGGTTGAGCGCATCGTAGGTGGTGCGGCTGGTGTAGGGGTCGGCTTCCAGCAGCGGCGCGAGGGCTGCCTCGAGCGCGACTGGGTCGAGCGTGACCTTGGCGTCCATTGGCAAGGCAACGTGGTCAGCGTCCACGGCGCGCCAATCCACGGCTTGCCTATATTGCGTTCCGTTTGTCAGGCGGCGTGAGGCACGCAGCGGGTTGCCCTTGAAGTCGTGGGCTTCGCTGGTGACCGCACCTGCCTGGTCGAGGTGCAGATATAGCTTGCCGCGCAGGTTGCACAGCTCGGCCTCGGGGTGCTGCTCGCCGTAGACGAGGCGCTCGGTCAGCATCTCCTGGTTGGGGTTGGCGGGATTAGCGCCAGTGACGAAGGAGCGCAGCGGGCGTCGCAGCCGGTCGTACTCGGTGCGGACGCTGTGGCCGCGCCTGTCCCAGGCGCGGATGGGTTTGCCGGTCACGTCGTTCAACATCCAGCGGGCGCCGGCTTCCATGCTGGCCTGGTGGATGCGGTTGCCGAGCACGTCGTAGTCGTAGTGCATGACGATGCGCCCCTGCGGGTCGCCCGCCTGCTCGATGGCATCGCGCACGGCTCGCTGGTTGCCTTCGATGTCCAGCTCCACCCGAGTGTGGAACTTGTCTTCCGTCCCATCGAGCGCGTGGTTGGGGCAGACGACCTTGTTGTGTGCGACGGTCAGGAACGGGCGCCCAAGCATATCGAAGTGAACCGTTGTGGGTGTGTCGGCATGGGCGGCAGCCTTATCGGCGGCGGCCTGCTCCTGTGCCCCCAGCGCGCCGCCCTGCCGCTGCGCGTGCCAGGTCTGCCACGGCGGTGCCGGCAGGCTGGCGAAATAGCCGGCGGTGTAGCCCCGGATGTCAGCATCGGTGCGTGGGTCGCCCAGCACGGTGTCGTTCACGTCCCAGGTCGTCTGCTGCCACGGGTCGAACACCACCTTCTCGTAGGTGTGATTGGGGTGCAGCGTGGCGACCACGCGCTCGACCGGGTCGTAGAAGAGGATGGGGCTGACGCCCACCTGGACGCCAAACTCGAAGCGATGGGTGGTGCTGAAAAACGGCTCGTACTGGCGGACCGGCTTGCCCTTGTTGTTAAAGATGGTCCAGCCGCTTCCCACCCAACGTGGCGGGCCCGCGACCCCGTTGATCGTCTCCGGCTCGGCCTGGATCTTCTTCTGGATCTCGCGGCCGAAGCCGTCGGAGTGGGAGAAGCTGTGCTGGACCTTGGTCTGTTGACCAGGCTCCAGATCGGCGTCGTGGGTTTCCCTCGCCAGGGTGTAAACGACGGCGGGTTGTGGCTTGGGCTGGTTCTTGGTGCGCTGGTAGGCAAACAGGTCATAGACCAGCCGCGTGGTGGCGCGGCCGAGGATGGCGTGTGGATCGACCAGCGGGTTGGCTAGATGGGTGAGAACGACCGCCTCAGTCAGGTCCGCCTCGAAGCCAGCGAGCGAGTCGCCCAGGTTCTCCTCGGGTTTACCCATCACCGCCGTGCCCATCACCATGCCGAGGGTGTCGAATGCCACCTGGGTGTGGTTGCGGTTGGGGTCCATCACCCGCCAGGGCTGAAGAACGCGATAGTCGTTGCCAGGCTTGGTGGGGTCGATCGTGCCGTCGGGCAGGCGTTCGCCAACAGTGACGCGATTGCCCAGCGGGTCGTGCGTCTCTAGCATCAGTAAGTCGTAGGCGTCGTAGGTGACGACGCTTTCGGCGAGGAACGGGTCGCGGTAGCGGTGCGGTAGGAAAAAGTGGCTTTGGGCGTAAGCGCGTTCCTGCGCGGCGGTGTGGGTGCTGTCGGGTGAGAGGAAGACGCGGCCGGCGGGGATCCACCAGTGATCGTCGGGGTCGTTGTTGGGAAAGTCCCCGGCGACCTTCAAACCCTGGCTGACCACGTAACCGCCCCGGTCGGTACCCTGACCGCCCAGAACATTGGCGGGGTTCGGCAGCAGTGGCTGGCCGTTGCGCTGGAAGACCTGCGCCAACAGACCCGGAGTAAAGGCCAGCTTGTAGCTTTCGCCGGGCAGGGCCAGCGGCTCAAGTTCGCCGAGCGGCAGGAGCGCGGTCAGGTCATCCTTGCGGTAAAGGGTACGGACGTGCTCGATCAGCCGCTTCTGCTTCGAGACGTTGTCCGCCGTCTGCTCGTAGGGGATTTCCGTTGCCGACGCCGGCAAGGCAAACCCGTTGCGCGTCCATTCATCGAAGCTGAAACGGGCGGCTTTGTTCTCTGGCTTGAAACCGGTCAATTCATACGTCCGGGTCTCGCACGGCAGCGGGGTGCGGTAGTCGTTAGCGGTGTCAATGACGCCAGTGACGGGGTCCTTGGCGACTCGGTTTTCGGTATAGGTAACGAGGGGTCGCGTCTGCTTTTCTCGGTCTTCGTCCGTAGGCAGCGAAGCATCGGACATACGGCGCCCATAACCGATGGCGGCTTCCTTCGGCACGTTGCCGAAGGCGTCCACCTCCAGCGTCATCGCATGCTGAATGCGCGGATCGGCTGGGTTGTGCTCGTAGTGATAGGTAATGGCCTCACGCGGATGAGTGAATAAGACCGCGTGGCGATTGCGCGATTCATGCGGCTGCAGCAATTCGATGGTGTAGTTGCGCTCCGAGACAGTGTATGGGTACGGGGCCTTTGGCGATTTATCCTCGGCATAGACTTCCTGCCGCAAGATCGACCCTTTCAAATCGCGGCAAGCTTCACGCAACTCAGCCACAGTGAGCTGGTGCGGCGAACGTGTGCCGTCTGCCAGGAGGATCGTCTCCGGCGGAATGGTGTCGGGCAGAAGCGTGGTTTCGAAATCTTTCCATTTGTTGTCGTAATCCGGGTCGTTTTCGTCGGGCGCACCGTAGTATTCGTGCGCCATGTATTGGCTGATCTTTTCTCCTTCAAGAAAGGCGCCGGTGTGGAACCAGGTAACGGTGCGGACGGGAGGGACATGCGACGAGGCGTCTGTGTTCGTGTCCGGCGGCATCGTGTTGTCGCCAGTCAGAGCGGCTAATTCCTCGGTGTCCCATTGCTCCACGCAGCCAAAGCCGCGGAACTCGCGTTCCTCGCCGTCGAAGTAGCCGTCATGATAGGCGTAGCGGGTGACGAAGCGATTCCGACTGATGTAGTCATAAGTTTTTACACGCTCGACGACATGAACCGGAAACGGAAGCTTGGTGATCCACGGCTTGCCGTTCTGTTTGTCCTGGAGATAGAACTTCGTGGACGGGGCGTACTCCACCTGCGTCTCGGCGCCGAGATTGTTGGTTGTTTTGATCAGGAGATGCGGTTTCTGGCCGCCCATCAGGTCGATGTATCGCATTTGCCGGCCCGACGAGGCTGGCCGCCCATTCCCTGCTGGGCGAAGTGAAACTCATCGGACCTACCCCAGATGTCGGTGCCGGACGCAACGATTGTGTAGGTGCTGGTTATGTCTTCATACTGGATGCTGCCGACGGAAACTCCGTGCCGAATTGTTAGAGCTTCGATGTCATCTGCACGTATCTCGCCATCGATGAATCGTGAGCGTTTTACCTCTGAAGGACTTTGTGTGCTGAGGCTGTTGGCATCTACGGACGTTACCAGGCTGCCGCCCTCCGGTGACGGCCACATTGTCTGAAGCCCGATATCTTCTGATATGGTGAACGGGCCGGCAGGACTCACATCGCCGGTGGATGTCACGTGCGCGATGCGAGCGGTTGCCGCGCGGCCAGCGTTATGCGATGTGACGGCCAGGCCGACATGGACGGTCTCGTCCATCGCGATCTCCACCGGTCCGGATTCGTTCGGGTCCGGGCTTCGCACCTCTTCCCAGCTCATACCGTCGCTGGAATGCTCTGCCGTGAATGTGTTTCCCCGGCGCGTCAGCCTGACCCAGTGGGGAAGCTTAACAGATTCCCTGCCAGCATGTCTGCTTGACGCGACCCCTCGGGGAGTGCTGCGGTACTGGAAGGCCACGAGGCTGGCGGGGGTGATGAAGATCGATGCATGTTCGGATGTCGGCTCCAGAGTCTTGCGGATCATGACGCCACTTTTCGCCCACGGATTGGTGTTCTCCAGGCTATCGATTCTGGCCGTAATTGAGCCGTCGCCCTGCAGCATCTTGTGGGCAAAATGGAACTCATCGAAGATATCCCAAATGTCCATTCCAGAGCCCCGGATCGCGTACGTATCAGTATTCTCGTCATAGCGAATGCTACCCAAGAGACTGCCGGCGTCTGCGGGCTTGGCGGCTACCAGCTTCGCCCGCCATTTCCTGGCATCCTCGGGTCTATCCCAGACAGCGTACAGGTAGATTAGCCACTGCAGCGGCAGCAGGGTTTCCAAAGTACCCTCGCCAAAGATGCGCGTCTGTCGGACAAAGGTGTCCTGTAGCACCGATTCTGCCTCAGCGTAACGACCTTGCAACAAGTAGACCCATCCCAGATAGCTTGTGAACTCAATCGTCGCCGGCTCCTTCTGCCCCCAGACTCGTCCCGACAATTGAACGGCCTTACGAAGCCACTTTTCTGCTTCATCATAGTGGCCCTGCCCGGCGTGCCAAACACCGATAGACATTATCGCCAATATGGCTGGTTCGTGCTCATCGCCTCCCACACGGCGGGCACTGTTGAGCACTTCTTGGTACAACTGCATGGCCTTATCGTTCTCACCCAAAGCCTTGTAGTTCCAGGCAAGCCGCATCTTGGCGACCAGTGTTCTGTCATCCTCTTCGCCGAGCTGACGCGTCTTCTGTGCAACGGCATCAAGGAATAACGGCTGCGCCTCGTTGTTGCGAGACTGATAATAATATGCGGTGCCAAGCTGGAGCATAGATTCGACCGTCAGCAGGTCGTTGTTTCCGAGTTGCTGGCGGCGAATATCCAGTGCACGCTGCAAGTGCGTCGCACCAACATCTTCCGCGCCAATTCTGCGGTAGGTCGCGCCCAGTCTGTGTCGAATCTGGGCTTCAATGAGAGGAGCACTCCTAAACCGGCCTTCCATCGCATCCGATACTGCATCCAGAACCGAGCGAACAGAGACTTCTCCACCCTGGGGCCTCCTTGGATCCAGCGCCAAGAGCACCGAATCGTTGAGGAAGCTGCTTACAGCTTCAGAACGTTGTGCCTGGACTTGGGCCCTGACATACATCGTCAGACTCACTATGGACCCTATGGCGATGGTAAGACCTACTATGACGGCCGCTGAAACGAGTGTCCGGTTTCGTTTCACGAACTTTTTGATTCTATAGGACCTACTTGGCGGTCCGGCGATTAGGGGGACACCATCAAGGTAGTTGCGGATATCCTGGGCCAGTTCAGCCGCAGACTGATACCGCTGCTGACGCTCTTTGCGCATCGCCTTCAGTGGAATCCACTCCAACTCTTTGTGAAGGTTCCTGGCCAGCGTTCTAATATCGGTCCTGCGATTTAGGGCGACTTCGCCGGCCTTCTCGCCCAGACTTGCCAAACGGGTGCTCGGCGTCTTGGGGTCGTGTTCACGGATAACCTGCCGGATATGGTCAATCCCACCTTCACGAAAGGTCTTAGGATCAAACGGCATCACGCCAGTGAGCAGCACATATAGCAATACGCCGAGCGAATATATGTCCGACCGCGTGTCCGCAGCCTCGTGTGCCAGATCGATCTGCTCAGGGCTCATGTACTCAGGCGTTCCGACCAACTGGCCTTGTTGCGTGAATAGAGTCTCTTCTGTGAGTCCGCCAGCGGCGGAACTCAGGGCACGGGCAACACCGAAATCGATGATCTTGGGCACCGCCTGGCCGTCCTGCACCGTCACGAGGATGTTAGATGGCTTGATGTCCCGGTGGATAAAGCCTTTCTGATGGGCATGGTGGACCGCCTGACACACCTGCACAAACAAACGAAGTCGCTCTTCGACACTGAGCTTGTTCTGATCGCAGTACTCGGTGATGGGCAGACCCTCGACATACTCCATGACGAAGTATGGCCGGCCTTGTTCCGTGGTTCCGGCATCCAGGACATGAGCAATGTTTGGGTGATCGAGCAGCGCAAGAGCCTGACGCTCAGCCTCGAAACGCGCTATGACACGTTGGGAATCCATGCCCGGCTTGATGACCTTGAGCGCCGCGTGCCTCTTGATCGGATGCTCCTGCTCCGCCAAGTACACGACTCCCATGCCGCCTTCGCCCAGAACGCCGAGCAGTTTGTAGCGGTCGATACGAGTGCCGACCTGCGCGGCGAACAGACTCGCCGTATCGGACGGACTTTCTGAGCTTAGGGGACCGGCGGAAGCTGCATCAGGCGCGGGCGCAGGCTCTCCCCCTTCCACGCCGGAGCCATCTTCGCCATCTGTGCAGGCGGAAAACAGCTTCTCAAGCTGATCAGGAGATAGACCAAATAGTGACTCTTCGTCCATCTTGCTATAACCACACCTTCCACGGTGTAGACGCGCACCCCTAATAATAAATACACGCTTTATTCTCGTTCCTGCGCTGCTCTAAAGAAAAACCTGCGAATCTCGTCCATTTCACCGTTCAACTGCTCATCTGATGTGACCGTCTCGCGGAGACGTTTTACCAGCGCCGCCTGCAGTCGCCTTTTCATTGTTACGACCATATTGGCCGCCTGCCTCTCGCTGGCGATGTTGTACCTGCGGCAAATCTCTTTGATGGCGGGTGGGCTGCTTTGCTTCATGATGGGAGCAAGGATTCTATCGTGAAAAACGTTCCAATGGTCCATCATGCCATCCTCGCGGCATTTGGCCTTCACTTCTTCCAGAACCTGCTCCAGCAGTGTAGACAACCAGACATAGTCAAAGACAGCCTCGGCAGACATAGAGCTGACAACAGTCGGCAGCTCAAGAGGCTCAACCACATCTATCGGCACGAGCTTGCTCTGGGGTATGCGCTTCTGAGCCGCCTCGGCCCGATGCACGTTGGCCAGGTATCGATCCAGCGCTATCAGCAGGAACGACCGAAACCGGCCTTTGGCGGGGTCGGCCTTGTCGATAAGATGGCGACCAAGCACCACTTCGTGGAAGAAGCCCTGGGTCAGATCCTTGGCCTCTTCGTTACCATAACCCTTGCGGCGCAAATAGCAGTAGACCGGCTTCCAATACCTCCTCAGAAGAAGCCCTATGAGTAATCGGTTCGCATCCTGATCCGCAGAACGTGCGTTCTCTATGAGGGACCAATGCGTGGTCCAGAACGTTTCCCCCAGACCGCCCATATCCGTGTAGTTACGCTGGTCCATGACTTCTGCCTCCGCGGGCGGCATCCTGTTCCCCAGGACGCCAAAGGCGACCGCAATTCTTAGGTGATAAATATCCGCTTGAACCCCGATGAATCGGGGGTCAGGAATCTAAAGAGTAACTATACCTCGTAAGCGCCTGTTTGTCAAAAGGTTATTATTAGGGGCAGGCGTGTTTCAGCGCTGCCTGCGGATAAAAAAATGAAGAAAAAATCATTCTTGCGCGCAGTATTTTGAAATTTCCGTGTGTTTATATGTAGCAAAGGCCAGCGGAATCCTTCCGGAGTCCGTTTTAGCCGCAACCAAGTTTATAAGTTACCGTTTTTTGGTATAATGCTGATGCATAGATAAGGAGGACAACCATGCGGTTCAAAGCTATTTGTTTGATGTTTTCGGTAGTGCTGGGACTTGCCATGCCACAGCGGGCGAACGCGGATTTCACATTCGGTGAGCCGGTGAAGATTGAGTCGGCTATAGCCTACATCACCGGTTACGACACTATCGATTGTCTCTCCTACGATGGACTGGAGATGTACATCTGGTCTCAACGGTCTGGAGGGCAAGGTGGCATCGACATATGGGTGCTGAAACGTGCCTCGAAGGATGAGAATTGGGGACCCCCAGAGAATCTTGGGCCTGCCGTCAACAGTCCGCAGGATGACTACTGGTCATCCATCTCCGCCGACGGACTTACACTATACTTCGGCTCGTCGAACCGGCCCGGCGGGTATGGGCGTGGCGATATCTGGATGACAAAGCGCCCGACCAAGAATGATGCGTGGGGGCAAGCGGTGAACTTGGGACCGACCGTCAACAACTCCTTTGGCGACAATCAGCCCTGGATATCGCCAGACGGTCTGGAACTGTACTTTAAGTCGGATCGGTCTGGTGGGTTTGGAAACGACATCTGGGTGACAAGACGGGCGACAGTGAACGACCCTTGGGGAACGCCCGTGAACCTTGGCCCCGTCGTGAATAGTCCATACACCGAGATGTACCCCTGCCTCTCGGCGGATGGACTGATGCTGTTTTTCTCCGATGACTTCGACTTCACACCCCGCCCGGGTGGATATGGGGCGTCTGACATGTGGATGACAAGGCGGGCGAGCCTTTCTGCCCCCTGGCAAGCGCCGGTGAACCTTGGGCCGATAGTTAACGGGCCCGCAGAAGATTATCAACCACGGATCTCACCGGATGGACGAACACTGTACTTCTTCTCCTCCGGTAGTGCGTGGCAGGCGCCGATCATCCCAATCGTTGACTTCAACGGCGACATAATTGTAAATATGAAAGACTTTTCCAGGTTGGCTCAGTACTGGCGCCAAAATGAACCATCAGTTGATATCGGACCGATGCCTTGGGGTGATGGCGTCGTCGATATGCAGGATTTGGCCGTTTTATCTGAATATTGGCTCAAAGAAATTGGTCTGATCGCACACTGGAAGTTGGATGAGACAGAAGGTTTTGTAGCCCACGACAGCACCGGCGCGCATGACTGCTTCGTGATGGCTGTAAATCCGCTCTGGCAACCCACTGGTGGCAAGATTGATGGAGCCCTCGAGCTTGACGGAATAGATGATTACGTTAGTGCACCCTTTGTTTTGAATCCAACACAGGGGTCTTTCAGCGTATTCTTGTGGCTCAAGGGCGGCGGCCCCGGACAAGTGATTATTTCTCAGCAGAATGGGGTCAATTGGCTCGCTGTGATTCCGATTCCAGGCTCAGCCTGGCTTATGACTGACCTGAAGGCACCAACAGGGGCTTTTTTGTTTTCGCAAAAAGTCGTTATCGACGGCAACTGGCACCGCGTTGGCCTAACCTGGGATGGCTCTAAGCGAAAGCTCTACGTGGACGACGTTGAGGTAGCCAAAGACAAAGACACCCAGTCCAGTTTGACTGGCTCTCAAGGTGGACTGTATTTCGGAGCGGGAAAGAATCTTGAACCAGGGTCTTTCTGGTTCGGCCTGATCGACGACATCCGAATTTATGACCGGGCTGTGACACCGTAGGCCATTAACCGAAGGTCACAATTGAAAGAGGGCTGTGAGCATCTGCTTGCAGCCCTCTTTTTTCTACCGTGGGGAAATTCTTTGGCGTCCGTCATCAATTTCACTCAGCTCTGAAAACCGTGAAAGGTACTCAACAGAAGGAAGTTCAGCTAACGGCGTCAAGCAAAGGTTCACTAGTCGACACTTCGCTTTCCCTTCTAAACACCTAATATTCACACAAAAAGTCTGTAGTGCGATAGAAAGATATTAAAAGGGGGGTCAGGGGGTCAGAATGCCGAATTCCGAACTCGGAACACTGCGTGCAGCGTACAGGGGGCGAGGGAAAATCAAAGAGCAAGAATCAAAAATCAAAACGACATTCGAGAAATCAAAAGGTGAGGCCGGTCGCTGATGCTCCCGGCTCATTTGGGCGGGGGTTGGCCGGGTGAACCCGCAGTTGGCCAGGTTGCTTTCTAGGGCTTGCCGGGGCGAGGCTCTGCTGCCGCCACGATCATGGCAGCCAACTCGGCTCTCGCCTTCTTATAGGCTTCGGAACACCAGAAGTTAGTGATCCCCAGAAGCTCTATTGTACAGTCCAATTTGTGGCGTGATTTTGGAGTCATCTGCAAACGAGCAGGATTAGAACGGTGGGCCAAGTGGTGTCATGTCCTACGTAAGAATTGCGAAACTGATTGGGCCCAGAAATTTCCTCAGTATGTTGTGAGCGTGTGGCTTGGCCACGGGATCGAGGTTTCGGCTCGCCACTATCTGCAGGTTCCAGAGGAGTTGTATGACAAAGTTACTGCCACAAACAAGGCTGAAACTGCCACAAAAACTGCCACATATTGTCAACCAAAGAAAGCGGGCGATGGGATTCGAACCCACGACGTCCAGCTTGGGAAGCTGACATTCTACCACTGAATTACGCCCGCAAAAAGTTCATATCTTCTTGTGTTTTGAGTTTATACGATTTCCTTCTTCCTTGTCAACACCTTTGTTTTGGCGGCGTGGGAGAAAGGAACCAGGGTCTTTCAGTTCTCGGTAGGGTTTTGCCGATAACTCGCTGGGGCGAAGCCCAGCGCAGCCCAGGTGGTAATGGTTGTTATGGAGGACCATACTATGGCGGCAACACGGACATTGTGAGAAGCATTCGGGCAGGTTCCTGATCCACGAAGCCCGTCAGGACGACGCTACCCTTTGCAGGCCATACTAACCCTTACTTCAGTGGCCATGCTCTCAGGAGCCAGGAGCCTGTACGCCATCGCCCAGTTTGGACGGGACTACGGCCCACAGTTCGCCAAAGGCAAGACACCTTGTTGCACAGCCCTGCATTATCTGTTCAAGCGGTTGAATCCCGCTGAGTTCGAGAGGCCGCAGGGGTTTGTAACAAGGCTGCAGCCCTTCACCGTCACGCTGCCCAACCCCATTTAGCTTTGGCTCTGTTACAAGACACTTCTTGAGAAATGAAAGACCCTGCCCGTAGTCTGCGGGCTGTTGCAAATCGGCTGTTTTGATTGTATTCTTGACGGTTTACGAAGACATTTGCCTTTTGTGGTACCTATGAGCACAGAAAACATACGCAATTTTTCGATCGTGGCGCATATTGACCACGGCAAAAGCACACTGGCGGACCGGATGCTGGAGCTGACGGGCACTATCGACCCGCGTCAGAAGGTGGACCAGGTCCTGGATACCATGGACCTGGAGCGAGAGCGTGGCATCACAATTAAGGCATCGGCAGTAATGATGAAATACGAGCACGGCGGACGGGAGTATATGCTGAACCTGATCGACACGCCGGGGCACGTGGATTTTCACTATGAGGTGTCTCGTGCGCTGGCGGCCTGCGAGGGGGCGATTCTGGTTGTGGACGCCAGCCAGGGCGTGCAGGCGCAGACGGTGGCCAACGCATATCTGGCGGTCAACACCGGCGTAGAGATATTGGTGGCGATCAACAAGATCGATATGTCGGCCGCGCAGCCCGACCTGGTGGCGGAGGAGATTGAGCATGTCTTCGGCGTTCGCAAGAACGAGTGTTTTCGGATCAGCGCCAAAACAGGTCTGGGCGTGCCGGAGCTTTTGGAGGCTGTGGTGACGCTTCTGCCCCCGCCGACCGATCGCAGTAGTGAGCCGACGGCGGCGTTGATCTTCGACAGCCAGCACGACGAGTACCGCGGCGTTATATGCTACGTGCGAGTCTTTGCCGGGGCGCTGCACATGCGGCAGAAGATACGGTTCATTGGCAGCTCCCAAACATATATGGTGACGGAGCTGGGCAAATTCACCCCGGAGATGACGCCGGTGGACCGGCTGGGTACGGGCGAGGTGGGCTACGTCATCGCCAACATCCGTGAGCTGCACGATGTGCGAATCGGCGACACCATCACCGACGATGCCGCCCCTGCGGAGAAGGCGCTGCCGGGCTACATCGCGCCGATGCAAATGGTGTTCTCGGATTTCTACCCTGGGGCCGACACGGATTATCCGAAGCTGCGCGTGGCGTTCGAGAAACTCGCGCTCAATGATTCGAGCTTTACCTTTACGCCGCAGAACAGTCCGGCGCTCGGATTTGGCTTCCGCTGTGGATTTCTGGGCCTTTTGCACATGGAGATTGTGCAGGAACGGCTCGAACGCGAAAGCGACGTGGACGTAGTCCAGACCGCCCCGACGGTGAGTTACGAAGTAGAGATGACGGATGGCAAGGTCAATCGCATAGATTCGCCGGCAGAGCTGCCCGACCGCACCAAGATTCATGAGCTGCGCGAGCCGATGGTGAAGCTTGAGATTATCACCAACATCGACAGCATCGGCAGCATAATGAAACTGGCCGAGGCCCGGCGGTGCCGGCTGCTGCAGACCAGCTACATCAGCACCACGCGGGTTATGCTCGAATATAGGGCGCCGCTGGCGGAGATAGTCTATGATTTTTACGACCAGCTCAAGGGTATTAGTCACGGCTATGCAACGATGGATTACGATTTCCTTGGTTTCGAGGCCGCTGACCTTGTCAGAATCGACATCCTGGTCAACAGGATACCGGTCGATGCGCTCAGTCTTATCATGCACCGCTCGGTCGCCGAGCAGCGAGGCCGCAAGCTGCTGGTCAAGCTGCGTAAGACCATACCGCGTCATCAGTTTGAGATACCGTTGCAGGTGGCCATCGGCAGCAAGATCATCGCGAGGGAGTCGATTAAGCCGTTCCGCAAGGATGTTACGGCCAGACTCTCCGGCGGCGATGTCTCGCGGAAAATTAAGGTTCTGAACAGGCAAAAGAGAGGCAAGAAGCGGATGAAGTCCGTCGGACAGGTGCAAATCCCCCAAGAGGCCTTCATGAGTATCCTTGATACGAACGAGTGACCCGCAAAAGTCCGCTTACGTTTCACCTGATAGTCTGGGCCTGTACTCATGCAATCTCGGCACTACTCGAAAACCCTGTCCTGCTTGTCCGCCGAAGCAGCCGCTTCGGCTGGGAAGGCTGGAAGCAGGGAGCTTGTCCATACCGAGCTTGCCGAAGTGCCTGCCACCCGCCGGCCTGTGGTCCGATCTTCGAGTCCTCCCGACTGAACCCGTTTCGCAGGACTCCTTCAACACGCAGCACGATTTTGTCATTCCCATCAAGGGTACGTAGACAACAACGTACGTGTATGTCGGAGACAGATACAGCCAGCACCACGGTCAGGGAGTGGGCAGGAACATCTTCCTGCCGCTGGAGTGGGGGAGATGGCGTGCCGAAGCTCAAGTGGTATTCGAAATGGAGGATTGACACGAGGACCGGATTTTGGGAGCCTGTACTCCCATAACGACTGATTGGGTCCAAGTATCGTGCCGCGTGTTACCAATACGGTCGATTTTGTATGAGTCCTCAAACGATTAAACGAATGATTAAGGATACACCTCTCATGAGAATATCTCCCATCGCACACCTGTGTTTGCTCCTGGCGTTTGCCCCTATGGTGGACGCCGGTTCCCATCCTTCTCTACGGCCGACAGTTGAAATCGAGGAGGACGTCTACAGCTACGAGCCGGCGAACAACGGCGCCGGCCCGATGTGGTGTCAAGGGTCCACGTGCTTGGTGCGCCTCGGTGATGACCTCTTCGCAACTGGCTTGGAGACCATCCAGGAAGCCAAGCCGCTCAATAACTGTCGCTGGATACTGTTTCGGCGGGGGCAGCAGGGCTGGTGCAAGGTTTGCTTCGATGCGTCGGGACGGACTCGAGAGCCTTCTCCGCTCGTTGGGTTCCCGGATGGCCGGCTGTTCCTGTCCGCCAATCCCACCCTGAACACGGACCCGAATGCCTATTCCGGACCCGCACATCCTGAGTTGCTTCAGTTCACTGCCCAGGACCCCAGCAGGCCCGTACGGACGCTGATCCCTGTCTGGTCGGGCCGCCCGAAGTTCACGGAACACTCCTATCGGAGCTTCGCCGCCGCCGGGCCCAGCCGCGAGTTGATCCTGTTTCAGAACGTCGAGTATACGCACGCAGAATGGACATTCATGGACTGCAGAGGCGAATGGAGCGCGCACGGCCAGCTCAAGTGGCCCTGGGGAGCGGGCTACTCCAAGCCCCAGCCCATCCGCGTGTGCTATCCCAACGTGGTGCTGAATCATCGCGAGGTCCATTTCTGCGGGGTCAGCGACATTGTCGAGCCGAACGAGCAATGGCGTGCGTTCAAGAAGCAACTCACCGGCCAGGAGTGGGACTACGACTTCCGCCGGTTGTTTTACACCTGGTCGCCCGACATCACAACCGGCCAGTTTCAGCCGTGGGTCCAGATCGCCAGTCGCGAGAAGACCTGCGGGTGGATCAACCCCGGTGACCTCTGGGTGGACCCGAACGGAAGAGTGCATATTCTCTGGACCGAACGAACCATCGACGAGCGTCTGCGGGAGAAGTTCTTCCCTGGCGAGAAGCAGAGCCACTCGCTGAACTACGCCGTGGTCCGGGAAGGTGAGGTGCTCTTGAGTCGCACGCTGCTGGCGGCGGAGGAAGGTCGATCGAACGAGCGACCCGGTCGCGGCCGATTCCACATCACCCCGGAAAACCGCTTGTTCGTGTTCTTTTACGTGTCCGGTTCTGATGCAAGCCACCGGCCTGTCTCCGAGAACCGTATCATGGAAATCCTGCCGGATGGGTCGTCCGGCGAACCGGTCCGCGTTCCGTTGGAAAAACCTTTTACCGATTTCATGACCGCCACGGTCCGAGCCGGTTCGCTGCCATCAAAGGTATTGGACTTGCTGGGAATACGCCAAGGATCGAGGGCAACCATCAGCTTTGCGCGAATCAAGGTGAACTGATAGACGGTCGCTTCAAGTGCGACAACCCGGCCTCTGCTCCCGATACAGCTCGGAACAACATGCTTGGAATGGCTAGATGACAGAGGTTTTCTTGGCTATCACAATCGTATGCGGTCTTGGACTTAGATAGCTCTCTTGTATAGCAGCCCAGGGTGCCAATTGGGACCTGCACAGTGATACGTGGGTCACCATGGATGCCATGGACAGGGAATTGCCCGGCCGGGAACTCTTTGGACCGCTACGTTCGAACAAATACATCGGGATATTCTACCGGACGTGGCAAGCTCGTTATAGGGAACGTGGACCCTATGACAACTCACGCCTCATAGCGGCGGATGTCGCAGTCGTCGCCGGCTTCCACAGGAGGCGGCATCATCCGGACGTGCGGGAAGTCCGTGCCCGCATACTTGTGAGCCAAGTAATCCGAGAGATAAGGATCAATCAACAAACGGTGGTTGGTGTGCCGCAGGGCGAAACCGGCCTGTCCCAACCAAGCCAGCCCGACTGCCTGATCGGGCATGGGTTCTTCCAGAATCGACTTCGCACCGCCCTCGTGTGTGATTAGTTTCATAATCACCTGTTGCGCACTTTTGCAACGATCTCCAGCGCCGCCTTACAGCGATTGCGGATGTCGTCCCACTTGCCGGTCGATAGGTCTTCTTTCTTGGCGATCCACGTGCCACCCACGGCGGCCACCGTATCCAGCTTCAAATAGGATTCTAAATTGCCGCTATTCACGCCGCCGGTGGGTATAAATCGAATGCCGGTGTGTTTGTATGGCGCTGACAGCGCCTCAATCATCGTAACGCCGCCCAGTGCCTCAGCCGGAAAGAACTTCAGCAGTTCGCACCCAAGTGCCAAGCCCTGTTCAATGTCGGTGGGTGTGGCCACGCCGGGCACGAATGGCATGCCCAGTTCCTGGGCGTGCTTGACGATCTGAGGATTTAGGCCGGGCGCAACGGCGAACGCGGCGCCGCTGGCTTTAGCGGCATCCAAATTGGCGGCGGTAAGTACCGTGCCGGCACCAACCACCAACTGCGGACGCTCCTGTGAGATCTTTCGGATCACTTCTGCGGCTGCGGCCGTACGGAACGTGATCTCGACCATAGGCAGCCCCCCCTGCAACAGTGCGTCGGCCAGCGGGATAGCGGCTTCCACTTTCTCAATCGCGATGACGGGCACCACACCGAGATCGGCGACCCTGTTCAGAATAGATTTCTCTACCATGTTCTATGCTCCTGATTTAGTTTTTTTAGTACGACGAGCAAGTTGTCAACAGCCACGTACGCGGCCGGATGGCCCTTGGTCGTTACTGACCGTGGTGTAACCAGAATCTTGGCCATCATTCGATGAACTCCTTCCCGCTGCGGATGAAGACCCGCTTGGGAAATCCTTCGGTGTCGATATCGCCATAGTTGTGGCCCGCGTGAGATTGCAATATCACTGGAAGGCTGGAAATAGCTTGCGACTCGAGTACGAAGGTTCTTTGCCTTACCGATGTAAAGGACCTTATCGCTGGGACCTTTCATCAAGTATAAGCCCGGTCCGGTTGGAAAACCTTTTATTCGCTCACGAATCTTCTCAAATTTGTCTTTTTCTGCAGCGGGTGTCACAAGCAACCTACCTGAGCGATCCCTCAGAGGGCTTTGTGTAGAACAGTTTTCCTAGTTGTTTTATTGGCATATAAGATATTATCTATTCTAACTTCAAAAACCAGATGACAGAAGGGTTTTGTAGGGTCTTTTTGGAGTTGATTTTGGAAGATCCGCGTCTATTGGCTGGAAGATGCTTTGCAGAAGGTGCCAGATTTAGTAAAATGCGTCTCGTTAAGCGCAAATCTCTGTTTTTGGTAGGAGCGGTAACAATGAGAAGGAGGACAAGTCTCCGGCTTTTGTTGGTTGTGCTTGCTGTATTTATGTTTGCTGCTACCCGTAGCGTTGGGGGCCGGACTGTCTATGTTGACGATGATGGCCCTGCGGATTTTGCGACCATTCAAGTGGCAATCAATAATGTAGTGGATGGGGATACTGTAATAGTTGGAAAGGGGAGGTATTTTGAAAACATTAGTTTGGAAGGCAAGGATATCATTCTTCGGTCTATCGACCCTAACGAACCGGATGTGGTAGCTGGGACAATAATCGATGGCCGTGAATCCGACGCAGTAGTCACTTTCTCTGGTACTGAGAGCAATACCTGTGTACTGAGCGGTTTCACCATCACCAACGGGAAAGCCCGCACCGGAGGGGGAATATACGGCAACAGTACTGAAGCTACCATCGAGCATAATGTTATCATTAACAACCATGCAATAGGGGATCCTAATCTTCCTGGGTCATTTGGCTCAGGTGGAGCGTTGTCAGATTGTGACGGATTGATCCAATGCAACATTATTGTGGATAATGGGGGCGGATACGGTGGTGGACTGTATTGTTGTGATGGGACGATCGAGCGTAACATCATTTCCAGGAATATCGCGTATTGGGGCGGAGGAATGGCCGATTGTAGTGCGGTGATCCGGGGCAATCTGTTTGTAGGAGATCGGGCGGTCAGTGGCGGTGCCCTTGCTAATTGTGATCGGATCATCGAACATTGCACAGTTATTGGGAATCGGGGGGGAAATGGTCATGGTCTTTTGAATTGCCATGGGACTATCAAGAATTGCATTGTTTGGCAGAATGGGCCGGATGATGCCCCTCAGATGAACAACTGCTCGATACCAAGTTACAGTTGTGTTGAACGCTGGCCCGGCGGTGGAGAGTGCAATATCAATGGGGACCCACAGTTTGCATGTATGGGACACTGGGAGAAGGTTCAACACGATACTTGGTGGTCATGGGAATGGATCGATCCTCAGGGCGACTATCACTTGAAGTCCCAAGCAGGTCGATGGGACCCAGTCAACAAAAACTGGGTGAATGATGATGTTACAAGTCCGTGTATAGATGCAGGCGATCCAGCAAGCCCAATTGGCTTGGAGCCATTTCCAAACGGCGGGCGGGTTAATATGGGGGCTTATGGTGGAACAGATGAAGCCAGCAAATCATATTTCGGCGAAACGCTTTGCGAAACCATAGTTGCCGGCGACATAAATGGCGATTGCACAGTGGATTGGGTGGATTTTGCATTTATAGCTTTATACTGGCTGGAAGAAAATTAGTTCGTGGTTTGTAGTTCATGGCTCGGTGACTGGAAGTTTCTCAAGGTAGTTGTTGCCGGAAAACGATTTTACCGAGTGGGAATCTGCTTTTTACAACAGGAAACGGAGTCCTGGAAATAACCAGGGACCTGCAAGATCATTGAGGCTGGCGGCGACATGACTTGGGACGTGCCGATTCAGCGTAATGGCCTGATTTCAGAGCTTTTAATGGACCAATAGAGAGCCATCGGCAAGGCAGTACGCCAACAATGAGCGATGTGTCAAAGAACTGATTGTGTGAGGTAAGACCATGCAGAAAAGAAACAGTATCTTCGCGATTGTCATCGGGCTGACGTTGGTATTGTGCCTTTCGGAGGCGGGCTTCGCACAGGCGCAGAGACAGAGACAGGCTCAGGGGCAAAGAACGAGACGTTCACAACGTGTAGTACTGATGAAGGAAGTTCAGGTCGCCAGTCCTGACGGCAAGGTCAAGTTCACCGTTGGGTCCAATCCTGAGCGGTTGACTTACACTGTAACCTTGGAGAACACCACGGTGATTGAGCCGTCCCGGTTCGACATGAAGATGGACGGCTACGAGCTATCATCGGGGGTCGTATTCAATAACTTGGAAGTGTATGACATCAACGAAACGTATCCCTGGCATGGCGCCCATAGCACGGCGGTCAACCGATGCAACGGCGCCAAGATATCGCTCACGCACGACCTGAGCATGACTCCCTACGTCCTGGAGATACGGGCCTTCAACGATGGCATTGCTTACCGCCATATTATTGCCGGTGATGCAAATGCCGTCCGCGTGCCCGATGAGTATTCGAATTTCATCATCCCCACCGGTTCCACCGTCTGGTTCCATGACCTCGATGGGCATTACGAAGCCGCGTACAACAAGCAGGATATCTCCGAGGTGAAGGCGGGGCAGTGGGGTGGGCCGCCGCTGACCTTCCAGTTATCGGGCAACGCAGGTTATGGCTCAATCACCGAGGCGTGCCAAGTGAATTACGCCGGCATGGCCCTGGAATGCGACGGCCGCCGGGGCTGGGTCGTGGGTCTGGGACACCGACATCCGATCAACTATCCTTATGAGCTGCGCTACGGACGCCAGGAGGCGAAGCGCCTGGCCAAGCCGGCGTCTGTTACCGGCACGATAACCACACCCTGGCGCGTGGTGCTGGTCTGCCGCGACCTCAACGCCCTGGTCAACAGCGACATCCTGCCCAACCTATGTCCGCCTGCCGATAAGAAGTGTTTCCCTGAAGGCATGAACACGTCATGGGTCCAGGCGGGCACGGCCGTGTGGAAGTACGTGGACGGAGGCGGCAACAACTCGCTCGAGAACATGAAGAGATTCTCCCTCATGGGCGGTCAGATTGGCGCCAAATACCACATCCTCGAGGGATTCGCATACGGCTGGCCTGACGACCAGATCAAGGAATTCGTCGAGTACTCCAGGCAGCAGGGCATCCGCGTGCTTTTCTGGAGGCACAGCAACCAGCTTCGCACGCCTGAGGCAAGGGAAACCTTCTTCAAACGCCTGTACGATCTGGGCGTCGCAGGAGCCAAAATCGACTTCTTCGACCACGAGTCCAAAGAAGATGTGGACCTCTACGAGGCGCTCATCAAGAAGGCGGCCGAATATCAGTGCGTCATCGACTTCCACGGAGCCAACAAACCCTCAGGCATGTTGCGGACCTGGCCCAATGAAATGATCCGCGAGGGCGTTCGCGGGATGGAGTCCAGCTCGATGAAGGAGCGCGCCCGCCACGAGACGATCCTGCCGTTTGCGCGATACCTGGCTGGCCCGACCGACTACACGACGATGGTCTTCAGCAGCCGGCGTGCGGACTCAACGTGGGCGCACCAGATTGCCTGCCTGGCAACCTTTCACAGCGCTATGCTTACCATCGCTGCCAATCCTGAGAGTGTTCTGAACAACCCGGCGGTGGACGTGATCAAGACCATCCCGGCAGTGTGGGACGAAACAATCGTTCTGCCAGGTTCGGAAATCGGTGAGCTTTCCATCTTTGCCAGGCGCACGGGTGAGGTGTGGTTTCTGGCTGTAATGTGCGGCCCGCAGGCCAAGACAGTCAAAATTCCTCTGTCGTTCCTGGGTGACGGCCAATACAAAGCGTCGCTGGTCCATGACAACAAGGAAAAACCTGACGCGGTGGTTTTGGAAGACAAGATCGTACAGCGCGGCGATACGCTCACGGTAGAGATGATTAACGGCGGTGGATTCGTGGGCCGCTTCTCGAAGAAATAAGAAAGATGAAGGCTTGAGTGTCATGACACGATTGAATCATTGTTCCAGACGGCACTTTCCGTTCACGCTTGTCTTTGTTGCAACCCAATATGGCGATTGACACAGGCCATTTGGTAATATGGAAACAGAATTCGAGTCAATATGTGATCTGTTTCATTAGCCATTTCGTCAAGGCTCGACTTTGCAGAGACTGAAAAATTTGGAGGCAATTTCAAATGTTGAAGGAAGGTCTGTTTGATACTATCCGGCAAAGGTATATTGCCGGACCCGCTCTATTTGCAGTGTTTATGACAATGGAAGTGGTCGCCGGGGTTTTCGCCGCGAAACTTGTCCTCCGTTGAGAGTTGCCGGGATTGAGCAAGTGTGCCTTTTGAAATTGGGTTTGATTGGTCCCCGGTTTGTGGATTCCGAGAAGCTCACCCGTAGGGATCTCCGCCCCCTTATGGGTAAATTCGCTTCGAGTTTTTGGCTTTGTTTTATTGGAGTATAAAGACGATTTCATTTTCATAATCCCTTGTCATATAATGGTTTAAGTTCATTTTTGGCTTTTCTGAAATTGGCTTTGTTTTGCATAATTTGTTATTTTTGATTGACGATTGGTAATTGGTAACTGGTAAATGGTTAATTGTTCGTTGTTCATAGTTGATAGATATTCCCCTAAAGGGTTTAAGACCATTCACGATTTAAGATTTACGAAAGACTTGGCCTGCTGGCCTGAAGGCCGTGCCCTGCTGGGCGGTTTGTCGTTTGCATGCTTGCCCCTAAGGGGCAGGCAAACTGGCAGGAATTTTAACACATTTTCAAAGAAAAGTCAATAAAAAAAGAATTTACCGCGGAGAACGTGGAGGGCGCAGAGATTTTTTAATTAACTGAAAAAACTTAATATCCTATAGGTGAGTAAAAATTTTTGCGGGTTCGACTATGCTCACCGCAGGCGGGTTCGACTCCTTCGATTGCTTCTACGTTGCTCAGTACAAGTGATGCTCCCTACTTCGCTTCCGCCGTCGCTGAAGCTATGGCGGACGAGCAAGCTACGCCGGACAGGACGGCGGACAGGCTCCGGCACAAAGCGAATAGGAAAAATAATTAAAAGGGCAAAAAGGAAAATGTAAAAGTGCGGAAAACTCTCTGCGCTGCTGCGGCCTCCGGCACGCCCATATCTGGTTATGAATTCTCTGAATTGTGTCGCATGTAGAATTGTGTTATGATATAACTTAGCAATAATATGAAGACATAGTCCTTGGAGTATTTGAGAAGTCGAATTATGTCTCATCCCAACAAATATGTAGATGCTGTTCTTAGTCGTTTGAAGCAGTTGCGTGAGGAGTCTCATATTACACCCGCGGAACTCGATGATAAACTCATCCTCGGCCCCGGCTGGGTAGAACGCTTTGAAACTGGTCGGACGGTTCCCAGCATAGGTTTGATTTTGGCCATTCTTCACGCACTGAGAAAGACGCCAGATGACTTGTTTGGCCACATAACTGCTGCTGACATCCCAGGAGATTTTGAACGCCAAGTTTATGCGGTGCAGGATGGTCGAGACTTGCTTATTCGTTTTAATTACGCGGAATACGACGCACAATATCGATTGGCCAATGCGACTCTGGAGCAATTCAATGCCGTCGTTAAGACCCTGCGCGACGGCTTGTCTGTGCTAACAGAAACGGATGACGCGCAAGGACAGGCGGTTAAGAAGAATGCTGTTGCCGATGCTTTTTTGGCTGCTGTCAAACAGTGGCCACACGCCAACCCTTCTGATCTTTGGTGGTTCTTGATTTGCCGTGCCTACTGTGATCCCTTCAATCATCCGGCGAAATTTGCCCGGCTTAGTTTTGAGCAGAGTTGGAAACGAACCGGGGGCTGGGCATTAGAAGAAGTTTTGATTCGCCATTATGCACCCTTTCTGAAGAAAAATGGGATTAGCATTTGTATTCCTTCTATTGAAGAAAAAAGGCGACTTTTGAGATCGGTCAGAACATCGGAAAGGCTAGAAGCGGACAAGGTCGATGTTGTGTTATTGGGAGACGCCAAGCAAGGAAGTGCTTTCTTCGGAATCGTCCACGTCAAGGCCAGCTTTGCAGAAAGACGAACCGATGACGTGCCAATGAGTCGCGCACTGATTGCTGCGGGATATACTTCCCCTTTGTGGACTATGGACTGTAAGAGCATGCCATCAGCCAAACCCGTGAACCGAGGCGAACTTGGTGACTCGCTCACCCTGAAAGGGGACGAAAGGAGCGCTAAGCGAAAAGATATCGAAGATGACGGGTCGTTCTCCGCTTGTTTTTCCTACAATTCAAATACGCTCCCCACTCCCGCCGCTCAAAGGGCCAAGGGGCGTATATATGTGTGCAACTTATCCAATCCCGATGATGCCTTCTCGCGGTTCATCATCAGCGAGTGGAGACGTTTTCATAAGCACTAAACAGGGGCTGAAAGTCGCGCTCGATGTACACAAGGCGGTTATTTGACGCACGGACATGAAGTGGATCTATTTCAAAACCAATGTAGCTGCAACCCAGTTTACGCGCGGCGATACCAGTAGTTCCGGAGCCTGAGAACGGATCCAACACGATAACGTCATCTCCTTGAACGCCGTAAGATTCAATGCAACGACGTGGCAATTCTTCTGGGAAACGAGAAAAATGTGGAGTTCCTTCAATCTTCTCGTTAGGAAATTCCCAGACACTTCGGACTGGCGGCGCAATTCTGAAATAATGGTCTTCGGATTTTGTCAGTAAATAAATAGATTCATGCTGGCGATGAGGCCTTCGGCATTTTCCCTCTGGCATGGGATTTAGTTTTCGCCAAATTACTTCGCCTCGGAATAGATATCCATTATCACAGAGATCTATAATCAATCTGTACGGAAGCGCAAGCAAGTTGCCATACCTGAGCCAAGGGACGTTCTCGTCAATATATGCTCTACGTTTTGCCCGTGGCTTAACATACGCCGAGTTTTCAGGTGAAAGGCCAGACTGGTCTGGCCCCAGAGAACTATACCTACTATCGTCTGCTCTCCAGTTAACTGGTGTGTTATAGGCATCACCGAGATTGATCCACAGTAAACCACGCTGCTTGATCTTTGGGTAGAACATCAAAAACACCTTAGTAAGGAATTCTAAGTAGGAGCGAGGGTTTTCTTCGGTACCATTTCCGTTTGAGTCCCGTTGTCCCCAGTATGGTGGGCTCGTAATCACAATATCAACCGAATCATCCGGCAGTTGAGGTATCAGTTTCAAACAATCCCCCTCGATGACCCGGTTTAGCTCAAACGGTCCCAACTTTCTTCTCATTAATAGTTCTCCTGACTAAACCTTTGCATAATAATACCCTATTATATTGGTGGAGTCAAACATATAAAACTATAGACATTCTCCTATTTTCACTTTTCATCTTTAGTGCCATGATTCCGGTTTTTTCTTGTTTAACAATTTTCCCCCAAAATCGCCCCTTTTAACGCCCTATTCTCACCCCCAAAAATCAACATCTCCACCCCTAAAAAACTCAAAAAAAACCGCTCGGCACCTCCAGGCCATGCTCAGCCATTAGTTTGGCATTCGACATAATTTCCCTTGCGTCACCATCGGCGATAATGCGGCCTTTGTCGAGCAGGATGACTCTGTCGGCAAGGGCGGCTGGCCGTCAGTCCGCTTCCCCGTGAGGGCGGAGAGTATCACCTGCCCAAGTCGTCCCTCATTGACCATTCGCTGCGAGACCCGGGTCCCATACCTCCGGAACAGAGCAAATAGTGACAGCGGGGCTAGCAAAAGTCCGTCCATCTTCTAGGCGCATCGAAAAGATTATCGACGGCGACTGGGAAGCCTTATGATCGTAGAACCCCTTGGCTGCTTGAAAATCTACCTACAATTCTGACGTGCACCCCTGGGTAGTGGTGGTTCAATCTTGCTTCACAGTTCATCTGATATTTGGTACGATTCCTTCGGATTCATCTTCGATCTCCTTCTGGGACTACCGTGGTCCTGGAGGGTATATCGGCAGATAATCCATTGTTCGGATAGGCTCTTAGTAAGCGATGCAAGATTACAGAGTAATTGATAAGGATACAGGTAAACAGCCGCTGATAGTCACGGTAGATGTGGAACCCGATTGGGGCTGTGGCGGAACAGAAGGAATCCGAGAAGTGCTTCCTCGCTTGCTGGAGTCACTCGTTGCGTGGGGAGGCCATGTGACGTTTTTTGTGGTCTCAGACCTTTTATCGTCTCAATTGGCAGGGTCGGCAGGGGTGAGCATTTTGAGGGAGGCGGCAGCCGCAGGGCATGAGATAGGTTCGCATGGTAAAAGTCACGCAGTTTTGACGGGCCTGTCACCGACAGAAGTAGATATGGAGATAAGTACATCCCGGCAGGTGCTGGAAGATAGTCTTGGCGTAGAGATAAGGGGATTTCGGGCACCTTTTCTGAAGGGACCGAAAAGTCTGTGCACGACTTTGGAAAGGTGCGGATATAAATACGATAGTTCCGTGGGACGGGTGTGGCCGGCGTGGTACAATGTTTCTGCCGGTAAATGGAAACCGATACGCCAAGGGGGCATAGTACGGTTACCCACCACCACATTGCTTGGCGGCATAGTGCCGTTCAGTTTGACATATCTGCGATTACTGCATCCGGTCGGCTCGAAAATGGTTGATAAACGCGCCCGGCTGTTGTATTTTCACCTCCATGAATTTTTGGGTCCTGAGACGACAAGTTGCTTGCGATGGCCAGTTCGTTGGTTGGAGCGAAGAAATACAGGCAAGCCGGCCTGGGAGATTTTGGAACGAGTGTTAAATGTAAAAGAAAGGAGGCTCATTACATGCTGGGAGTTTCTGGTAGAGAATGGGCTGGTAAAGGCTTGAATATTCAGGCTATCAGGCCGGCGCAGGGCAAGTCTGGTCAAGAAACAGATATGGTGATAGGGGCCGGGATTACGGGACTGGCCGCAGCCTATATTCTGCAGCAGGGGGGTCATGAGGTGTTGGTATTTGAGTCGGAACCATGCTGCGGCGGGCAGGCGCAGACATTGACGCATGAAGATTTCCGCTTCGACCTGGGCGGGCACAGATTCTACACGAAAAACGAAGAAGTCAGCCAGTTGGTGAAAAAACTTGTGGGGGATGATTTACTGACCTTGCAGCGCATCAGCCGAATATATATTAATGGACGGTTTGTGGATTATCCCTTGTCTTTCCGCAGTACTATATCAGCCTTAAGCCCGATGACGTCTCTGCAGGTGGTAGGCAGTTATGCACGCTCACGTCTGCCGAAATTTCTGGGCGGGTTGCGACGCAGAAAATTGGAGACTTTCGAAGACTGGGTAACGAGCCGATTCGGGCAAAAGTTAAACGATATCTATTTCAAACCTTATAGCGAAAAGGTATGGGGCGTAAAATGTGCTGAGCTCACGGCCGATTTTGCTGAGCAAAGAATAAAAGGCCTGTCGTTTCGGGCAGCGGTTCAGGATATGTACAGACGCTTTAATAAAAACGTGGAATCGACTTCGCTGGTTAAATGGTTTTTTTATCCGCGTTACGGATTTGGTCAGATACCGGATGCACTGTCATCGAGCCTGAAGCCGGGCAGTCTGCATTTGTCCAGCCGGGTGATAGGCTGCCTGCACGATGACCGGCGGATAACTCATATAATAGTAAAGCAAGGGGATACATTTGAACAGTATTCGTGCCGACAGGTTGTCATGACTATGCCCATAGATGAATTTGTTGGATTATTGGAGCCGGCGCCGCCGGCTAATGTGCTTACGGCAGCGCAGGCATTGCGGTATCGTGACATCCTGATTTGTTTTGTAGTGTTCCCGCGTGAGCACGTAACACGCGAACATTGGATATATTTTGGTTCGCCGGATGTTCTCTTCGGGCGCATTCATGAGCCGAAGAACTGGAGTTCGGCAATGGCACCGCAGGGAGCGACTGGTCTTGTGGTAGAGATTTTCTGTTTCAAAACAGATGCGATATGGTCGGAATCGGACGACAAGATTCTCAGCATGGTGGTCAAAGAGCTGGATAGACTTGGCTTAATTAAAGCAAGTGAATATCAGAGCGGGAAGGTGATTCGTCTGGAGAAGGCCTATCCACTGTATACGCGGGGATACAAAGAGAATCTGGCGACAATCACTCAGTATTTGAGCCGCTTTGGGAACCTGCAGTGTGCTGGACGCAATGGATTATTTTGTTATAGCAGCGGGGATCGCCACATGGAAATGGGCATCAGAGCGGCCAAAAATATCCTGGGCGAGCAGCATGACTTGGGGCAAGTGGGCCGTGAATGCGTTTACGCAGAAAAGTGAATGACGACAGTCTTAGTATGAAAAGGCGATTTAGGTCGGCGTATGGAAGGTAAGGTACCGGGCATTGAGGTGTGGTTGGAACGACCGCAGGTAAGGCGTAACGTGATAATCTTTGCGGTTGGATTCTTTGTGGTAACATTTGCGCTGACGGTTTACCGGGCGGTGGATATTCATCGTTCGACTGAGTTTCGTGATTTTCGTTCATTGAGCCGCATTGCGGTGCTCGCAAATGGGCAGCAGTATGAAGAAGGGGATACTCGGGCATATCCGCCGTTCTTCACGATTGCTTTTTTGCCTTTTTCGCTGGGACCGACGGCGTTAGGAGCAACACTTTTTTATGTGGTTTGTGCCGTGGGATATAGTTGTTCGGTGTGGTGGTTGTGCCGAACCGTTTACGGAGACTGCCGAGATGGGCTGCAGGGACTGGCGATACTGAGCTGGCTTGTTGGTTTGCAGTTATTTGCAGATGTTATTTTGCGTTGTGAGACGGATGCGATAGTTTTGACGGCGATGGCGTCGGCAGTGTTTTTAATAGTCGTGCTGCGACGGCCGATAACCGGCGGTTTTTTACTGGGCTTCGCAGCAGCCTTTAAAGTCTTGCCCGTACTTTTCGGGATATTTTTATTGTGCCAACGACGGTGGAGGGCAGCGCTGGGTATGGCGTTGGGCGGGATATTTTTTACGGCTATTCTCCCGATGGTGGTTTGGGGGCCGCGCGGTGCATGGGAACGACATGTAAATTGGGTTGACAAGGTAGTGTTGCCATATAGAACAGCAGGAGCAGTCGGAATCGGTGGGATTTATAGCGGCAATCAGTCGTTGACAGCGGCACTGCACCGGTTTCTTCGACCGGTGGAGAAAATCAATGTCAATATTGCTAATCTGCCCTATGAGATAATCAGGAGAATTGCGCTTGTGCTGCAAGGCGCTCTTGCATTCTTATTCATTAGTTTTTGGATATTTGCCTATCGGAAGGATCGACCGGATTACCAGGAGCTCACACTGTTCGCGACTGTGCCGATTGCCATCCTACTATTAAGCGAGGTATCGTTGACAACACATCATTTGGTCCTGATGCCGGCGCTGGTGGTGCTTCTTGGCCGATATGCCCGGAGTGGGGGGGAAAGAAAAAATGTGGGTTGGATGATTTGGCTCGTCCCGTTTTTTATGGCGGCGATGATACTTATAGGGTTTAAATGGATTAAAGATCTTAGTCCAATGGTTCTTGTGACGCTGTTACTCGGCTGGGCGTGTGTCCGGCTGGCACTGCGTGACCAGCTAATCTCAAAGCAACTGTCTGACATTAGCAGAAATGGCACAAGTTAAGGTATGCTGCTCTCCGTTGTACAGCAGCTTATTCACGACATTTAGCCCCCGGTTTTACCGGGGGATTTTACACCTTCTTGTCATCCCCGCGCAGGCGGGGACCCACTTTCCCTTTTTACATTTTGCTCTGTGATTTTGATTCTGAGTCCGCCGGAGGCGGATCATTCTGGTCCCACCACTCAATGTCATTCTGAACCCCGACTTGTCGGGGTGAAGAATCTCCGTAACGCAGGAAACGCCCATTCGTAGGCCAGATGCTTCGGCTGCGCCTCAGCATGACAACAGGGCAGCCCAGATGCTTTCCGGCGGTGGTCCGCCGCACGCGGATCTCCTGTCTGCTGTTAAAATCACTTGAAAATCCGCCAAAAATGTGGTAGTCTAACAGCAGTGAAAGGTGTATTCCAAGGAGGCTTACCAAACCACGTATATACGGGAGATAACCATGATAAAGAAGTTTCTTGTCATTCTGAGCGCAGCGAAGAATCTCCGCAACGCTGGAAATACCCCATTCCCAACCCAGATGCTTCGTCTTCGCCTCAGCATGACATACTTTCGTGTCATTCTTAGTACATCTTTTCTTGTCATTCTGAGCGCAGCGAAGAATCTATCCCTCAAAACCTACCAAGCGCTTCGCCCGTCGTATTCTATACTATTAAGACCCGCCATAGCCGTTATAACCAAATTCTCCTGCTTGTGGACATTCATACTCGCCTTATCGACAACAACTATTCATATCATTAATAGAGTGGAAATATATCTTATATACGAATTATCTGCATTTTGTAAGTCCTTTATATATAAAGAGATACGATTAGCTGCGCTTGTGAAAATGGCGACTGTCCCTATTATTCTTGCAGGAGCAGGAAATATTTTTGCTTCTCAAGGGAAAATAAACATTGACAACAAGATAGATATTCCTTATACTAGTAGTGGATGTTTAATATTTCATTATCCTGGAGCTTCTGAAGGGATAGATAATTATGATAATCCTTACGGTCCTATGTTTAATCCTTCAGGTGTTGCGTCGAAAATCGTGTCTTCTGTTGAAGATAAAGAATTGGATGGTGACGTTCGTCCGGAAAATAGTACGTCAAGTGTTTCATTATCATTAGGCATTGAGTTTGAAGGCGGTTCGGGTTCTATAAGCTCGAGCAATTATTTGAATATTTCATGCTCGGGATTTGATGGAGAGAATGTTTGGATAGAAGCTAATGGACAAACTTTTAATGCAAAAACAACTTCTACAATTAATCTTCCTAATTTAGTTAATCAAGGCCAAGGAACTTATGCGACAGCTACAGTAAGTTTTTCTCCGATAACTCCTGTAATTGAATCACCGCAAGTTGATACTTTATCTGCAAGCAATATTATGCAGACTTCAGCAAAGCTTGAAGCAAAGCTTATTGATGATGGCAATGAGCCAAGCTCATGGAGGCTTGGATATGGAAAAGGCTCAGAGCCAAATGATACATGGACTTGGACAGGATGGAATTGCTGTGCAACAGATGGACAAAGTTTTAGTTCAAATATTTCTAATTTAACTCCTTTAACAAAATATTTTGTAACAAGTGAAGCTAAAAACTCAGCAGGCACAACACGAGGCGATAAAGAAACTTTTACTACTTTGGCTATTCCAATAGCTGCACCGCAAGTTGATACTTTATCTGCAAGCAATATTATGCAGACAGGAGCTACACTTGAGGGGCTGCTTGTTAAAGATGGAAATGAGCCAGCTTCATGGAGATTTTCTTATTGGCCTGAAAAAGACCCTAATTTAATAACTTTAACAGCATTAGAGTGTTGTTTAGCTCAAGGGAAAACATTCAGCAAAACCATATCTGGCTTAGACCCAAACTCTGAATATGATTTCATAGCTATTGGTTCAAACTCAGCAGGAGCAAGCTCAGCAGCTCCAAAAAGCTTTAAGACTTTGGCTATTCCTGTAATGCCTGTTGGCACATTAGAAATAAAGCATTGTGTTGAAAGTTTTGCAGACGAGCAAAATCTTTTGTGCATAATAGAGCATAAAAAAGGAGCTTTTAACAGCTCAGACAGCAATGATATTGTTTATTCTAATAAAACAACAGATTCTAATTCCCCACCATTAATTGCGAAAGTTGTTTCTATTCTTTCTGGGCTTAAAGAAAATTTTGAATTAAGCAAAAATGTAATGCCAGAAGACAGCAATGATGTTGTTTATTTGCAATTTAGCATAGACTCCAATTCTCCTGCCCCGATAAATTTATCTTCAGAGCGTTACATAAAATTAAGTTTTCCTTCAGATGCTAAATTTGGCGACAAGCCAATAATTCTTCAACAATTTGACCCTTCAAATCCAAATGCAAGCTATCCACCTTATGACGCAAAGCAAGTCATTGAAAAAAATGAAGGAAAAATCCCTCTTCCTAATTATGAAGGAGCTTATGCTCCTGGAAAAATAGATTCTTATTGGAAAGTATTTTTTGAAATAAATAAAACAAATCTTCCAGGAGACTTAAACAAAGATGGAAAAATTAACTTTGCAGATTTTGCAATTCTTGCTTCGCTTATGGGGCAAACAAATGTTTATTCTTCTGCTGATTTAGCTTCTTCTAAAGGAGCAGGAATTCCGGATTTTAAAATAGACAAAAATGATTTATTAGCTTTTTCCCAAAAATTTTTAACAGAAACAAATAAAGAGCCCCAGCCTTCGCCTATTTATGCTTTTGAAGGCTTTGAAACCGGAGTTTTAAATGAAAATTTTAAAACCTCTGGCAATACTCCATGGTTTATAGTGCAAGAGCCTTATTCTGGAAAACACAGCATAAGAGCAGGAGCTATAACTCATGGGCAGACAAGCTCCTTAGAAATAACTGCAAATTGCAAAGCTGGATATGTGAAATTTTTTGTAAAACCATCTTCTGAGAGCGGAATTACACGTGATAGAGTGGAATTTTATATTGACACACAACGTAAGGCTAGATATTCTGGAGAAAATCCTTGGCAACAAGAATCTTATCAAGTTGCTCCAGGAACTCACACTCTTTTATGGAAATATATTAAAAATAACAGTGTTTCAGCAGGTCAAGATACAGTATTTATTGATGACTTGGAATTGCCTTTGGCAGAATAAAAAGATTAACAGATACTGTGGAGCCCCACGGCTTTACAGCCGTGGCATTTAGCCTACGTAGCCTTATCAGCTACTACGGCGAAGTAGGCCCTCCACATCCTTCGGCGGAACCCGCCGAAGCATATCCGCCTTCGCCAAGGCTGCGGCGGATTACCCTTTTCGCATTCATCGTCCGAACGCTATAGGCTATGGCCGACGGCGTCTACGCCTTTACAGGCATGGCTTTCTGCGAAGGCGGGTAAACCTTAAATCCAGTCTCACCTATTTACCCATATACCCACTTACAACCAAGGGGATACGCTTCACGGTTGACGAGCATTGAGAATGCTCCACGCTATACCCTATCCCCTCTACCCTACCCCCTACTCCCAAGGTGGTAGCAAGAATTGCTAAAAAAGTGTCAATTTTTGCTCATTTTTGATAAAAAACGGCGCACTTTTGCTTACTTTTGGTGAATTTTCGGTACTTTTCGGTACGGTTTTACCCTCATTTTTAGCTCAAAAGTGCAATAGTCCAATAATAACGCTATTATCAGTATCACCACCCACCCCTCTCCTCAAATAATCAATAATCAATCATCAATTATCAATTTTTTCTGTGTTATTTTCCGACCTTCCGACTCTTGTTTTTCTACTTCATGTAGTCTATTTCATCGCAGCTTTGACCATGAAGTATCGACTCAAACTATCGAGACATACGATGCCCTTGACCGTATTATCCTCCACAACTGCCACGGCGGTTCGTTTCGTGGCATGAAGTTGTTTATAAACATCATCAAGAGGTGTTTCAGGCGCCACTGAGGTAAAAGTACGGTCCATTATCTCTGATACATGTACATTCAGCCCTTTTTCATGGATGCTTGCAAGAATGCGGTCCCGTGTGAGAATTCCCTCTATGCCGTTATCACCGATTACGGGGAAATCTTCTTGGCAACCGTGGTAGAAATGCTCCAGAGCATGCCCGATAGGTTCGTCAGGATGAAGGCTTCTGAAATCCGTTGTCATAACCTCTGCCACAGGTACCTTGTGCAACATTGATCTTACAATAACTTGTTGCTTCTCACTGCCGGCACCTATATACAAAAACAATCCAATCAGAGCCAGCCACAAATTAAAGAACACTCCGATGAATACGAGGACTACCGCCAGGGCCTGGCCAACCGATACGGCTACTGATGTTGCCCGGACATAATCCATTTTTAATGCAAGTAAGCCGCGAAACACCCGCCCACCATCCATTGGAAATGCCGGAAGCATGTTAAATATTGCCAGCGAGATATTTACACCTATCAGCCCGCCCACGAACGACCGAACCGAGGCCGGGTATAAACCTGGAATGCTCACGCCTGTCCACCTGCCCACTATTGTGTAAAGTACCCCTGCAATCGCAAGGTTGATCATCGGTCCTATTATCGCCATTGCTATTTCTTGCAGGGGCCTTTGTGGTATTTCTTCCATTGCCGCCATTCCACCTATCGGCAGAAGCGTAATGCTTTTAGTCTCTTTTCCAAACCGCCGGGCGATCAGGCTGTGCCCGATTTCATGAATTAGAACGCAAACGAAGATTGCGCATATAAACAATGTGGCTGAAAAAGCTGCTCGAAGCCCTTGCTCATTGAGTACGGAAACAAATACGAACAGCAGAAGCAGGAAAAACGTCACATGGATGTGAAACTCGATGCCAAAGATTTTCCCCATGCGTATGGATGACCGCATAGACAAACCTCCGATGTGCGAGTATCAGTGCTTCTTATCGTGACCTATAGCCGACAATCGCCGCCGTCATTCATATCTCTGGGTAGGTAATCGCAGCAAGTAATGCCTTGCCGTATTTCTGCCAGAGGGTTTCTGGGTCTTTGTTTATATCGTCGGGCAAAAGTTCGAGCGTGATAGTTGGGATTTTTCGTGCGACTCCTGCGTATGCCCCCAACGAACCAGGCTTTGCGCCAAGTTTCTTTACAGGCAGGCTACAGTATTGCGACATTCTCTGTGCGAGCACGTAGGCGGGACCATCGTAGTCAATGCACCCGGCAGGAGCATGTATGCTGACAATTCGGTCCGGTGAATATTCTTCAATAATGGTGTTGATTGCCTGCGCCTCCGGCTCGGATAGCGCGGATTTGCCTGACTCACCGTTATTGACGCGATTTGTTGCCTGGAAATTCCGATTGAGGTCCACTCCCTTTGCGTTTTGTCGAGTGCCCGAAAACATACCATCTGGATTGGCTACGGGAAGTAGTACCACTCTTCGAACGGACAGCAAGTTGGGGTTATGCTCCAGGTGCTCTGCAAGCCGGTGAACAAGGGGCGCGCCGGCTCTCTCTCCGCCATGTATAGTTGCAAGGATAAAGGTTGTGTCCTTACCTTCGCCGATAATTTGGGCCACCATCGGCCAGCCATCCACAGACCTACCCACCACTCGGTACTGACCCGCGGGCAGGACTGAAATAGCGGCGGCCACAGGCCTTATTTCGCCGACAAGTTTAGGTGGAGGAACCGACTCATAGCACCCGCCTATGACCAGTACCGAAAGAACTATGCAAACTTGCAAAATAAACGAACTTTCCTTGTTCATAGCAGACAATCTCCTCAAACATCCGCGCCTTCTCGACCCGGCACGGTTGCTACTAATTATAAACTTTTACTTGTATAGTCAAAGCCAAAAATTTATCACCTCGTCAATATTGAGATCGGCTTACAAATTGACGGTTCTCCTATCAGCAGGTATTGTATGCCTGAATATTACCATTAGGTTTATGGGATTCTGTCTCGATGGGTAAAGAAGTACAGTTTGATATCGTTGTAATAGGCGGCGGCATCGTGGGTTTAGCCTCGGCCTATAAGATATCCTTGAACCATCATGATGTGCGAATCGCGGTGTTGGAAAAAGAAGATAGACTCGCCGCCCATCAGACGGGCCATAATTCAGGCGTCATTCATTCCGGCCTGTATTACAAGCTGGGCTCCACCAAGGCGAAGACCTGCACCCAGGGCCGAAAAGAGCTTGTTGCCTTTGCAAAAAAGCATAACATCCCCCATGAAATCTGCGGTAAGGTAATAGTCGCCACACACCAACGCGAACTGCCCGACATGGAGCGGATATATAAGAATGGCATTGAAAACCACATCGAAGGTATCGAACGGATCAGCCCGGACCAGATCAAGGAAATTGAACCCAACTGTGCTGGTATCGCAGGTTTGCATGTCCCCTGCACCGGCATCATCGACTACAAGCAAGTCGCCGGTAAACTTGGAGAATTGATTGTAAAAAATGGTCGCGCCAACAAGGTTTTGACCTCGCATGAGGTTATTGGCTTCGACAAACATGATTTCTACACGGCCGTGAAGACAAATAAAGGCGAGCTGTCTGTCAGATATATCATCAACTGCGCCGGACTGCAAAGCGATAGAGTCGCTAAGATGTTCAACGTGTCGCCTGGACTGCGTATCGTTCCATTCCGCGGCGATTACTTTCAGTTGACCGAACAGGCTGCCGAAAAGGTCAAAGGCCTGATATATCCCGTGCCCGACGCGGAGTTCCCGTTTCTGGGTGTCCATTTTACCCGCATGATCGATGGCTCGGTTGAGTGTGGTCCCAACGCTGTTTTCTCATTTAAAAGAGAAGGCTATGGAAAAACCGACTTCAACTGGCAGGATTCCTGGGAGTCTCTTTGTTACTTCGGCACCTGGAGGCTCTTCATGAAAAACTGGCGGTACGGATTGGGCGAATATGCAAGGGCCTTTTCCAAGAAGATGTTTCTTCGCCAGTTGCGAAGGCTTGTCCCATCGCTTGGGCTTGATGATATTAAACCGGCTGCTGCCGGCGTAAGAGCCCAGGCCCTCGGCCCCAAAGGCCAGCTTGTTGATGATTTCAAGATAGAAAGACGAGAGAACTCCATCCACGTTCTCAATGCGCCTTCGCCCGCCGCCACAGCCTCTCTCGCAATTGGCGACTACATAAATCAAACAGCTACAGAGTACTTCAAACTCTGAGTCGTATTGCGTAGGCTTCGCCCTGATGGGCTACGCTGTGACAAGTCGTGCGTATTGCGTCGGGATGGAGACGCTTCAAAACGATTTCGATTAGCTCATCAAGTGCTTAGAAGTGCACAGTAAAACTGAGCAGAATGACCAAGCAACAGAACTATAATCTGTTTGGGGAGGTGGATTTCCGCTGGAGTTTACCCCGTACTACGATACAGGGGCAGGAATTACAGGAGGTAATCGTTTTAAAGTCCTAACGGCCGATAGAATTTATCACCCAATTTCTGATTGTCTCGGTCATTTGTTTCGCTTTGAGGGCGGCATTCTTGTCGTAGTGAGCAGGCCAGTGGACGGGATAGCGGGTGTCTATATAAAAGGGATTAAGGAAGAGACATGATTCTCGAAGCTCTTCGACACAAGGGTCTTTTTGTCTGCAAATATCCAACAGCTCCAGCAGATTATGAACGGCTCTGAATTCCAGATTATTGGCAACGATAAAGGCCTTAAGATATTTTTCCGCCGCCTGCTGAAAATGAAAACAAATTTGTGCAAAGTAATCCGTATCTTCGAGACCTGCACAGGCAAATCCGTAATCCTCTTGTGCTTTTTCCAACCATTCCCTAACGATTTCAGGCGGCTTCATAAAGCACTTTCCCTTTATCGAGGATGTACTTTACAAACGGGTCGCCCATTTTCAGCCGACGGTCAAGCTCTTCGGGTTTGTAAACAATAAAATCAGTAGCCAAACGGTACTTGATGAGGCCGTCTAATTGGCGAATCCTATCTACGCCGATTTCAGGTACGTCGCTTTTAATAATAAACAGGTCGATATCTGAATCTTGGTGTATTTGCCCTTCGGCTAATGACCCGAAAAGAATAACCTTCTGTGGTTTATACAGCCGGATAAGCTGCTCTAAGATATTATTTATCTCTTCATCGAATCGACTTTTAGACACCATTTACGCAGTCCCTTTCTAACATCCTACAAATGCCGTCACTATTATAATAGTTCGGACGAATCGTTCTATGTTATTTAAAAGTTTCTTTCGACGAATGAATGTCTTTTTAACCACCAGGCCCGCTATAAAATCACGCCTTCAGCGGACAAACGGTGGGATAAATATAACGGAAAAAATTCGTGTTCTTTTGTGCCAATCTTGATACGCTTTTACCAAACTGAGAAAATCGGAGCTATATGACAGGGCACGATACAGATAGCTTATTTGAAGATGTGGATTCTAGCCTTCATGGGAATGACAAGGAAAGGCCGCCTGGTCATATTATTCGTGTGGCGTTTGAGTCGGCTGCGGACAGAGAATTTGATTATTTTGTGCCGGATGAATTGTGGCCGATTCGAGCCGGTCAACGCGTGGAAGTTCCATTCGGCAGGAAAAACAAACTTGAAGCGGGCTTTTGTGTTGAGGCGGGTGTCCCATTAGACAAGTCTTTTATTGACTCTAAAAAAGCCCATTCTCTAAAGATTGTCAAAAAGGTCATAGACAAGGAGCCTTTGCTGAATGCGGAACTTATGGAGTTGGCCCGATGGATTAGCAGTTATTATGTCTGCCCGCTCGGCCAGGTCCTTGCAGCAATGGTCCCTGGTGCGGTCAAGAAAGCCGTCGGTCTAAAATCACGACGATTTATTTTCCTCTCACTTGATGCAATCGGTGCAGCCGAGCAGCTCAAGGGCACGAGACAAAAACAAATCGTCACCATACTCAGAGAGCATGACTCAATCACCGGCGATTCGGCAATGGAAATGTCTGAGATTCTGCGGACTGTCGGTTGCAGTGATGAATCAGTTAAGAATCTCGCGGTTAAACAAATTATCAAAGTTATAGAAAGAGAAACCATCGTTGATTTACCTGTCATTCCCGAAGGTTTGTCGGTGAAAAGGACAGAAAAGGTCGCCCTAAACGATGATCAAAAGACCGCTTTGCAGTCAATAGAAATCGCAATAGACTCAGGCCGGTTTTCCGTGACGCTTCTACACGGTGTGACCGACAGCGGCAAAACCGAGCTTTATATACGGGCCTTAGAAACCGTCATACAAAAAGGCAAAACCGGAATTGTCCTTCTTCCTGAAATTGCTCTTACAACTCAGATGGTTCAGCGTTTTAGCGAGCGGTTCGATAGGATAGCTGTCATGCACTCGGGCCTGAGCGCTACTCAACGCAACTCTCAGTGGCACAAGATCAAATCTGGCGATGCTGACGTGGTGATTGGCGCCCGCTCCGCGATCTTCGCTCCCGTGCCGAACTTGGGACTTATTGTTGTCGATGAAGAGCACGATGCGGGTTACAAACAAGACACCGCCCCACGTTACAACGCCAGAGATGTTGCCGTTAAACGAGCGCAGTTGGCAGATGCTCATTGCATCCTGGGTAGCGCCACTCCATCTCTGGAGACCCTGCTTAACTGCCAGACCAAGAATCACTTCCAGCTTGTTCGCTTGTCAAAAAGGGTGATGGATTTGCCTATGCCTCAAATGAAGCTTGTGGATTTACGGCAAGGGGGCATCCTTCCTACCAGCACAGACTTGATAAGCAGGCCTTTGGCCACCAGACTTGCCGAAACCCTCGCACGTAATGAGCAAGCGATACTACTTCTGAACAAGCGCGGCTATAGCACGTTCATATTTTGCCCTAAGTGCAAGCATACCCTTAACTGCCGCAACTGCGATGTAACTCTGACCTTCCACAGGTCGTCACTGCCGATAAGTAACATCAAAACGGTAACACCCAAGAGTATGCTCCACGGTTATGCTATCTGCCATTATTGCCTTGCCCAGACGCTTGTCCCGCAGAGATGTCCATTGTGCGGCACGGCTATGTCAATGATTGGGCCTGGATCGCAAAAGCTCGAAGAAGAATTAGCCAAAAAATTCCCCCAGGCACGCATCGTAAGAGTTGACAGCGACTCCATGTCAGGCAGAGACTACTACAAACTCCTGAGAGATTTCAGCGAAGGCCGAATCGACATATTAGCAGGCACACAGATACTTGCCAAAGGCCTGCACTTTCCGAACGTTACTCTGGTGGGAATCATAAGTGCCGATACTGCTTTGTTTCTGCCGGACTTTCGTGCGAATGAGCGAACCTTCCAGTTAATATCTCAGGTGGCCGGTAGGGCGGGTAGGTCTGAAAAAAAAGGCATTGTATTGGTTCAAACGTATCTGCCTGAACAGCCCGCCATAAAGTTTGCCCTCAATTTGGATTTCGAGGATTTTGTACAGGAAGAGCTGAAGCACCGCAAAGCCTGTAATCTCCCTCCTTTTTGGCGTCTCGCCGTGATACTAATGCGGGATATGACTTTTGAAAAACTCGAGACTGCATCCAAAGCAACCCGCCGACTGATTGATTCAATTGTTGAGCAACAAGGTCTGAAGGTAGTAGTACGCGGCCCCATGCCTGCCGTGATAAGTCGCATCCAACGATTTCACAGGATGCAGATAATTGTCCAGGCTCCTGACGCCGCGACGATGCACGAGTTGTTTGCATCTTTGCGAACACACAGGGTCAAGCCGGCCGTCCAAACCGCGATAGATATAGACCCCGTCAACTTGTTATAGCTTGCAATACCGTGTTGTCTCTGCTATAGTTACCCATCAAGTTACCGGGGCGTAGCTCAGCTTGGCTTAGAGCGCTTGGTTCGGGACCAAGAGGTCGCTGGTTCAAGTCCAGTCGCCCCGACTATGACATATCCAACGCCCCGTGCCGGGGAGACATAATAAGTACCATCAGAAAAAAAGTGAAAATATTAAAAAGTAAACCGACTCTCGAGGGTGATGGTGTGCATTTGAAGGTGGTTTTTGGGACCGCGAGAGGTATAATTGCAGCGTTCTCGATAGAATTTGTGTTCTGATTGAGGAGATTCTTGTATGAGTAATTTTAGTTGGCGTATTGTTATAATTGGTTCGGTAGTGATTCTTATGGCTGGCGTGGCTTTATCTGCACCGGCGTCGCCGCAAAAGATCGAGACCCTGAAAATCGGGGCGAAGGCGCCTAATTTTAATTTACCGGGTGTTGACGGGAAAAGGCATAAACTGTCCGAGTTTGACAAGGCCAATATCCTCGTCATCGTTTTTACCTGCAATCATTGCCCGACCGCACAGGCATACGAGGAACGAATAAAACAGCTTGCTGCTGATTATAAGAGTAAAGGCGTGGCATTAGTGGCTGTATCGCCGAACGACCCGCAGGCTGTACGGCTGGATGAACTGGGCTATTCAGACTTGAGCGACTCACTGGAAGAGATGAAGATTCGGGCGAAAGACAAGAAGTTCAATTTCCCGTATCTATATGACGGCGATAAACAGAATGTTTCGCAGTCGTATGGGCCGGTCTCAACGCCGCACGTTTTCATATTCGATAAACAGCGGATTCTTCGTTATGTCGGTCGGGTCGATGATTCCGAAAAACTGGATCGAGTCAAATCACACGATACCCGTAATGCAATCGAAGCATTATTGGCAGGCAAGGAAGTGTCTGTTCAGACGACACCAACTTTCGGCTGCTCGATAAAGTGGTCGGATAAACGTGGTTCGGTCAAGAAGGCTTTTGAGGCATGGGCCAAAGAGGCTGTTACGATTGAGCCTGTCGATCCCAACGGGGTAAAGGAAATCGTCAAGAATAGCTCCGATAAGCTGCGGCTGATAAATGTCTGGGCCAGTTATTGTGCGCCTTGTGCTATTGAGTTTGAAGACCTTGTCAATATCAACCGGATGTACCGTAACCGCAACTTTGAGATGATCACCATCAACGTCGACGACAGCAAGACCAGAGGCGATGTCCTGCCGTTCCTCAAGAAGCAGCAGGCATCATGCAAAAACTACCAATTCAATTCTGAGGATAAATACAAGCTCGGCGAGGCGCTGGATAAGCAATGGCAGGGGCCTATTCCTTATACGATTCTGGTTAAGCCAGACGGGGAAATCATCTATCGGCATGTTACCCCCATTGAACCCCTTGAAGTCAAAAAGGCCATCGTCGAATATCTCGGACGGACCTACAAGTAAGCTGGCTGCCAAGCCCCTGCGATAGGATGGGGCGGGAAAGGAACGTGACTATGAAAACGATTATGCGCTCGATTCTGGTTTTGGTGTTCTTGCCGGGATATTCTTATTCTGCCGAGACACCCAAAATAGGAAAGTCGCCGGTGGATGAATTACCGGCGTATATAAGGCAGGTGACGCACTTTGGCGAGAGGGCGGATTGGTCGCACGATGGCAAGAGAATATTGTTTCTTGAAAAGACTTTTGGGGACGCTTACGAGCTGGATATAGCGACCGGGGTGATTCGACCGGTGACGCATCATTATTTCCACGAAGGATATACCAGGGCTTTGTACCTCGCCAATGGTGATATTTTACTTTCCGGGGCGCGCCGGTTTGATGCTAATGACCCTTGGCCAAGTCGAAACGAGAAAAACGCTGAGCTATGGGTGTTGAGGAAAGACCTTTCCGGCCCGCCGACACCGCTTGGTGAGAAATGCTCCGAGGGGCCGGCTGTCTCACGGAAAAAAATGAGAATCGCCTGGACGCAGGGTAATGCTTTCTTCATGGCGGATGTAGTTTACAGGGATGGTAAGCCTGAATTTACCGACAAGAAGAAGATACTCGACAGTCGCGACCTGCCGTTCAAGTGTAGTTTGGAGACACAGAACTTCCGCCCGCCGGATGAGAAGGAGCTTATTTTCAGCGCCTATGGCTATCAGGGCACTGAGGTTATGGGTCTGGATATTGCGACCGGCAAGGTGGTCAACTACTCAAACGCCCCCAATCAGTATGATGAGCCGGAAGGTATTTTTCCTGACGGCAAATTCACTCTTGTCGAGTGCGATAAGCACAATCCCAAAGGCTCGCAGTACATCGATATCTATAAGCTGGCTCTGGATGGGTCAGGCAAAACGGAGCGGTTGACGCAGTTTTGTGACTGTCCTGGTTACAAGGCCTCCAATCCTGTGGTGAGCGATGATGGTCGATACATCGCGTTTCAATTCGCCAGGACCGGCGACGTTGCAGGAGTTGGCAGAGGTATCCTGATCATGGATTTGCAGGCACGCGAGGCGGCCCAAAATCGCTGATAGACGAAATCTGCAGGACATCTTCACTCTCAAATAAAAGAGATAATCTGCACAAGCAAGCGGGTGTGCAGCATGTCGCACATACAACAAAAACGGTCTGAAGAGTGCAGCAAAATGCCGATTGCAATTTGGCTGACTTGGGATTAGATTGGTTTGGGAACTGATTGTGTTCACTTGGCAAGGTGATGGAGCATGATGGGTAGCAAGCCCACAAGACAGGATGCTTGGTCGCTCCTACAGGAGTACAATAACAACGACAGTCTGATTAAACATGCTTTGGCTGTCGAGGCGGTGATGCGATATTGTGCACGGCAACGAGGTCAGGATGAGGAAACCTGGGGAGTTATTGGGTTGGTACATGACCTGGATTACGAGCAGTTCCCCAAGCAACATTGCCTCAAAACTGAGGAGATTTTGCGTAGTAACGGCTGGCCCGAAGAGTACATACGGGCTGTTGTTTCTCATGGCTGGGGGCTGTGTACCAACGTTGAACCGCAGAGCGAGCTTGAGAAGACCTTGTATGCTGTGGACGAGCTGGTCGGGCTTATTACAGCAACGGCGTTGGTTAGGCCAAGCAAAAGTGTTTTGGATATGACCGCGAAGTCTGTTAAAAAGAAGTGGAAGGACAAGTCATTTGCAGCCGGTGTAAACAGACAGGTCATTGAAAAAGGCGTCGATATGTTGGGAGTGGAATTGGGTGAGCTTATCACCAATGCTATTATGGGCATGCGAGAGGTCGCCGAGCAGATTGGACTAAAAGGCAATCCCCAAGAGTCACAATAGACTTTCTGTTGGTAAGGACATGTTTTGTTGTTGGGAGTGATGCGTCGGAATGTTGAACGCGAAGTACCGCAGATATATAACGGATGTGAGCTCCAGGCCGGTGTGCTGGTGTATTGTTAGGAGTGTGCGTCAATGTCTTGCATCAGCCGCAATGGCATGGTGTCTTACGACACTGGTGGTCCTTGCCGGCTGTGGGCAACCCAATACAAAGAAAGATGACCTCAAGCAGAGCACGCTCGTTCGAAAATCGGTGCTCCAGAATGTTCTGATTGTTGGCGGTGAGACCATAATATACGACGAGATAGTGAAAGCGATACCTGAGCAGGATGAATCGCAGAATGTGACGCCCGTATCGCTGGCGGCGCGTCTTAAACCGGCGGCTCAAGCACTCGGTCTGGAGGAGTTCAAGCAATTGGCCAAGCCCATGATTGAGCAGCAGGTTCGCAATCAAATATCGAGCATCTTGCTGAATCAGGCGGCGAAAAGGCAGATCAATAAGGATATTGACCCGGCACTTGAAAGGGCTGCAGAGAAGGAGTGGAGGAAGTTCGTAATGCGTTACGACGGAGATGAGGCCAAGGCCGAGGATGCTCTTAAGAAACTGGGAATGAATCGAGAGACTTTCAAAGAGCGTAGGAAGAAGACAATTCTAATCCAGTATTATGCAGCGTCGATATTACCGAGCGATAGGCCTGTGACTTACAGCGAGCTGGTGCAGGCCTACAATCAGATGAAGGATGAGGTTTTCCTTAAGCCGGCTGCCTTGACGTTCCGCCTGATTGACATCGAAGTCGCAAAAATTGGCGTCACTGACCCGAATAATGACCCTCTGACACGGGCCAGAGCTTTAGCCGGTCAGTTGATGGAACGAATTCGAGCGGGCGAAGATTTTGGTGAATTGGCGAAACAGTACTCGAATGACCATCGGCGTGAGTTCGGCGGATTGTGGAAACCCAAGAACCCCAAGTCACTGGCAGAGCCATACGATAGTCTTGCTGCTCAGGCAGAAAAGATGGAGCCGGGCCAGGTTGCGAGTCCTATTGAATCAGCAGGTCATATTTTCATACTGAAGTTGGAGGAGAAACAGGTCGAGAGTTATGAATCCCTTGAATCTGTGCAAGATCAGGTCAAGGAGCGGGTCATCATGGATCGGCGGCGGCGGGCCCTGGAGACGCTTAATGAAAAAGTCAAAGAGCAGGCCTCCGTAATTGAGACAGACAGGTTCATTGATTATTGTCTGGAGCAGGTTTACCTCGCCGGCAGGCAGTAAGGGCCATAGCCAAACTTCAGATCCTCAATGTATAGGATTAACTTATGAAGATTGTTGCGCATGGGATAGACCTTGTCGACTGCCCGAGAATAGAAGATATGGTACAGCGCCACGGTGAGCGTTTCATAAACCGCGTGTTCACGGAGAAAGAACAGGCATACGCTCATGCCAACAAAAATACGATAGAAAAATTTGCCGGTCGCTTTGCAGCCAAAGAAGCAATTCTGAAACTGTTAGGGACGGGCTGGAGGGGCAAAATTGCCTGGACGGATATAGAGGTGGTGAACAATAGCGCCGGCCAGCCGGATGTCACACTGCGAGGCGAAGTCAAGGCCATTGCCGACAAGCTTGGTATCGAACACGTCAGCGTCAGCATTACGCATACAGCAAATTTCGCAATAGCATCTGCGGTTGCACTGACGGAAAAGAAACAGTAACGGTAGAAGGAGTGGATTGTCTTCAATTTCAATCACTCAAAGTACATAATAAAAAACGAGCAGCCTCGCTTTGCAAGGAGAAAGGTCTGCCGGATTGACTTGTTGGAGCGTTACTTCACTAATTTTATAGGTAAATATTTGCTGTAGTTTTCAAAATCACTGTCTGTTGTAAAAATTGTACGGTTTTCCAAGTGAGCAACAGCACAGATTAAAAAGTCTATGGTTGAACCCTGAATACCCTTGCTCCGACATATATTACTAAATTCAGCAGCTTTTTCGAAATGCTCTGTTTCAAGAGAGATATCTTCTAAAGAGGAAAGTATCTTTTTTAACTTGTGAAATTGTTTCGTGCTGGAAATCCCTGAGAGGATCTCCTGCCTTATGGGGCCTATTATAGAAACCCGACCATCACTAATAAGGTCTTTTAATTTATTAGTCAACTCTAAATCAGGATCTTTATGCCGTAGGACTTGAGACCAGATACATGTATCCACTAATACATTCATCGCTTCCTTGCCTTCTTGTAATCGAAACGTTTATCAAGGGCAATGGTGCCAAATAACTTAGTAACCTCCAGCTGCTTTTTATGCATGATATACTCTTTGAGCGCGGATGTTACCGCCTCTTTTTTGGTTTTGTGATGCCCTACCTTTTGAGCCTGGATAATCAGTTTATCATCTAATGCCAGATTAGTTGCCATTTTACACCTCTTTCTACACATAATATAACACATCTCATTGTGTGAGTCAAGATGATTATTACTTCGGTGCAAATAAATTTATGATCACATTATTACAAAAATCCGAGGCACGAAATCCGAAATTTGAAACAATAACTAATGAATAAAATTCAAATGACGAAAACAAAATGTTTTGAAAATTTGAACATTGGGATTTTGAGTTTGTTTCGGATTTCGATATTCGAATTTAGGATTTCTCCGCCTTATGCGGAGCGGATTGTCTCCAATTTCAATCTCTCAAAGCATATAATGATCGAGCGTAAGCCGTGCGCGGTTTTATCAAAATACGCCATCCAACATTGGACGGCCTAAATTTACCCACGGTCTCATGATTCTAAAGCCGGTAGTAGGCGATGGTACATCCAATAGCGTATCCTAAGGCATTACCCGCGGCGTGAGCAGCAATGCTAGCCACAATTGAACGCGAACGCCATGCCAGCAAACCCAGTATCAATGCATCTTTCGGGACAACAATCCAAAAGGAAAAGGGAGCACTCCTCAGGTGATAAATGTGAACGAGCCAAAACAGCCCGGCTTGGAACAGCCATATCCACCCTTTTGACCAATTGATCTTACGCAAGTGGCCCCACAGGAATCCGCGAAAGGCCGGTTCTTCTGTCACCGCAGCAGCTCCGACTTGATTTACAAAACTGATAACCACCATCAAAAGACCAAGCAGCAATTCCGGTTTTCCCGCCGGTAGCTCGCTCTTATCAATTTGGAATGACATCGGGTATCCGGACAGGAGAGCGTTCACTACACATACAGCTGTGCCGATTATAAACCAACGAAAACTTGGAGTTTGTATCTTTGGAAGCCTGGTGTGACTGCGCCGAAGTGCAACCAGCAGCCCTATCGCTATTATCCAAATAGCGAGACTCATTACTATTGTCCAAATAGTGAGACTTAGTGGATGTGTAAAAGCGGGCGATACTTGCGGCAATGCCAAGAATAGCCAGACGATTGTTTCAATGGGCTTGAACAAGATGATGATCGCGATTGCGATCGTGTTAATGTTAAAGTCTGCCAAACGCTCTCTTTCCCACCAGATGAGGCAGGCCGTCAAGAAGTACGTGCTTACTTCAAACGGGGGGAGTACCAGGGCGAGTACCCAGCCAGAATTGTTAAAGAAACGGATACTTGCAACGAGAAATCTCAGAAATAGGAGTCCTGCAAGCAATAGCCAGGAAATTTTCTGATGAGTTCCGTTGGCTTGGTAATCATTGATGTTCTCTGCCGAAGTCATTTTGCTTGCCTTCACTTGAGTCTATGCTCAACGCGGCCCTGTATTACGGTGGTGTAATGGGGGCCGACTAACTATGTTCATGGGTTCCGTATAAGAACTCATTTATATATATTTTAACCGACCCCGCTACGGCTGGCGCCTTCGCCGAGACGAGTGGCTTCGGCAAGCCCCTTAAAGCTCACCACAATCCACAGGATCCCTTACGGGAGATTTGAAATCTACTGCTTTTCTCATCTTGGTGTAGGCAAAGCCGTAGCCAGACTAAGTCATCTGCATATTCTTATATAAAGGTTTAGCAATGGGCTTTAAACATTTCGAGGCGTTCAGGATTTCTATCCCAATCACTTGGCCGCTATCATCGAGTTCTACATTTATGCCCGGAGCGACCTCCACAAATTCTTCTTCCATAGCTTTCTTAGCTACAATGTAAAGGACATCCGACTTAAAGTCGTAATTTATTAAGGATTTCTTACTCACATTTTTGCCACCTACCTAAGTCGTAAGGGGGGGCTTGCCCCGCCGAATCGAACTTAGCGGTCAGCCTGCCAATTGCAGGGCGTTTTGCGCCTCTTGAGGCAAATCGACAAGAACGAAGTAGGACTCAGGATACAGGTAGTCCTCTCCGGACTCGTCAATGATTCTCAGGTATCCATCCTTTGCTGCCTCATCGTCCGGCAAAACTGCGTAAATCTTACGCTTTTCCAAATCCTCACATTCCTTGTTCTCTATGCAAAGCGCAAATGACTGCTTTTTGTTTTTTGTAGCCATAATCTTAATCCACTAATCTTTCTATAGTATTAAAAAATGACATCAGTTGTCAAGATGCGAAATTCAAATCGCGAGCCACAAATGGCACATTTGAGGTTTCGAGGCCACATCAAACTTACCTTGATTAGTAGCCGTTTACGGGTTAACATGCTGACCTTGGCGAGTGTGAATCCGCCAGACGTTCGACGGACTAAATATTTAGCCCCGTGTTTTACGCGGGGTTTTGGCTATTGTAAATATGTCTGACAGAACAAAAACAAACGAGTTTGATTGCATCGTTATAGGTGGAGGCCATGCTGGGGTCGAGGCAGCTTATGCGGCGGCGAAAATCGGTGCCAAGACGTGCCTCATAACCATCAGTAAAGACACGATAGCAAAGATGAGTTGCAACCCGGCTATCGGCGGCCTTGCAAAAGGACAAATCGCACGAGAAGTTGATGCATTAGGAGGGCTGATGGGATTGGCGACGGATGCGACGGGGATTCAATTTCGTTTGCTCAACCGTTCCAAAGGTCCTGCTGTTCGCTCACCACGCGCACAAACGGATAAATATAAATATAAAGACTTCATGCGAAGGGAACTTGAGCAGACCGAAAACCTGACCATCGTCGAGGCTATGGCCTCACGGATAATAACCGAAAATGGTCATGTATGTGCGGTTGGCTGCACCAACGGTACTATGTACTATGCCCCGATGGTAGTTCTGACCACAGGGACATTTCTTCGCGGTCTTATGCACATAGGACCTGAGCAGTTTGCGGGCGGGCGGTTAGGTGAACCAGCCGCTAATGAGCTTTCCGAAAGCTTAATGCGGCTCGGCATAGAATTGAAAAGACTCAAGACCGGTACGCCGGTGCGGTTGGACACATCGACCGTTGATCTTGACAAACTCGAAATCCAGCTCGGCGATGAAGAGCCTGTTCCTTTCTCGTTCATGACCGAGAGTATAAACCGAAAACAAATACCATGTTGGATAACTTACACGAATGAAAAAATACACCAGCTCATTCGTGACAATCTTCACCGAGCGCCGCTTTATACGGGCCAGATTACTTCGACCGGGCCGAGATATTGTCCAAGTATCGAGACTAAGATTATCCGCTTTCCTGATAAGGCCCGCCATCAGGTGTTTCTCGAGCCCGAGGACGAGCAAATGTCGACTATTTACTGCAATGGGATCAGCACTTCCTTGCCCAAAGATGTCCAGGAACAGATGCTTCGACTTATGGCGGGCACCGAAAAGGCACGGATTATCCATTTCGGTTATGCGATTGAATACGATTATTGTCCGCCGATTCAGTTGAACCCAAATCTTGAAAGTAAGAAAATCTCGGGGCTTTTTCTGGCGGGTCAGATAAACGGCACGAGCGGATATGAAGAAGCGGCGGGGCAGGGGATCATCGCCGGTATAAATGCTGCAAGAAAACTCCAGAGCAAAGACCCTGTTGTCCTCGGCAGAGACCAGGCATATATCGGCGTACTCATAGATGACCTGCTGACGAGGGGAATCGACGAACCCTACCGCATGTTTACATCCAGAGCCGAATACCGCCTCACTCTTCGGGCCGACAACGCAGACAGGAGACTGACGCCTATTGGCATATCTATTGGGCTTGTTGACCAGGCCCGCCAAAGGAAATTTGAGGATAAGCTGCGTGACATCGAAAGACTAAAGACTTATCTAAAACAGACACAGTCCGCCAAACAGCCAGAGGACAAGTCAGCCGGGAGAAGTTTGTGGGAGGAGCTTCGTCGGCCTGATAGTCATATCGCCGAGACTATCACTGAGGACAGCCGAATCAAGGCAATGAAGTGCAGCAAAGACAAATTAGAAGCTGTTATCGTGGACGCGAAATACGAGGGCTATCTTGCCAAGCAGGAGCGAATGGTCGCCGGGTTAAAGACGCTTGATAGCAAAAAGCTTCCGGCGGACCTGGACTATAAAAGTGTTGCTCATCTTCGCTGCGAGGCTGTGGAGAAGTTGTCTGCTTTCAGGCCTGCCACGCTCGGCCAGGCCGCACGCATAAGCGGTATTACTCCGGCAGATATTACAGTGTTACAGATTCATCTCAAAAAATATCATTCAGCCACTGGCTTGATTAGTCCCGGCCACGGGCTTACCGCCACCGATACAGATGTATAAGCTTTCGCGGAATGTCTACAATTTGTACACCGGCCGCAGCGAACCGAAGTTCAAGCTGTGGCGATACGCGGGCTTACTGCTTACGTACAAATGCAATTGTGCGTGTGAGTTCTGCTACTACAATTGCTCGCCGGATAAGGGCGGTTTAATGCCAGTTGATACTGCAATTGCTGCGTGGAGGTCACTAAAGGTGCTTGCCGGTGATTCAGCGAAAATTCACCTGACGGGCGGTGAACCATTTCTCTATTGGGAGCACTTGTGTCGAATCCTCGAATTGGCACAGAAGGAAAACCTCGGCCAGATCGACATTATAGAAACAAACGGATTCTGGGCCACAAGTGAAAAGTTAGTCAGCGAGAGGCTTAGGATACTTGACGGTCTCGGCGTGCGGCGGCTCAAAATCAGCACCGACCCGTTCCATCAGGAATACGTTGATTTAGAGCCTGTTCGACTACTGGCGCAAACAGCAATTAATATGTTAGGCCGAGAACGGGTATTGGTGCGTTGGCAAAAATATCTTGATGAGCCAGTTTCAATGGAAGCCCTTTCGCCGGCCGAGCGCGAGCAAGCATACATTTCGGCGATGAGAGATTATCCATGCAGATTCACCGGTCGGGCCGGCGGTAGATTGGCAGAGCTTGTTGCTGCGACGCCGATTGAGCAAATCGCATCTATGAATTGTCGAATGGATTTTCTTAGTGCCAAGGGTGTGCATATTGACCCATACGGCAATGTCTTTAGCGGGACATGCAGCGGTATTATAATCGGTAATGTAACTCAGGTTCCTCTTGAAGATATATGGCGGCAGTTTCAGCCGACACAAAACAAACTAATTGAGACTTTATTTAATTTCGGTCCTTATGGTTTGCTCAATCAGGCTGAGAGTCATGGCTACAAAAAGGCAAAGCTCTACGCGGGGAAGTGCCACTTGTGTACAAATATCCGGCAATTCCTTTTTGAAAAAGGCCATGAACAAGAGGTAATCGGCCCGCCGGACTGCTATTAAGAGAGATTGGTTTTATCGAATTTCTTCACTGCGGCAACAGCCTCTGTGAGATTCAATCTGCCTTCGTAAAGACTTCTGCCGATTATGACTGCGGCGGCACCTATCTCCGATAATTTCTTAATATCGCTGATTTGAGTTACACCGCCCGAAGCGATGACGGGTATATCAACGGATTCAATTAGTGCTCTGGTCCTTTCGAGGTTTGGGCCGATCATCATGCCATCGCGTGCAATATCGGTATATATTATAGCCGCAATAGGTAGTTTCGCTGCCTGAACTGCAAACTTCAGAATATCCTGGTTGCTGTCTTGCGTCCAGCCGTGAGTGGAGACGGTCGAGCCTTTTGCGTCAAGACCAAGCACAGTCCTGCCTTTGAACTGTTCTGCCATTTGAGAGAACCATGCGAAGTCGCTAACGGCCTTTGTGCCGATTATAACTCTTTCGACGCCGAGGTCGAGCAACTGTTTTATGGAGACTTCGTTGCGAAGTCCGCCTCCGACTTCAATTTTCAGTTGTCCAAGTTTCACTATAGCAGAGATTGTGGACGTGTTGACAGGTTTGCCGGCTTTGGCGCCGTCCAAATCTACGATGTGCAGCCATTCTGCTCCTGCGGAGATGAATTCCTGCGCTTGCTTTACAGGGTCGTCTTGGTAGGTGATCTGGCGGTTATACTGACCCTGTATCAGCCTGACGCATTTACCTTCTATCAAATCAATTGCCGGTATGATATACATTCTTGAACCTCTGTAACAAGTTGCCGGATTTTAGATGAATCATTACGTGGTTTCAACAATTTTTGGTCGAATATCGCTTAGAAAGGGGAAAATTTAGACCATTGTTACGTTAGAGGGAGTTTGTGTGGGCTTTCTTACCTGCACTGTCGTGGACACAGAAAAATGAAAAGACCCCGAAGTTTAAGAGTTTTATCTCTTGACATTTCTTATCCAAGTCTGGTATCCTATATTATTTGGAGAAGAGTGAACGAGTCTGGTTGTTTTTTACGCTTTCCTCCATAAAAACTACGGTTGTTATCTTAGTTTTGAGGAGATATAGTCATGAAAAGAACAATTCTTCTATTATCAGCGTTTTTCACTGTGGTTTTACCTGTAGGCGTATTTGCCAATTCTGCGCCGGTAGTCAGTAATGTAACCGCCGCCCCGCGGGAGGACGCCTCCAACCTGGTTGATATTTATTATGACCTGGCGGATGCAGACGGCGATACCTGCACAATCTGGGTTGTCGCCAGTAACGATGGAGGGATGACATGGCGGGTACCTGTAGTGACAGTTTCCGGTGAGGTGGGTAGCGGTGTAGCACCGGGTTTGAACAAACAAATTATCTGGGATGCCGGGGGCGATATACCTGGAAAAGTAGGTAACTTTAAGGTTCGAGTATTTGCAGATGACGGCCAGTCCTCCGACGGCTTGGTTCTGATACCTGCCGGCGAGTTCCTGATGGGCGACAGCAAGTATATTACTGCAAACCCCGTGCATCAAGTTTATGTAGATTCGTTTTTAATGGGCCGTTATGAAGTAACCAATCAGCAGTGCTGTGAATATCTCAACAACGCCTATTCGCAGGGACTGATAGAAGTGCGTGATGGGGTTGTTTATGCCACTGGGGGTAATGATCCTTATTGCACTACAGGTGAGGTTAGTCCAGTCAGTAGGATTCGTTTCACAGGTTCTACGTTTACGGTCACTTCTGGTAATGCTAACCATCCGATGGTGATGGTAAGCTGGTATGGTGCAGCGGCCTATTGCAACTGGCGAAGCCAGCAGCAAGGGTTAGACCTCTGCTATGATCTTAACACCTGGACTTGTGATTTTTTCAAACAAGGATTTCGTTTGCCAACCGAGGCCGAATGGGAATATGCTGCGAGGGGCGGGCTAAGTAGCAAGCCGTATCCCTGGGGTGATACAATAGATGGTTCGATGGAGAATTATAACCTTTCTGGCGACCCTTATGAGACGGGTCCTTATCCTTGGCCGACACCAGTGGGTTTCTATGACGGACAGCTTCATAGTAAGGCAGACTTTGGCTGGCCGGGTCCCCAGACAAGTTTTCAGACATCGAACAGTGTCAACGGCTACGGCCTGTACGATATGGCCTTTAATGTCTCCGAATGGTGTAACGATTGGTACTACCAGTACTACTATCAGGGAAGCCCATATAGTAATCCAACCGGACCTAATAGCGGGACTTATCGTGTTTCTCGGGGGCAGAGTTGGCGGACTCCTTCGGGCGTCTTTTTGGGAAGTCGATCGAACCGGGATCCGAGCTTCCAGAGTGACGCACAAGGGTTTCGTGTTGTCCTGGACTTTTAGCCCTTTAGGGTAATTTAGGATTTTATTAAATGATTATGATTGAGTTGCAAAGTGAAGGTAAGCAAAATTACGTCGGTTAGAGTGCAAGACTCTCCTAATAGTCCGAATGACCATTTACACTTTGTTCTGGATGATTCGGTGATTAGGCTGAAGTTGAGAGTTTTGTTAGTCGGTATTCTATTGATCCCGGCATTTTTCAGGCCAGCCTATGCTGATTTCGGTTGGTCAGACTCGCAGGATTTTTTTGTTGACCTACTTTTTTCTGTCAGAAGCGTCGGTTGGGAGGAAAGCCCTACCTTTAATCTCGACATTAGGAATGTACATCGTGGCTGGGCGGATTCGCCCGATTTCTGGATATCCCTTATTGACTTGATAGCACCTGTGATTAGCGCAGACACACCAACAGGCACTCCGGGCTCAAACGGCTGGTGGTGTAGCGATGTGACTGTGCCCTTTAGCGCCACAGACAACCTCTCCGGATTTGCTCCAGAAGGAGCACTGAGTATTAACCTGGCATCCAAAACCACGAGTGGTGAAGGTGCTGGTCTCACTGTAACATCAGATGGTATTTCTGACATGGCGGGCAACGCAGCAGCAGGCATCCAAGCGGGACCATTTAAGGTTGACTGGACTCCGCCGACCTTGATCTGGAGCGTCATAGACCCGGCACCAAATGCCGCCGGCTGGAATAACAGCGTGCCGGTTAAGATTCCTTTCATGACTGATGACAATTTATCCGGTGTGGCTACTGGTATTCCGCCAAGCCCGCTGTCATTTAACGCCGAAGGGCAAAACCAGACCCAGGATGTTACCGTGACTGACGTCGCCAGCAATAGCGATACCTTTACCTCACCAGCGGTCAATATTGACAAGACGCCGCCTGTCGTGACGATTACTCTGCCAGTGCCCATCACTGTTCTGCTGAATCAGCCGGGTGTGAATTTGGTTGCCGACTGGTCAGCTACGGATAATCTTTCAGGAGTTGTTCCACCAACAAACGGAACCACCACTCAAAGTCTTAACACAGGCATTGTAGGAACGAGAACCGCTGATGTCACAGCTCCACAAGGAACAGCGGTGGATAATGCCGGTAATCAATCAGCAGCAGTCACAGTCGTCTACACCTACTATGTCCGCTATGACTTTGGCGGGACTCTTCCGCCCATCAATCCCGACGGGAGCAGTGTCTTCAAGCTGAAAAGCACCATATTAGTAAAATTCCAATTAAGAGATGCTGAGGGGAATTTTGTTAGCAGTGCTCTAGCCAAGATTTATGTGGCGAAAATCACTGACTCTGTTATTGGCACCGATGAGGAAGCCGTCTCAACCATCGAAGCAACGACAGGCAACCTGTTCAGATACGACAGCACCAGCAACCAATACATCTTCAACCTTGGAACCAAAACTCTGTCAACTGGAGGATGGCAAATCAGAATCGAACTTGATGACGGGACTTCAAAGTATGTCCTTGTGTCACTGAAATAGTAAATTGTTAGAACATCGGATTGAGAAGGGCTGTGACCATAACACTTGCAGCCCTTTTTATTTGGTGCCTCGTTCCGTTGCTTGTGGCTCGTCGGCTCGCTACCGGCTGCCTGTGGTTCTTGCAAAAGCCTTTGGGCTTCCATACTGTTCTCACCAGAGGGATATCCCGACAGGTCGGGATTCCCTCCCCATCCCATATCAAAAAATGGATTTGTTTTGACGAAATCCCAAATTACATTATATTTGCCAATGATTTGGAAATAAAGACTTTTGAGGTCAGGAGACTAATCTATGATAGGAATAAAAGATTTTAGAAATGCAAAATGTATGGGCTTTGACCCAACAATTAAATCAATGTTGTTTGTGGTTCTGGGGGTTCTGGCGTTAATTTTGATGATACCTATATCGTGTGTTTCAAGCAGAAATCCATCCTTTGCAGAGAAAGAGAAAATACCTGTCATTTTCGATACGGATATTTGTGACGATATTGACGATACGTGGGCACTGGCCTTGCTTGTGCAATCGCCGGAGTTAGACATAAAGCTCATCACGACCGAGGTGGGCAACACGTCAGCCAAGGCGAGGACTGTCGCAAAGTTTCTTCAGGTTGTCGGGCGGGCTAATATACCCATTGGTATTGGCATACAGAACCATGAGAATGCCCATAGGCAAGATGGCTGGGCCAAGGACTATCAGCTTTCATCCTACCCCGGCAAAATATACAAGGATGGCGTGCAGGCGATAATAGATACCATTATGGCCTCTCGCAGGCGAGTTACTGTCATTGCGGTTGGCCCTACACCTAATGTCGCTTCTGCATTGGAACGTGAGCCGCGAATTGCTCTCAAGGCCGACTTTATTGGGATGCAGGGCAGTATCCGGCGGGGATACGCCGGCGTATTTGAGCCAACTGCGGAGTATAATGTGCGTGCCTATGTCAAAGCCTCCCAGAGGGTGTTCACGGCAGCCTGGCCTATGACAATCACTCCGCTTGACACTTGTGGGATAGTTGATTTGAGCGGCGAGAAGTACCGAAAGATGCTCCAGCGAAACAGCCCCTTAACAATTGCTCTTATGGAGAACTATCGTGCCTGGTACAGACAGGGCTTGTTGGACGAGAAAAGGAACATCGACCAGGGAGAATTGAGTAGGAAACTTGCCGAACAGGTTGATAACAAGAGCACGACCCTTTTCGATACTGTGGCGGTGTACCTGGCCATAACCACGGAGCTGGTTAAGATGGAGCAATTGCCGGTAAAAGTGACGGATGATGGGCGCACAAGAATCGACCCGGCCGGCAAGGTCGTTAACTGTGCGACCGAATGGAAGGACCTATCTGCGTTCCAGGATTTCCTTGTCGGCAGATTGACGAAATAGGGCTGCCGGTTTATTCTTCGGCATTACCGGTGTATACGGTTCGTCTGAAGCCCGATTTTTAAATATTTCCTTCTCATTCCATTATCAATTACCGTAATCGTCCCAAAGTCTGTGGTCTGACTGGCAATAAATAAGCCTCCTTGCCGATGTTTAGTAGAAACATCCGACAGGGAGGCCAACATGATTCGCTATTTTCTACCATCGGCTGGCAC
>Ga0315274_10000427_pt1 | contig 66746 bp, 57 predicted proteins | sample YL17G02_20_MG_FD_203700 | JGI IMG/M metagenome (GOLD analysis project Ga0315274, IMG submission 203700) | Sediment microbial communities from Yellowstone Lake, YNP, Wyoming, USA - YL17G02_20 | ecosystem: Environmental > Aquatic > Freshwater > Lake > Sediment | place: USA: Wyoming | collected...
ACCTTTTATGATACCTTAAAATGGTCTCAATGGCACGTATTTTCTACGATTTTACACAATGTGAAATCTTTAAATATGAGTTATTATTGGACGAAATCTAGGTTTAATATTATAAACTGATGGAGTAGCAGGATTTATCCTGTGATTTGTGCGCAAGCTGAAGCTTGCTACTCCATAAGAATTAATCTGGTTGACCACTATTGGTCAACCGAATAAGTTATTTTGTTTAATCAGTTTGTAGTAGTGCAATTCATTGCACGTTAAAAGACGATGAATCGTCTTACTACAAACCCCAAAAATTTAATCGGTGAACCACTAGATTGAGCGTGATAAATAGATGTCAGAATTGCTGTAAGAAACGTAGATCATTATCAAAGAACAGCCTTATATTATCTATACCATACTTCAGCATAGCTACACGCTCGATCCCCATTCCAAAAGCAAATCCAGTGTATTTTTCAGAATCATAGCCGACAGCTTTGAAAACTTCGGGGTCTACTGAGCCTGAACCAAGTATCTCCAGCCATCCTGTTCCAGAGCAGGTCTTACATCCTTTACCGTTGCAGACTGCACAGCCGATGTGAACCTGTGCGCTGGGTTCCGTGAATGGGAAAAAGTCAGGCATAAAACGATATTTTGTGTTTTTACCGAACATCTGCTGGATAAAGCTTACCAAAACGCCTTTCAGGTCACTGAATCTTATGTGTTCGTCAACGATCAGTCCTTCTACCTGCTGGAACATGGGTGAGTGTCTGAGGTCATCGTCCCTGCGATAGACTTTACCCGGCACTATGACCCTGACAGGCGGCTTTTGGCGTTCCATGACCCTGATTTGAACTGCTGACGTCTCTGTGCGGAGAAGCATTCCATCGGTTATGTACATCGAGTCACGATCATCTCTGGATGGGTGATGTTCAGGCATATTGAGCGCATCAAAATTGTAATGCTCAATCTCTACTTCAGGACCTTCAGCTACCTGAAACCCCATTCCCCGAAATATGCTTACTATCTCATCGGATATTTGAGTAAGGGGATGCTTTTTACCAAGTATCGGCTTGCGCCCCGGCAGTGTAACGTCTATAAATTCAGCCGCAAGTTTGGCTTCGTGTTCCTTGACTTTCATAACTTCCATAGCGGCATCTAGTTCACTGGTTATGCGCCCCTTAACCTCGTTAGCTAACTGCCCAATGAGCGGGCGATCCTCTGGTGAAACGTCTTTCATCCCTTTGAGTATTTCTGTCAGCGAACCTTTTTTGCCAAGATATTTCACACGTATACTATCAACTTCTGTAAGATTCTTAGCAGAACGTAGCTCATCTAATGCCTCTGTTTCTATTACCTGTAGTTTTTCCTTCATCTATGGCTCCTCATTCATAAATGTTAATTTAGCAGCGTTAAATAGGATATTTCCACATATTTGTATTAACCTTATTTTTTTAGTTCCATTCTTTGCCAATTTAAGTTTGATTCTACGTTGGGGTTAAAACTGGAATTATCTGAGAGTATATACTCTCCCAGGCTATTCGTCCATGCATTATTATAGCCACTCGGCAACTCTATGGGTCTCTGCTCAATCGGGTCGTAATACGAGTCTACACCTCTTATCGTCTGACTGAAGTTCTCGGATATTCTGTCGTAGGTTGCCTGTCGGTTTTGATAGGCTTGCATATTAATATCGCTAATCTCATTGCTCATTTGGCTGATGATCCTGCTTATCTGTCCAATGGCATTGATACGCTTAATTTGAGCCTGAATCAGATATTCAACGAGCTGCGAATATTTGTTAAACCATTGCGGGTTCACCTGAAACGAATTAATAATCGTCTGAAAAGTCTTTGTAGAGGCATCGAGCTTACCTTTTTCAGCCTTAAACGAAAATAGATAATCACCAACCCAGTTAGTGTTGGCTACTGAACCATACATTGTTTGGATTGGGAACGTGAAAGACTCCACAACAGCGAAGATCACTTCTTCAAACCATTTACCATTTTGTTGATATTCGATCTTCATTTTTCCTGAATCTGCCGATACTGTAATCCCGGGTTGTTGCTTTCCGGCTCCCAGTTGCTTTGCAAGATCGGGGATTCTTTCTTTTTCAATCAGGCGGATATTTGAAACGTTATGCCTTGCTCTAGGGATCAGAATGTCCTGAATAAATCCTATTGGGTCTGTGGGAGGATGAACTTCCGATCCGAAGTATTTTGAGCCTATGGGAAACATAGAGAGCAACATCTGGTTGTTTGTCCAGAAAAACATCTGATTCGGAAAAACTTCAAGCTCTTCTGATCCCTTCGGATTAGCAATTTTAAGTATTGTAATTGCTGGCATAGCAGGATTATCCAATATCCAATGGATACCGCCTTCAAGCTTCCAGTCCGATGGGATAAGCACCCGAAATGCCTCTATCCCGATTCCATCTTTGTCAACGTATTGAAAAGTCTTAAACTTGACTGGTTCCTGTTTTAAACCTTCTGTCCATCCACTGTTTGACAGATTAAATAAGAGAAATGTAAGTATTGATATTATAATTACCTTTTCCATAAGATGTTCCTCCATCATGATAATTGGCTTCTCTATGGTAACTGTTTCAGGTAATCTTGCATATAAGCCCAAACTATATCAGAAATTATACACTCGAACTATTGCTTTGTCAATGGACGTTGCCTTATTCAAGAGTTTGCCATTGCATTTCGCTTTGCATTATGGTAATCTTCTGTCTGTAATTTCGGGATAATATCATTATATGAAAAGGTATATTGAGGAGTTATAAAATGCTTGAAAAGCTACGTGATGAAGTTTATAAGATGAATATGGAGCTACCCAGGAATAATCTAGTGACGTGGACAAGTGGGAACGTTAGCGGGCGGGATTTTGAAACCGGGTACGTGATTATAAAACCAAGCGGAGTTAGCTATGAAAAACTATGTCCAGAGGATCTGGTGGTAGTTGACCTTCAGGGTAAAATTATAGAAGGTGATCTGATGCCGTCTGTTGATACAGATTCACACCTTTACGTTTACCGTTATAGAGAAGACGTCGGCGGGGTCGTGCATACCCACTCACCTTATGCGACAGCTTTCGCCGCTCTGGGGCGTTCAATACCAGTTTATCTCACCGCTATGGCTGATGAGTTTGGATGCTCCATTCCAGTTTCGGGTTACGCTCGAATCGGCGGGGATGAGATTGGAAAAGAGATCGTGGAGAAGATTAGCACATCACCTGCGATATTAATAAAAAATCATGGTGTTTTCACGATTGGATCAACACCAACATCAGCAGTTAAGGCCGCAGTGATGGTTGAAGACATTGCAAAAACCGTGCATCTGGCATTACTTTTAGGTCAGCCTGATGAGATTCCACCAGAGGAAGTACGGAGATCGCATCAAAGGTATAAGGAAAAATACGGTCAAAAGAAGAAATCTTGATTGAGCATAATACACCCTATCCCCTCATAAAAGGGGAGTTTAGGGGTAAATTCTCTTTGATAAAGGATTATTATTTAGATTTCTTTTTGGAGGAAGTGGAGGATTTTGAGCTTTTGCTCTTGCTGGGCGATTTATCTGCTTGAGCCTCGTTATCTTTCGTGGGCGGGGAAAGTTCCTCTTGATCAGTAATGGATTCTGTGTCTTCGCTTGACTCTGTAAATGATTTGGAATTAAGTACCTTTTGCGGGTTTAGTGGTTTACCATCTTTCCTTACCTCAAAGTGTAAGTGAGCACCCGTACTTCTACCGGTACTGCCAACGGCTCCTATTGCTTGTCCTTGCCTTACTTGAGAGCCTTTTCTTACGTTGATCCGTGAAAGATGTCCATACCTTGTGCTATAACCATTCTTATCAGTTACAACAACGAGTTTGCCATACCCACCCATCCATCCTGCGTAGGTAACTGTTCCACCCATTGCCGCACGCACGTCAGAACCATATCCAGGTGTTATATCAGTTCCAGCGTGGAATGCACGGCGTCCTGTGAAAGGGTCTCGTCTGTACCCAAAGCTGGAAGTCATTTTCATTGTATCACATGGATTTGCAATCGCTACACCTGATGCAACTGTAATCTCATTAACTGCTTTAACAGCACTCTTGCGACTGCGCGTGGATATTCTACTTGCAATACTTCCACTACTATTTCTTCTATTGCGATCATTAGAATCAACGCCGCTTCTTTCGAGCTCAACGCCGCTTCTTACTAGCAGACTTTTTTGGTATTCAGTCGTAATCTTTGCATCTGGAATGAATAGCTCTACTCCAGGTTTAATATCGTTCGGGTCCAGAACTTGGTTTACTCGTATAATTTTCCTTATATTAACATCGTACATAAGTGCGACATCTTCAATAGATTCACCCCTGCTTATTTTGTGCATTACACCACGCTGGTTAGGTATTCTAAGCTTCTGCCCAATGGATATATCGTTGGATTCTTTAAGCCCATTTACGCTCAAAATCGTGAAGAAATCCAGGTCGTTCTGTTTTGCAATTGTAGCTAAATTATCACCTTTTTTTGCGTGATATATACCCATTTGTAGAGATGGAGCAACTGTGTAGGGCCCACCTATATTGCTTGGAAAAGAGCTTTTTACTATTTTATTGGGTGAATTATTTTGTGTTGTTTGTGCTGGTTGTGGTTCTTGTGATAAAATGCTGGATTCATCGGTAGGTTGTTCTACAATTTGAGTTATATCACTATCGTAGGCTTGACTGCTTTGATGAGATACTAAGTACAAACCCAATCCCATAATCAAGCTTAGTTCCAGAATGACCGACATGCAGAAGAATCTTGTCTTGCAACGGTGAGACATCGTTATTGCTCCCTCCTAGCATTATCACAGGTGCGTAATCGCTAAATTCAAAGTTTCCATAACCAGAACCTTGTATTTAAAGGATTTCAGTCGCCGTTTTAGTTTCCCAAGGCAAAAAAACGTAAACAACCCTTGCTAAAAATGGGAAATAAACAAAAATCGGTAGCTGATACGCAGCTCTATGGCATCAAGAGGGCGTAAAAAACCAGAGAATACGCCCTGAAAATTCAATTCATTTTAAAGACACTATGAATGAAAGAAAATTGCCTTTGAATAGAATCAAACCTCAGGCCTTCAATAGCATCAAACCTGCTATTAGTGTTCTCTGGAATAAAAAAAACCAGAGAACAGACTCTCTGGCGTCCACTCTCATTATATGAGCTTACGAGGTTAGCTGTCGGGCTTGGATTGAGTCACCCTAATCTTTTCAGATATTCGCCCCAAGGTTCTTTCGAACCCAAATTCGGTTTCCCCGTCTTTCTTTATGCTCGAATTGTTGCCAAGCGAGCCAGATAAGTTCAGCTTGTATTCAACATATTACCACAGTTTTTTATCGTTGTCAAGTAAAAAATTTAGATAATTTTGGAAAAACTCTTGACAATATCGTAATTATATTGTATAGTAAATATCTCGGTGCAGTACACTATAGATCATAATCAAAAATTACTGATCCTTGCGCTGTACCGTTAGATATACCAAATCTTGTTTTAGGAGGTACTTTTTTTTGATGGATGAGAGAGATTCAATGGTGAGGGAAGAAAAGACAGAATCAGACGTCCAGCAAGATGTAACAACCGAACAACCCTCAAGCGAGCAAAGTGCTGAGGAAGATTTTCAAGTAGAAAACCAAGAGGGAACCGTTCAGGAAGAAGCATCGGCTGGGCAAGAATCATTGCAGGATCAAGATTCATCTTCAGCCCAAGAAGAAGCATCAGGTGATGATGAGTATGATGACGATGATATGTTCTCAGATGATGAAGATGCTGAGAATTTACTTGAGGCTTATGATGAAACACTGCGTGATTTCGAGGAAGGTGAGATTGTAAAGGGTGTTGTTATAAAGATAGACCGTGATGAAATCATGGTTGACGTGGGCTATAAGTCCGAAGGATACATTCCTCTATCAGAATTCGGAACTAACCCCGATGGCACACCGAAAGTAAAAATTGGTGATGTAGTTGATGTCTATCTGCTCAGAAAGGAAGATCAGGACGGGCTGGTGGTACTTTCCAAAGAAATAGCAGATCAGAAGATCGTTTGGGACAGGATCGCAGAAGCATACGAACGTGGAGAAATCATCCAGGGTAAAATTGTCAAAAGGATCAAGGGTGGTCTTAAAGTAGAGATCGAAAATGTCAAAGCTTTCCTGCCAGCATCTCAAGTTGAACTCCGACCAGTGCAGAACTTCGACCGTTATATCGGCAAGACCCTGGATATGAAGGTCATCAAGCTGAGTAAACGAAGACGTAACATCGTGCTTTCACGAAGATTGATTTTGGAAGAAGAACGTGAATCAAAGCGGCAATCTACGTTGTCAACTCTGGAAGTAGGACAAGTCAGAGAGGGAGTAGTCAAGAATATAACACAGTTCGGCGCATTTATTGATCTTGGTGGAGTTGATGGTCTTCTACACAAGTCCGATATGTCGTGGGGTAGAGTCAATCATCCATCTGAGGTTGTCTCAGTAGGTGATAAATTAGAAGTAATGGTGCTTTCCGTAGATGCCGAAGCTAGTAAAATATCTCTTGGTATGAAACAAAAAACACAAGACCCATGGCTTAGTGTTGAAACCCAATATCCTGTTGACTCTGTCATAACAGGCAAGGTAGTAAGCATAGTTGATTATGGGGCTTTCATTGAGCTAGAACCCGGTGTGGAAGGCTTGATTCATGTTTCTGAGATGTCATGGACACGGCGAATTCCGCATCCTTCAAAAATGCTTAAGAAGGGTGATACTATTCAAGTAAAAGTGCTGGACGTTGATGCAACCAAGCAAAAAATCTCTCTGGGACTTAAACAACTGCAACTTAATCCATGGGAAGTTCTGGCTAATAAGTACCCGATAGGCGCCAGAATAAGAGGTAAAGTGCGAAATCTTACTGATTTTGGCGCATTTGTTGAGATCGAAGAAGGAATTGACGGACTTATCCACGTTTCTGATCTGTCCTGGGCAAAACGTGCTATGAATCCTTCTGATATACTAAAAGAGGGTGACGAGGTAGAGGCAGTAATTCTTAGCATAGACCCCGAAAAACAACGTGTTTCACTTGGCTTGAAACAAATCGAACCAGACCCATGGGTGCTGGTGCCAGAAAAATATGCAATCGGTTCTGTTGTAAGAGGTAGAATCGTAAACATAACCAACTTCGGTGCCTTCGCAAAGTTAGAAGAAGGAGTCGAAGGTTTGATTCATATCTCGGAACTTGATGAAAAACACGTAGATAACCCCAGCGAGGTAGTGTCAATCAGCGATGAGCTAGACCTAAAGGTTATCAGTCTTGATCCAGAGGAAAGACGAATTGGACTCAGCCTAAAGGAAGCTAAGACTGATCAGGAGCGATCCATAGTTACCCAGTACATAGAGGAAACTCGCAGCGACAGAACGACTCTGGCTGACTTCATAGATCGATCAGGTGTTCCTTTGAATCGTGAAATAAAAGAAGAGAATACACCCGAAAGCTCTGAAAATGATAAAGAAGAGACAGAATCATAAATAAGATTCTCTTTAAAATTAAATAAAGAACGCGAAACTTTTATCAAGAGTGGCGGAGGGACCGGCCCTTAGAAGCCTGACAACCTGCGAACAGATTAACTGCTTGCAAGGTGCCAATTCCTGCAGGACGTTTTCCTGAAAGATGAGAGTTTTGTTTGATTTCATGTACCCTCCGCCCCGGAGGGTTTTTTTGTTTTAAATACTAACGCTATTTTAACAAATTAATTTCTATAATAATATTACACTGAAAAAAGTGAAGCATCTCAAGCATTGGGAAGATTCTTCACTATCGCTCAGAATAATAATTATTGAAATTATCTTGTCAAAATAGTATAAAAAGAAAGGAAGGATTAAATGCCTAAAGGAACTTTCGTATTCACATCAGAATCTGTAACTGAAGGGCATCCAGACAAAATAGCTGATCAAATATCAGACGCTATTTTGGACAACATAATTGCTCAAGACCCCAAAGCTCGTGTTGCGTGTGAAACCCTTGTTACGACCGGATTAGCGCTGGTTTCTGGGGAAATTACAACATCGGGTTTTGCTGACATCCCAAAAACCGTTAGAGATACCGTTGAAGAGATTGGATACAATGATGCCAAAACAGGCTTTGATTATGAAACCTGCGCCGTCCTGACGTCAATAGACGAGCAATCACCTGATATTGCTATGGGGGTTGATCGTGCTGGAGCCGGGGATCAGGGAATGATGCTGGGATATGCTTGTATAGAGACACCTGAGCTTATGCCCATGCCGATCATGCTGGCTCATCAGTTATCTCGCAGACTGTCTGAAGTCAGGAAACAGGGAATCCTGAATTTTCTGCGCCCTGATGGCAAATCTCAGGTTACAATTGAATACGTTGACTGGATGCCTGTTCGTGTCCATGCAGTCGTTATAGCCGCACAACATACACCTGAAGTACCTCAAAGTGAACTCGAAGAGGGTATAATGGAAGAAGTTGTGAAATACATTGTTCCGGCGGAGATGGTCACGAAGGATACAAAATACTTTATAAATGCGACAGGACGCTTTGTCGTTGGCGGTCCGCATGGTGACACTGGATTAACCGGACGAAAGATCATCGTGGATACTTATGGCGGAGCGGCCGGTCATGGCGGCGGTTGCTTCTCTGGCAAGGACCCAACGAAGGTTGATAGAAGTGCATCTTATGCTGCCAGACATGCAGCGAAAAATATCGTTGCGGCGGGATTGGCTTACAAGTGCGAGATACAGCTTGCTTACGTTATAGGCGTCGCTGAACCTGTTTCTATCATGGTCAACACTTTCAATACAGGGAAAGTTGACGATGATAGGCTAGTCGAACTTATCAGGAAATATTTCGACCTTACTCCTTTAGGCATCATCGAGAGACTGAAGCTTCGAAGACCAATTTTTAAGAAAACAGCGGCTTACGGTCATTTTGGGCGTGAAGAAGAAGGTTTCACGTGGGAACTCACAGATTTTGCGGAGGCTTTGAAAAATGAAGTATGACATTAAAGACATAACCCTTGCGCCAAAAGGAAAGCTACGCATCGAATGGGCGGAACAGCTGATGCCTGTACTGAGACTTATAAGAGAAAGATTTCATAAAGAAAAACCTCTGGAAGGTATAAAAATTTCTGCTTGTCTTCACGTGACCACAGAAACTGCTGTCCTTATGCAGACACTAAAAGCAGGTGGAGCTGACGTTGTCGTTTGTGCATCAAACCCACTTAGCACTCAGGACGACGTTGCCGCTTCACTCGTAGAACATTCCGAGATACCAGTATTTGCCATAAAGGGTGAAGATAATGATACGTACTACGAACACATCGGAAGCGCATTGGATCACAAGCCAATGATTACGATGGATGATGGTGCAGACCTTGTTTGCAAGATTCACTCAGAAAGACAGGACCTTTCGCAGAACATAATTGGTGGCACTGAAGAGACTACAACAGGCGTAATCCGCCTTCGCAGTATGGAAGCTAATAACGTGCTTATGTTCCCATTAGTAGCTGTAAATGACGCCAATACCAAGCACTTTTTTGACAACCGTTATGGAACTGGGCAAAGCACGATTGATGGCATCATTCGAGCGACAAACGTGCTTCTTGCTGGTTCTGTGGTTGTTGTTTGCGGATATGGATGGTGCGGTAGAGGTGTTGCTATGAGGGCAAAAGGCCTTGGCGCCAACGTTATCGTAACCGAGACTGACCCATTGAGAGCTTTGGAAGCCGCTATGGACGGATACAGAGTTATGACTATTATGGAAGCGGCAAGTCTGGGTAATATTTTCGTTACACTTACTGGCGACATGCACGTAATCAGGGAAGGGCATTTCAACGTTATGAAAAACGGTGCTATAATATGCAATTCCGGCCATTTCAACGTGGAAATAGATATTGATGCTCTGGAACGGATAAGCACAAATAAACGCAAAATACGCGAATACGTTGACGAATATACTCTTAAAAATGGAAGTAAGATTAACCTTCTGGGCGAAGGAAGGCTTATCAACCTTGCGGCGGCGGAAGGACATCCTGCAAGTGTTATGGATATGAGTTTTGCTAATCAAGCATTATGTGCTGAATATATCGCCAAAAATGCCGACGGACTTGAAAAAAAGGTCTATTCCGTGCCTAAAGAGATAGACGAGCAAGTTGCAAAACTCAAGCTGGAATCTATGGGCATCAAGATTGATGAATTGACGGAGGAGCAAAATAAATACCTCTCCGAATGGACGATGGGAACTTAAAATGGAGGTGAGTTTATGCCTAACGATGATAAACCAATTGTCAATGCTTCGATAGTTTTGAGGGAAGAATTTGACGACTGGGCTGTCCTGTTCGATCCTGACACTGGAAACGCCCATGGAGTTAACCCACTGGGTGTTCTCGTCTGGAAAAAACTTGACGGGAAACATAACGTTGATGACATTCTGGATGAGTTGAAAGCCGAATGTGATGACGTTCCCCCAGAAGCCAGAAATGAAGTTGCGGAGTTTATTCAGAATTTAGTTGAAAATGGTCTGGCTGGATACGAGGTATAGAAAGGAATGTGCTATGTCACAACAACCTTCTCCGTGGCCCGATGGATATCTTGGGGCTTTATCGTTTACTTATGATGATGGCAGACCCAACCAGATTGAGAAAGCTGTTCCAATTCTTAATGATCTTGGTTTTAAAAGCACTTTCTACGTCTGCCCCAGTGGCGATGACTGGATGGAAAAATTATCTCCATGGGTTAACGTATACAAAGCCGGGCATGAGATTGGAAACCACACTATCTCGCATACTTGTTCTCGTGCGCTTTCACCAAATAGAACTGAGCGATGTCTTGAGAAAATGAGCCTTAACGACATTGAGGCAGATATAGTTAAAGCTTCACGTCGCATCCGTGCTTTGATTCCGGAACAAGAAGCATTCACTTTTTGTTATCCTTGCTACAATAACCACGTAGGGCATGGGCTTACAAGACAAAGCTACGTTCCGATAGTGGCAAAGCATTTCCCGGCAGGTCGTGGTATGGGGGAGTTTCCGTTTGGTAATTATCCTGCTACTTGCGATCTGCACTACCTCTGGTCGTGGCCAGTAGAGGGAAGATCAGGACTCGAATTGGTCGGATTGGCTGAACGAGTTGCCGCTAATAATCAGTGGGGGATAATGACTATTCACGGCATTGATGATGGCGGAAACCTGTCATTATCAATGTCAGCTTTCCGGGAATTGTGCGATTTCCTGAATCGTAATAGGAACAGAATTTGGGTTGCCCCTATGGTTACAGTCGCTTTGCGGATCATTGAATGGCGGAAAGAGAATTGGAAAGAGGATACGTAGCGTGAATCCGAAAAAGCATCCGAATCATAAAGAATACATACGTGTGCTTCGGCAGATGACACCTGAACAAAGATTGCTTAAAGCTTTTGAGCTTTCTGATTTTACAAAACAGCTTTTTATAAGTGGTCTGCGTAAAAGGTTCCCCGAACTGCCTGAGGTAGATTTCAATAAACTTCTTTTGGAGCGGCTTGATAAATGTCACAACAGGAATTACTAAAGAAGGTAATCCAAATTTTAGATGAGACTGAGATCGAATATATGATCACAGGCTCTATTGCTTCAAGCCTTCAAGGTGAGCCTCGATCCACACACGATATAGATATAATCATCTCAATTCGGAAATCAATAGTAAACAAACTGGTTGAGTTTTTCCCTACCCCTGACTTTTATCTGGATAAAAACAATATTCTCGATGCAATTGACAGACAAGGTATGTTTAACCTGATTGACATTAAAGAAGGGGATAAAGTAGATTTCTGGATGCTAACTGATGAACCCTTCGATCAATCACGTTTTTCACGAAAATATGTTGAAGAAATCACAGGAATCAAGATACAAGTTTCGAGTCCTGAAGACACAATTTTAGCAAAATTGAGATGGGCTAAGTTATCTGGCGGTAGTGAAAAACAGTTTACAGATGCTCTAAGAATCTATGAGGTACAATATATAAAATTAGACATGGATTATCTGGAGTATTGGGTAAAGAATTTGAGCATTGAAGCATTATGGGAGCAATTAAGAAACGAAGCCCAAACAATAGATTAAGATATGTGTGAAAGGACAGACAATAAAAGAAGATTGAAGGATTGTCTTAATCCTTCAATCTTTGATTTGTCACCAGTCTTGATAATCTCTTAGCTTTTCGCTTCTGGTAGGGTGGCGGAGTTTCTTGAGGGCTTTGGCTTCGATTTGGCGAACTCGCTCACGGGTGACGTTAAAGACGTTGCCGACTTCCTCAAGCGTCCTCTGCTGTCCATCGCTGATTCCAAAGCGCAGGCTAATCACCTGTTCCTCTCGTTTTGATAGAGTATACAAAGATTCTTTCACCTGCTTGCATAACATTCGGAAAACTGCTTCTGTCGCCGGACATTTTGTGTCTTTATCCTCGATAAAGTCTCCGAGATGAGCTTCCTCGTCGTCACCTACCGGTATCTCCAATGAGATTGGGTCTTGAGCAATGCGCAAGACCTCTCTTATCTTGTCAACAGAAAGGCACATCTCTTCGGCAAGTTCCTGATGGGTGGGTTCTCTCCCTAATCTACTGACAAGACCCTTAGACGTTCGTATCAGCTTGTTTATGGTCTCGATCATGTGAACCGGGATGCGTATGGTTCTCGCCTGATCCGCAATCGCTCTTGTTATTGCCTGTCGTATCCACCACGTAGCATAAGTGCTGAACTTATAACCTTTGCGATACTTGAACCTATCAACAGCCTTTATTAATCCTGTATTACCTTCCTGAATCAGGTCAAGGAACGTAAGTCCTGAGCTTTTGTTTGTGTATTTCTTGGCGATGCTGACTACAAGACGGAGGTTTGCCTCTACAATTTTCACTTTTGCTTCATAAGATAGAGTTTCTCCCTGTTTGATCTGATTGACAAATTCTCGTATTCTGTCTCGTGAAAGTCCTATTTCTTTCTCTAATCGGTTGATGATTCTCTTTGCTCTTACTATACTAATGTTATATTCAAGGAGTTTCTCCCATTCATCGTTTATGGGGCATGGTTGTTGATATATCGCTACTTCACGTACTGCCTGCATTATCTCATCTGCTGATAGTCCAGAAGCTTTTTCTACGTCTGATATATCATCCTCAGCTTCTGATATTCTTTCAGCGATTGACTTAATCAGGATAGCAATTCTGTTTATTGCATCCCTGCATAGATTCAGGTCTTTAACGGTATTAACCAGATACTGTTTGTTCGCATTGAGTTGCTCCAGAAGGATTGCCCTTGTTCCCGGAGATAGGTCATCTTTGTCAAAGAGTTTTTCCTGAACGGCTATTTCATTCTCCACTTCATTGACGTGAGTTATCCTATTCTGCAAGTATTCCATGGCTTTAGACTCTTTTTCTATATCAGTTGACCTGCTGAATTCAAGCTCAACAACATCAGAACATCTGATTTTTCTGGCTATAGCCTTATAACAGAGTTTTTTTACCTCTGAGATAGTAATAGGTGCTTCAAATATCGTCTGTTTAACAATATGCTGGCCTTCCTCAATCTTTTTGGAAAGCTCGATCTCATCTTTTTTGTTGAGCAACGGCACCCGACCCATTTCTTTCAGATATAACCTTAGAGTATTGTCAAACTTGGATACCCTTTCTGAGGATGGATCGTTATCTATTCTCTCATAATCTTCCAGGTCATTTGAATCGGCGTATTTTTCTGCGTCTTCTACATCTTCTACCCCAATAGATTCGAGTTCTTCAACCTCAGAATCGCTGAGTATACCTATATCCAGTTCTTCTAGATCATCTAGTACGTCATCAATGTGATCTGAAGTGATAACTTCGTCGGGCAGTTCATCGCTAACATTATCGTAAGAGAGATAATCTTCTTCTTTACCAATACCGATAAGTTCCTCATCCATTTCACTTTTCTGTCTCATCTCATTAAGCTACTCCTAGTTTTAAGAATAAGAAACCTAGTGTTAAACCGAATTAATTTTTTGGCTTATAAACACTAAATGTAGGTTGGGTTGAGGAACGAAACCCAACATAATATTAATATAGTTGAGTCTTATTGCTTCGACCCAACCTACGATTAATTTAATAAGCCAAGAATTAATCTGGTCAAGCACTAGAAGCCCATATATCAAGTTTACAGCAATTTTCAATAGATAGTTGAGTTTCCCCGGCGTATTTCCATCAACCGTCTAGCCATTGCAACTTTATCCTCTACATCCTCTTTTCGAACAGAACGTCTGGCTTCTCGTTCACGGAACTCTACCATCTTCTTCATACATCCATTAAAATGAGCTTCTCCATCAGGCAAAGGACATTTCTTTAAGATCAAACCGGAAACGATGTCCCTTGACTCTTTGTTCGTACAACTATTTATTAAATCACCAAATTCTATCCCCCCTCCATTTTTATCAGACATGCTCCAGAGTAATTCTATCAGTTCAGCATGACAAGCGTTGGAGAAATCCTCTTTTGTCAAATTTAATCGGGACTGTGAAATAAATTGTGGATATTGAATCAAACACTCAATTAAAAGCCTTTCGATTTTCTCTTTTGCGCTTAGTTTTGAAGATAAACCTATGGTCGGTAGTGTTGAATCTGTTGAAACTTTTACACTCTTACCCGCTCCGAGCTTGGCAAGTAATTTCCATATATAATCTTGTTCGATGTTTAAATTACCAGCACACCTTTTTACGTACTCGCTTCTCTCGATCTGATTACTCATGCTGGCAAGAGTTACTACCAGATCACTCACTGCCTGCTTCTTTCCGTCAACGCTGTCAATACCGATCTGTTTCTGAATACTGTCTATCCTATAATCTACAATGTCAATTGCATTTGAAAGCAATTTGCCGAAAGCTTCGGGACCATTTTCACGTATGTAATCATCCGGGTCTTTGCCTGAGTCAATAATCAAGACTCTAACCTTAATATCCCCTTTGACCAGCAGGTTCAGTCCTCTGGACGTAGCATCCGTGCCTGCCCTGTCGGAATCATAAGCGATCACCACTTCGTCTGTGTAGCGCTTTAGCAGTTTAACGTGAGTTTCAGTGAGTGATGTCCCCAATGATGCGATCACGTTATGAACACCAGCCTGAAAGCAGGCGATAGCATCCATGTATCCCTCAACAAGCACTGCACGACCTTCTTTTTGTATCACTCTCTGTGCTAAGTTTAGATTATACAGTGTTCTGCTCTTGTTGTAAAGTGGCGTTTCAGGAGAATTTATATATTTAGCTTCCGATGCTTCAGGGTCAAGGATACGTCCTCCGAATGCTATCGGTTCGCCTCTAGTGTCAAATATCGGAAACATTATGCGCCCACGAAACCTGTCATAATAGTTTCCCTGACTTTTCCCCTCTAATATAAACCCTCCCTGCAAAACTGTTTTTTGAGAAAATTCTGCTTTTTTGCTTGCTTTCAGGAAATCATCCCAACTGGAAAGAGAGAATCCAAGCTTGAAACTAATAATTGTATTATCATCAATACCACGTTTTTTTAGATATGTCAAGGCTGTATTGCCTGCTGGCGAATTTAAGAGTAATTTATGATAATAATCTACCGCAAATTTATTCAAGTTTTTCAGATCGTCTTTAAGTTGAGTGGATGCTTTTTCTTCTTGAGATGCCTCAGATAGCGCAACTCCGCATCTCGTTGCGAGTGTTTTCACTGCCTCTGGATAGGTCATTTTCTGATATTTCATCAGAAATGTAAATACATCGCCAGCCGCATTGCAGGAATAGCACTTAAATATCTGAAGGTTACGACTGACGTTGAGAGACGGTTTTGTATCATCGTGAAATGGGCATAGCCCTATGAAGCCCTTGCCTTGCTGTTTGAGTGGTATATATTCTGATATTACGTCCACGATATCACAGCGGCTCCGTATCTCTTCTTTTATGTTATCTGTGATAGTTCCTGCTGGCAACTTAATTCTCCTATTCTGGATACTATATGAATGGGTTTATAAATTCAACATCATCAATAATAAAACCGTGTTGAAAATCTTCCGAATATATCCGATTAGCACCAGAATATTTGGCTGCACTCCATATAAGAGAATCCCAAAATGATAAGCAGTAATTATTACTCACGTCTATTGCATCAATAATTATGTCTTGTGTAATTAATATTATTCTCCATGAAGAAAAATAATCGTCAATTATTTGCCTTGCTAGATTAAACGTAATTGGTTTTGGCACTTTTTTCGTTACAGTAACAAAGAACTCACATAATACTTGGGTACTTAAAATTCCGTTTTGATTTTTCCATAAACTATCAACTAAATTCATAGCAATATCATGCTTAATACTTGCGCTAACATCATAAGCATAAACAAGAATGTTTGTATCAATAAAACTAATTTCTTTCATACAGATTGTCTCTTTTTATTTTTTGGTCTATCTCCATACGGAATCCTTGTGTCATTAAGTCTTTTTGACGGTCCCAAGCATTTTTATATGATTCTTCGATTATTATAACTTCTACTTTAGTACCCTCTGGAACGTCAATTGGATCATAGAGTTCTATAATACCTTGACGAACAACACCATGTAATTTTTCTGATTTCATTTCAATTATCCTTATAAGACAGTGAGTTAGGTTACATTATTTGATCCAATGGGGAATTAGGATTAATTCCTTATTTATCTAAGATTCTCCATCTGTATCGTAACACTAATTTCATTTGGAAGCAACAGTTGCCTTGCAGATACATTCAAAAATTCTACACTGACAGGTTCTCCATTCTCTCCATAACTATTGCTGGATGACCAGCAGTCATTTCTTCCTTGACATTATGATGTCTGTGGATATAATATCCATCAGACATCAATACATCATGAGGTCATTTGATACTATTTCAGCATTAGCATTTTACTCGTAGCTGTATACTTGCCAGCCTGAATGGTATAGAAATATATTCCGCTTGCCACTTGCTCACCTGCTTCATTTCTACCATCCCAATGTGCTGAACGATCCTTGCTCGCATAGAAGCCTGCCAACTTGTGGCCTAAAACCAGTGTTTTGATAAGCCTGCCAGAAGAATCGTAAATCTTGATCATCACATCCGTATCTTCACTCAACTGGAATGGTATCCATGTTTCCGCATTACATGGGTTCGGATAATTCTGGCATAGTATAAATGCTAGATTGTCCTTATAACGACCGCCTTTTAACGTCCCCCAAATTGCTGCGATCTTATCTTTTGACTCCACAGCGTGACTAGAGAGAAAAGCTGGATCAAACAATCGCAAGATGATTCCATACTGACCAACTACATATATGCTGGAATCATCATCATAACAAACTTCAGCGAAATGGTTATTAACATTAGAATCCTGTAATTTCCAATCTTCTCCACCATTCTGGGTATGAAGAATCGTACCATTCGATCCGACTGCCCAACCTTCATTTTCAGATATGAAGCATACTGATGTGAGTTCATGTTTGCTATTATATTGGACTTGCCATTTTTCACCACCATCATCCGTATATAATATAATGCCTGTATCCAACAAACTATCTTCGCGTCCTACTGCCCAACCTTTTTTGGGGCTTACAAAATCCACATCCAAGAGCGATTCGACGCCTAATATACGTGTTATCTCCCAGTTTTTCCCTCCATCTTTTGTATATAGACTCGCTGCAACAGATGTCATGCCTTCCAATATACTACCCACTATCCATCCTTCCTGAAGCGAAACTGGGTTCAATCCCTTGATATATACTCTCATTTTTGGCGATCTATCTAGCCAGGTTTTTCCACCATCGTTAGTAATCAAAAACCTATCCCGCCCTACTAACCAGCCATCCGTTTGGCTAAGGAATTTCGTTGCATAAAATTCTTGATCTCCATTTATGGGAGGCCTTTCCTCAGAAAGGCTGTTTCCACCATCTTTGGTGTGAAATATTGAATATTGCGTTAGAATCCATCCATTTTCTGAGTCAACAAAATCCACGTTCTCGAACCAACCCATCTTGTCATCTTTCAGTTGATCAGTCCATGTTTCTCCACCGTCCTGCGTATGCAGAATGTTCCAGTCTCCGACTGCCCAACCATTTTTTGAATCAACGAAATCTACATCTGATAGATCACCACTGAGTTCAATTTGTAATTTCCATGCAACTCCATCAGTTGTGCGTAGTAATCCAGCATGATCTCCAACTGCCCAACCCAGAGATGGATTGACGAAATATACAGAATTCAACCTAGTGTTTATATTAAGGTTTTCACGATCCACTCGGCCCCATGTATTTCCACCATCTTTAGTATATAAGAGATGAGCCTTGCCTCGATTACACGCTATCCATCCCTGTTTATTGTTAAGGAAGTAGACTTTCTTTAGAATCCAATTAACCAAAATATTGTTTTCATTGGCTTCGTTTATTCCATCTGTTTGCGGTTTCCATGTAACTCCGCCATCGTTAGTATGAAGGATTGTATTGCCAACTAACCAACCAGATTTAGAGTCAACAAAATAAAGGTCGTAAATTCCAACTCCGGGGAAACTTGCTTGCTCTTTCCAAGTGTTACCACCATCAAAAGTATGAAACATAATATCTTTATTTTCTACATTTGAGTAACCGATTGTCCAGCCTTCCATTGAATTAACGAAGTCAACACCTGAGAACGTAATATCGTCAGTCTTAAGCTGTATTTTCCAGTTATTGCCACTGTCACTGGTACGCAAGATAATCCCGCTCATTTTATTTCTATTTTCATCGTAAGCGAAGCCTGCAACCCAACCATCATCAGTATTTACAAAATCTATGTCTTCAAGATACTCAAGGTCAATCCTACGCTGGTGTCTCCACGTCATGCCGTTATCTTCCGTATGCAGAATAATACTACTTACCCTTACACCAACACCGACGGGGCCACCAATCACCCATCCTTTCTGTGCATCGCTGAAGTAGGCTCTTGTAAAATTATAGGTTTTATCAAGATTGGCATTCTGCTTTATCCATGTGGTGCCTCCATCCTCTGTGTGTGCAATAGTTGCATTATTGCCAACAATCCAACCGACGTTTTCGTTGATAAAGTATACATCATTGAAATCAGCATTCAGTTCGTTTTGCCTTACAATTTTCCAATCCGCAGAAAAAGTATTACCAATCAGAAAAAAGATGGACAAGTAAAGTATAAATACTATTAAAAAAAATTGCTTTTTAGACTTACAGAATGTCATTTTATTCCCACCCTTTAGTTTTAGCTCATGACAAACCACAAGGATATGAAAAAAATAATGAGATTCTCAATTTCTTTCTCAACTTATCTTAGTTGCACAACAGTCACACCATGCCCGCCTTCATTTGGAGGTGCTGGATGGAAATCCGCTACGAGTGGATGTTCGCTCAATAGATTCGATACCGCCTCACGCAACGCCCCTGTTCCAATACCATGTATTATGGATATTGACGCCAAACCTGCGATAGATGCGTCATCAAGGAATTTGTCTGTTTTCTCGATTGCCTCATTTGCCCTGAATCCTCGAATGTTTAATATGCTTGATATGTCAGATTGTTTGAAGTGCTGTAAGTTTACTACGTTGGACTTTGATGAATCTACTTTCTTTTCGAGTGGTTTAGACTGGACTCGTATTTCTGAAAGCGAAACGTTGATTTTTGCATTTCCAGCTATTACTTGCACCACGTCCTTTGCATCTGGAAGGGTAGACAATATTCCATTGCATTGCAGGCTTTTTACGTATACCTCGTCGCCGATTTTCAATTCCTCACGCTTTGGCTTTCTGCCTTCCCTATTGATCCTGTTTTCTGGTGTTTCAATATGAGAAGTGCGCTGGATCGCTTCTGTAATTTCTTCACGGGCTTTCGTCAACGTCCTCTGAGTACGGCGGACGCTTTCAGTAGATGCTTTTTCCTTCTGAATCTCAGCTATTACGTTTTCTGCTAAAGTTTTGGCTTTTTGAACGATCCTTGATGCCTCGTTTAAGGCTTCCCGCTCTATTTCCTTTCTCTTGCCTTTTAATTGGCTCAAAAGCTGTTCCTGCTCCTGCTGAATTTTGGATGCGGAAAGCGCTTTTTCATCAGCCATTCGCTTCTGTTCCTCAAGACCCTTTTGCATTTCCTCAACAGTCTGGAGTAAATCAGTTATTTGCACGTTCTGCGGGCTAAGATAACTTCTGGCATTATCTATTATCTCTTTTGACAAACCTAATCTGTCAGCTATTTTAAGAGCATTGCTGCTGCCGGGCATCCCTATTCGCATTTCGTAAGTTGGTTTGAGAGTTTTCAGGTCGAAAGAGACTGATGCGTTTTCCATACCTTCCTGCGAATGTACGTGAGCCTTCAGTGAGTCGTGATGGGTCGTGGCAATTGTCCTGACACTTCTGGAATGAAGATAATCCAGCATCGCCATCCCCAGAGCAGACCCTTCAGACGGCTCCGTTCCCGCACCCAGTTCGTCAAGCAAAATAAGTGACGATTTATCTAACTGCTCTATGATCCTGATGACTCTAGTTATGTGCGATGAAAACGTGCTGAGGTTCTGCTCAATGCTCTGTTCGTCACCAATGTCAGCGAAAACCTCATTGAAAACAGCCATCTGACTGCCTTCGCCTGCTGGAACGTGCAGACCCGACTGCATCATGAGTGTTAGTAATCCTATGGTCTTCAATGCTACGGTTTTACCACCAGTGTTGGGACCGGTAATAACAAGTGTATTGAAAGTGTCACCAATGTGGAAGTCAATGGGAACAACCTTCTCTGGAACGTTGGGATCGGCTTCCTGATTATCTGCGTTATAAGGCTTTTTTTCATTGATCTTCATCTGCAAAAGCGGATGTCTGCCTTGAATAAGTTTGATGTAGCCGCGATCATTAAGGTCTGGTTTTGTTGTTCCAAGCTTCAGACAAAATATTGCTTTGGCGTTTATCAAATCAAGATCAGCAAGGATCAGTATAGTTGCATTAAGTTCAGGTAAAATTTGATGCACTCTATCTGTCAGTTCCTTCAGTATCCTCCGAATTTCTCTCAGTTCTTCGCTAATTAGCTCATGCAGTTGGTTGTTGAGTTCAACGACCTGAATAGGCTCTACGAATGCGGTGATCCCGCTTGCTGACCTTCCCTGTATGACTCCCGGGACAGATGCTCTGAGGTTCTGTTTGACAGGGATAACGTATCTATCGTTTCGGATAGTGATCACGTCTTCCTGAATAGCTAGCTGATTCAGCGGAGAGTGCAGGATATTTCCCAGCAGTCTCGTTATTTTATCTCTTATAACCACAATCTGTCTTCGGATTCTATGAAGTTCAGGACTTGCGCTGTCGAGTATTCCCCCATCAGGGTCTATACTTTTATTTATCGCCTCCTCTAAGGACGGAAAAACGTGCAGGTTTTCAATTATCTCGTGGATAAGTGGATATTTTTCAGATAAATCTCTGGCAAAGGACTTCATATTCCTAGCGACCCGTGCTGTGGATGCTACGTGCAGAAGTTCCTCAGTTTCCAGAATAGTACCAATTACCGATGCTTTCTTCAATATCGGGCGAATATCATGCAGTCCCGTCAACGGAAGCCCGCCTTCGATAGAATCAATCTTTTTACACTCGCTGTTTATATTCAGCATCCGTTCAATTTGAAAAATATCTGTGACAGGCTTCAAATCATTCACAAGCGACTTGCCAAGTTCTGACATAGTATATCTGGCGATTGACTCTTTTATTTTATCAAATTCTAATGTTTGTTCAATTTCTGTGTTCATAACTATCTATTCAGTCTTGCTCTTTGCTTCAACTCTTTTTATATCCAAAAACCAATGTTTCCAAAAACTTTCTATAAGCAAAGGCTGACTCTCCAGTATTCTAATCTTCTTCCCGAATATCGGTCCATCAATGACAAATATGTGAAACTCCCCGTTTTCTCCACAAAGGCATATATATTAGCAAGCTAAACAACTGTCTTTTCCTCCGCTCCATGAGGATATCACAGGCATTTTGTGCATAATAATGATATATCCCTCTCAAATCGTCAATCTTTTATTTCTAATTGTCGTAAATTCTGGTAAATTACGTGTCGGGAAAAATAATCTCTGTTTCCGAGATTCTAAAATAAAACGGAGAGATACAAAAGTATAAGATTACGGACATCTATGTATCAAAACTTAGCTAATGCCAGTTGAATAAATACTGAAGATTGTAATTATTGTATCCGTTATCTCTAAAAGCGGAAAAGCACTCTGTTAGATATTATACTTGTGGTTACTGCGATTGTCAAGGTAAGGAATTGAATTGGTGCATTAATGTAGGTTGGATTGAGGAACGAAACCCAACAAAATATTAGTATAGTCGGGTTTCATTGCTTCAACCCGACCTACTGATATTTCTCAACCGTCAAATTATGTTAAACTATTAACAGGATTATCATTGGTTATCGTTCGGCATCTGCTTAATCATGTAGTCGGTTACGGATGTTTCTTTTTCCTTCAATGATCTGCCGTATTCCTTCGCTTCGCCTGATGTATTAAATTTACCAATGTATACGTGGTAGATTTTCTTATCGCCATCCATTTCAAAACTTATACGAGGATTATAGCCAGATGCTTTCAGGGAGCTTATAAGAGAATCAGCATTCGCTTTGGATGCGAAAGTTCCCAACTTGACAGTATATTCTGCATTTTCATCTATCGGTTCCGTTGATGTTGTTACCGGTGGCTTGATATTCACAGGTTGCTGTATTTTATCTTTCTGAGTTGTAACTGCTGTGTTTGGCTGATTCGTCGGTGTAACAGGGGCTATTGGAACAGTTTTTATCGGCGTAGTTGCTGTACCTGGCGTCGTTGCAATCGGAGCCACTTTTCTGGTCACTGGTGGACGAAGTTGCTGATCAGGTTTGCGTTCGATCAAAGGCATAATTTTTGGGACCATAGTCTTAACCAGTTGAACGGGCAGTGTACTGGTAAACTTAAACTGGGCGGCTTCGTCACCTGCCACGTAAGCGGTTATAGTTCCAAAGAATCGATCCCCTATTAAAAAGACAAAAGTAGCAGTTCGGCTCATAACTTTGGATGTTATCAATCGCCCTCCAGAACCGTATATATCACGGCGGTTATCACCTGTACCTGTCTTCCCACCTGCGGGAATTACAGTTCCGTCACGCTTTACGAATGCCTTGTTTAGCCGCCTAGCAGTTCCATTCTCAACAACGTTAATTAGTGCCTTTCTCACGATCTCTGCGATTTCAGGTGCAATAACCTGTTCACCAGAGTTCTTATCAATCACCATAGTAGTCTCATAAGGAGTTCCCTTCGCAAAATCGAGTTTCTGCATCCTTACATTTGGGTATCGGACACCTTTGTTCTGTATTATACCCATCAATTCTGCCAACGCCGCAGGTCTGTCTCCAGAAACGCCGATAGCGGAGGCAAAAGAGGGTGTTAGATAATCGAAAGGATAGCCGAGACGCTTCCAAGCCTTATGGATTTCCTGAAACGCTTCAACCTCAATAAGTGTACGAATCCTTATGTTCTGTGCGGGTATTCTGCTTGTCTTAAATAGCCACGAATAGACCGCTTGACGTTCATCAGCACTCTCCTTCTTCAGATCATCAAAAGGAGCACCGGGATGGTGAACCATGTATTCCACAGTCCATAACTCCAAAGGATGAATACGTGCTATGTAACCCCTGTCTGCCAGATTAAATTTGGATTTCGAATACCCATCGTATAAATCGCTGATTTCTTCATCATCAAGGTTTCTCCCTGATTGCGCACGCATAAATGTAGCAAACACAGAAAGCGATGCCTCTGGTTTTACAGAGCGATGGACGACAGCCAATCTGGAAAGCATAGGATTTATATCGTTGACAAGTGTATCCATTATATCTTGTGGTGCTTTATCCTTATACTTATTATAGAACCGTTTAAGGAATATTAGCCCCTCTTTATCTGCAAAGCGTTTAAGATATTCCATACGCAATGGGTTATTTGGATCCTCAAGAACCTTTGCTGTGGAGCCGGGAATCTGATATGTGTAATATTTGACTATATCACGCATGATGCGAATAAATGACAGGTTGATAGAGTTCTGTAAGGCTTCTGTTACTGTCGCAAGTTTGCTATTTTCCCAGCCTTCAAAATTTGAAAAAGTATGCGCGCCACCGCCTGTAAAGAACCTTTCACCCGGGCTCCCTGAATATCGCCTTTGCATAGCCGCTTCCAGCATTGTCTTAAGGCTTTTATCTGAAGCAGTCAAAAGGTAAGAAAGCGACCATTGGCTAAGTTTATCGGAGCTTGGAACTTTAGCTAAAGCCTCTCTGAGTTTCTCTTGAGACTCTTCTGAGTACTTCTTGTGCAACTCGGCAATTATTTCTAGATAAGTAACAAGAGTCCTTAACTTTGAAGTTGAGCCAAGCTCGAGCTTCACCCCTTCGTTGATGTCTAGCGGTTGATCGAGGTTATCTGCCTGAACACGTAAAAGGTTCGCCCCGCCAATATGCTCGTAGAGAACGAAGCTGTATGTCACACCAGCAACTTTACTTCCTAAAAGCCTGGCACCTATAATACCAGCAGATTCCGCATAATCAGGGTCATTCAGTTGCTGCAAAACTTTTACTATATCCTGCTGCATTCGATTATCTATCGTACTTTGCACACTAAGATCGAAACGATCCAGACTATAAAGTGCTTGAACTCCAATGATCGAAGCTAGATGGGCGCGTATAGAATTCGCCGCTTTACGCTCGATGAATTGAGCCTTTTCCTTCTGTTGAGGGGCAACCTTGTTAAACTGGAGATTCACCCTTAATGCCGCATTCATAAGTGAATTCGAGATTATACCATTCTTGTTTAGCAATCTTAGATAAAGATTTGTATGTGTTTCCAGGGCATTCGGGTCTTCAATGAGGTAATAAGATGGACGTCTATGGGCAATAAACAGGCTTAAGACCCGTTTGTAGTTGAGAGCAACTCTATTAATATCCTCCTGAGTCAAATAATTCAGTCCTAGTTTATTTAGATCTTTGTTCACTTCATCGAAATCAGCCCCATACCATGCCCATAGCCCATCACCCAGGCCATTCACCTCTCCATAATCCTGAACTGCCGCCAGCGGGACAGAATTGATGTAATCAGCGATTAATTGTTGTCTTGCCCCCATAGTCTCCTCACCGTTGAGATAAGCGCGCAGCGTCGCCGAGATCATCTGACGTATTTTCTCTTTTCCTTCGGCTGTCCTACCTTCTGGCGAATGTCTGTATTTTTCAAGCTGTGTTGCCATAGTGCTTCCACCAATAGCCTTATGCCCTTTATAAACTTTATGTATAGCCATATCAACCAATGCTTTGGCGAAACGATCCCATTCTATTGCAGGATTGCGGTAAGGATAACGTTCATCAAGCAATTCTCTGTTTTCAATAAAAAGCAAAGTTTGGGTGACAATCTCAGGTATAGAATCAAGATTTTGGTACACCCGCTGTGGATAATACGAGGATGAAATTAGCTTATTGTCACGGTCATAAATTTGAAGTCCAGCCTGAGTTTTTTCACGATAAATCGTAAAAATGCCTCTTTGGGTAACGTTCATAAGTGATGGTGAAAATCTTGCTTGAGATTCAATCTTATAACCTCGCTCAACAAGGTTATCTGCGTAATCCTGAAGCTTTGAGTACCCCAACCTTACGTCATAAGGTCCCGTGTGAGGATACCTGATCGCTGTGCTGGGACCCGATTCCGTCTGGTAGTTAAGAGTGCTTGCATAATTTGATAAAAGCAATGCCTCAAATCGTGATGTGCGGAGGTCCCATATAACAAACGTTATAAATAAAAACAAAAGCAGGAGAAGGATACATTTAATAATGACCCGCCTTCTCCTCTGTCGTTTTCGATATGACCGAACCTTTGACTTCGCCTCAGATGTTGGCATTGGCTTATGTGGCTTTTCAATATCAATATCTATTATTGTTTTTTCCATATAAATCACCTAAGTATTTTAGGACGTTTTGGAAACTAGAGTGACGTCACTCTTATAATAACCTATTAATTTAATTATATCAAGTAAGTTTTTGTAATATTTTTAAACTTTAATTTTAGTATAGTCAATACTTATCTTAATGTCAATAAAACATTGACATTAAAAAATAGACCTGTTAAAATCGCTACATAAGCAAAGATGATATAACAATTTGAGGAAAGGGGGGAAAGTAATGCTGACTACTGAAGAAAAAATGGTTTTTCTAAAGGAAATGCGTCTATTTGATGATGCTTCGGTAAGTGATATGAGTAATATCGCTGATGTTGTTCACGAAGTTTATTTTTCTGATGGAGATGCCATTATAGTCGAAGGAGATGTAGGTGATTCGCTTTACTTTGTGGTTCATGGTAAGGTGACAGTTCGAAGATCCGGGATGGAGTTCCAGCTCGGGCCGAAAGATTGTATTGGCGAAATGGCTATGATAGATGATCAGCCCAGAAGTGCATCCGTTATATCCATAGGGGATACAACCCTTCTCAGAATTGACCGTGATGACTTTCACCGTATTATACAGAGCAATGTCAGGCTTCTTCGCAGTTTCTTAAAAGTGGTTGTTGAAAAGCTCAGGACTAGCTCTGTTCGTGAAGACTATACGATGAAAGAGGTTATCAAAGCCGGGGTAATACAAATGAGTATTTTACCAAAGCCCGATTTTCTGTTCTCAACGGAAGGAAAACCGGCTCTTGAAGTGTCAAGCACATACTACCCACACCCAGGCGAAAAAGTTTCAGGAGACTATTACGATTATTTTCCTCTTTCAGATCATCAGATGGGCATAGTGATCGGTGACGTCATGGGGCATGGAACCCACGCTGGTATGATAGTCTGCATAGCCAAAGGCTGTCTGCACACACAGATCATGTCTGACTACTCTATTCCAAAAGTCATGTCATCATTAAACGAGATAGTTTACAGATTCATATACACAGGTCTGTCGGATCAAGACGATCTGATCCCGCCATATATGAATTTTTGTTATTTTATAATTGATCTGCAAAGCCATACCGTGTCGTATTCCAATGCGGGACATAATGTCCCTCAATATCACTATTGTGCAGAAACAGAAAATATAAACACACTTGAAACTCACGCATTCTCATTAGGTAGATTTGTTGACATGGAATACGAAGTGAGCGAATTAAGATGGGAAAAAGGAGATATACTTGTACTTTATACCGATGGCATCGTTGATGCAGAAAACAAAGAAGAGATGCCTTATGGAAGTAATCGTCTGGAAGCTCTAATAAAACAAAACACTCACCTTTCTGCCGAAGGGATTAAAAACACCATTCTGGAAGAGGTAGACAGGCATTGCCAGGGAACTTACGGAGACGACAGAAGCCTTATAATTGTTAAAATGTTGTAGAGCGTTCTTATATCCTTCCATGAGAGAACAACAAATTTCCTGACATTTTTTGGTGAAGAAATTTACATCCTGACTCACACTTTAGCCGTTTGTGTTGTCTTATATTATGGAGGGAGTGGCAAATGCGAACGGAAGATGGGTATATCATCTATAAGTGTCTCAACGGTGAACCAGAAGCCTTTGGTTTGCTTGTGGAGAAATATAAGGTCGGGGTATATGCCTTTGTCCTGGCAAAGTTACATGACTTCCACGATGCTCAGGACGTGGCGCAGGATGTATTCATTAAAGCCTATTATAATCTGCACAAACTTAAAAGATGGGACAGCTTCGCCGCATGGCTTTACCGCATAGCTTCAAATTCCTGCAAAAACAGGCTCAAGGTTGAATCCAGACGCCCCGACAGTGAGTTTGCAGAAGACCACGATCAAGAAACTCTCGATAAGCCTTCCATAGAATCCTACCGTGATGATACACTTTGTGAATCAGTTCGAGAAGCACTTGACTCTCTCCCGGAAACTTACCAGCAGGTACTGACTATGCGCTACATTGGCGGGATGAACAGTGTGGAGATAGCTAATGCCCTTGGCATATCTCCTACTAACGTCAGATACCGATTGAGCAAAGCCAGGGAGCAATTAAAAGAGGAGGTGCTTCCAATGATGAGTGCAAGTTATGAACAGAATAAGTTGCATGCAAGTTTTACAATCCGCATTGTTGAAGCAGTCAAGAGAATAAGGGTTCATCCGCTGTCAACGGCAAAGGGATTGCCTTGGGGTTTGTCTTTGGCAGCAGGAATTATCATCACATTTTTAAGCATTGGTTCCCACCCGAATCCACTCAACGTTATCAATACTTTAGCAGGTCATCCACTTCCTAGTGAATCAAGAGTTTTGAAAGCTGGTGAAATCCCGGTTGATGTGTTAAGAATCTCTGAAATGACAGTCATCTCAAGCGATATTGGAAAAGGCAAAGGGGTTGAACCTGAGCAATTCAATGTGCAGAATTCATTTTTCATGGCTTCGCAAGGACAAGGGGATACATGGACAAAGAGAGCAGATATGCCAACTCCAAGACATGGCATATCTGCCTGTGCTGTTAATGGAAAGATATACGTCTTTGGTGGCGCAAAAGACATGGGTAATGGTGCGTCTCTTTCAACAGTAGAAGAATACGATCCCGCCACCAATGAATGGACAAAGAAAGCCGACATGCCAGCACCGAGGGCTAGATTGTCAACCTGCGCTGTAAACGGTAAAATTTATGCCATAGGTGGTTGGGGTGGTTGGGCGGCTGGCGCAATGGACGAATATGATCCAGCGACGGATAAATGGACAAGGAAAACCCCCATGATAGCCCCATCAGAACGTCTTGCTGTGAGCGCAGTAGGCGAGAAGATATACACTTTCGGCGGTTGGAGCGGCGCGGAATGGAAAGCAATTGCTACTACCAGTGAATATGATACAGTGACGGACACGTGGACAAAGAAAGCTGATCTCCCGGAGCAATCAGAATATTATTCCGCCAGCACTGTAAACGGAAAGATATACATCATCGGTTGGTTTCATAATGTTCTTGAATACGATCCCATCAGCGACAAATACACACAAAAAGCCGCCATTCCAAGTAAACGAGAAGGCAATCCAAATTTCTGGCATGATGGCGTTGGTTGCTGGCATTTGCTTCTGCATTCAGCAAGTGTAATACGTGATAAGATTTATGTGATTGGTGGTTCACAACCAAATGGCAATCATGTTGCTGTGTATGATCCAATTGCGGATAAATGGGAGGAAAAGGCAGACATGCCAACGGCAAGGTGCTGGTTAGCTACAGGAGAGGTGAATGGAAAAATCTATGCAATCGGTGGGACGATACCAGATGTTAATACTGCACAACCAGGAACTGGTCAACCCTTTTCAACGGTAGAAGAATACGACACTGGCTTTGCAAGTATAAACGTTGGCATCAAGGAAAAGCTACCAACGAGGTGGGGAGGGCTTAAAACTACAACGAAGGAGGACAAAAAATGAGAGGAACAAAGTTTTTTGGAATTGGAATAATCCTTGTATTTTGTGTTTTAGTTTTGTTATTAGCTGTTAAAGCTGGATTTATTTCTGACGCATGGGCAAGACCGCCTTTCTCAGAAACAAAAACATCATCAGGTTACGCTAAGCTTGATGATGCGCCTGGTTATTTGATTCAAAGTGACTGTTCGGGTCAATACATAGATAAAAACATTAGAAAAGCCAACGGAGAGGATTATATCAGCATCACAACCAATAAAACAACTGGCGATTATATTAAAAGCTTTACCGTTCTGGGTATAGTTGAACGTCAGTCAATGCGGAGAGTTCGTTTTCTTTTCAATGTTGCAGATTACGAAACCAGATTGGCTGATCCCACTAAAGCGGTGCTTGACATTTTAACCACAAAGGGAACTCCTGATGGCACTGTCCACTTCCGTGTAGTTGATGACACTACTAATTCAGCCAATGATAACGCAGCGTTTATAATTGACCCGGGTTGGGATGGCACAAGCCCAAACGCTATAACACAGACGACTGTGAATGCCTTCTACGGAAACGATGATAACGAGGATTACGAGTGTAGCGTTAATGGGCATGTGATATATTATCTGGATTATCCAAGTGGTATTACTGCTGTGGGGGCCAATCCGATATGGACTTTTACACCTTCAGATGGTCCGACAGGTCCGACTCTTTATGTTAATAAAGTTGTCACCGGTGGATATATAAGGGTGAATCTGGCAACTTATGGAGCATTACCATTTAGTCTTACTATATCACTTAATAGTATACCTTAATTTCTCTACAAGCTAGAAGCTTGGTTCTTTTGACTTGAGTATGGAAATATAAGATTTTAAATCCCCCTAACCCTTTTTCAAAGGTGGAATGGCTCTATTTCCCCTTTTAGCAAAGAGGGCAAGGGGGATTTTTTAAGCGTTTCTCCACACTGAATTTTGAAAAACCAAAAATATCTTATCCTTCTTGGCACCTTTTAGCCTTTTGCTTCGTCATACTATATATGGAGTTAATAGACTTATAAAAAGCGCATACCTTTGCAAAGGATCGGCAATATGCGAACTAATGACGGGTATATCATCCATAAATGCCTTAATGGGAAGCCAGAGGCTTTTGGATTCCTTGTTGATAAATACAGGGAGTCTGTCTTCGCATTCGCCTATTCCGAACTCCGCAACTTTCATGATGCTGAGGATGTAACTCAGGAGGTATTTATCAAAGCGTATCGGAAGCTAAAAACTCTAAGACAGTATGACAGCTTTCACGCATGGCTTTATTCTATAACATCCCACCTATGCAAAGACCTGATACGATCTCGCCAAAACCGTCCTGACTGCGAGTTTATCGAAGATCAACCCTCTGAAGCTTTGATACATCCATCAATAGATTCCTATCGTGAGGATATGGCAGTCAGAATGATTAACGAAGCGTTGGATTCGCTACCTCAAATGTATAGCCAAACATTGACCCTTTATTATCTCGGCGGCATGAGTATTAAGGAAATAGCCATCTTCCTCGGCACGTCTATTAACGCCATCAAACACAGGTTAAGTAGAGCAAGGGCACGGTTAAAAGGGGAGGTGCTTGGGATGATGAGTGAGACATTCGACCAGCAGAGGTTAAAGGCAGGTTTTACGTTCCGTATTGTGGAGGCTGTAAAACATATCAGAATCCAGCCTGTGCAGCCTGTAAAGAGTGTTCCCTGGATACTCTCATTAGCGGCAGGGGTTATCTTCGGAGTTCTAAGCCTTAGTCCGGGTATGAAATTGCTTGATCTTATGCCTGCACCCATGAGTTCATCACTTGTCGGTGAGACGAAAGTGCTAGAAGTTGGTGAAATTCCTGTGGATGTGATGAAAATCTCTGAAATGACAGTCATCTCAAGCGATATTGGAAAAGGCAAAGGGGTTGAACCTGAGCAATTCAATGTGCAGAATTCATTTTTCATGGATCCACAAGAGGGAGGAGATACCTGGACGAAAAAAGCTGATATGCCAACCCCAAGATATGGTTTATCCGCTAGTGCAGTGAATGGCAAGATATATGTCTTTGGTGGTGCAAGGATAGAAGCAGGTTTGTCAGGTGCTGATGCCGGTGTTCTTGCAACAGTAGAGGAATACGATCCAGCAACAGACAAATGGACAAAGAAAGCTGATATGCCGACCGCAAGAGCCAGATTAGCTACTTGCACTATAGATGGTAAAATATACGTCATCGGCGGATGGCCGATCCATGGCGATATGGACGAATATGATCCGATGACTGATAAATGGACAAAGAAGGCAACCATGATAGACCCAGCAGAAAGATTCGCTGCTTGTGTATTAAATGGTAAGATTTATGCCTTTGGTGGATGGTGTGGTGTTCATCTTTCTGCTGTCAGGGAATACGATCCCGCAACTGATACGTGGACAAAGAAAACCGATCTATCAGAGAAAGTAGTACATTTCACCGCTAATGCAGTGAATGGTAAAATATACATAATCGGCGCTTTTCCTTTTGTCCTTGAATATGACCCTATCAGTGACAAATATACACAGAAATCATTCCTGCCAAATGAGTGGTGGTTAAGGTTATCCGCTAGTGTAGTAAAAGATAAAATCTATGCGATGGGTGGTATTAGCAATCAAGGTGGTAACTATGTCGCTATGTATGATCCAGTTACAGATACATGGACAAGGAAAGCTGATCTTCCGACCGAGAGATGTTTTTTGGCTACCAGTGCGGTGAATGGAAAAATTTACGCAATTGGTGGAACACCAGATGGACAAGGTGTGGCTGAAGGAGGAGGTATACCACTTTCAGTAGTGGAGGAATATGATACCGGATTTATGTCTGAAGCTGTCGCAACAAAAGTCAGACTGCCTAAAAACTGGGGTGAGATAAAAACCAAAGATTAACAATGATCAGTAAGCGATTATCAAGGGGTTAACATCAGAACAACAAGGTATTGACATGGTGAATGCTGAAAAATTCGTGTTAAGCCAGCAGTTAGCTCCATCGGGTTATATCTTATCACCAACAAGTAAGCTTTCTACAAAATGGGGAGAACTTAAGGGCAAATGAATCCCTTGATCCCATCTGGGGAGGGGAACTCAGACCCTCAAAGGAGAGAACGCAATGGCAAAAGGGTTACTTCTGTTTATTTCGTCATTCATTGGAATATTATCTTTTTGTCTGATAACTCATGCCGAAACAACTTTCACCAATGTCAGTCTGGAAGCAGGTATAAATGATAACGGACATGGTTACAGTGTAGTTTTTGCTGACTATGATAACGACGGCAATCTGGATATATATCTATCGCACTGGGGTGACTCACCTCAGCCTAATAAACTATACAAGAATAATGGTAACGGTACCTTCACCGATGTTGCTGAAAAGGCTGGTGTTGCCTGTAGATCAAAAACAGCAAGCTCAATTTTCGGTGATTATGATAACGATGGGGATCTGGATCTTTATCTGATTAACGGATGGCGTAACACACTTTACAAAAATAATGGCGATGGCACATTCAGTGATGTCACTGATGAAGCTGGCGTGGGAGATCAAAGGGATGGAAAGGTCGGTATATTCTGGGATTATAACAACGATGGGCATCTGGACATATACGCCACAACCTGGGGACAGGGGGTTAAGTTATACAAGAATAACAGTGACGGTACATTTAGCGATGTTTCTGGCAAGGTTGGCGATGTGCTGTCCAGAGGTGGTCATTCTGCGGCTGTGGGTGATTACGATAATGACGGCGACCTTGATCTCTTCGCACCAGTTCCATATAGAAATAACGGCAATGGCACTTTCACCAATGTGACCAAAGAGGCTGGGATGGAATGGATAGATGTTGTAGGTGGTGTGACCTTAGGTGACTACAACAACGACGGTAATCTGGATGTTTATATAGTAATTGATGGAAAGGGAATACTATATAAAAACAATGGCGATGGCACTTTCTCTGACGTTACTAAGAAAGCAGGGGTTGGACTTCCTGGAATTGGCCGTTCCAGCGATTGTTGCCACTCCGCTGTGTTTGTTGACTATGATAACGATGGCTATCTCGATCTCTATGATGTGGACGAGTATCTTTACAGAAATAACGGCGATGGCACCTTCACCAACGTTATCAAAGAAGCCGGCATCGAATCTGGTGTCGCAAATGTGCAATTTAGATGGGGTGCTTCTTTTGGTGATTATGATAACGATGGGGATCTGGATCTATATTTACCCCGAGTCGGGAATTGGAACGCGGCTGAGGGACCTTCAGATGAGATGTTTCGCAATAATGGCAATGACAATCACTGGCTGCATATCAAAACTGTTGGAACACAAAGCAATAAATATGGGATTGGCGCAAGGGTGACGGTTAAAGCCGGAAAGCTTTCACAGATCAGAGATATTGTTAATGAATGGTCACGCAGTTGCCCGCCAGTTCAGTTCGGTCTGGGGGAACACCTTCTTGTAGATTTGGTAGAAATAAAATGGCCTTCTGGACAGGTAACGGTTTTGACCAGTATCCCTGCCGATCGGATGATTGAGGTGACAGAAGGCTCTGAAGGATACAGGACATTGCATAGAGGCAGACATCTGGCTATAGAGCCTTCAGGTAAGTGTCTAGGCACATGGGGTGCGGTAAGGGCTAATAAGCTTTATCAAAACTACCCCAACCCATTTAACCCTGAGACATGGATACCATATCAACTGGGTGAAGATACCAGAGTAGAGATCAGGATATATACCTCAGATGGACAGCTTGTGAGAACATTGAACCTTGGACGTAAACAGGCTGGAAGCTACACCAGTAAGGAAAAAGCAGTATATTGGGATGGTAATAACGAAGCAGGAGAATGTGTCTCCAGCGGGATATATTTCTACACCATTCATGCAGGAAATTATAGTGACACAAAGAAAATGGCAATAACTGAGTAAAAGGAAGGGGGATGCAAAATGAGAAGAAAGGCTTTGTTAAGTTTCATCATAATACTAACTCTGGTGATCGAGGTTTGCTTTACTTCTGTTGCTTTAGCTGGTAAACCTTCACCACCGGGAGAAAAGTTACCCTGGGGTGTGGACAGAATTGACGCTGATCTGGTATGGGGAACAACTAAAGGTGCTGGTGTAAAGGTTGCAATATTGGACACCGGCATTTATAAAGGTCATCCGGATTTAGACACAACTAAGGGTGTAAACTTCGTTGATTATGGAGATTATCCGAATCCTGATGACCCTAATGAAAATGGAAGTCCCGACAATTATGGTGATACTCATGGTCATGGAACAGCACTTGCCGGAGTTATTGCCGCAATTGATAACGATATAGGCGTTATTGGTGTGGGTCCAGAGATAGAGATTTGGACTGTGAGAATCCGAAAAACATTGGGTATCTATCCAGATAGATACCCCGATCTTAGTGTAGAATACAATTTCACTGATTTATATGAAGGAATGGATTGGTGTCTAAGTCACGACATTCAAGTCATAAACTTCAGTTTGGGTTTATCCACAATTAAATATGACCAAAGCGGGAACCCCTTAGCTAAACATCGCTTACACGATTGGCAGTTTTACAGCAGGATAAGTGCGGCAGCGAGTAAGGGTATCATCATGGTGGCGGCAGCGGGAAACGACGGCAGGAGAATAGAGAAATTCAATCCTTCAGATTATCTTAACACTGACTATGAGGACGTTGAAGATCGGTATATGTTTCCAGCTTCGTATCCTGAAGTTATCGCTGTTTCAGCGACTGGCATCAAAAAAGTAGGCAAGACGACAACAGATTACGTTGCTTCATGGAGCAACTATGGTCCTGCTATTGATCTTTCGGCTCCGGGAGACTCAATTTACACGACATACTTAAATAATGGATATACCACTGTCGGTGGAACGAGTCTATCATGCCCACACGTTGTAGGAGTTGCGGCATTGCTCTTGGCTATAGGAGTGCCTGCGGGTTCAGTCAGAGAGAAGCTTATAGACACTGCGGAAGACCTTGGAACTTCGGGATTAGATGAATACTTTGGTTATGGGTTGGTAGATGCTCAAAAGGCTGTGCTTGGCGTTCGTTCAGCACCGCCGTTGTTGTCTTCTGACAATAAACTCTCTGTAACGTGGGGTAAACTCAAAGGCAATTAGAGATCAAATATCACCTGAGCAGACCAACCATTACTGACCTTTTTGATCTTTAATTGGTGATACGTGACGTTCTTTATCTCTGTTTTTATCTCGTGTTTTTTTAGGTCTATTTTTTCGTAAAAGATAGTAGCACTCAGATTGTTGTCATCAAGGCTGTTTATGACGAACCGATCACAGACAATCCGCTCCGTCTCGTAGCGAAATAGAAGCTCATCAAGCCACGTAACGAGCAGTTCCTCCTGATTGCGCGCAGAAACATGAAGCTCAAAGCTATCCTTCCCATTAACTTTGCTGACGTCCGTGAGAATGTTGAACATGGCATAAGCGGCGTTAGCAAAGGCTTCTGGTAGATCCTTACCGAAGGCAACAATACCTATGTCTGCTGTATGATCTATCAGTTTATAACGTTTCATTTTTAGTCAATATATTAGCTGATATGTAAAACCAAGATAGAATCTTGGGCTACAAAAAGAATTAGCACAAGTCGTGAAAATAATAATTGTCAATACGAGTTTTTCACTTATAGAACGCGGATTGGGCAGATTTACGCGGATTTTTATTTTTTATCCGCGTTCTATTCCTAAAAAATTAGCTTGATTGATTACTATTTGAAGGATATTTCCTCGTGTTTTTCTGCTGAACGGTACATCGCATCGGTTATCTGTACCACCTTCAGGGCTATGCTTACAGTATCTACCAATGGAACACGCCCAAGCTGCGCCCATGCAAAATTCTTTTGAGGGCCTTCCATACCTTCGACAACTTTACCAATGCTTCGCTGATGCCCTTCAAAATTTTTAAGGTCAAAATTGTAATCCATGTTCATCCCGCCGACTTCGGTAAACAGAGTAAACGGATTAAGCCTTAATCCGCCCTTGGACCCCATGATAAGGTCGCCTTCGTCACGATCCATGTTGATCGCCCAACTTTCCTCAACGAACATGGTGATGTTACCCTTGAACCTTACAAAACCGATACCGAGTTCCTCAACATTGTATTTACTGAACTTTCGGCGTTCTTCATCCATGTCTATCTCTTGATACGTGGATGCTGTAACTGTTTCAAGATCAGGATTACCGAGTAAATGCACCATAAAAGCCATGTGATAGACTGCCATATCTGCCAATGCGCCTCCGCCAGATATTTCCTTCTGGACGAAGTGAGGTGTAGCATATCCGTCAACGTAGACCCTTCCCCTTCGGCGATAGTGGCTCGTTTTAACGTAATAGACTCTTCCAAGAACCCCAGTTTCAACGAACTGCTTTGCCGCTTTTGCCTCCCATGAGAACAGCGTACCAAGCTGGACAGAAAGCATCTTTCCGGTCCTTTTGGCGGCGTCATGCATAGACTGCGCTTCCTGGATGGTTCTTGCCATAGGTTTTTCGCAGTAGACGTTCTTGCCTGCTTTGAGTGCCGCAATGGTCACAGGGGCATGAAGGTTGTTGGGAAGGCATACGTCCACGCCTGCGATTTCGTCCATCTTCAAAAGATCCTTGTAATCGCTAAAAACATTAGGAATGTTGTTTGCCACCGCAACTCGTGTTGCCTCTTCTTTGTTTAGATCAGCAACGGCAACGAGTTCAACGTCGTTGCTCATCCCCATGTATCCACTAATGTGAGATTTACCGATTATCCCTGTTCCAATGACACCGACTTTCAATTTTTCAGACATTTTCATTTCGGCATATAGTCACAATTACATGCTTCTTATATGCCTTCTCCTTTCATAAAATGATAAAACAATTACAATATAACTCACTACCCGTTACTATAAAAAACTTCATCTCATTTTACTACACATATATGAGCATTTCAAGAAAAACATTGTGTCAGAGTCCAATTCAAATTTTAGGTAAAAGGTAATTAGCCACGGATACACACGGATTAACACGGATGAATACAGATGCAGGATACAAAGGGTCTTGTGTCAGGTTAGATTATGGTAACAGACCATTTTCCAGAATAATTTGCATTTTGCTGTTTATTGTTGTATAATTTGATTGTATGATTTTGACATATAATATTTTACTTGTTTTGGCTGGTTTTATCAAGGGTGTTAATATAGATGGGATATGGTAAAAATTCCGTAAAATATCCTCAAAACATTATTAAGAAGATAACTTCTATTATAGTAATAGCTAAGGAGTAAAGGTCGCAATGAAACTTAAAGACATAAAAGAACCTTTGTTAGTTCTTTTGGAAGATGCTGGCGTTGCCGAGGAATACCTTGAACATCATGATTCACAGTTTTCTCGGAGAGCGTACATAAGAAGCATATTTGCCTACATTGAGGGAACGGTTTGGAACCTCAAACAGGTTTGCCTTAATGCGAAACCAGCCAAAGGCATCAGAAAAATGACACCTTCAGAATACACTCTCTTGACTGAAAAAACCTATGAACTCAAGAATAATGGAGAGCCAAAGGCACAAAGCAAGTTCCTGCGCCTTCCTGAAAACATTCGCTTTACATTTAATTTGCTCAACAAACTGTTTAAGGGTAACGTAAGTCTAGGGGTTGGCACAGAGAATTGGGATCAATTTCTTCAAGCATTGGATATGCGGCATCGTATTACGCATCCAAAAAGCTCTTCAGAATTTCAGATATCTAACGAGGAAATTGAGGTATGCAAAAGTGTTTTTTCTTGGTTTAACCAGCTTGTTAATGATTGCTTCCAACTATGGGTTTCTGACTCAATTGCCGACAACAGTAATATCTAAATCCATCAATAAAGCTCGTAAGTCCGTAGATTATGTTGAGAAACGAGATCCAACCATTCGCTTTAGTAGTCCGTAGGTTGGGTTGAGGAACGAAACACAACTTACTTTCGACTGGTGGTCAATACAAGTTAATCGTTATGGAATTAATCAAAATGCCTAAATTGTTCATTCCATACGCTAATAATCAAATATAGTTGGGAGGTTGCATGTTTTACAAAGTAGATGAAAATGGTTATAAACAAGTATTGCCCGGAATTAAAATTAAGACTTTAGTTTATGGTCAAAAGACTCTATTTTCTGAATTCAAAATGGAAAAAGGAAGCACATTGCCTAAACATTCTCATCCTCATGAGCAGACAGGATATTTAGTTAAGGGGCGAATAAATCTCACAATCGGAAAAGAGACATTTGAAGCCAGACCCGGTGATTGCTGGTGTATACAAGGTAATATTGAACATAGCGCTGTTATCTTAGAAGATTCTTTGGCAGTTGAAGTGTTTTCTCCTATACGTGAAGACTATTTGCCAACAAGTGACACTCCGAAGTCTCGTGGTGGTCAGACATAGTGAATTTTTAGGAAATGGATTCCCACTTGCGTGGGAATGACAAAGCCACGTTAAATGTCATTCCAGCGAAAGCTGGAATCCAGAGATACCATAAAATTCAGTGTGTCTGAGTACTAATCCCATTTGATGACTATTTCTCGTTTTGTTTCTGACGAGGCATAGATGGCATCAAGGATTTTCATCATCCGCACACCGTCTTCTGCGGAACTGATGGGTGTCTTTTTCTCCAGAATACACGATGCGAAATGCTCAAACTGCGATAACCCTTTCAGGCTTTTCGGCTCAATGTCAATCATGGTTCCATTACTCTCTGTCCAGATTGTCAACGGACTGAGATTTGCGCCTGCTTTCGTTCCATAGATTTCTGAGTATTGGCGTTCGGATGGGCAGTTCATCGCCCAACTTACTTCTACAGACATAGTTGCGTCATTATCAAAACGAATATAGGCTGAAGCGAAATCCTCTACGTCAAACGTACCGTATTTCGCAAACTCCGGGAATCCATAAACAACACAACCTGAAACTGCTACGGGTTTTGGACAACCCATCATATACATGGTCATATCTATGACGTGGACTCCAAGGTCAATCAATGGGCCTCCGCCTGATAGCTTCTTGTTGGAGAACCAGCTCCCCGCACCGGGAACACCTCTGCGGCGCACCCAGCCTGTCTTTGCGAAGTAAATATCCCCAAACTCACCAGCATCAACGTATTTCTTTATCATCTGAACATCGGCACGGTAACGGTTGTTGAAGTGCAGCATAAGTATAACGCCTTGCTTTTTGGCAGTATCGAGCATTTCCTGTCCTTCTGTTGCGTTGAGAGCCATCGGCTTTTCAACCATGACGTTCTTACCTGCATTCAAAGCATCTATAGCGATAGGCTTGTGCAGATAGTTTGGTACGGCTACTGTTACTGCATCCAATTCTTTTAGTGCAAGTAGATCGTGATAGTTTGTAAATGTTTTTTCGATGCTATAGCGTTCCTTGCAATCCTTCAAGCGATTCTCGTCAAGGTCTGCAAGACCTATAACCTTAACGTTAGGTGCTTTCAGGTAGCCCTCCAGATGATAGCGCCCCATTCCAAGACCGATAACACCAACGTTGACTATTGTTTTCTTTTTGCGTGCCATAGTTCCTCCCTAATAGTGAAGGGTGATGAGTAATAAGTGGCGTGTTATAAAATCTTTATTTCTAAGCTTTTCTCTTGATTAGCAATTATAGAATAGATATACTACCAATGTCAATATAACATTAGCACAGGGAGGAATCAAATGCTATCAATTACAATTTGGTTTGAAAAGGGCAAGAATGTTGGCAGAAATAACTATTAGTTCATTATTCGCTTTCACTATTTGTATAGGGTTGAAAGGAACATCCTATGAGAGCTTTTTAGGTAAAACTGATTTTGATAGGCAAAAATTCGCACAGGCTATGGAAGGCTGGCACAAGTCTTATGATCCTGTGGAGAAAATGATCGGTAATCCCTACTCAAGCGAAGGTTATCATTATCACACAGATTATAAAGGCAACGTGATACACCCAACACGGGAAAGTCTCGGTTATGCCGTTGCATGTCTTGACAGCGGAATACCTGAACTAATACAGCGTGCATTTGAAGTATTGGATAAGGTTATATCATTTAAACATGTATCATTACAGAGAATCGCTTAGTACCCGTGCTTGCACTTTGGGTATTGCATTAGATTAACTCCACTGATTATTCATTGGGCGATTCACCTGCCTATAGGTAGTGTTCTGCTCTAACATTCGCAAGACAAATGCTTCACCCCTACAACTTTCAGAATCCCGATTTTATTTGACCCCATGTATTAGATAAAAGCCCTTTGGGAGAAACAGAGAGAGAAACACCCTTCATTGCCTCTTTTATCTCGTTTTCGCTTAATACCCGATTCCATATTCTGGCTTCATCAACGATGCAATCCATAGTCCGGGTTGTTTTATACGGATCTCTATTATCTCGTCCTATTGCAACAGGATCTTTACTAGAGTCAATATCACCTACTGTTGATCTATTGGCTTTAGCCATCAGTTGTCCATCAATGTAGATACTGAGTTCAGCACCATCGTAAGAGCCAGCAAAGTGATGCCATTCACCAATGGTTGTCTTACCTATTGCAGGCGGTGGCCATGGGCCTTGAACGCCTATAAAAATGAGCAAGGCGAGGTAGAACCCATTATCGTTTGAAATATGCAGTATATAAGACCCTGTTTGATCTGTTGTAGCTTTGGAGATAAAAGCACAGTGCTGGTCACCCACAAAGGCATCTACTTTTGCCCATATCTCAAGAGTTATCTGTTTTCTTATGTCCAGGGAATCGCTGTGTGGTACTTCTACAACGTCTCCTGACACTTTTAGATGAACAGCTTTACCGAATTTTCCATCAACCCATTCGGCTCCCCCTTTAAGTTCACCATTGTTTCTATTACCTGATACGTCTTTCGCAACTTTTCCGCTTCCTTCGTCTAAAGGAAGGTAAAGCACCAGTCCTTTCGTGTCTAAGGCGTAAAGTGACCCAGAACAAAGCAAGAACATAATAATTAAGAAAATTGCTAATTTCATTGCTCACCTCCATCTTCGTTTCCGACTCTGATCCCCTTTCCGACTTTCCGTTTATCTGGAAACCCTCGTTGCCGATTTCCGACAAACTATCAGGATCAATAAGCCATTGACCCCGCTCTTTTTTAGCAATTATCTTGTCATTCCTGCGCAAGCAGGAATGACAAGTTCGGCGCTTTGTCATTCCAGCGAAAGCTGGAATCCAGTTCTTTGCGATAGGCCAAATAGAAAGGTTAAAAACATTTTTGAAACTTGCTTATCACTAATTCAATTAAAACTGTTTGATTTCACCCCAGGTAATGGCTAACTTATCTTTAGCATCAACCACTGCGAGTGAATTTGTTTTTGCGTTGAAATTCTTCGCAATTTCATTTTCACTTAATGCACGTTTATAGATGCGTACTTCGTCAACAATACCCGGTAGATACCTGCCTTCATGCTCGCTGGCAATACGGATGTGGGTCAGGTTACACGGAGTTGGATTTGCTGCTGCTTCACTTATAAGTTCACCATTTACGTACAGCTTAAATTCGTTTTCTTTTATACTTGTGGTATAGGCGGCGTGATACCATTCATTTTCGACGGCGCCACTGAATGTAAGCTTAGTAGCGTTGTTATCAATAGTTATCAAACCTGCCTCAAACTTAAAGTGTACAGTGCCGGCTTTCCACTGATCCTCTGGTGCGGAAGAGACAATCCCTATACAGCACGAGTGTGCCGCTGGCGGGAAAGAATGAGCTAAAGCCCATGCCTCTACTGTAACTTCCGGCTCATTACCCATGTCAGGAAGTTTAACGTAATCAGTCGTTCCATTAAACTCAAGGGCTTCCTTAATCTTTCCCTGCACACTCTTTGGAGACCCAACGATAGTGCCATCGTTTTTGCCAGCAACATCCTTCAATACATCACCTTTAACCGTGTTTGCATCAAGGCTCCAAAAACCTAAAAGCCCGTCTGTAACGAAATCCTGACAAATTGCTTCGTTAGCATACCAACCAATAACAATAGCGGCTAAAATTAAAGATGCAACTGATAATTTCGTAATCATTTTATACCTCCCGTTTCAGAATTAAAACTTATAGCCCATTGCAACATGACTTACATACATATTATTAACATAATAATTAGCGCATGTCAAGAAAAATATCCTTTACTATTTATATTTAATCTGGTATAAAGGTGATAATATTTAAAAGAAATTAAAGATTCTAAGTATACTACTGGTAGACCAAATTAGTTTTTTATGTTAAATATTAGGTTTGTAGTAAGGTGATTTATCGCCTTAAAATGCAATAAATTGCATTACTACGAACCACTTAAACACAATAATTAATCTGGTCAAGCACTACACCATAAATCCTCAACGAGTGACAGGTAGGTCGGGTTGAGAAACGAAACCCAACTAAAAGTTTCTAACTTGATGGAGGTTGATATATCCAGAACACGACGTTTTTTCGCCGGAATCTGATCTTTTTTCCTGCTCTGCTGATGGATATGAGTACCAGTGCTGCCGTACTTGGAATGACGTTCTACGCTTCCAGATTAGGCGCATCTTCGCTGGAGATAGGTATAACAGCATCTGCAAGCACCCTTTTATACGTTATATTCAGCCGTATTTTTGGTAGATTATCCGACCGAATTGGTCGAAAAAGAGTGCCTCAGATAGCCGCTTTATGCTTCTCACTGCTTTATTTTTCAATGCCACAATGCAAAAGCTTAAGGTTGTTGTTTATTATGTTCCCATTCACTGGATTAACTCTCTCAGCGTTCTGGCCACCCTTTGAAGCATGGATTTCGGAACTCAACGATGGGCGCCCTCTTGAGAAGCGTGTCAGAATGTTTAACCTTGCGTGGGCATGCGGGGTTATGATAGGCTATGCCACAAGCGGGTACGTATACGAACTGAGTTACGTGATACCGTTTTATTTTGCAGGCATAGGGTCATTCTTTGCGGCAACAGTGGTGACTTTTCAGCCCAAACCTGTTAAGCAACTTGCGCCTGTCGAAAAACCCATTCAAGATGAAAATAATAAATCAGACGTTCAGTCACGTCTAGCAATTAGATTTCTATATGTAAGCTGGGTAGCTATCTTCTTTACGTGGATTACGCTGGGAGTTTTACGCTACATCTTTCCGAAACTCATCACCGTATTGCAGATGAAGCCAAGTGTTTTTGGCTTGTTGATGCTGGTATGGGCTGGAACTCAATTTGTGCTGTTCTTCATTCTCGGTGCCACAAAAAGATGGCACTATAAGTTTTCATTGCTTTTAGTATTTCAGTTGCTTGGGTGTCTTGCTTTCGTTATCATTTACCTGACTAATTCACCAATTCTCTGGGCGATTGCCTTTATGCTGTTTGGGATTCAGACAGGTATGATCTACTTTTCAAGCATATACTACAGTTTACACGGACACGCTGACCCGGGTAATAAAAGTGGATGGCATGAATCCATACTCAGCAGTGGAGGATTCATAGGACCTTTCGTTGCCGGTGCGTTGGCGTACTATATAAACCTTAAATGTCCGTATTTATTCTGTGCAACAATGATAGTCGTTGGATTAGTAATCCAGATTTTCTTATTGCGCTCAGGTTCATTCCACAAAGGGGTAAAAACATAATGAAAATAACCGATATACAATCAATAGAAGTGATGGGGCATGGATACTCAACTTACGTCAGAGTGTATACAGACGAGGGATTGACAGGTACAGGAGAGTGCATACACGGAAGTTCTGCGGCTCCTGCAATAATAAATACTATGAAAGGAATGTTGATCAATGAAAACCCAATGAACGTTGATCGGCTTTTCGAGAAAGTCAGACGTGCTTATATCTTTGACGGCGCATTAGCGGGCAACGTTATATCTGCTCTGACCGGGATTGAGATCGCTTTGTGGGACCTTGTTGGTAAGGCTGTGAACCTTCCAGTCTATCAGTTACTCGGTGGGAAATTTCGTGACAGGATAAGGCTTTATTCTGACTGCGGTGGTAGTGCGAATGACCCTGAATCGTGTGGAAAGAAAGCCAAAGAAGTCGTAGATTTGGGCTTCAATGCTATAAAGTTCGACATTGATGATTCTGGTAACCCTTATAAGATGGATTCATGGAACTGGTCGGTTACACCCGGTGAAGTGCAGTCTATGGTGGACAAGGTATCAGCAGTTCGTGAGGCAGTGGGACCAAATATTGACATCGCAGTGGATATGCACGGACGCTATGACACGTCTGCCGCAATTCGTGTAGCGAAAGCGATGGAGCCTTTCAACCTTATGTGGCTGGAGGAGCCTGTTCCGCCAGAGAATGTTGATGCCATGCGCGAAGTCAAAAGATCAACCAGTACACCTATATGTACCGGTGAGAATCTATTTCTGCGATACGGGTTCCGTGATCTCATTGAGAAACAAGCAGTTGACGTAATAATGCCAGACATACCAAAGTGCTGTGGACTATCAGAGGGCAGGAAGATCGCCAACATGGCAGAGGTTTACTACATTGCAATGGCTCCCCACAACGTCTGCGGACCATTGGGAACCATTGCCTCGTGCCACGTATGTGCAAGCATCCCCAATTTTTTGGTACTCGAATGGCACTGGCTTGGCAGAAAACACTGGGACGAATTAGTCGTAACCGATAAACCGATCATAGAGAATGGATACATCACAGTAACAGATAAACCCGGTCTGGGGATAGAGATCAATCCAGATGCAGTGAAGCAGTATATGCGTCCGGGAACAAAGTTCTTTGACTAAGGTTTTCGGACCAAGAGATACTCATAAATATCTAGGTAGTGCATTAATGTAGGTTGGGTTGAGGAACGAAACCCAACAAAATATTAGTATAGTCGGGTTTCATTGCTTCAACCCGACCTACTGTTTCTCAACTTTTATAAAAACGCTCAATGAATTGAGCTACTACAAACTGGTTTTATTCCTTAATTTACAAGAATTAGCACAAGTCGTTAATCTTCAATCTTCTAATCTTCAATCCTATATCGCTATACTTTCGCAATTTTCAGAACTTCATGCTCTTGAAGCTCTTGACTTGTTTAGTTATTGCTTTCTCGGTGGGGAGCCTTTCAATGCTTGACGCGCCGAAGAAACCGACTACTCCTTTGGTGTTTTCTAATATGTATTGGGCATCCTCTGGTTCTGCTATGGGCCCGCCATGACATAGCACAAGGATGTTTGGGTTGACTGACTTTGCCGCATCGTGCATTGCCTGAACACACTTTATGGCTTCTTCAAGTGTGATAGCTGTATGTGCGCCTATCGTTCCCTTTGTCGTCAAGCCCATGTGCGGAACAAGCATGTCTGCACCAGCCTTAGCCATCTTTCGTGCATCTTCTTCGTTGAAAACGTAAGGACAGGTAAGCATATCCATCTCGTGAGCTATCCCGATCATCTCAACTTCGAGATCATACCCCATACCAGTCTCCTCCAATCCCTGCCTCATTACACCGTCAATAAGTCCAACCGTTGGAAAATTCTGGACACCAGAAAATCCTATTTCTTTTAGTTGTTTGATGAATACTGGCATAAGCCTGAAAGGATCGGTTCCGCAGACACCTGCCAATACAGGTGTTTTCTTAACGACTGGAAGTACCTCGCTTGCCATATCTACTACTATTGCATTGGCATCCCCATAAGGCATCATTCCAGCGAGAGAGCCTCTTCCAGCCATTCTGTAACGCCCGGAGTTGTATATTATTATAATGTCTGCACCGCCCATTTCGGCACATTTTGCTGATAATCCTGTTCCTGCGCCAGTGCCTATGATGGGTTTGCCTTCGCTAACTGATTTTCTTAGTCTTTTCAATGCTTCTTCTCGTATAATGCTCATTTTTTACCCTTTCTTGTATTATAATACCAATTCTATTTATTGATTGTGCATTAGAATTAATCGTAGGGACACGCTGATGCGTGTCCTGCGTATAATAGTTATGCACAAATGAATAACAAAAATGGTATAATTTGGCTCAATCTTTGAATGAAGTGCAACATTCTGCTGTTGCCTGAAGAATTTCAGCGACACTCCATGCCTGAGCTATGCACCCTCTTGGATGATGCGGCGGATCTCCGTCAAATATCTCCGAGATTGTGCTTAATCCTGCGTCATTAAAGTGATCATGGGCGAGTTTTCCGAGCAACCCCTTGATAAAATCCCGTGTTTGATTATTTTGTCCATTAACTCTGACGTAAGCCATTATAAAGGGACCCAGCAACCACGCCCATACAGTACCTTGATGGTATGCCATATCACGAGAGTATTGATCTCCAATACACTGCCCTTTATATCTCTTGTCCTTTGGAGATAAGGTTCTAAGCCCATAAGGGGTTAATAATTCATTCTGGACTACTTTCAGAACGGAGCTTGCTCTTTTTTCCAATAGAACCTGATAAGGCAGGCTTATGGCAAAAATCTGGTTGGGACGTATAGAATCGTCAAAGTAGTCTCCATCAATGCAATCGTATAAATAACCGCCTTTTTCGTTCCAGAACATCTCATTAAAGCTTTCTTTTGTCTTTTCAGCAAGATCGGAGTATTTTTGGGCAGACCCGCTATGCCCCAATCTATGAGAGAAATCTTCCATCGTTCTGAGTGCGTTATACCACAGGGCATTGATCTCAACAGCCTTACCACACCTTGAAGTTACAACCAGATCACCGATTTTGGCGTCCATCCACGTCAACTGGACTCCTTCCTCACCTGCATAGAGAAGCCCATCCTCGTCGGTATGTATATTATATCTGGTTCCTTCCCTGTAGTGTTGAATTATGTCTCTGAGAACATCAGAAAGCTCTGATTCGATAAAAAGCAAGTCTTCAGTACTGTCAAAATATTTTTTCACAGCGTAAATAAACCACAGAGATGCGTCTACTGAATTATACTCAGGCTGTCCTCCAGATTCAGGGAAGTAGTTCGGGATCATTCCCTTATCACAGTATCTTGCTAAATTTTCTAATATATCTTTTGCTATCTCATATTGTTCTGTTACAAGGGTTAGACCCGGTAAAGAGATCATGGAGTCACGTCCCCAATCCCCAAACCAGTGGTATCCCGCTATTATTGACGGGTAATCGTCACGCTTTACAAGAAATTGATCAGCAGATGTCAGCAGGCATGATATACAGTATTGAAAATTCTTCGGTGTCAAATTTAACAAAGAGTTCTCCAAGATTCTGCTTTTACGATTTAATTCATGTGAGCGAGAGCTTTCCAGATCGAAAACTGATGGGTCTTCTGTTGATGCAATCAAAGCTATCTCTTTACCTCGTCCTATTTCATGAACGAAATAACCCGGGCTGTATAAATCTTCGTGGCTTTCCTGACCACGCTGAGCTTCAACTGTGTATTCAAAATTCCTGTACCAGTCTAGCAAGGCTTTGAAATCACCATCACGAAGCAGAAGCGAAAGCCTTATGCCATTCATATATACTGACATTGAGCCATTGCTGTGTTGAACGTCAATTTTAAGGTTATAGTTTTCGTGCATGCGCCCATGAAAATCCCGACAGGCAATGAGCGGTCGGAGTTCGATATTTACTGGCTTTGGACCCTCAACGAGTTGATAGACTACAAAAACCGTATTCCTCCCATGAACCATGAAGATGCTTTTTTCAATAACAGCATCTTCTATCACGTACTTAAAAGTGGGAAATGGATCAAGCCTGAAACTATCGAGGTATTTATAACCCTCCGGGTAAATTGCACCGATATATTGATTGCAGGATATTTCATATCTTCTACCTTCAATAATGATTGTCTCTTCTATTTTTGAGAGAGTAACCATCCTGTGTGTAGACTGTTTTATAGCGGATACCAAAAGACCGTGATAACCTCGTGTGTTTGCGCCTATTATTGTGCTTGAGGCGTACCCACCGAGACCATTCGTCTCCAGCCATTCTTTTTCTATCGCTTTATTAAAATCACCGCATACGTTTCGGTCAAATGAGATCATTTAATCTGCCCCCGATCAAAATGAAGGCTTAACCCACCCTTTGATACCCACCAAGAAGGAAATTCTTGACTGTCCAACCTTCAGAGATGGTCTTATAGAAATTCTGTGTTATTCCAACTCAGGTAACTGGTTAATTGTATTCAATATATGTGATGCCTGAACTATTCTAGCCAAATATAAAGGATAACGTCGCTGTTCCGTAGAATATATATCTGCGATATTGCTTGTTAAACCCATTTCTTGAGTGACAAGCCCAAAAATATATTGGATTTTTCCGCCTAAATGTATTGCACCCGCATAATGGCGGCCGGACTCAATAAAATAAACAGGTCCTCCACTATTTCCAGCGTATACCTGAAAGTCGAGTAAGAAAGTTGGATACATCTGTGTTGGCACAAGGGGAAAAGATGAAATTTTTCCGCTTCGTAAAACAGGAAAGCCCGATGTATCTGATTCTATTCCCAAAGGAAATCCTAAACAAAACAATTCATCGCCAGGATGAATTTCAAATCTAGTTAAAACACTATCATCAGCAAAAAATGTAGTAGATAATAGTTGATAATCAACCCCTTCCGGAAGTCGAATATACATTACGGCAACATCAAGCCCTGAACTGTTTTTAGTCCATATAGGCTTATTATCTTGACGTATTTTTATTGGTACAGGAAATCTAATGTAGGAATCGTTTTGCTTTTTTCGTAAATGCAACATCGCCTCTGAACTTTTCATGTCTTCTAATACATGAGCGGCGGTTACTAATACATGATATGCCTTATTAGGATCCTTTTTCATCGGTTTGCCAATCAAAAAACATGTTCCTTTAGACTTATCTCCTTCAATCTTAAAGGTATTTCGCATCATCAATGTGTTTAGTTCGAAAACATTTTGATTTTTAGACATATTTCCCCCTCCTTATAAATTATAAACAGTCATCATTCTAAATAAGTCGAAACTAATCAAAACTCCCCTCTTGAGAGAGGTTCGGGGATGTATTCATCTTTATTACTAACCTGAAGGACAACCATGCTTCTTGGGGACATGAAGACATTGATCGCTTCATCTTCCACTTTCACGTTTATGTCAGCATCAACGGGAAGTTTCAAAACGCTATTAGCATCCGCCAGTCTGGTTATACATAGCTGCGTTTCTACGTACTCATTATTAAAGTTTTCTATGACAACGTGATCATCACCTATCAGGTATAGCGATACTTTGCTTGGGGCATCGAATTCTATACCAAAAGGCTTCAACATTCTTTTGCGCAGCTTGTATAGAGATTCTCTATCCATGTTCATTATTGATCTTGGGTCGCCATTGACTTTGAGTATCTGAACGTTGTGACCGCTTATGTCAACCTGACCTTTAAGCATGTCGCTGAATCCATCAGTAACGAGCAAAGGCTTATTCTCGATTACTATCTGGAACAGCTTGGGGATAATATCTTGATCCTCAAACGCATGGACGGAAAGGAAAACTGATTCGGCAGGTTCGATCTCAGGAGTCGGAACTAGCGGCAGACCCAACATTCCAACGTAATCGAATATGTATTGTTCCTTATATGCTTCACTGTTAGGCGGTTTCGGTGCAAGTATGCCTTTTATCTGTTTCCCTCTGACGATCTCCGCTAGTTTAAATAATCTGGGTATTTCAGTTCTCAATTTTTCAACGTTTGCAGGACCGGTATCGGTGAGAAGCGATCCGTAGCAGAACAGCAGACTTTCTTTAGCATCAGCCAGAACAGTCTGGCGCGCCTGTTCAGCGTAAGTCAGCGGATTAGTTCCGTAGGGATCATACCATCCTCCGCCTGTCTTTTCACCACCGATGTCACCAAGCCAGCGCATTATGTAATACGCTTCGTATTGAGCTTTTTGTCCCCATTGTTTATTATCAGGGTCTCTTGTCTCAGTGCCGACCCATATTTTGTCATAGTCTTGTGTTTCTCTTACTACCTCGTATCCACGATTGTGAAAATTATCGTACCACTGAGGATATTTGATTATTATTTTTACGTTCGGGTTGACCTTCCTTGCCGGGGCAAGTATACGCTCTCTGCTCATTTTAACCATCAGGTTATTACGGTATTCTGACCAGCTTTTATCTCCTCTGGCTTTACTGCACTCATCACACTCGCAGTCTGTAAAAAGGAAATCATCAATCATTATCTCGTCGAACATTGATGCCGTATACTCAAATATCTTCTGCAAATGTTCTTGAGTTGGTACGTCTGTAAAACAGCTTATAGAATTCCAGCCAGTGCTTTTCTTGCCTACCTGTGTTGTAGTAACGCAACCAGAAACATCAATACCCGCATCCAGAAATGCCTTCTTTACTTTCTCCAGAGCGGATTTTTTAGCTGTATAACCATCACGGAATGACTCAACGTAAACGTGAGTCACTGCTGTCTGTTTGCACCAATCTATGGCTTTATTAAGCCCTTCGTCGCTTGACAGCAGGTCACGGACGTTTTGTGCTGTAAACAGTGTCGAAAATCTGAGTAAGTCACGATTCTTGTTAGCTAGTTCCCATAATTCAATATTGCTCATTTCTGGTCTCCTTGTCGCATCAGGTATTTCCTTTGATATAATCCCAGCGAAAAAAATCAACAGAACATGCAGCGTAATCAAACAAACTCCTATCTTCATGAGACAAATTTTCTTATGATTTTGAATTGTTTGAAGTAAAAGAATGGCTCAAAATCGAGGTGACAATTTAATCAAAAATTTAGCCGCGCATAATAACCTAAGAAAAATGAACCATTCCAGAGTAAAGAATCATTAAATGTCCTAATTTGGTAAACTACTAGGTGCGTATGGACGGTTCACTAATATAATAGAATTATAGTGATTGCGTGTCAACGACTAATTTTCTTTATCGAATTGTGGATATAAATATTACGCTTATACCAATTTTCAATTGAAACGCTGCATAATAGGTAGCCGAAGGCTTTAGCCTGCGGAAGCGCACCCTAAAGGGATGCGACTACCAATGCTGTATTTGAATTGGAAAATGTTATTAGATGGTGTTTTTAGTTGACCTGATAGTGGAAATTTGGTAGAATACGGATGTTTAGAGTTTATAAAATACTTTTGATGTGAAATGATCCTTAAAGTCTCCCTTTTCGTAGGGGCATATTGAATATGCCCTCTGGAGATTGGAATTGTTTAAATAAAAAAGAGGAAATACAAAATGACATCTCATGAACGTTTTCTTAGTACACTGAGGTTTGAAAAACCAGATAAACCGTTTGTATGTGCCGTCGGTGGGTGGGCGGAAACAGGTGAGCGATGGCGGAAGGAAGGCTGGGATGGAAGACCACTGCACGAAATTTTCAGCACCGATATAAGAATGGGTACAGGTATATACTACGGTCCTGTGCCAATGTTTGAATACAAAATACTAGAAGAAGATGATACCACTCGTGTCTACGTCAACCACGAGGGCATAATTATGCGAGAGTTTAAGCAATATAACGGAAACTCCAGCATGCCTAAGTTTGTAAAATTCCCTGTGGAAACAGAGGAAGATTTCGATAAGCTGTGTGATGAGCGCCTGGTCGCAAATTTTGATAAACGTTTTCCGCAAAACTGGACTGATTCAACGAAACATTGGGCAAATCGCACCGCCCCATTGATGAATTTCGCTGACAGATGGGGTGGTTTCTTTGGCCCTTTACGAAACCTTATGGGGTTGGAAAACCTTAGTTTAGCGTTCTACGACCAGCCAAAATTAGTAGAGAAAATGATGGATCAGCGGGCTGATCTTATTATCGCCGTCACAGAAAAGATTCTTGATGACGTACAGATTGATATGTTTGCCTTCTGGGAAGATATGGCATACAATTCAGGCCCGTTGATCGGTCCTGATATGTTCCGCAAATTTGCTTTGCCTAGATATAAACGAGTATGCGACTGGCTAAGGAGTCGTGGCGTGGAGTTTATAGGTCTCGACAGTGATGGTGACATTAGCAGACTCATACCCATCTGGCTGGATGCTGGACTCAACGTTCTATGGCCATTTGAGGTTGCCGCAGGTATGGATGTAAATAAAATACGACGTGAGTATGGCCACGATCTGGCACTTTTAGGTGGAATAGACAAGCGAGCAGTAGCCATCGGTGATGAAACAATGCGAAAAGAAGTTGATCGAATAATGCCATTAGTCGAAGATGGTGGTTATATCCCCGAACTCGATCACAGCGCTCCGCCTGATATTTCATGGCACAATATGTGCGAATACATGGAATATCTTATGCGTCGGCTTGGACGATGATGTGCCACAGGTTAAAGAGAATGGCTAATGTATAAGCATAAATTTGTCGTCAGCAATTAGAAATTCCTTGACCATGCCATTTCATTCGTGTTATACTGCTAAATGCAATATAAATGCACCAAAAAGTACTTTGGTGATTCTCAATGCCTTTTTTCGTGCATTTTTAACGTAACGAATTAACACGGAAGTTGATCCAAATCATTTTCTCATGCTTCTGTGGTATATAAATCGTTTGTTATTAATGGTTGGTATGTTATTTGCTTGAATTCTATCCGGTGTTATTCTTTAACACCGGAAAGCCGAGTTTGCCTTGCTCAATAATGGAGGAAGACGTGCAGATAAATTTCGAGAAGATAATTGACCTTTCATATCCGGTGGACGAGGATAGCCCAAGGGAAGGACCGATAGGACCTGCGAGAATTTATAATACCGCAACGATAGAGAAGGATGGATATTTTGAAGGAAGAATAGACGTTTCTGGACATTACTCCACTCATGTGGATGCCCCTGCATTGATGTATGCAGATGGTACAGTAGTTGCTGATATTGAGATAGAAAAACTGATGGGAAAATCGGTTCTCATAGATTTCTCTGACTTGAAGCCCGGTGATGAAATTACTAAGGAACTATTAGAGGACTGGATACGCAAACATGGTGACGTCAAGGGCATGATAGTGTTTCTCTACACTGGCATGCAAAACCTCGTGAATGAGCCAATATTCATCGAGAACTGGATAGGCTTGACCGCCGAAGCGGCTGAATTCCTTGCATCCAAAGCGATAAAAGCCATTGGAACTGATGCTTGTAACATAGATTGTGTTTCAGGTAAGGATAAGGAGTTTCCAGCACATCATACGATTCTAAGGCATGGGATACCCAATGTAGAGAATCTTTGCAATCTGGATAAACTCCCCACTTATGGTTTTTTCACCATAATAGCACCGATGAAACTCAAAAAAAGCTCCGGCGCTCCTGCCAGAGTGATCGCTCTGGTGTAATTTCATAGATCCCCCTTTAGAAAAGAGAGAAAATAATGTTCTCCCCTTTTGAAAAGGGGAGTTAGAGAGAATGTCACTGACTTAAGAGATAAAGGTTATGATTTTGTAACAATATCACTCATAATGATGCTAGTTCTTAGCTCCAGAGGGGCGTTATATTTATAGATATGTAAAACCACAAAACCCATAGCTCCGAAGGAGCGACATATTTTCAAAGGTCTAGTTTATATGTCGCTCCTTCGGAGCTTAGATTTGTTGTTTGCTTGTTTTTCTATAAATATGACACCCCTCTGGGGTTAAAAATTCTAAGTCAGTGCCATTCGGGGAAGGGGGGATTTGAACCCTACGCAAGAATTATTCCCACACTTTAGTCTGAAGAACCACTAATCTTTACCCATAAGTTTGCAAAACCTTATGGATAAAGGATTTACAATTCCCCCTTTGAAAAAGGGGGTTAGGGGGATTTAAAAAGCCTCCTATTATCATTAAACATTAATTTGGTGAATCACTACCCTTATTAATTCTTTCTTAATGAGAGAGGATTAGGATAAGGGTAGTCTAAAAATTATGAGAAAAATCACTGTTATAACGCCGTCAAGATTACATTTCGCCCTGATAGACCTAAATGGAAGCCTCGGTAGAGTTGATGGAAGTATAGGACTAACTCTGGCAAATCCCGGTTTCAGGATTTCCGCTCAATACGCCGATGAAACAGAGATCATTGCTCCCATTGAGATTGCTTCACGGGCAAAAATGCTTTTGGGGCTTCTGCAAAAAAAGTGCGAAATAGGTAATATCAGGATAGAGATCGAGGAGAGTATTCCCTCACACGTTGGCTTGGGTTCTGGTACTCAGCTTTCGCTTGGAATTGCGCAGGCTGTGTGCAGTCTCCACGACCTTGATCTCACCCATCAGGAGATGGCGTTTTTAGTAGAGCGCGGCGGAACGTCCGGAATTGGTATCTCCGCATTTTCGCAGGGCGGATTCATAATTGACGGTGGGCATGAATTCTCAAAGGACGGGTTCTATGGCGGAAAAAGCTCATTTCTGCCATCCTCTGCTTCAAAAGGTGTAAAACCTCCGCCAATCATAGCCCGATATGACTTCCCAGACTGGGATATCCTTATCACGATCCCGAATTGCAGGCACATATCCGGTGAGGATGAAGTCAGGCTTTTTCAGACTTTATGCCCATTACCGCTGGATGATGTTCGAGCAATCGCTCACGTTGTATTGCTAAAGCTTCTTCCTGCTATCGTTCAGCATGATTTGAATTCCTTTGGAGAAGCGGTAGATATTATTCAGTGTATAGGATGGAAGAAAACAGAGATTGAAAAGCAGGATGAGATAGTTAAACAAACGATGTCTTTCATTCGTAGCAATGGGGGTTACGGAGTCGGACTGAGTAGTTGGGGACCGGCTATATTCTGCTTTGGTGAAGACCTTACATCGCTTCAGGCAAAAGCGAGTGATTTCCTGACCGAAAACAACCCCGGTGGCTATTGCTTCCTGACCCATGCAAACAACTCTGGAGCCACGATATTAGATGAAAATGGAATTCATAGAAACCGTTCTAAAACGGCGGACTTACAGAGAGCATTTCGTTGACAAGCCCATCTCTCAAGAAGACATTGATGCCATAATCGAATCTGCCCGATGGGCACCCTCACCTTTTAATATCCAGCATTGGGAAATCTTAATAGTTACTAATCACGAAAGTAAGAGTACCCTTGCGGATTTAGTATTAAAAAGCATGTCTGCACAGATGGGAGATGCCCGATTTCTGCACGACGCCAGCCAGTTGATGTCTCTCACCAGAGACGAATGGGAAAAGCGTGGTGAAGGCGTCTTGATTGACGATCACGTTGACGTGCCTGATTTCATCAAGGATAGGGATAAACTCAAGCCGTTAATGAAAAATGCAAAGAATATGTCGTTTCTCGGCAAGCTTGGGCTAGGAAAGATCGGCGCATCAAAATTTGTAGAGCTAATAAGAAAAGCACCTTTAATAATGATAATCCTGATGAACAAGCAAAAAAAATCACCAGGGGAAAATAGGGCTACGTGGGAGCTTTTGGGTATGGGTGCTTTTATAGAACACGTCTTGCTTTCAGCAACGTCGCTAAATATAGGCACTCATTTTATAAACGCACCTTTAGAGACGAAAAAGGACAGGGATTCACTGAGAGCAATATTTTCTATTCCTGAAAATTACGAACCTGTGTGTATAGTCAGAGCAGGATATTACAGTGAACCTCCTAAATCATCTGTGAGATTAGAACCCCAAAAGTTTACACATTACGAAAAGTTTGGCAGTAAGAGAGATTAAGATTAGCTTTACGGATAGACATTATTGGAGATAACTTAAAAGCTTTATCAATACTAGATTTCAAACTTTGCATTAAAAAACGGTGAAAACTGTTTATCTATTGGTATTTTTGTCTAATTTAAGAAATTATTTCTAATATTTAATACAATGAGAGTAAAATGGAGATACGGCATTATAAATTTAACCGAATTACGATGGATCCTGGAAAATGTTTTGGAAAACCTTGTATACGAGGGATGAGAATGCCTGTCACTTCCATATTAAGTTATCTAAGCTCAGGGATGACCGTAGAAGATATACTGAAAGAATGGCCAGAATTGGAACCAGAAGACATATATCAAGCATTGGGTTATGCCTCATGGGTAATGGAAGAAAGAGTTGTTCCTTTGGCGGAGGTAGCAGCTAAATGAAATTTCTTCTTAATATGAATATACCTCGTAATCTTGGCATAAAACTGATGCAAAATGGTTGTGAATATCGTCATGTTGGTGATATTGGAATGTTCTCTTCGTGTTTTTGTGTCTTAGTGGTTAAATATAACCTCAAATAATTTGGTTTAACATTAATTATGAAAACTGTTGTATTTACTGGTCCCGGTGAGAACTTACAAGTAGAAGAAAAGCCAATACCTAAGCTTGACGAAGGCGATGTGCTTGTCAAAGTTGATCTCTGCGGAATCTGCACCACCGACATCATGGCTCAACAAGGTGATGCCACTGATTTTACCCCGCCAGTCATTTTGGGACACGAGATCGCAGGCACGATAACCGAGACGAGGAACGAAAACTTCACAAACGGACAAAAGGTATCCGTTGACCCCGTTATATCCTGCGGAGCGTGTTACTACTGCCAGCGTGGCATGGAAAAATTCTGCCCTGAAATATACGGGATCGGGCATGATATAGACGGCGGATATGCTGAATACGTGAGAATCCCGAAGATACTTGCCGATAGCGGTGGAATAGCGATAGTTCCTGATGACGTGCCTGCGGAAGAGATCGTTTTCCTTGAGCCTTTGGCATGTTGTCTTGGTACTCTTCATGATATGCCCATCGAGGATAATCTCGTCATACTCGGAGCCGGTCCGATAGGGCTTCTGTTTCTCCAATTAGCAAAACGCAAAGGTGCAAGAGTCATCATCTCGGAGCCGCTGGTACATAGACAAGAAGCGGCTAGGCTGTTCGGTGCAGACGTGCTGATAGACCCGTATTCTGACGATGCTGTCCAGATTGTGCTTGAGTTGACTGACGGTATCGGGGTTGACTCCGTAATAGCGGCAACGAATAATCCTTCAGTTATTCCAGATATGTTTAAAATGATCCGAAGAGGTGGTTATGCGAACCTTTTTGGGCTGTTCCCGAATAATACAAAAATTGAATTAGACGTAGAGCAGTTGCACTTCTCAGGGCACAAAGTCATGTCATCGTGGGCAGAGACACGAAGGGATATAGCAGAAGCACAAAGAGAGATAGCCGAAAGACGGCTCACGCTTAAACCTATTTTAACAGGGCTATTCCCGCTTGACCAGCATAAGGAAGCATTTAGCTATGTCATCGAAAGGAAAGGACTAAAATCCGCTTTTGTACCTTGATCGGAGAATTTGAAGATTGAAAGATTTAAAGATTGAAAGATTAAAAGATTCAAGAACTGACGGAACTGAAGCTCAGAATACACAAAGACCAATCTTGGAATCTTGGAATCTTGGAATCTTAAAATTCAGAATTAAAGCATATCTCGAACTCATACGATACCCGCTTTTTACCATCCCTATCGTTTCTACGTTACCGGGTGTAATACTTGCGAATAATGGAGAAATGTCTTGGAAAGGTTACGTTGCCATCGTAGTATCCATGATAGGCTACTTCGGCGGGATGATGAAAAATGACTATTTCCACAGCAAGACAGATGCACTTGTGATGCCTGATAAACCCATCCCCTCCGGTCGTGTATCAGGAAAAACCGCATTTATATTCGCATCCACAATCTACATAATATGCGTCATTCTAGGCTTCCTGATGAACTACAAAGCGGGATTAATCGTCATTCTTTTGATAGTCATTTCCCACCTTTACAACACCATATTCAAAGGCAAGGGCATACTGGGGAGCATCATATTACCGGTTGGGATAGCAACGATGAGCATTTTCGGTTCAGTCGCAGTCTCAGGCAGGATTCCCAACATCCTGTGGTATGATGTTGCAGGCATATTTCTCTACGACTTTGGGGCGCACATAGCAACAACGTTCAAAGACATAGAGCATGACAGAGCGGTCGGCATAGTAACCACACCGGTACAGGTAGGCGTAAAGCCAGCGCTATTCATATCAACCATTGCCACGATCTCAGCATTTATAGTATTTGCATTACCTTACGCCTTCGGGAAAGTAGAGCCTTATTATCTGATATGGGCGGGAGTTGCACTAGGCACAGCCTTAATAACGAGGATGCCGCTTCTATTCAAGCGGTCGCAGGAGAGCGGATACCTCGCTTTGAAAGGCTCAATGATCAGTGAAATCGCCTTATATCCCTGCCTGATCGGCACCGTCCTTCCAGTATCTACCTGTGCATTAGTCATACTCACACCATTTTTGTTATCCACAATTCTGCTAGAGTTTGCCAGCCAAAAAGTATAGCTATATAAAAGCCTCACGACAAACAATTACATTTTTTTTGTTGACTTTGCCGATGACATTTGGTAAAATGTTAGTGTTTGAGGTTTATGAAGTAGGTAGTGAGGTTGTCAAATTTCAATTATTGCCATCGGTGGTTAAAATGGTTCGCAGTTGGTTTCCGAAGTTAGTCTCGGAAGCCGACAAATTTTAATTGTTGCCAAAACGGTTCTTTGGGGATAAATATGAAAACTATATGATCAAATTCAGTTATAATAAACATTTAGGTTTTTAGGGCTGTTGGTAAATTCATGAAACCTAAATGCAGACTTATCATAGATTTTCCAGAAATTGCCACCAAAGAACCGCCAAAACTAAGGAGGCTGAACTGCATGAAAATCATATTACTATTAGCAGGATTTGTGTTGATGATAGCCTGTTTTGTTATCAGCACGAGCGACACGGCACAGGCGTCGAAAATCCTGGGAACAGGAACAGAGTCACTGCTAGGAGGAGACCTAACCGACCCAGAAGATGATGGTAATCCTGAAGCAGATGAAGGTTACAACGCAATCTTCTCATCCAACGATGAACCCGGATTCGGGGGCGGGGAATTTTCGTATAACGTCTTCGATAACCGCCTTGGTCCCAGCAATGACAAATGGTGCTGCGGGCCTGGGGGCGGCATTCCGGATGAGGGGCTACAAATAACAGTTGAGCTTAAGGGTCCGGTAGCATTGACACAATTCACCGTATCTTCGGCGAACGATGAACCTGGGAGAGACCCTACAGTTTGGGCTATTCAGGGATCGAAAGACGGCAAAAGTTTTACGGACATTTTTTCTTACGACGGGGCTGCCTTGTGGAATCAGCGACTGCAAGTAATCCTTTTTGAAGCACCGGGCGATTTCAAAGTTCAACAAACCGCATATAAGTTTATTCGGTTTGTTTGTTTTGACACCGCATCGAACCCGAATGGGGCGTACTATCAAGTTGGCGAAATTGAGTATTTCGGTGGCCCGGCTTTTGCCGTTGACTCTAAAGCCAAACTCACAGCCACATGGGGAAGCCTGAAAAGCAACCGATAGGCATTAACGGCTCAAATCGGCGGAAGTTGCTGGATTTCAATTAGTGCCTTTGGTGATTAATCAGGAAGACAAGGGAACTCAAGGAAAGGAGTGGTGCTTTTGGAAAATAGGTCAAAGCCAACCCGATAGCCGATTTTCGTTGAAGAAAATGCGGAAATCTGGTAAACTGGGTGCAGTTTATTCAACCAAGAAGGCAACAGCAAGCGTATGACTGTAATTTCTGCCGTTGCACTAACGTCAAACTCACGTAAAAGTGATATTTAGGAGGTTGAACCGCATGAAAAGCATGTTGGTATTAGCAGGATTTGTGTTGATGATAGCCTGTTTTGTTATCGGCACGAGCGACACGGCACAGGCGTTTGAAATCTTAGGAACAGGAACGGAGTCACTGCTAGGAGGAGACCTAACTGACCCAGAAAATGATGGTTCTCCTGATGCAGATGAAGGTTACAATGTAATCTTCTCATCCAACGATGAACCCGGATTCGGGGGTGGGGAATTTTCGTTTAACGTCTTCGATAACCTACTTGGTCCCAGCAATGCCAAATGGTGCTGCGGGCCTGGGGGCGGCATTCCGGATGAGGGGCTACAAATAACAGTTGAGCTTAAGGGTCCGGTAGCATTGACACAATTCACCGTATCTTCGGCGAACGATGAACCTGGGAGAGACCCTACAGTTTGGGCTATTCAGGGATCGAAAGACGGCGAAAGTTTTACGGACATTTTTTCTTACGACGGGGCTGCCTTGTGGGATCAGCGACTGCAAGTAATCCTTTTTAAAGCACCAGAAGATTTCCCAGTTCAACAAACCGAGTATAAGTTTATTCGGTTTGTTTGTTTTGACACCGCATCGAACCCGAATGGGGCATACTATCAGCTTAGCGAAATTGAATACTTCGGCACCTCGCTTTCTGCCGTCGACTCTAAAGCCAAACTCACAGCTACATGGGGAAGCCTGAAAAACAACCGATAGGCATTAACGGCTCAAATCGAGTGATAATCTAGGTTTGAGCCGTTTCTAAATTGATTTCTCTTCATTGGCTACATCTCAATTGCCATTGTGCCACGAATAGCATCCGGATTTTGGATGTATTTTCTCGTGAGTTCCCTATTAGCTTCTATAATGAGAGTAAGGGCTTCTTTTAGATTTTCATTAACCTCTTCTAAGGTTTCTCCTTGAGTATTAACTCCAGAGATTTCCTCTATGTAACCAATATACCATTTACCACGTTTTTCAATTACTGTTGTAAACTCACCTTTCATTTTGTATTCTCAACTCCTTATGTCTATACAGCTATAAGGTTCTCTAGTTCCACTGTTGGCTTTTCCCTCTTAATATTTAGATGTTCAGATGCGTCAAGGATTTCAATACCAACAATTTCCTCGTATGGACCAAAATCTATGGCTATGTCTTCTGTTACACGCATGGTTGTCACCTGAACATGATTATCTTTGAAAGATATGTATGCGGCATCAACTTCTGGATCATATCTTATTTTCATGGCTTAACCTCCAAAATAAAAAGCGTAAACTGTAATAACTACATATTGATCTTGCTCTTCGGCAACAATAGGCATGACTTGCTTTATCTCATAATACTTGCCTTTCCATTCAGATTCAAAACGGAAGTTCTTGCGAAAGCCTAATCTTCCTTTTTTGGCAGGTACAATTTCTCCTTCAAGGATAGCCATTTCGACTTCTGTTTCGGTGACTTCTCTGTTAGACATCTGATCACAGGCATGTTGAGAATAAACTATAGGTTTCACTAACATGCTCCTTACCTTTTTCCTTACCGATGATAAAGCTTCCAGCAGCGCCCGGGCAGATCGGTGCGGAAATATTCAATGTTTCCAACGTCAGCTATCGTGACGTAGCAGGTACGCCCGTCTTTTCCACCAAAAGTGAGGTTAGAGCAGAGATTCCCATTTAACTGTACTTCTAGCAGGACTTCGCCTTTCGGTGATAACTTCGCCACTGTTCCCTTGCCGTGCCTCGTTACGTAGATGTTACCGTCAACGTCGCATCGCATACCATCCATGCCGTAATCGGGGAATTTTATCAGCAGGCGCTTGTTGCTGATCTCACCCTTCGGTGACAGGTCATAAGCCCATATATTACGCTGTACGCTTTCATTAACGTAAAGCGTCTTTTCGTCAGGGCTGACCTCAATACCATTAGTCGTTCCCATACCTGTCTCAAGCAGAGCGACTTTCCCATCAGTATCAATCCGCCACATCTGCCCCGTTGAACTCGACCAGTTCGGATCGCTGGCGTAGACTATATCATTTGCGCCTATGGCAATGTCGTTTGGCTGATACATTCTGGGTTCATGGGCATGCACGCTGATCTGCTTCGTTTTCATATTTACTTTGAGTATATTATGGTTCGTATAATCCGCTATCAGCATGAATCCTTTGCTGTCAAACCGTATGCCGTTCCCAATGCTCCCATTCGGCAGATCGATAAAGACACTGCACTTTCCGTCGGGTGTGACTATACCGATAGTATGTTGTCTTTGGTAGTTGACTGCATAGAGGTTCCCCTCTGAGTCACAGGCAGGACCTTCGATGCCCGTAGTGAATCCTCCCGGTTCTGTAAACTGATGGCTGACAAATAGTTCTTCGCTCATAATGATTGTATCCTCTCTGTTACATGGTGAACAACTAAAACACAAAGATATTACGACACAAAATAATGCAATAGTTTTGATACTTCTTAAATCCATCCTTATACCCTTTTCAAGAGGAAGTATAAATTCCCCCTTTTGAAAGCTTTCAGGGGTAGGTTTTTTATTTTTAGCCGTTTTCTCATGGATAAGGTATAAACTTCCGTAAATACTCAATACTCATCTCAGCCCAGAGATTCTCTTTCTCAATGGTTGCATGTACGTCCTTCTCATAAGGAGTCCACTGCTCAAGTATCACGTTGTAATCACGGACATAATCATTAATCTTTCGGAACAACCACGAGACGTCAAGCATCCCCTTATCCATTGGCGTGCCATCAATAACGAATCCCATATTTTGGTTAGCTCTGTATATAGTGAAGCCTTTAACGTGAAGATTCACCGCCAGAGGTCCCAATTCCTCGATAACTAATTCAGGACCTTCCATAGCGCCAAGAGAATTAGCAACATCGAGGCAAATGCCAGCACATTTACTATCAAGCCGATTGACGATCCGTTTCAGAGTCTTGACGTTGAAACTCTCGTAATTCTCTATTGCCAGACTTATGCCCGCACGCTCAAACTCAGGCATAAGTGGCTTGATAATTTCCACGACCTCATTTTCGTCTGGATGATCTAGGACAACCCGAACGATGGGTGAATTTAGTCGTTCTGCCAATCGTAGATACGTTAAAAGATTGTTATTAAGAATTCCACGAGTGCCGACCTCAATGCAGATGCCCAATCCAGATGCCATTTTCGCAAGAGACTCAATCTCCGAATCTCCAAGTCGGTCAAGTGGTAAATTATCGGCAATTTGAAGGACTTTAACATCTAATTCAACCGCTTTATCAAGAAGCTCAATGACGCCCATGCGATGCTGTGGATAGTATCCGTGAATCCCCACCGCCCACGTAAAAGTGTAGGAACTTATGCCTAATTTCATGGTTATGCCTTATTCGCTATGGAGTAGCAAGCTTCAGCTTGCATTATATAACGCAGACTGAAGTCTGCTACTCCGAATGTTGTGGTTTAATCCTTCTTTCCCCTAGCGATCTCTTTCACTTCTTTGAGAACGTTCTCAGGCTCAAAGACCTTTTTCCAGTCGGGCTGGAATAGAGTTTTCTTTGCCCTTTCCATCACTTGTTTTGCGGCGTCAGATACCTGCGCATCAATGAAATTGAACAATATACCTATGTTAGCATTGATGTGACCCATCATGAAAGCCTTTGCGGCATCAGCAGGAACACCATGCTTAATAGCTTCGTCCAATGCTTCTCTAACAATGGTCATGCAGGTAAATGCTACTACTTCAGCCATTGCAGGTTCAAGAATCGCCATCTGCTCAACCGTGATGCGATAAGCGTTCATTACAGGGGCAAACATTTTTCGTGCAATTTGCTCCCCCATCTTATAATCATCCTCTGTTCCCTGCATCAGGGCGCAAACTACGTTCTGTTTCGCTTTTGTCCCTCCGAAGAAGTCCATCCTTACCTCTGGATCAGTCTCATCATTTACAACAGGCGGATGGCATGGATGGACAACAAAATATGATACATCCTTCCGATCTGGCAATTCACCAGCGTGTGGAGCCGCTGGATCAAGGCATATCAGCATTGCACCGCTCTTAAAAGAAGGCACTATTTCCTTTGCCACTTTCCCAATTATAGTATCTGGTATGGCAAATATCACAGCGTCAGCTTTTTTGAGAGCATCTTCTTTTGTGGATGGATTTTGTCCTCGCTCTCGCAATTTCGCCATACTAGCCTCATTCGCTTCAACGTATAATACATCATATTCAGGATCGTCTTTGATGTTATTGGCGATCCGAGTTCCCATCTTTCCCGCCGCACCAAATAACGCAATTGTAATCATTTTCCAACTCCTCATCATTTCCCGATCAACGGGCATGGCTTTTTCACAACTACGAGCGATAGATCATCCGCAGTCATTGCCTTGATAAACGCTGATTTCATCTCATCGAGATCGTCAGGTGTAACAGTAGATACGAAAGGTATTCCGCACAGTTTAGCAATATCCGCTATTTCTACCCTTGATGTTGTTTCACCTTTTATGTCGTAACCAGTTCCCGGATGCGGTTGATAACCCGTTAATGCCGCAACTGAGTTATCAAGCACAACTATGCACAACTGTATGCGATTATGGACAACGTTAAGCAACGCATTAATACCTGTATGAAAGAAAGATGAATCCCCGCAGACTGCTATGGGTTTGTGTTTTGTCCTTGACCATGCAATCCCTGATGCTATCCCAATAGCTGATCCCAGCGAATACTTTACGTCAAGCATCTCATAGGGAGGCGCATTCAGCCTTACAGCGCACCCGGGTTCCGCTACGATTATTGGGGTTTCACCAAGCTCTTTTATTACCTGAGACAGAGTTTCAAAAGTCGGTGTGTAAGGGCAATCATCACAGAAAGTCTTTTCCATTTCGCCTTTATTCATAGCTCTCTGCTCGGAGCGATCAGCGTCCATAAGATCAAACCCAAATTCAGATTCCAGAACACGGGCAATATCATCTCTTAAAACTTCATCAACTCCCGGTATATGACCTGTGGTTTTTCCGATCACTTCTGCATCAATACCTGCATCATGGCAGATAGCTTTGACTTTATTCTCAACGTAAGGCTCGTTATCCTCAAGAACCAGAACCTGCGATGCTGATCTCAGGAAATCAACAATAATTTCCTCTGGAATCGGATATATCGTTCCCAGTTTGAGGATACCAATTTTATCCGTCTTGCCATTCAGAGCGTCCATGAGTTTAGCATAAGAGAAACCTGCGGTGATCACGCATCGTTTCATATTACTGCCGATCACCTTATTAAACTCAGAATTCCTGAATCTCTGCTTGATTCGACCGAGTTTATCATGTAGCTTTTCGTGGTTATCAAGAACGTTGAAGGTCGTGGATACCCATTTGTTTCTTTGCCTGACAAATTCCTTTGATTCTGTGTCTATTGGTTCTTCTATCCTGACGGAGCCTTCCATTACAGAGAAACTTCGTATCTCTCTGACGATTACCACCGTATTGAATTCCTCAGACATTTCAAACGCCCTGATGATCATGTCCTTTGCTTCTTGAGGTGATGAAGGTTCCATGAGCGGTAATTCAAGAAAATCCATAATCAGCCTTGTGTCCTGCTCATTCTGCGATAGCAGCGCACCCGGGTCATCGCCAAGAAGTATTACTAATCCTGCATTGACACCTGTAAGGTTGGCAGTCATCATGGGGTCAATGGCGATATTCATGCCTACGCTTTTAAGGCACACCATCGCCCTATCACCACCGATTGAAGCACCAAGAGCGATCTCAAATGCTACTTTTTCATTCGCAGACCATTCTACGTGACGTTCTGGATCGTTCTTATAAAGTTCCAGAATACCCATCAGCACTTTGGTTCCGGGAGACCCCGGGTAGCCGGTTACAACTCTGACATCAGATTCTACTGCACCTTGAGCGATAGCCTGATCGCCTGTTAGTATTTTCTCTATCATAATTTCGATCCTTTATAATCCATTTTATTTTATTGATTATACATCCCGATTTTCAATTTTCCCCACGTTGTTACAAGGTTTTCAGCGGAATTAACAGCTATATTATGCTTATCATCAGCATTAATATAGTCATCATCTGTAGGTTGATACTGAAGATTATCCGTCCACATAAATACGTCATATTGGTCGGTTAGATCACTTCCACGATACCATATCATCATTACATTTTCTCCATCTTGCAGTTTGTTTATAGTACCGCCATCCAGACCAAAATCACCATCTTTTACCCACGCCCATTGGGGAGTGTCATTCTCAAAGATAATATCATCAGGTCGCAGAAAGTTGGGTTTCACTTCTGGAATTTCATTTCCATCATCCCCTAATACCCAAAGCCAATCTGAAGCGTTAAGTGGATTAATGATCCTTCCGACAAAACGCCATGAACCTGATTTTCCTCCAGTGTCTTTAATATTGAACCGATAAAGCAACCATCCTTCGCCACCTGTATTGGTAACAATATCACCAAATGCACCGTCGCTTGGCTTTAGTGCTTTTTCTGCAATGCCGCGTTTATAGTTTTCATTAGGGCTTCTCTCATCAAAATCTTCTGCCTCAAACCAGATTTGATGACCGTTATCATAACGAGAGACTTTGAATTTACTTACCGCAGGGGTTGACGGAATATTCGTCATTATAAGAAGACAAGAAAGTAAAAACATAAATATTATTTTTCTTAACATAATTACCTCCCCCTTAATCTCAAGACAACTACATTGTAAACCTAAATTTACGACTTGTGCTAGTTTGGTTTGTAGTAGTTCGATTTATCGAACTTTTATAAAAACGCTCAATGAATTGAGCTACTACAAACTGGCTTTATTCCTTAATTTACGAGAATTAGCACAA
>Ga0315274_10000428_pt1 | contig 66728 bp, 56 predicted proteins | sample YL17G02_20_MG_FD_203700 | JGI IMG/M metagenome (GOLD analysis project Ga0315274, IMG submission 203700) | Sediment microbial communities from Yellowstone Lake, YNP, Wyoming, USA - YL17G02_20 | ecosystem: Environmental > Aquatic > Freshwater > Lake > Sediment | place: USA: Wyoming | collected...
AGTGGTGGCTGTGGGCGTCGATGCCCACAAAGCTCGATACGCCTTGAGTACTTTCCATGACGGGCCTCCTTTTTTGGGTTTTTTCCTATTTTACAGGAGCGCCCGTCTTTCATACTATCAGAGCTCTAGTTAATACTTAACATTTGCGGCAAAGCTCATTTTTGATATACTTTTAGCATGGCACGTCCGTGGCGGATAGAGTTTGAGGATGCGGTTTATCATGTTACGAGCCGGGGCAACAACCGTCAGAAGATTTTTCTAGACGATGAGGACCGCGGATTCTTCCTGGAATGTCTAGGCCGCGCCAGCCAGCGGTTTGAACTGGACGTGCTCGCCTTCTGCCTGATGGACAACCACTTTCACTTGTTCCTCCGAACGCAGCGCCCGAATCTCAGCCGCGCCATGCATTGGCTCAACGGCACCTACACCGGGCATTTCAACTGGAGGCACAAACGCTGCGGGCATCTGCTCCAAGGGCGTTACAAGTCGGTGCTTCTGGCGGACGACGAGCACTACCTTCACCTCTCGATGTATATTCACCTGAACCCGGTGCGGGCTGGGCTGGTCGAGCACCCGAGGGAATATTCATGGTCAAGTTATCGAGATTACGTTAACCGGAAGTCGCGTTTTGCATGGCTCAACCGCGAGGAGATTCTCTCGCATTATGGAACTCGCAAACTGTCGCGGACTCGGGACTACGCGCGCGAGTGCCTGGGGCTGATCGGAAAGAAGCCGGGTTTTGTGGAGGAACTCAAGGCCTCTGCCATCCTGGGCCCGCGCGAGGCGGTGGAGAGGATTGTGGCTAAATATCGTCCGGTCGGAAAAGCCGGGGATGTGGCACAATATTCAGAGGCAAGCAAAAACAGAATAGATCCCCATGCACAACTTGAGCGCGTTGCTAAAATCTTTTGCGTTCAACCCGAGGATTTGAAGCGCAAACGCCGCAACTTCCCGGCGAAACTCGCCGCCTACTACCACTTGGTGGAGACTTGCGGCTTGAGCGCCACAGAAGCCTCAAAAATTCTACAGACCAGCACCAAGGCGGTCTCCTTCGGGATCAGATCCTGCATCGCGTTCATCAACGAAGATAAGTCATTTCAGAAGAAAATTAATTCGTTAAGTATCAACTAGAGCTTTGACCCCAAATATACCAGCTTGAGCTTGATGGTTTTGATTTCGGAATGGCCGATGGGGAAGCTGACGGACTTTCCATCGGTATAAAACGGCCTGGGTTCAAGCTCAATCAAATTGGTCTGAGCCGCGCTCTCGATCCTGAAAGCCGGATTGACCTTGATTGTGGCGGCGCTGTCCCTGCCCGCTCCCTCAACCACCCGCACGATTAAGCTGTTGTCATCCTCGGCCTTTTTCAGCGAGCCGATGAAAACGCCCTGCCCTTCCAGCGACAAAATTCCGGCCGCGGCCGGGAGCGCGCCCTTGTGGACCGCGGCCTTGATGACCTTGGCCGGGGTGTTGAATTCATAGGCGGCCTTGTTGACGATACCCTCTCGCCAGGTTCCGCTGTGGGTCAGGAGCGCGAGGTGCGCCCAATGCTCGCCCGGGTCGGTCTCGCGGTCGGGAATGTATTTGGTGCTATTTTTGACGTCGTAGGCTTCGCTCGCCGCGGTGGGATAGGCCGCGTTCTTGACGATGCTCATCCGGAAACCCGCGCCGTCCTGGTTCAGGCTCACCCCGTATTTGCCGAAATTGATCAAGGCTACCCCTGAGTTCTTGTCCGAGAGGTCCACCCATTTTTCCACCGGCATCTCGGTGCGGGCCTTGTCCCATAGAACCTGGGGATGGGTTGACCGCTCGATCACGCCGTAGGGAATCTCCGCGGCAACCTTGTCGGTCTTGACCATGGTGTTGTACTCAACCTTGATGATCGCATCCTTCCAGTGCATGTCCGTCCAGGTAACCGCGCTGACCATAGCCGAGCCCGACCAGACCGTGACCCATTGCTTGAAGCTGGTTTTGCCTTTCCTCTCAACCAGCACCCGGGCAAAGATCGGCCCTTGCGATTCCACCCGAACCGAGCTTGCCTCCGGCACCGCGATGGGCTTGGTCAGGTAGTCCTCGGTCAGGTTCCAGGCGGGGTCGCGCATGGTCTTGTCGGTGAAGGCCAGGATCTTGTTGCTGGGACCTTTGAGGAATTCTCTTTTCAGGGTCTGGTCGTAAAGCGAGACCAGCAGGCCCGACTTTTTGTCAATTGAAATTTTAACCAGGCCGTTGTCGACCTCGATTGCTTCCGCGCTTTCCTTGACCTTGGGACCCGGAAACGCGCAGGCTTCACCCGATTTCAAAAACAACGTCTGCCATCCCAGGCCGGGGACCGCCTCGGGCTTGAAATAGAGCGCGCGTCCGCCTTCCTCGGTGGCCGCAACCTGGCTCAAAATTTCTTTGCCGTCCGCGTCGAACACGCGGTAGCTTTGGTTGTCCGGGATTTGGTATCGGACCGGGTCGGAGCGGTCCCATCCCAGGGGGTTGAAGACCAGGACCGGCTCCAGGCCGCTTTGCGGCAGGCGCGTGTCAACTTCTTTGGCGAGCGCGGCGAGCGAGGAATTGATCACCTCGTTGCCGTCTTTTTCCACCTGGGCGTAATCGATTGCGGTGTCCTGGTAAACCTCGGCGATGCTGGACCCGGGCAGGATGTCGTGGAACTGGTTCAGGAGTATGGTCTTCCAGGTCTTGAGCAATTTCTCCGCGGGGTATTCCCTGCCCAGCAGCAGGGCCGCGGCCGCGGCCGCTTCCGCGGTGCGCATCAAAGTTTCGGACCCGCGGTTCATGCGCTTGATCCATTCGTGGGTGGTCATCACGCCCTGGTGGTATTCGAGATACATCTCGTCGTCCCAGACCGGGATGCGGCCGGAGTATTTTTCCAGAGCGCGGAACGCCTGGTCGGAGTCGCTCATTTTGCCGTAGCCCAGTTCCTGGAGCGAGAGCTGGTTTTCGATCTCGAGCGGGAGCGGCCCGTGGCCGCCGTCGCCCACGCCGTAAAACGAGACCATTACCGGCATCATCTCACTGCTGAGCGCGGCCCGGATTTGATCGGGGCTGGTCAGGTAGTTTGCGGTCAGCTCGACGCCGGGCTTGAGCAGGTAGCGGGTCTGCTTGTATTTCCCGAGCCAGGACCGGCCGTTGACCACGTTCAGATCGCTCAGCACGTAATCCGTCCGCGGATAGAGCTCGATTTCCTTCAACGGGATCAGGTTGTCATTGAGCACGGTGGGCGAGATGTAGGTTAGCACCTGGCTCCCGTCCGGGGACTGCCACGAGAAAAGGTGGAACGGGAATATGTTGTGGCCGTTCCAGGGCATCTTGGCGGTGTACATGTATTTGATCCCGCTTTTGGCCGCGAACTGGGGCAGGTTCCAGTTGTAGCCGAAGGAATCCTCCATGAAGCAGACCTCCGAGGCGTGTCCGAACTTTTCCATGAAGTACCTCTGCCCGTAGAGGAACTGTCGGACAAAGGACTCGCCCTCGGGCATGTTGCCGTCCGGCTCCACCCACATGCCGCCCACGATGTGCCAGCGGCCTTCCTTCTCAGCCTCCACGATCTCCTGGAAAAGCTTGGGGTCAACCTGCTCCACCCATTCGTAATACTGGCCGCTGCTCTGGGTGTAGCTGAAGCCGGGATATTCAAGGCTGTGCTCAATGGCGTTCCAAAAGGTGGCCGGGCATTTCTCGTCCCGGGTCTGCGAATAGCGCCATTTCCAGGCCGCATCGATGTGCGACTTGCCGATGGCATAGACTTCGAGGTCCGAGGGCTTGAAACCGTTCTTCGCCAACTGCGCCTCGTAGGTCTTTTTGACCTGCGCCACTTTTGCCGGGTCAATCCCTGCCGTCTTCTCTGCCGCGCTGACCAGGGCAGGACAGACCCAGGCAAGAGTTAAAGCTACGAGAACCGCGGCCGATTTAATTGATTTGCTCATGTCCCTCTCCCCTTTGGGGACAGTCACCGGTGACTGTCCCCAAGTATGGTGCCGGAGGAGGGAATCGAACCCTCACCCTGCTAGGCAGGACGGGATTTTGAGTCCCGCGCGTCTCCCCGTTCCACCACTCCGGCATTCTCGCGGGCTTGCCAGGCAAAGAGGTTAATATGGGCGGCGAAAAAAGTCAATCGGCGTTGGCGGCTTTCAGGGCTGATTGTCGGGGACCAGGTTATAGGGCAGATTTCTGGGGGTAACACTGTCCGTCGTGAATTCCCGGCCCTGGAATTCGGTGACCAGAATCTTTCTCGGCTGCAGGTTGAAGAGACCGGGAAAAGTGATGGAGAAATCAATTTCCCGGCACGGATAAATGAGATAGAGCCGGTAGGAATGAACGCCTTTCACGGGATTGACCCGTTGCCTGCCCATCTCCAGGCGGCCGAACTGCCAGGCTTGCCCGTCGAACTTGCACTGGACGATCGGCATTGATAATCGTTGCTCCCACTCGGGACGGAAATCAAATTCGATCTTGAACTCCAGGTAGTCCACCGGCAAGTCGGGCAGGGCAAAAGAACAGGTGAAATTGTTTGACTTGTCCAGAATGATTTTCTGTTCGTCTTTGAACGACAACCGGGACACGCTCACCGGCTGCGGGCGCCGCTTGAGAACATTCACGCTCTCCGAACTGTGGATGTTCAGGTAATGTCCGTCAATATAATCCATCAAGGGGTCCAGGTGCTCGCCGGTATGATCCCAGCTGACGTCTTCAAGGTTAATGATCAAATATTCGAATTTGCCCTTTTCCAGGGCGTCAACCGTCAATTGCTGATATTTGGGGTAATACAAATGATACGGGTCATCAAAAGGGAGATCCGGAGTGAGTCCGAGAAAAGGGTAATAGACGGTCTTGAGCGGAAAGGCGATTCTTTCGCGGCCCTTCAAATGGAGGTATTGTTCTTTGATCACCTCGTAGGAGGAAGCTACCCGCGGGCTCGCCTTCACTCCCATCAATTCCTTGCAGTCATCACCCTTATAGGGGAGTGGCGACAGGATCGGGATGAAAGCCCATGATCCGGCGATTGCGAAGGCGGCCACCAGGGCCCGCGCCAGGTTTTTGGCGCTCTTCCGCGGCCGGTAAGGAGGCGCCCAGGCGAGGCTTGCGATAATCAACGCGGGCAGGAGCGCGTATTGAGCGCGCGTGCCGTGGAATTCGATGATCAGCTTGTAAGACAACAACCCTCCGAGCACGGTCAAAGTCACCACCATGAGCGGAAAAATGCCGAGGGACTTGTTTCGGAGCACGTCCCGCGCAGCGAGGAACAGCCCGGCGAGGTAAATGGCGGGCAGTCCGAAAAAGATGATGACCCACGGTTCCTTGATGATCGGCGGGAAGGATGCGCCGTGCGTCCAGAATATGTTGTTGTTGATTACGGACAAGTACTCCAGGTAGTTTTTCATCCAGGAGGTTTGGAGGTAAATCGCGGCCATGACCGGCAGTGCCAGGGCCGCTCCGGCGGCGTACCAGAGGACGGACTTGAGCTTGAAGGTACGCACGTCGCGGGTGAGCATTACCAGAGCCAGGAAGGCAATAGAGGCGATGGCGCTGAACATTCCTGTCTCCGGCGAGAAGAAGAAGAGCATTAACGCTGCCGGAAAAAAGAAAGCGTAAGCAAAGGGCTTTTGCCGCCGGTGAATCCTGAAAAGCCAGGATACCGCATAAACCGCCAGCACCGAACGCAGCGAACCGCAATAGTAAATCCTTTCCGCGCCGACCAGGACCGTGGCCGCAAGCGCAAAAAGCCTGGAAAGCGGCGCCAGCCCGAAATTGCGCAGCGCGAGGATTATCAGTCCGATGGAAGCGATGGGGCTGATGATTTGGAGGAAGAACTTGACCCCGTAAATGTCCTTGCTGACCAGGGGCACGCACCATGCGAAGAGGTAATGATAAAGCGGCCCGTACCAGGGATAGAATTCGCGGAACGGAATTTGGCCGGCCCAGATCCTGGAGCTGCAGGCAAGGTAGTTGGCGTCATGGCCGTCAAAGCCCCAGACCAGATCGGGAATCATCACCAGGCAAAGCACAAGCGAATAGGCCGGAAAAAACAAGATTTCCCAGTATTTCAATATCCTGGCAAGTCGCCCGGAAAAAATTACGCGCCCACCTTCCATGAATTTCGGGATTCGAAATCCCGAACACCATGGTATCACGCCTGCGGGCGCATTCAAAGTGCGTCAGTTACGCATTCTCCTTAAAAAAGCGGCTTGCAGGAAGCCAGTTTCTGGATGCGGATCAACTCATCGAGTCTGTTTTCGGATGGGATGAGCGTGCGGAACAGGACCACGCCCCTGGCGGTGGGCGAGACCGCCACGCGGGCGCCGGGCGCGGGCTGATTCCGGCCCGGGCCGGTCAGGACCAGTTCGATTTCTTTGGCGCCGGCCTGTTGGTCGTTAAGCACGAAAAAGTTGTCGGTGTTGAAAGCATACATTGAAATTGACCAGTAAGTGTCGGGCACTGCGGCTGTTATCCGAAGGGGGGTCTCGCTGACGTCAAAGGCGCAGACCGAATAGAGCAGGTCCGGCGAGGGCATGACCACAAAGCTGCGCTCGGCCGAGGGCCGTGGCTCGTGGTAGGCGGTGTTAAGCTCCCGTCCGTTTCTCTTCATGACCAGGAAGACCGCGGCCATGATCGCCCGGGGGGCCAGGGAGACCGCGACCAGGTGCACGGCCGCGGCCAAGGCAAGGGTCAGGAGCAGCCATCCGGCAAAACGTCTCATCTGCACGCCTCCCGGATTATGCGCGGGGTCTCGACCGCGGCGGGGTCTTTGGCTGTGGAAGGGTCAGGGTTGTAGAGCCGCAGGTTGAGATAGACCCGCGGGGCATTACCGCTGGGCAGCCAGTTCATGTCCTTGGGGGCGCTGGAAAGACGGATGACATAATTGCCTTGCGCGTCCCGGGCGAGGTTGTTCATGTTGTAGGAATACCGGTTGAGCTGGTTGGGGATGAGAAAAAAAGTCGGCCCGTAAGCGGTGATGCTCCACCAGCGGGCGTTAAAGTCCTTGCCTTCGATCCGGTAATCGCACCGGGAGCTCATGGCCCGGCCGTCGTCGTCATGTTCGGCCAGGAAATAAATGGTCTCGGACTTGTTGAGCGCGAACAGTCCGGCAACGGCGATGCGGCCGCGGCTGTAAATCCCGGCCTGGCTGCTCCCCGCCTCAAGATTGGTCTTCCACGCACCGCTCCTCACCCAGTCGGTCTCGATGGGATACCTGAGCGCCAGCGCCGCGGAGCCCAGGCCAACCATGACCGCGATGGCCGCCGCGGCCAGGGAATTCAGCGCAATTTTCATCGCCCGCGCCCGCTCAGGTTTTGCCGGGCGATTCCAGGCTGGCTTTTGCGTCCAGCACAATCTCCTGGATGATCTTCGGCAGTTGGCTGAGGCTGACCAGGAGTTCGGTGGCGCCCGTGCTGGACTGCGAAATCTGGACCATGTACTCGATGCTCAAATCCGCGCCCTTGTCGCGAGGCTTGATAAAGGTCTGCAACCGCCCCACTCCGGCGATGGGCGAGGTAAAGTAACTGGAAGTGTATTTGCCGGGATCATAGCTGGCGTTGAAAAAGCTGAGCTCATAACCGATGCCCATGATGGTTATTTCCGCCCGGCAAGCGCCCTCCGAGGCCGCGGTCAGGCACGGACCCATGTTGCGGATCTTGAATTGCTCTTCCCATCTGGCCCAGGTCTCAGGACTGGTCATATACTCGTCCACTCTTTGGGCCGATGCGTCAATCCACGAAGACACGCGGTTCCCGGAAAAAAACGTCACGTAATAATCCCCGCGCAGGCCTTTTTTCAAAAGCCCGTCCACCGTGAGCGACTTGTTGAACCAGGCCTGGATCATGGCCGTGCCCTGCTCCGTGCCCTTGACCATCAGCGACTGCAAATTAATCTGCTCCGCGATGGTTTTCAAAAGCCCGGAACGCGGTTCCTCCAATTCAAAGCGGACGGTCAGCAGCGTGCCGTCCTTCACCTTCTTCATCTGGTAGCGCAGCACCGAGACCAACAGTTCATTGCTGATTTCGGTCATGTACCAGATTTCCTGCAGCGGCGCGTAATGGATCATGGTCAGCCGGTAGGAGACCGCATACCCGGGAATTTTGATTGCATAGTCAGCGCTGTCGCCCACTTTCTCCATCTTTCGCGAAGCGGATACCTGGTCAATCCGCACCCCCGAAACTTCCTGCTTCAGCTTGCCGGTGTCCGTGATGTAGGCTTCCAGCTGCTCGGGAGTGGCGTCCACCAGCACCGTCAATTTGTAGCCCCAGAACTTGACGGTGGATGACTCAACCGCAGGGGCGAAGCCCGCAAGCTCAGGGGCCTTTTTGTGGCAGGCTGGGATCTGGCAGGAAACCGCCAGGGCCCCCGCCAGCAACTTAACGCCTGTCCGCTTAAACGTCATGCCTATAAATCTAACACCATTCGGCGGGAATGGGAATTGCGGGAAAAAGGAGTTGCGCTCCCGCGCAGCAAGATCACGACCGGTAAAGCCATCGGTACGCGGAGACAATGGCCTCGGCCACGGTCAGCTGGGGCTTGTAGCCCAGGATTCGTTTGGCCTTTTCAATGCTGTAGTCCCCGCCCACCAGCGCGAACCGGACCAGTTCCGCGGGAGTGGGCAGCGGGTCGTACTTCTCAACAAATTTGATGCAGCGTTCCACCACCCACGCGGGAATAATCAGCGGCCTGGACTTGGAGCCGATCAGACGGATCACGTCCTCCAAAACCTTGAGGTAGGGCGGAGCTTCCTCGGCCTGAACGTTGAACGCCTCCCCATCCGCTTCCTTGACCTGGCTCGCCAGCCAGAAGGCCTGCGCTGCGTCTTCGCCCGAGACCGCGGCCCAGGGCGCCTCGGTCAAGGCCGGCGCCGGCACGCGCCATCCCTTGTGCAGCAGCCAGAACATGAGCAGCATGGACTTTTCGTGCCAGAAGCCCGGGCCGAAGAGCATGGGCATGCGGAGAAAAGCGACCTCAATCCCGCTCTTCGCTCGCGCCTCCCGAAGCCGCTCCTCACACTCCCACTTGTTCCGGCTGTAATGCCCGGTGAAAAATTTCTCCGACTCCTCGCTCACCGGGAATTTCGTGTGCACCCCGTAAATCTCGATGCTGGACGCGAACACCAGGCGTTTCGCGCCGAACTTGAGCGCGCCCTCAAGCGCATTGAGCGTGCCGCCCACGTTGATCTCCCGGAACCCCTCGGCCGGCAGCTTGGCCTGGGGCATGTTGGCCGCAAGGTGGAAAACGATTTCCGCGCCCGAACAGGCCCCAACCACTTTTCCGCTGTCCCGGATGTCTCCTTGAACGAATTCCACCCGGCCGGCCAATTCCCCGGGCGGGGCCTTCATGTCATAGACCCTGACCTGCCTGCCTTCGGCCAAGAGCCGCGCCGTGAGCGCCCTGCCCAAAAGACCGCTGCCGCCTGTCACCAGACATAAACTCATCCTTCTCCTCTTAAATGTGCGAGGGACTTTAGTCCCGACTTAAATGTGCGAGCGATTTATTGTCATCAACAAAATATTTTACCTCTATATGAATTTTTCGATAGCCCGGCGCTTATGGTCATCAACCAAACAAGTTGACCGGCATTCAATTCTTTCGATAGCCCGGCGCTTTAGCGCCGGGGAAACGGGGCTCTCCCCTCTTGCTGCGGCCCGCGACCACGCGGGCCGCAGCAAAGGAGTTGCGGCATCGCCGTTCCCGGCCATGAATGGCCGGGCTAATAAAATGCAAGACTGGCCATGTCCATTCAAATAGTTTATACCCATTAGTCGCGAATCAATTTATTTTTCACTCGCAGTCCGCGCCAGATACTCCCCGATTACCTGCTCCAGGGTTTTTCCCTCCGGCAACGCCACATACATATCCGTCCGGTCATGGGCATTGCCCGGGTCATAGTCGAATTCCAGCGTATCATAAGTAACTTTAAAACGCGCGTCCTCGGTCTCGCCGCTGATCTTGAGCCGGACCAGCCGGGCGGGCTTTACCAGATTGATCGACTTTATGGTCATCTTGCCCGCGGACTGCGAACTGAACAGCGCGCATTCCGGCGCAAGCGCAGCCACCCCGAACGCGCCGCTGAATTTCACCAGGTCGTCATTGAACCGGTACTCCCCTCTTCCGGACGGATGCGCGAACAGCGCAGCCCTGATCCCCTCGCCATCCACGCTCACGAACCCGATCTGCTTCTTGCCCACCACCGCGGTCAACTGCGATCCGCCCTCGTTGAAATTGACCGCGCCGTTGAACTCGGTCTTGCCGCGGTTGATGATGGAAAGCGCGCTCGGGTGCTTTGCGCCGCGAAACCTCTGCACAATATCGACTTCCGGCGCGTCCGCCCATGCGGTCCTCAGCCGGACGCCCTTCTTTTCGAAAAATTCCAGCCGGTAATCCTGGTTCCCGGGCGAGAGATAAAGCCGCCAACTGTTCCCGGTCTTGACCAGCGAATCCCCGGAACCCGGGATCGGGCCGTAGGGAGTGGACGGGATGAGCAGCAATTTATATCGCTCCAGCCGGCCGGGCTGGAGGTGCTCAAGCTCGACCACGTCAAAGTCAACCTTCTGCCTGACCAGGTCTTTGGCGATCAACTGCGTGCGGTCCCCGGTGTTCGCGCCCGCAACCAGCTTGCGCAAATCCTTGAGCTTGACTATCTTGTCCGGCCGCTGGAAGTTCCAGTGGTATTCCCAGTTCCAGGCATGCTCCGGCTCGTGCGAGTACCCGATGGCTATCTCGGGCTTTTGCTTGTCAGGCATGAAGGCGCCGGAGTACTCCATGAAAAGATAAGTCACCTTGCCGTTGAACAAGCAGTCGCGGACCCGGCCGTCCGGAGTCACGCAAGCTTCCATCGCCCATGACCTTCCCGGAGCGACGAACTTGTTGTCAGGCCTGACCTGGTGGCCGACGTAAATGTTGACCGCGTCCGCGTTCCAGGCGATCGGGTTCTGGAAATAGAACCTGTTTCCGGCCACCGTGATTTCGGGCACGAACGCGGGGTAAGGCTCGCTCAGGCTCTGGCTCAACTTGGTCCGCCAGACTCCAAGATGGATGTACTCATCCCAGTTGAGTCCCTGGAAGGGGTTGCCCACGAACTGGGAGCCGACCCGATAAATTTCCGCGTAGTTGTTGGTCCCCATCCACCCGCCCACGGCGTCGGACATGCCGCCGATGTCCGCGCGGATGCCGGCCATGTCCCAGGGCATGCACAAGAGGTCCTGGTATGCGGGCACGGAAATACCGGACTGACGCAGCATCTCCGTGAACCTGCGCAAACCCTCCACCGTCTGATAATCCGCGAACTTGTCAAGGTCGATCCAGAGCTGGAACTGTTTCGCGTCTTGCGCGTTGTTCCACTTGTTCGGCATCGGCACCGCGGAGAACGACGGATATTCCGCCCCGTAGGCCTGGTTCAGCTTTTCCAGGCTCCCGTATTGCTGCTCCAGCCAAACCGGCCGGAGCGTCTTTACGTAATAGGGGTTGTAGTCGGCCTTGAGGTTCCAATTGAAATACCACTTGGTCACCAGCATGCCGTCCCCGGGACTCTCGTTGTCAACCTGGACCGCGATGATCGGCCCGGCCGGATATTGGTATTTGGCCACCGCGTCGGCAAAAGCCTGGTAATAAATTCCAACCCGCTCCAGATATTTCGGGTGCAGGTACGACAGACGGGGCATCCCGGAGTCGCCGTGGATGAATTCTTTTCCTTCCATGGTCACCGCCTTGGTCTCGGGATACCGCTCCCACAACCAGGCCGGGACGCCGCCCGCGTTCAGCTCCGCGTCAATGAACGGCCCGGGCTTGAGCACCAGGTTCAGGCGGTGCTTTTTGACCAGCTCGATGAACCCGACCAGGTCGCGCTCCGGCATGGTCGCGCCCGTAAAATCAAATTTGCCTTGCTCATACTCGTGCCAGCTCCAGCAGACGTAGGTGGAGATGGTGTTCGCGTGGTATTGCGCCATGCGGCTGAGCAGAAGGTCCCATTTCTCTCTGGGCACCCGGAAATACTGGAGCTCCATGCTGAGCATGGGCTTGGTGAAATCCCGGGACCGAAAATAATCATGAGCAGGGTCGGCCTTGAGTTCAACCGCTTGAGCCGGCCAAACCCAAAACAAAATCAGCAAAGAAACCACCGGAAATACCAAGCGTTTCATTCCTCTCCCCCTGGTCTCAGAGTCAGATTGCGCCTTGCCGCTGATTCTATTATATCGCGCGGATAAGCTCAAGACCGAAATACCGGAACAGCTCTTCGCAGCACGGCTGCACGAGCCTTGGCCTGGCGGCCTTTCCCAAAATGGGGACAGGGATTTGCGCGCTGCTTTACTTGGTTTTTTTCAGTTCTTCAAGATATTCTTTTTCGGAAATGACGCCCTTTTTGGCCAGCAGCCTGAGCAGGGCGACCAGTTCCCGGCCGGCCTTGAGCTTGGACTCGGACATGGGCGCCGGCTTGGGTTCCGGCTTGGGCGCCGGCCTGCGGATCACCTCGGGCGCCGGGGTTTTGCCGCTGATCTGGTCCTGGAAATCGATAATCCTTTCTCCCCTGATGTTTTCCTCTTCAGCCGGCGACGCGGAACTGTCCGCCCCCAAATCCACGTCCGGCCGGTAGCGGAAAGACCCCTTGCCGTCCATGCGGTACCAGTATTCCCGGATCGACTGGCGGATCACGCTTTCCAGCGTGATCACCGGCTCAACCCGGTAACCGATCAGGAACCGGATTTGGTCCTGGACCTCAACATTGGTCGGGTCAGCCATGGCAAGGATCAAAACGTTCCCGCTCGCGGTCCGGCGCGTGGCAACCGGGAACACCATGTGTTTCTCCTGGATGTCCTGCGCCACCAGGTGGATCACGCTCTCGGGAATGGTGCTTTTGGAAAAATCCACGGCCGGGACTTTGAGCTGCTGGGAGAGCGCATTGAGGAAAGACCGTTCGTCAATGTATCTCCGGTCAAGCATGAGTGTGCCCAGCCGGCCGCCATAATGCTTCTGGTCCTTGAGCGCTTCTTCCAGTTGCTTGGCGTTTATCGCCCCGGCCTGCAAAAGGATTTCGCCTATTTTCTTCCTCTCCGCCATTCGAACGCCCAAGCTCTCAGTTACATTCTAGCCGCCTTTAACCGTTCCCGTCAACCGGTCTTATTTGCTGCATGGGCTCAGGCCGGTCAGGCGGGGTCAGGCTCGAGGGGTCTGGCCTTATCATCGCAGTTCGGGCTTCCGCGAAAAGGCCTGACCCCTAAACCTAAAAGGTTAAGCTGCAAAAGTGGGGGTGGGCAAGACCTTATTTGCGCGGCCAGCCCTTGCGACGCTATGATGGTGTCCCGGAGATGCTCGCAATCAAAATCCTCATAGCCTGCCTGGTCTGTTTCCTGATCGGAGGAATCCCCTTCGGGCCGATCATCGCCCGGGTGAAAAAGGCGGACCTGCGCAAGACCGGCTCGGGCAACATCGGCGCCACCAACGTCTATCGCGCCCTGGGAATAAAATACGCGGTCCTGGTCTTTGCGCTCGATGCGCTCAAGGGATCGCTGTGCGGTTACGCCGGGCTTTTGCTTTTCCACGCCGGGATGCCGGCCGGGCTTTGCGGCGTGGCCGCGCTGCTCGGCCACGTCTTCTCGCCCTGGCTCAAGTTCCGGGGCGGCAAAGGCGTGGCAACCGGGTTCGGGGCCATGATGGTCTTTGCGCCGATACCCTCGGCGATTTCTTTCGCGCTCTGGGCCGCAATCATCGGCTGGAAAAAAGTGGTCAGCCTGGCGAGCATGGCCGGAGCAATCTCGCTCCCGGCCGCGGTCCTTGTTTTCAACGGCATCGGTTGGAGGTTTTACACCTCGCTGATCATTGCCGGGCTGGTGATTTGGTCGCACCGGGAAAACATCGTACGATTGGCGAAAGGGGAAGAAAAACGGATTAAGAGAAATCGGGAATGAATTCCCTCGCACAGAAGTTGAATCGCGACTAAAGTCGCTCGCACATTGAATATGTAAAGGAGAGAGGCAATGAAGAAACTATTTGGGCTTGGGGCGCGGGTCTTGCTGGCGGCGACGATTCTTCTGCTCACGGCCGACTGCGCGGGCCGGCTGCAGGCGAAGAAGCTGGGCATCTCTCCGCCGGAGTACAAGGTGCGGGTGGAAAAAAACGTGATGGTCCCCGCCTCCGACGGGGTGAAGATGGCCACCGACGTCTATTTTCCTCAAGGCCTGGACCAGGCGCCGGCCATACTGATCCGCACCCCTTACGGCAAGAGCCTGCAGATTATCACGGGCAGGAACAACACGGCGCAGATGCTGGCCGGCCGCGGGTACGTGGTGCTGATGCAGGACGTGCGCGGCCGGTACGGGTCCGAGGGGGAATTCTATCCGTTCATCAACGACGGCGCGGACGGCCGGGACGCCATCGCCTGGATCCGGAAGCAGGACTGGTTCAACGGCAAGCTGGGCACTTACGGAGGGTCCTATCTCGGCGCCACCCAGTGGTTTGAGTCGCCCGGCCAGGAGATCAACGCCATGCACCTGACGGTCACCAGTCCCAACATGAAAGAGGTGATCTACACCGGCGGCGAATTCCACCTCATGACCGTCTATTTCTGGTCCATGGTCATGGGCGAGCACAAGAATGATTTCAAGGCCGTGACCAGGGTGGGCAAAATCCAGAAAGCCATCGAGACCCTGCCTTTGGACCAGGCCGACGACAAGGCCGGAAGGGACGTGGAACATTTTGACAACGCCCTGGACCCCGCGGGCATAATGCAAATCTACGAAACGGTCAACTTCGATAAAAAATACCGCGAGGTCAGCGCGCCCTCGGTCTTCGTGGCCGGGTGGTACGACATGTTCCTGGGCCCGCAACTAAACGACTTCGTAAGGCTCGCCTCCGAAGGCAAGGGAGCCGCGAAAGATTCGGTACTGATCGTGGGCCCCTGGGGACACGGCATGATCGGGGGAGACGGCTCGGTCTCTTACGGCCGTTCCGCCAAGCAGAGCAAGATCGCCGGCCCGGCCAATTACGTCCCCTGGTTCGACCACTGGCTCAAAGGCGCGCATAACGCGGTTCTGGGATGGCCGCGGGTGAAAATTTTCGTCATGGGCGAGAACCAGTGGCGCGGCGAAAAGGAATGGCCCCTGGCCCGGACCAGATACGCGGATTTTTATCTTCACTCCGGCGGCAAGGCCAACACCCGGATAGGTGACGGCTTGCTTTCGGCCGCTCTTCCGGCAAACGAGCCTCCTGACAAGTTCAGCTACGACCCGCTTGACCCGGTCCCCACCAAGGGCGGCAACAGCCTGGGACTCAACCTCGGAGCATACGACCAGTCAACCATTGAAATGAGACCGGACGTGCTCTGCTACACCTCGGAAGCGCTGGAAAAAGACCTGGAAGTGACCGGCCCGGTCCGGGCCGTGATCTACGCATCCTCCGACGCCAAGGACACCGACTTCACGGTCAAGCTGGTGGACGTCTATCCCGACGGCAAGGCCGTGAACATCCAGGACGGGATCGTGCGAGCCATGTTCCGCGACAACGACCCTCTGAACCCGACTCCGCTCACGCCCGGGGCCGTGGAAAAATACGAGCTCGACCTCTGGGCGACCTCCAACCTGTTCAAGGCCGGGCACAAGCTCAGGGTGGAAGTCTCAAGCTCCAACTTCCCGCGCTTCAACCGGAACCTCAATACCGGCGAGCCCGTGCCCGGCGCGGTCAAGACCGTGGCCGCCAACCAGACCATCTACCATGACCCGGAAAATCCTTCGCGCATCATTCTCCCGGTGATTCCGAGGTAAGGAAAGGCCCCGCTACTTGCTTTTTGCGGCATCTCCTTTATAATCGGAAAAAGAGATTCGGCAATAAAATTCAGGAGCTGAAAATGGGAAGCGTAATCAAATGGCGGAAGAAGAAGATCCGGAAGCATAAATATCGGAAGCAACGCAAAGCCTCCCGCCATAAGAACAAATAGCCTTATCCTCAGGATGCAACCATGGCAGACCGCCGGCGAGACCTGAGAGCGGTTGTTCGGCTGGACGTCAAACCAGGCGCCGAATCCCTGAAGCGGCCTCCTTTTTTCGTCGCCAGCAACATCTCCAAGAGCGGCATGTTCATCGTGACCACCGACCCGCTGCCGGAAAAGACCGAGATCAAGCTGCAATTCCAGCTCCCGGACGACCCCGAGAAAATCCAGGTGATCGCCCGGGTGCTCTGGTGCCGGGAAAGGGATGAGCGTCCCCCCCACTTCCCGGGCATGGGACTCAGGTTCATCGAGATCAGCGCGGAGCACAAGGCCCGGATCGACCGTTTTGTGAAGGAAATATTGGCGAGCGAGAAAACCGCGGACAAACCCGCGAGCTAGCCGGGCCCGAGGAGGCGAAAATGAGGCAGAGAAGGCCGGCGGTGGCCGGAGCGTTCTATCCCGGGGAAAGGGAAAAGCTCCGGGAAATGCTGAACGAGATGATTGACCGGGGCGCCGCCAAGAGCAAGGCCCTGGGGGTGATCTCGCCTCACGCGGGCTACATCTACTCGGGCCGGGCCGCGGGGATTATTTTCAGCCGGGTGGAGATTCCGGAAGACGTGCTCGTGCTGGGGCCGAACCACCGGGGCGCGGGCGCCGAGGTTGCCATTGAATCCGAGGGCGTATGGCTCACGCCTCTGGGCGAGGTCAAGCTCAATTCCGAACTGGCTAGACTGATCGCTTCCGGCACCGGCCTCGTGACCGAGGACGAGAACGCTCACCGGCACGAGCATTCGCTGGAAGTGCAGGTCCCGTTCCTCCAGTACCTGCGGCCGGATTTCAAGCTGGTGCCGATCTGCATCTCGCGCCTGAGCTATCCGGAATGCGAGGAGTTGGGAAAAGCGATCGCGGCCGCGGTGCGGCAATGGGCCAAACCGGTCCTGATTGTCGCCAGCTCGGACATGAGTCATTATCTATCCGCGGAACTGGCCAAGAACAAGGACAAGCTGGCGCTGGACAAAGTGCTGGAACTGGACCCCAAGGGACTTTACAACACCGTGCTTGAGAAGGACATATCCATGTGCGGGTTCATCCCGGCCGCGGTCATGCTGGTCGCGGCCAAAGAACTCGGCGCCAGGAGCGCGGAAATGGTTGATTACCGGAATTCCGGGGAGGTCAGCGGCGACTTTTCGGAAGTGGTGGCATACGCCGCGGTAGTGGTAAGGTGAAAAATGGTTAAAGCAAGGAAAGCAAAAATAGAGCGTAAGACCAAAGAAACGCAAATCCGGCTGCTCCTGAACCTGGACGGGACCGGAAAAAACAAGGTTGACACGCCCGTCAAATTCATGAACCACCTGCTGGCAAGCTTTGCCCAGCATGCGCTAATCGATTTGGAACTCCAGGCCCAAGGCGACCTCCAGATTGACGAGCACCACACCGTTGAAGACCTCGGCATCGTGCTCGGCCAGGCTTTGGCCAAGGCCCTGGGAGAAAAGAAGGGCATCAACCGCTTCGGCTGCGCCTGCGTGCCCATGGACGAGGCGCTCGCGAGAGTGGCACTTGATTTCTCCGGAAGACCTTTCCTCAACTACCAGGTCGAAATCCCGAAAGAAAAGGAATGGGAGTTCAACCTCAACCTGGTCCCGGAATTTCTCCGAGCCTTGGTCAACAACGCCGGCCTCACCCTCCACGTCAAACTGGAGTCCGGCGCCGACTATCACCACTCCCTGGAGGCGGTGTTCAAGGCCTTGGGACGCGCCGTCAGCCAGGCGGTTTCCTTGAACCCCCGCTTGCGGGGGCTCCGGGCAGTGCCCAGCACCAAGGGGTCTTTGTAGTGATCGTGGTGGTGGACTATGGGATGGGAAATCTCCGCTCGGTGGAGAAGGCGTTCCAGAAACTGGGCCACGAGGTTAAAGTGACCGGCTCGGCCCGGGAGCTTGAGGACGCTCGGGGGGTGGTTTTGCCCGGGGTGGGCGCGTTCCCGGACTGCATCCGGAACCTGGAAAGGTTCGGGCTGGTCAAGCCCATCCTCAACGCCATCAAGTCCGGAAAGCCTTTTCTCGGCATCTGCCTGGGGTATCAGATGCTGTTTGAAGAGAGCGAGGAGTTCGGGCCAGCGGAAGGGCTGGCCGTGTTCAAGGGCAAGGTCAAAAGGTTCAGCGATAAGATGCTCGACCCCAGTTCCGGCGCAGACGCTTTCCTCAAAGTGCCCCACGTGGGATGGAACGCGGTCCAGGTCAAAAAAAGCCACCCGGTCCTCCAAGGGATTGACTCCGGCAGCTTCTATTACTTCGTGCACTCTTACTACGTTGACCCGGCTGACAAGAGCATGGTAACCACCACCACCGACTACGGGATCGATTTCGCGTCCAGCATCGGCAAGGACAACGTGTTCGCCACCCAGTTCCACCCGGAAAAGAGCCGGCAAAAGGGATTGCAACTCCTGGGCAACTTCGCAAAAATGGCGGGAAACGGAAAATGAGACCGGTCCTGAAAATAATCGCGTTCGCCTTGGCCGTTTCCATTCTGGCCGGATGCCCGGCTAAAAAGCGGCCGACCGAGCTGGCGACTCCGGTCAACGGCCGGGTCTTGCTCGCGCAAGTCGACGTGGTGACCGCCCAGGCCTGCCCGCTCTGCTCCAGACCGGTCTATGCCTGCCCGGTGGAGCCCAAAGCCGCGGAAACTCTGGGACAGGCGCTCGGCGCGGCGTTTACTGAAAAAAGATTCGAAGTAATCAAGGGCAAGGTCCCGGCAAAAAATTCGGAAGAGAGCCCGGGCATAACCAACTGGATCGAGCTGGGAAAAGGGCTTAACGCCGGGTACGTGGCGGCCGCTGAGCTTTATTGCTGGAAAGAGCGGGAAGGAACCGCGCTCGCCTCGCAAAGCCCGGCCCGGGTCGGGTTCCATATCCACGTCTTTGACCCGGCCGCCGGCAAGGAAATCTGGGGCGGAAATTTTTACGAGCAACAGCAGTCCTTGAGCGAGAACGTCCTGGAGTTCAGAAAATTCGCCCGGCGCCGCGGAAAGTGGATCACCGCGGAACAACTGGCGCGCGAAGGCACTATCAAACTGATCGACCAATTGATCGAGGCGCAAAATAAAAATGCTTCTGATTCCGTCCATTGACCTGCGGCACGGCCAGGTGGTAAGGCTCTTCCAGGGCCGTTACGACCGGGAAACGCAATACCAGTTGTCCCCGCTTGAGGTGGCGCAAAGCTTCCTCGATGCCGGCGCCAGCCTGGTGCACGTGGTTGACCTGGACGCCGCCAGGGAAGGAAGACCGGTCCACAAAGAACTCATTTTTGAGTTGGCCCGCAGCGTCAAGATCAAGATGGAAGTCGGCGGAGGCATCCGCGACCTCGACACCGTCCAGGAATACCTCGACAACGGCATCAACCGAGTGATCCTGGGAACGGCCGCGCATGAAAACCCGGAACTGGTCAGCCAGGCGCTTGACCGGTTCCCCAAAAAAATCGTGATCGGCATCGACGCCCGGAACGGAAAGGCCGCGGTTTCGGGATGGGAAAAGAAAACGGAAGTCGACGCGATTGAGCTCGCCAAGAGCTACGACCGGCCCGAGGTCAGGGCGATCATTTACACCGAGATCGAGCGCGACGGCGCTTTGGCCGGCCCCGCGGTGGAGGGGACCAGGAAGATGCTGGAGGCGGTTACGGTCCCGGTGATCGCATCCGGAGGGGTGTCCAGCATGGATGACCTGGAAAAACTCAAGCCCCTCGCCAAACTCGGACTCGAAGGCGTGATCGTGGGCAAGGCCGTCTACGAAAAAAAAATCAACCTCCGTGAAGCCATCGCCAATTGGGGTCAGAGCTAAACATTAAACATTATCCCCTTGAGATTGGTCCGCAATTCTTTGTCGCAAGCCACTTTTTCCTTAAACCGCTTGACCCCAATTGACACGGCCATGGGGCATACGTGCATAGCTTTGGAGGTTTGAGTGACGCTGATCCCGCAGTTTTCCACCAAATGGTAATAAGCCGCGGGCCGGCCAAGAGACCTCTTGTTGGTGGAGGCCAATTCTTTGCCGGTCATTCCGAAAATTTCGGCGACCTTTTCCAGTTCGATATGCAAACTGAATTCTCTCTTCCGCGCCTGGGCATAGGACATCACGTCGCCGGCCTTGCCGGATGGAATATATTTCTGCGCGATTTCTTGAATCAGCTTGCGCGGGCCGAGGATGGCGGAGGCTTTAAGCTGCTCGACGAAGCCCGGCGTCTGGCCGATCAGCCCCAGGCACTCGCGCTCATAGTCCCGCGCCCGCGACAATTTGCGCGTGCCGTAATGCGAGAGAATCTCCTCGCGGTTCAGCCAACTGAAGCGCGGCCGCTTGCCCGTGTAGTCGCAATAGCTCGACCAGAAATATTCGCGCGGATGCTCGACCAGTCCCGCGCGCACCGGGTTCAGGTGCAGATACATCGAGAGCTGCAGGTAGTGCGCGTCGTCCGCAAGCAGCACCGATTTGTACCGGCCCTGGAGCAGGTGTCCGCTGCGCTTGTGCCGCCAGTTGAAGTGGCCGGTGTAGGTCCCGTTGAGCCAGTGCATGGCCTTGCTCAAGTTGGCGCGCGGCGTTCGCAGGAAGAGGTGGAAGTGGTTGCTCATCAGGCAGAAGGCGAGCAGGTCGAGCTCGAACCGCTGGCAGGCGCGGGACAGGCAAATGAGAAAAAACCCGCGGTCGTCGTCGTCCAGAAAAATGGTTTGACGGTTGTTGCCGCGGGAAGTCACATGATATACCGCATCCTCAAACTCTATCCGCCAGGGACGTGCCATTGCGTATAATTATATCAGATTTTGTATCCCTTGTCAAAAATTAAACATAAAACAGAGCTCTGACCCCATTGGGGCTTTACAATCGCGGGTTTTGGTGTAAATTCACTGCTATGCAGAACGGCGCCCACGGCCGACTGGACTACGAAATAATCACGGACCTGGTTGATCCCGGGGCCCGCGTACTCGACCTTGGCTGCGGCGACGGCGAACTCCTGCAAATGCTGGTTGACAAGAAACGGGTCACCGGCCAGGGGATAGAGATCGACGAAGCCAACATCGGCCGCTGCATCGCGCGAGGGGTTAACGCCATCCACGCCGACCTTGACGAGGGCCTGGCCGACTACCCCAACGGCTCGTTTGATTACGTGGTGCTCAACCAGACCCTGCAGGTGGTGACCAGGCCTGAATACGTGGTGCTGGAGATGGTCCGGGTCGGCAAGAAGGTGATCGTGGGCTTCCCCAATTTCGGCCACTTCAGCATAAGGCTGCAACTGCTCCTGAAAGGCGCCATGCCCAAGACCGAGGCGCTGCCCTACGAATGGTACAACACGCCCAACATCCATCTCCTGACCATACGCGACTTTGAGCGGTTTTGCCGGGAGAAAAACCTGAAAATAGTCAGCCGCGTTTTCATCAAGGGCTACAGCTCGGTCAGCCCTTATTTCCTGCCCAACTTCCTGGCCCGGAGCGCCATCTACGTGATCCAGAAAAGACGGACCGCAGTCTGACATGACCCCGATCAAAGCCATAGCGCTGCTCTCCGGCGGCCTGGACGGCATGCTCGCGGCTAAAATCGTGCTCGATCAGGGCGTCAAAGTCGTCGGAGTGCATTTCCTCACGCCCTTCTCACCCTTCACGCTTTCCGACGTGGAACAATCTCATGCGGCAAGGGTTGCTCGGGAAATAGGCATCGAGTTCGCGCCGGTGATGCTGGCTGAGGACTACCTTCTGATGCTCAAGCGTCCCAAGTTCGGCTACGGCCGCGCGGCCAATCCCTGCATTGACTGCCACGCCTTTTTCATCAAGAAGGCCGGGGGCATGCTTAAAGATTTCGGCGCGAGCTTCATTGTCACCGGCGAGGTGCTGGGCCAGCGGCCCATGAGCCAGCGCGGCCAGGCCATGAACCAGATCGACAAGGAAACCGGACTCAAAGGCCTCATCCTGCGGCCGCTTTCGGCCAGGCTCATGAACCCGACCCTTCCCGAGGAAAAAAAATGGGTGGACCGCGAAAAACTGCTGGCGATCAGCGGCCGCTCGCGCAAGGAACAATTCCTGCTCGCGGAAAGATACGGGCTCAAGGAATTTTCCGCGCCCGCGGGCGGATGTCTGCTCACCATGGAGGACTTCGGCAGGAAGTTCAAAGACCTGCTCCTCTACCAGCCGGACTTCGGCCTGGAAGACGTCAAGCTGATGAAGCTTTCGCGCAATTTCCGGCTCTCGCCCAAGGCCAAGCTGGTGGCGGGCAAGAACGACGGGGAGAATAAAAAAATTTTGAGCCTCTCGCTCCCGGGAGACATTATAATTTATACGGACAATATCCCGGGCCCGGCCGGGTTGATCAGGGGCGAGGCCGGGCAGGAGGACATTGAGAAGGCAATGGGCATTATTGCCTATTACGTCCACAAGTGCCCGACGCCCGATGTCCCCCTGATCGTGGAATGGGCCGGCGAAAGCGGAAAAAGGCAGCCGGCAACGGCGCGCGCCATTGAGCGCAAGGTCCTGGAGGAATTGAGGATACAATGAAGCGCGTATATTTAGACCACAACGCGACCACGGCGCCCGACCCGAGAGTGCTGGAGCGGGTGCATGAAAGGGCCCGGGTCGATTACGGCAACCCTTCGAGCGCACACCTTGAAGGTCAGCATTCCCGGCGGCTGATTGAGGAAAGCCGTTCCGCGCTGGCGCGTGTGATCAACGCTTTTGAGCGGGAAATCATTTTCACCGGCGGGGGCACCGAGGCCAACAACCTTGCGATCAAGGGCGCGGTCGAGGCCCGCTCGGACAAAGGCAGGCACCTGATGGCCTCAACCATAGAGCACCAGTCGGTGCGGCGGGTGTTTCTGGACCTGGAGCGCCGCGGCTTCCAGGTGAGCTGGCTGCCGGTGGACAAGAACGGCGTGGTGGAGCTCGATTACCTTGAAAAGCACCTCCGGGATGATACCGTTCTGGTCAGCGTGATGCTGGCGAACAACGAGACCGGAGCGGTGCAGCCGGTCAAGGAAATCGCGAATTTGGCCCACGGGAAAAACGCCCTTTTCCATTCCGATGCGGTGGCCGCTCTGGGCAAAATCCCGGTCAACGCCGAGGAACTGGGCGCGGACCTGATGACTTTTTCCGGGCACAAGATTTACGCGTTCAAGGGCGTGGGCGCGCTCTATTTGCGGCGGGGAACCGAGCTGGTGCCGCAGATGCTGGGCGGACATCAGGAGCACGGTCACCGGGCCGGAACCGAAAACGTGCCCGGCATCCTGAGCTTCGCCGAGGCGGTCAACCTGTTCCGGGCCGAAGGCGCGCAATGGCTGGCCAATATCTCCAGGCTCCGCGACATGCTCGAACAGGGCATTGCCTCCCGATTCCCCTCCGCCCGGATCAACGGCCAGGCCGCCAAACGCGCGCCCAATACCTGCAACGTCCGCTTCCCGGGAGTGGACGGCGAAAACCTGCTGATGAACCTGGACGCTTTGGGCGTCTCGGTTTCCACCGGCGCGGCCTGCCAGACCGGGGCCACGGACCCCAGCCACGTGCTGGCGGGCATGGGTCTGAGCGAGGAAGAGGCGCGCGGCACAATCCGGATCTCGCTGGGCAAGGACAATACCGAGGAAGAGATAAAGTTTTTGCTTGATGCGCTTGACAAGACGGTTGGTCGTATTAAAAAGGAGAGGTAGTGGGCGAGCTTGACCGCTATATCCGCCAGACCGCTTTCCGCGAGCTGGGGACTGAGGGGCAGAAAAAATTGCTGGGCTCCAAAGTGCTTCTCGCGGGGTGCGGGGCGCTCGGGAGCGCGATTGCGGTGAGCCTGGTGCGGAGCGGGGTGGGTTTTCTCAAGATCATTGACCAGGACGTGCCGGAACTGGTCAACCTCCACCGCCAGTTCCTTTACGACGAGGAAAACATGATCCGCCGGATACCCAAGGCGGTGGTGGCCGCGGAAAAGCTGTCCAAGGCCAACTCAGAGGTCAAGATTGAGCCGGTGGTGACCGAGTTGTGTGCGGAAAACATCGAAAAACTGGCCGAGGGAGTTGACCTCATCCTGGACGGAACCGACAACCTCCAGACCCGGTACCTGATCAACGACTACTGCGTCAAGAACCAAATCCCCTGGATTTACGGAGGAGTGATCGGGGCCTCCGGGATGATGATGGTGATCATCCCCGGCAAGTCAGCCTGCCTGCGCTGCCTGTTCCCGGAGCCGCCTCAACCGGGCCAACTCCCGAGCTGCGAGACCGCGGGAGTGCTCAACCCCGCGCCCATGCTGATCGCGGCCCTGGAATCCATCGAAGCCATCAAGCTGCTTTCGCAGAAGGGACGGACCAGCGGAGGAATCTTCAATTTTGACCTCTGGGAATTCGCATTCACGACCATCAACACCAGGCAAAACCCCAAATGCCCGGCCTGCGCACAAAAAAAATTCGAGTTCCTGGAAAAACGCAAAAGCGACTGGTCCGCAACGCTCTGCGGGAGAAACGCGGTTCAGATCACTCCCGCGGCCGGCGCCGAGCTCGACCTGGAAGCGCTCCGCAAGAACCTTGAAGCCGCGGGCAAAGTCGAATATAACGGCTACCTCCTGGAAGCGGAGTTGGAAGGGTTGAAAATGGTGATTTTCCCGGACGCCAGGGCAATCATCTACGGCACCACCGATGAAAGCAAGGCGCGCGCGCTGTACCGTCGCTATCTCGGAAGATAACGGAGGGCAATTTGAAGGGAACGGTAACCGGAAAGATACTGAATTCGCGCCTTGTTGAAGGCCGTCTGAAGCCGGGCGAGGAAATCGGCATCCGCATGGACCAGACGCTGATGCAGGACGCCACCGGCACCATGGCCTGCCTGGAGTTTGAAGCCCTCGGCATCGACCGGGTCAAGACCGAACTCTCCGCAATCTACATCGACCACAACACGCTCCAGACCGGGTTTGAAAACATGGACGACCACCTGTTTTTGCAAAGCTGCGCTCAAAAGTGGGGGATCTATTTCTCCCGGCCCGGAAACGGCATTTGCCACCAGGTTCATTTGGAAAGGTTTTCCGCGCCGGGCAAGACCCTGCTCGGCTCCGACAGCCACACCCCGACCGCGGGCGGGGCCTCTATGCTCGCCATCGGCGCCGGCGGCCTGGACGTGGCCTGCGCCATGGGCGGATACCCGTTCTACCTCCGCTGCCCGGAAGTGGTGGGGATAAAGCTCACCGGCAAACTCAACGACTGGGTGAGCGCCAAGGACTTGATCCTCGAAATCCTGCGCCGGCTAACGGTCAAGGGCGGGGTGGGAAAGGTCCTGGAATATTTCGGGGAAGGTGTGGCAACGCTTTCCGTGCCCGAGCGCGCAACCATCACCAACATGGGCGCCGAAACCGGAGCAACCAGTTCGATTTTCCCCTCAGACGCGGTCACCAAGAAGTTCCTCAAAAAACAGGGCCGGCAGGACTCGTTCGCGCGCCTGGTCCCCTCTTCCAAGGCGCAGTATTCGGAAGTGATTGAGGTCGACCTCTCGCAAATCGAGCCTTTGGCCGCGCTGCCATCCAGCCCGGACAAAGTGAAAAAAGTCAGCGAGCTCTCGTCGCCGGAAGTCGGCCAGGTCAACATCGGCTCCTGCACCAACTCCAGCTTCCACGACCTGGCGCTGGTCGCCGCCATCCTCAAGGGCAAGAGAGTTTCCGAAAAAGTCAGCCTGTCCATCAACCCCGGCTCGCGCCAGGCGCTGAAAATGCTTGCGGACTCGGGCGCGCTCTCGGACCTGATCGAATCCGGCGCCCGGGTCTATGAGCCCTGCTGCGACGGCTGCATCGGCATGGGCAGCGCGCCCGCCACCGGCATCGTCTCGGTGCGCACCTACAACCGGAACTTCCCCGGCCGGAGCGGCACCGCCGGGGACCAGGTTTTCCTGGTCAGCCCCGAGACCGCGGCCGCAGCCGCAATCCACGGCAAGCTGGTGGACCCCAGGAGCTTGAAGGACTACCCGCAAATCTCCGAGCCCAAAAAATTCCGGACCGACGATTCCATGATCATCCCGCCCGCGGCCGCGACGGAAAAGACCGAACTGGTCCGCGGCCCGAACATCAAGCCGCTGCCCGAGTTCAAGCCGCTCGAGGCCAAGGCCGAGCTCGCGGTTTTGATCAAGCTCGGCAACAACGTGAGCACCGACGACATCCTTCCCGGCGGGAGCGCCATCCTGCCCTATCGCAGCAACCTGCCCAGGATCAGCGAATACCTCTTCTCGCGGACCGATGCCGGCTTTGTAAAGCGGGCCCTGGAAAAAGGCGGGGGAGTGATCGTGGCCGGGGAGAATTACGGCCAGGGGTCTTCGCGCGAACACGCGGCGCTCGCGCCCAGGTACCTCGGCGTGGAGGCCGTGCTGGCGGCGAGCTTCGCCCGAATCCACCGCGCCAACCTGATCAACTTCGGGATCGTGCCGGTGGTGATCAGCGCGGAAGCCTTGGCCGCAATTGAAAACAACGACACCCTGGTCTTCCCCAACCTGGCCGCGGAAGTGCAGTCCTCGGACAAGCTCACCATCATCCACCAGCGGCCGGGCAGGACTTATTCGGGCCTGCTCAAGCTCAGCGAGCGCGAGCGGCGGCTACTCGGGCAGGGCGGTCTGCTCAATTTCGTAAAGAGCTTGTCTCTCGGAGCAAAGACGTAGGAATTTTTCCGCGCTCATTGGCATCCCTGCGCAAATGTTGTATCATTCTTTCGAGATGAGCGAACCCTCTTTTCCAGCCAAAACGCCTCCTGGACAAAAGGCCGAAAACATCCTGCTCATCGCGGTGCAGGCGGACTTGAGCGTGATCGGCATCAAGTACCTGCATTACTGCCTGTTGCAAGAAGGCCACAATTCATATTTCCTGCATGTCCCGAACTTTGATCCGGACGATACGGGCGCGTTGCAAAACCTCAAGCAGTTTGTATCCAGGGTCAACCCCCTCTTCATCGGGATAAGCCTGATGAGCCTCGAATACCAGCGCGCCAGGGAGCTGAGCGTTTTCCTGAAAAAACATTTCCCCGGCACGACCGTCATCTGGGGGGGCATACATCCCACCATCGACCCGGAAAGCTGTTTCCCGTTCGCGGACTACGTCTGCGTGGGCGAGGGGCTGAGGACCGTGGTTCATTTCGCGGACGCTTTAAGCCACGGCCGGGACGCGCGGGCTGTTCCCAACCTTTGCTATCGGGAAAACGGCCGGACCATTCGAAACCCTCTGCACCCTTTGGTGGAAAATCTGGACTCGCTGCCCCTGGTCGAGCATATACCGAAAAATGGCTTTGCCCTGAAGAAGGACGGCGTTGTCAGCCCCATCGACCGCAGGGTCTTGAAAAAACACGGAAGATACCTGGGCAAATTTTATGACATCACCAGCACCCTGGGCTGCCAGCTCAACTGCACCTATTGTTGCAGCCCGCTGATCTCCCGGCTCTACGGCACCGGCAGGGTCAGGAAGCGCAGCCTCGAAAACATCATGCTTGAGCTTGAAAATGCGGCAAGGGATTATCCGTACCTTGAGTTGATCAACTTCCAGGACGAAAATTTCCTGACCCACAACCTGGAATTCTTCAAGGCCTTCAAGGACGAATACCGCCGAAGAGTCAACCGGCCTTTCATGTTCTCCGGCACCCCCATGTTCGTCACCCGCGAGAAGATAGCTCTGCTCAAGGACGCCGGTCTGGTCTGGGTCCGGATGGGACTGCAGAGCGGCAGCGACCGCACTTTGAAGGAGGTCTTCAAACGCAAATCCCTGCGCAAGCATTTCCTCAATGCCCTGGAGATTTTCCAGGAATACCCGACCGCGGTCTATTCCGACGTCATCGTTGACAACCCGTTTGAGACCATGGAGGACAATCTGGAGACCATCAACGCCTTCATTGAAGCGGCCCGGCCTTATTATCTGCAACTGTATTCGCTGACCACCTACCACGGGACCGAACTCCATGACCGCATGCTCAGGGAATACCCGGACAGGTTCCAAGACCCCAAACAAAAAGATTACTACGAGTATGCCAAAACGGCGCAGAACCGGTTCATACGGATCGCGCCTTACCTGCCGAGGAAAATCACGCGCAAGCTGCTCGGCCTGTATGCGCAAAACCCGGAGAATGTTTTTTTCAAAGTCTGCCTGGCCGCGGCAGCCGCGGCCAGCATGCTGGTCTTCGAGCCGGTGGCTTTCTTCAGGGTTTTCAGGAGGTCCCAGGGGGGCTCATGTCTGAAAATAGTCAAGATGCTGCCGGTCTACCGGAACATTCTGGTGGAAAGATACAGCAAGCACTTCAAGCCCGCGAGCTGGGTGAAGCTTGGGGAGGAATCAGCCGTCAAATGACCCGGCCTCCTCGTCATAAGTAAGCCAAGCCCGCTGATTGATGATGTCGCCGGTCCTCATGTTTAACAGCGGCGGTCGCTGCCCAACTGGCGAATTTGGGGCACCCGCCACCTTGCCCACCCCCACTTTTTACAGGCCCAACCTTGTAGGGGCGCAGCGCTGCGCCCCTACGGGGAAACGGCGCAGGTTCCCCCCCGCGATTTCGTCCTGATCTAATGGCATTTTGAAAAAGTGGGGGTGGGCAAACACCCGGCATTCCTTGACTTCAAAGGTGCGGCTTTATATCATAGGCCTTGGGCAATGAAAATACTTCTCATTAATCCCCCTTCTTTCGGCGCTGCAAAAGCCCCGGGTTTTCATGCGTTGACAACCCTGCCCCATATCTACGCCCCTCCAATGGGGTTGATGTACCTGAAAAGTTATCTCAAGCGGGATTCAGATTTCGAAGTCCGGATGTGGAACGCCCAGGTGCCGTACCCCCCGGGTTGGGACGAACTCGCACTGCTCTGCGGCCAGTACCAACCTGGCCTGGTGGGGATAACGGTCATGAGCCTCTATTGGTACGACGCCCTGGAGGCTGCGAGGCTGGTGAGAAAAAATCTGCCCTCCGCGCATATTGTCCTGGGCGGACCCCATGTCTCGCTGTATCCCGAGGAATCGCTTACCCAGCCCGAAATAGACTCCGTGGTGATCGGGGAGGGCGAACAGACGCTGTTTGAGCTTGCCCGCCGCCTTTCCAAAAAAGAAAGCCTGGAAGGAGTAAACGGGGTCTGGTATAAGCAAAAGGGAACTGTCGTCCGCAATTCTCCCGGGGAAATCGAGCGAAACCTGGACCTGCTTCCCTTCCCGGACCACTCCGATTTTGACCCGAGCCAATACGTCCTGCTCGTGGACCGGCTGGCGCCCGCGGTGGTGATCCTGAGCAGCAGGAGTTGCCCGTTCCAATGCACCTTTTGCTATGAACTCAACAAACATTACCGGGCGCGTTCCCCGGAGAATGTCATTGAGGAAATCTTGACTTTCAAGGGCCTGGGTTATCGCTCAATCGATTTCTATGATGACGTTTTCAACGTCACAAAAAGCCGGGCGATGGCGATCAGCAAGGCCCTGCTCAAGAGCAACGTCAGTATGCCCTGGTCCTGCAGGTGCCGGGTCGACCCGGTTGATGAAGAAATGGTCGCGGCAATGGCTGAGTCCGGATGCAAGCGCATTTCCTACGGCATCGAATCTTCAGACCCCCAAATCCTGGCCCAAGTCAAAAAAAACATCACCCCCGAACAGACGGTCAAGGCAGTCAAGCTCTGCAGAAAATACCGGATCGACACGCTCGGACTGTTTATGATCGGTTTTCCCGGAGAAACCCTCACCCAGGCCGAAAACACCGTAAAATTCGCCCTCGACCTCGACCTGGATTTCTTTCTCCTGAGTATTTTGATGCCCAGTCCCGGTTCTGAAATATACCAACAGGCTGTTCTCGACCCGAAGTTCGGCGGAGATTATCTCCGGGAATTCTCCCGGAACCCGACCAGGGACTTCAAGATCAAAATCCGGGAAACCGCAATCCCCGAAAAACAACTGCATCATCTGATGAACCGCGCATTTTTGAAATTCTATCTCCGGCCACGCCACCTCTTTAAATCGATCCTCAAGCTGGCTTCCTTCGAAGACCTCAAGATCAAGTGCAAAGCCGCCCTGATAATTGGATGCCGGATCCTTGCGTCCTCCAGGCCTTCCAAATTGAAAAACCCGGTTTGCTAGCCTGCTCCAATCAACGTTTATTGGCGTCCCCAGTAGTTGATCTCAACCGTCATCTCCCGCGCTGGATTCACTATGCCCACAAAGGGCGCCGGATCATCTTTTAGCGTCACCGGCACTATTTTGGCGGGGGGCGCGACCCACAGCCTGGGATGCCAATGATAACCAATAACCGCCCTGCCTGAGGGAGCGTCCACGTTCTTCAGGACCAGGCGGTTGTAATATGCATGCACGGTCCCGCTGCCCTCGACAAAGAAGGTCCTTTGCCGGTTGACCCGGTAGAACTTCACGCCGTCGAACGAAGCGACGGGCGTGAAAAGGGCGGACCGCTGGTCGAAGAATCCCCTCATGAACGGGGAAAAAGCGCCCACCCAGCCGACATTGTAGAGGTCCATATACTCGGCCAGAGATTTGTCATCCCACTTGGAAAGCGGCCGTCCCAAGAGCATGAAGCCTTGGATGTCGACAAAATGGGTGTTGAGCCAAATCACCCAATGAGGACCTCCGATCAACTCGCGTCCCGTATAGTAGGCCAATGTGGCGGCGGGATAGGTGTCGCCGAAATAGCTGAGGAACTCGCTCCGGTCTTCAAACATGACCCGGGCGCTGCGGTCGGTGTTGGCCTTGATCCATTCGCAAACACGCGACAACTTGGGGTCCATGCCAACGAATGGCTTCTTGGTTATCCTCGTAAAAACGTCAATAAAGCGAATGAGCAGCGAAATGACAACGACCGCAAGAAAAAGCCGGTAAATGATCCTGGTGAATTTTCTTGTCGAAACATCTTTGATTGAGCTCGCCCAGCTGACCAGCCCTTCTGAAGCCGGAAATACAATTGCGAAAACAAACGGCAACCCAAAACGGACAGGCTCGATTTTATGCACGAAGGGAATCGATCCGCCGAGAAGAAAAACACCCAGGAACAAGAGCGAAGTAATGCCGATGCTGAGCGCCAGGTCAGCCCTTCCCTTGCGTCTGAGCGAGAGCAGACCCGCGACCACAGCCCCGGCCAACACGCCCAACAGCGGCAGGAGCAGGATCATAACGTAAACGAATTTCATGCCGTGCTTCAGAAATTTTATAACCTGGAAGGGGTTGTTGAGGAACGGATTGGGCAATTCGGCCGTGGCGAAGAAATGACGGAAGTTGGATGCAAAAGGGACGAGCCAGAAAAAGTTGGCGACGACCGCTAGAATGCACGCCAAGAAAATGAAAAGATGCGTGCGGGCACGAAGCCGGCGAAAATAGGCCAGATATAGGACCGCACAGGGCGGTCCGATCAAAGGCACAATGCCGGCATGGATCAACAGGCCGAGCGCCGCGCCGAAAGTGAGCGCAGCATATGCCGGTATGGAAGGCTTTCGCAAATATCGATAAAAAAGCCCGGCCAGGGCAAAGGAGTACGTGCTTGCGAGTTCGAAGCCGAACATGCCCATCTCATATGTGGACCGCCCGCCCAACAGCCACCACATGGCGGTTCCGAGCAGGGTGGCGGTCATGACCGCATGTCGGTTCATCCGGAACCAGAGCGCGGCCAGGAAAAACAACAAAGGCACCGGCGCGGCGATCGCAAACACGGTCAATTTATACGCAGACTCGGGCGAGATCCCCGCCATGACGCTCATCAATACTTTGATCGGCCGATCGCTGCTGTCCACCATGTCGGTGGGGTAGCCGGCCATCAGAAAAGGATCGTAGCCCCAGGTGGTGCCGTGCTCGAGCATGAACTTGCCGCCGATCACGCAATAATAGAAATGAAAACCGTGATCGACCCGGATGAGCGGCTCTTTCGATACCAGCGCCTTTGGCCCGCCGAAAAAAATCAGCAGCAAAACCATGTGGGTGAACAGCACGGCTAAAAAAACGGCGATCATGGCTCGAGAGCTGGAACGGGGGTTTGTCCCGCCACAATTCGGTCGGTCCTTCCCGCTCGCTGGAGCCGGGATGATCTCGGGATTGATCATCTGACTTGTGGGCAACCGCTTCAATTCGGACTGTCAATAATGATAGCAGGAGCGGCGAAGGCGGTCAAATTTGGCCTTGGACCACAACTCTGACGTCGGGCCGCGTAAAATTGACCGACAGCCGCGCCTAAAGTAATATATATCTCATGACCTGCGCTGCAATACTTGTTCCGCCGCCAAAAACCGCGGCCTGCTCTATTGAATTGACCCGATGGTACGGAGAATGTCCGGCCTGAAAAATCCTCAGTCTCCAATGAAACCCGGCAAAGATTTTCTTGCCGCGCTCATTGAAACCATCCTTCCGGCCGAAACCGCCGGCCTGAGCGAAGAGCAGCGCGCGCAATGCCTGGACTATGTGCGCGATTTCGTCCGGAGCGAACTTGCCGACCTGCCTTGGTCCATGCGCGCGTTGTTTATGGCCGGGATGCTCTTTTTCCGGTTCTTTGTGATCATCACCCGCTTTTCCGGCTTTTCCCGTTTGAGCGCGGAGAAACGGAGGACGACGGTGGAGGCCTGGGCCTGGGGAAGGTTTTATATCGCGCGCCAATTGTTCCGGGTGGTGCGCAGTCTCGCGCTGCTGGCCTTTTACGAAATTCCCGCGGTGAAAGCCGGCATGGGATACCCGGCCGCGCGGCCCGAAAGCCCGCAGGCGGCGAAATGAAAACCGCGGGCCGGGCGCAAGCGCTGGTGATCGGCTCCGGGGCCGGAGGCGCGGTCACCGCATATGAGCTCGCCAATGCCGGCATGGACGTGCTGGTGGTTGAAGAAGGCGCAAGGTTCGGGCTGGATGATTACGGCCATAATTGCCCGGAGGCCATGCGCAAACTCTACCGCCGCGGAGGCATGACCCCGATTTTAGGGCCGGTGTCAATCGGTTTTGTGGAAGGCTGCTGCGTGGGCGGGAGCACGGAAATCAACAGCGGCTTCTGGGCCCGGCCCATCCCGGAAATCCTGCTCGAATGGAAATCAAGGTTTGGACTACTCGATGCCGGGTCCGAGCAACTTGAGCCGCATTTCGATTTCGCGGAAAAAATTCTCAAGGTGAACCGTGTTCAAGGCGAATGGCCGAAAAGCACGCAAGTGTTCGCCCGGGGCATCGAGGCCATGAAGTGGTCGGCCAAAGAAATCCCCAGGGCGGCCCATGATTGCGTCAACAGCAACACCTGCGCCAACGGCTGCAGACGCGGCGCCAAGCAGGGCATGAGCAATACCTTCATCCCCATGGCCGAGGCGCATGGCGCCCGGGTCTGGCCGGATTGCAGGGTCAAACGCCTGCTTAAAAATGGCAGCCTGGTCACCGGCGCGGTGGTTGAAAGGAAAAGCGCCGACGGGTCCTGGGAAACCGCAAAAATCGACGCGGATTATGTCTTTGTCTGCGCGGGCGCGATCCAGACGCCGTCCATCCTCCGCCGCAGCGGGATCAAACGCAACATCGGCGACACGCTCTTGATCCACCCGATGCTCAAGGTGGCTGCGCGGTTCAAGGAGCAGATCAACGCCGGGGAGAGCGTTATCCCGCTGCTGCAGGTGAAGGAATTCCAGCCGGAGATTGCGCTGGGCGGGGCTTTTTTCTCGCTCGGGCATCTGGCGCTGCTCCTGAGCGAGAACTGGCCCCAGACCGGAACAAACATGAAATGGCACCGCCACATGGCCGCGTATTTCGTCATGGTCAAGAGCACGGGCAGGGGTTGGGTAAGGCCCTCGCTGCTGGAAAGCAGGACAACCTTCATTCAGTACGTGCTTTCGAGGGACGACCTGTTGAACCTCCGCAAGGGCCTGGCCCGGCTTTGCGCCGTGCTTCTGGCCGGGGGCGCGGTCGAGGTATATCCCGCGGTCCATGGCCTGGCGTCAGTCAAAAGCGAATCCGAGGCCATGCGGCTTCTCGACGGACACATTTCCGCAAGGGCCTTGAGCCTGACCACGGTGCACGCCTTCGGCACCTGTCCGATCGGTGAGCACCGAGACCTGTGCGCCGCGGACTCGTTCGGCAAAGTGCATGGCCTGGACAACCTCTACATCAATGACGCCAGCATGATGCCGGACTCCCCGGGGACGCCTCCCCAGGCAAGCATCATCGCCCTGGCGCGGCGCAACGCCCTACATTTCAAGGAAACCGGGAAATGAGCACGGCTCCGACGGTGATCACCGGCGCCACGGGATGGCTCGGGTCCAGGCTCGCGCTCGCCCTCACCCAAGGATTGCCGGACCTGCCGGAAATGAAAAGCCCGGGCCGGGCCATCCGCTGCCTGGTCAAACGCGATTCCGAAACCTCATTTTTGAAAAGTCTGAAGCCCGCAATCGAACTCGCCGAAGGCGAACTCGCCAACCCGGACTCGCTCGCGAAATTATTCGACGCGGTCCCCGGTTGCGTGGTCTATCATTGCGCGGGGGTGGTGCACCCGGCAGGCGGGGTCAGGGTATTCTACGCGGTGAACACCGAAGGCACACGCAATCTGCTGGAGGCAGCCGTGAGCGGAAGAGCCTCGCGGTTCATATATCTATCCTCCAGCTCCCCGGCCGGGTTCACACGGTCGCCGGAAAAAATTTTCGATGAGACTTCTCCGTCCAGACCTTACATGCATTACGGCCGGAGCAAAAAACTGGCTGAAGACCTGGTCAAGGCCGCGGGCCGGAAAGGCCAATTGGAGGTTGTAATTGCGCGGGCGCCGTGGTTTTACGGTCCGGGCCAGCCGGAGCGGCAGACGCGGTTCTACCGGATGATTAAATCGGGCAAGGCCCCGATCACGGGCAGCGGCGAGAACCTGCGTTCCATGACCTACGTTGACAACCTCTGCCAGGGGCTGATTCTTTGCGAGACCAGGCTTGCGGCCAGGGGGCAGACTTACTGGTTCGCGGACCGGAACCCCTACTCCATGAACCGGATCGTGGATGCCATTAAGCAGGTCATGGCGAGAGACTTTGGCTGGAAAGTGGCGCCGGGCGTCAGAAAACTGCCGGGACTTGCGAGCGAACTCGCGCTCGCCTTAGACAAGTTGATCCAGGCCCTGGGGTTCTACCAGCAGGAAATCCACGTGCTGTCCGAACTGAACAAGAACATCGCCTGCTCCATAGCCAAGGCGAAAAAGGAACTCGGCTACGACCCCAAAATTGAAATCGAAGAGGGGGTCAAACGCAGCATCCAATGGCTGGTCGAAAAAGGGATTGAATTATGAGCAAGGTCCTGGTCACCGGCGGCTCGGGATACTTCGGGAACATCCTGGCGCAAAGGCTGAAAGGACAGGGACACGCGGTCGCGGTCTTTGACCTGGAAGACGCGCCGGACCGGCTCAAAGACGTTGCTTTCATGGCCGGGGACATCCGGGACGCCTCTTCCATTGATTCCGCCTGCGCGGGAATGGAAGTGGTTTATCATTGCGTGGCCATGGTTCCGCTGGCCAAGGACGCGGGCCAATTCTGGAGCGTCAACCGGGACGGGACCAAAAACCTGCTTCAGGCGTGCCGGAAAGCGGGTGTGGCCAAGGTGATCAACATTTCCTCGAGCGCGGTGTTCGGGATTCCGGCCAAAAACCCGGTGGACGACTCGGTCAAGCCCCATCCTCTTGAAGACTACGGCCGGGCCAAGCTGGCCGCGGAAGAGTTCTGCGCGGAATATGCCGGCCAGGGCCTGGACGTGACCACCATCAGGCCGCGCACCATCATGGGCCCGGGCAGGCTCGGAATCATGCAAATTCTCTTCGAGTGGGTGATGCAGGGGCGCAACCTCCCGGTCCTGGGCAAGGGCGACAACCTCTATCAGTTCGTGCACGCGGACGACCTGGCCGAGGCTTGCCTCAAGGCCGCGGCCCGGAAAGGCCCCGCGCTCTATAACATCGGCGCCAAAAAATTCTGCTCCATGAGGGAAACCCTGGAGGGATTGATCAGCCACGCCCAAACTCAAAGCAAGGTGGTGTCCCTGCCGATGGGAATCGCGGTGCAGTTCATGAAACTGACCAGCACGCTCGGGCTCTCCCCCCTGGGGCCATACCACTCGCTGATGTACGGGAGGTCCATGTATTTTGACCTTGCGCGCCCGGAAAAAGAACTGGGATGGAGCGCTCAATTCAGCAACGTGGAAATGTTCTGCCAGGCCTATGACTGGTACCTTGCCAACCGCGACCAGGTGCTGAAAGCCGGCGCGGGTTCGCACCACAGGTCCGCGGCCAGGCAGGGAATTCTCAAAATCGTCAGCCTGGCGCTGGAACTGCTGTAGGGGCAAGGCTTGCCTTGCCCAATTGGGAGGGCGGGGCAAGCCCCGGCCCTACAATAGCTCTCCTTACCCTCGCAGCTTGATCACCCGCCGCAAAATCACCCAGAGGTTGCCCGCGCTCCGGATTTCTTTCAACAGGTTCCATATCCGCCACGGCTTCAGATAAAACCGGAGATAAGCGTAGAAGTGCAGCCGGATCAGCTTTTTTGGCGGCAGTCCGGGGAGCGGCGCCGGGTGGTCAAAGGTGAGCTCTTCGGGCTTAAGCCCGGAAGCAGGAATCAGCCCCTGCTCGCGCAGTTCATTGTAAACCTTGCTCCCCGGCAGCGGAGTGAAGATGCAGAAATGCGGGTGGTGCAGGGGCAGCCGGTTTGCGAACCGGATGGTCTCGCGCACCTCGTCAAGGGTCTCGCCGGCATAACCCAGGATGAAGAAGCCGGTGATCTTGATTGAGGTCGCGCTCCGGATCAGATCCACAGTTTCCTCAACCTCTTCGATCGTCTGCTTCTTGTTCATCCGCTCAAGCGTGCGGTTGCACCCCGACTCGATCCCCAGCGCCAGGGAATAGCAGCCCGCGGCCTCCATCATCTTGAGCAATTCCCGGTCCAGGGTTGCGGGCCGGAGCCCGTTGGGAAAAGTGAAAGCGATGCGCTTGGGCCTTTGAGCCAAGGCCCGGAACAGCGCCAGGGCCTGCTTCTTGTTGCCGGTGAAATTGTCGTCAATAAAGGTGAAGTTGCGGACCCCGTAATTTTTCTCCAGCCAGGCGATCTCAAAGAGAATGTTCTCCGGCGAGCGGTACCGTATGCGCTCGCCCATGACGTACTTGGCCCCGCAATAGGCGCAGTTGAACGGGCAGCCCCGGCTCAGCATCATGGGAGGCGCGGGAAAACCGGGCACGAAAATACCCGTGGCCTCGTCCGGATACTCGTCCGGAGGCAATAAGTCCCAGGCCGGCATGGGCAGCCGGTCAAGGTTGTTCTCAAAGACCGGCTCCCGGACGACAATGCCGGAAGAATCGCGGAAAGCAATGCCCCGGATGTGCTCGGGTGGAACCCCGGAGCCGCCCTGTTTCACCCAGAGCGCGAAATCGCGGAAGCTTTGCTCGGCTTCGGCCAGGAAAGCGTAGTCCGCCTGGGGCACGGTCTGGAGAGTGCCGATGGGATCCATTGACGGATGCGGTCCGCCCAGCGCAATGACTGACTGCGGGCTGGCCTTGCGGATTACCTCGGTCATCTTGCGCGTCCGCTCCATTTCAAACGAATAACACTTGATGCCCACGATCTTGGGTTGGGTGGCGCGGACGTGTTCTTCAACTTTATCGTAATCCCATTTATCTTTGCGCAGGTCTTTGACCGAGACGGAAAGCCCGGCCGCCCGGACCGAGCCGGCCAGATACATCAAACCCAGGTCCGGGATGATCTGGTAGGCGAAGGGGTTTACAGCCGTGAACAATACTACATCCATGTCGTCTCCGGCGTTTTCAGATGACTGGCGCTTGAGTTGGCGCGGCCAGCGAGAAGGACTGATCCCCGCTTGCTCAAAAAATCTGATATGAATTTGAGCATGGCCTTCTTTTGCTACTCTGCGTAGTAGCTACGCTACGTATCACGAGTTATGCCCGGAAATCCCGGATGCCGGAAGCAAGCAATCCCGCGAAACCGGATGGAACCCGCTCTAAATCCGCGGCCGTTCCCTGGGATATACCCCGCAGAACCTGCCGAGCTCCGGCCGCAAGCTCAGGTAGAAAGCGAAAACGAACATCATCAGCCCGGCGAGCTTTACGCCGTAAAGCAAGGCATTGCCGCTGCGAAACTCCCCCTCCACAAAAATAGTAAAGACTTTCAGCAGATTTAGGAATAAATAAATAACTACCAGGATGCAAAACGCCAGCGACAAATTCCTGCCCCAACTCTTGCCCAGCCAGATTCCGATCAGCGACACAATCATCGGCAAAGCGGTTGCCACCAGGATAGCCTGGTCGGTGGAACGGCCCACCAGCGGCGACCATGGGCTGACCAACCTTTCAGCCCCCTTGAATAAATCGATCCTGGGCTGGAAAAACATACCCGCTTCCAGCAGCACCAGCAGCAGGTAGAACCCGACCAGCAGGTAAACCGTCTTTGGTCTCTTCATCAGACTACGTACAACTCCTTTTCCATGATTTTTATGTAGTTCTTGCGCAGCACCTCAATCGCCGCTTCGGTCTTGTCCACCCCCAGGATCAAAACCGCATTGGAGTGAAAGCGGCCAATGAACGGATACAGGTAATTGACGTTGATCTTGGCCTCTTTCAGCGGCTTGAGCACCGAGTTTAGACCTCCGGGATGGTCCGGGGTTTCAACCGCAAGCACCTTTTCGATCTGCAGTTGATAACCCTTGCTCTTCAGCACCTTGACCGCTTTTTCCGGGTTGTCCACCACCAGCCGCACCACGCTCCGCTCGCCCCCCGGCGAAACGCAAAGCGCCCGGATGTTTATCCTCTCCTCACCCATCAGGTCGCTCACCCTGCTCATTTCCCCCGGCTGGTTGTTCAACTCTATGGAAATCTGCTCCAGGATCATTTCGCCCTCCCCTCAAAATACCCATGCCCCTTTTGCAGCGCAGCCAGCGCCCCGGGGATCAGCTTTTTCTTGGCCGCAAAAAACTGCTCAAGCGAGGTCTTCACCGTCTCCAGCTCCACCAGGCCCGTGGCCTTGATGAACGCCCCCAGCATGACAAAGTTGGTGGACCCGATGTTCTCCATTTCCTCCGCCAAAGCCGTGGCCGGGACTTCCACGAGCTCAATGTCCCCCCGGCTGGGCAGCTCCGCCACCAAGGTGGTATTGATGAACATGGTCCCGCCCGAGCAGATCGAATTCTGAAATTTGTTCACCGACGGCTGGTTCATGGTAACCAAATACTCCGGCTCGCTCGCAACCGGGGACGCGATCTCTTCGTCCGCAATCGCGACCGTGCAGTGCGCGGTCCCGCCCCTGACCTCCGCGCCGTAGACCGGAAGGTAAGTCACGTGTTTGCCTTCCCTCATGGCCGAGTGCGCCAGGACCAGGCCCATGGAGAGCACTCCCTGCCCGCCGAACCCGGCGAAGAAGGACTTAACCAGCATTTTCCGCCACCGCCATTTTCTTGCTCTTTTTCCTGCGGTCGACCAGCACGCCGAGCTGAAATTTCTTGCTCATCACCTCATCGATCCATTGGCAGGATTCCACCGGAGTCTTTTTCCAGTTGGTCGGGCACATGCTCAGCACCTCAACCAGGGCCAGGCCCGGCTCGTTATCGAGCTGGCAGCGGATCGCGGCCTCCAGCGCCTTCTTCGCGTGCCGTATCGCCCTGGGCGAATTGACGCTCACGCGCTCCGCGTAAACCACTCCCGGGATCTGGGCCAGGAGCGAACTCAAGTCCAGGGTGTAGCCTTCCCTCTCCACGCTCCTGCCCTCGGGCGCGGTCGTGGCCCGCATGCCCTCCAAGGTGGTGGGCGCCATCTGCCCGCCGGTCATCCCGTAAATGCCGTTATTGATGAAAACGGTCATGATCCGTTCGCCCCGCGCCGCGGCGTGGATGCTCTCCGCGGTCCCGATCGCCGCGAGGTCCCCGTCCCCCTGGTAGGTGAAGACGATTGCCCCGGGCAGCGAACGTTTGATCCCGGTGGCGACCGCGGGGCCGCGGCCGTGCGCGGATTCCACCACGTCCACGTCCATATAATCATAGGCCAGCACCGCGCAACCCGCAGGGGCAACCACCAGCAGCCGCTCCGCGATTTCAAGCTCTTCGGCCAGTTCCATCAGGAGCCGGTGGACAATGGAGTGCCCGCAGCCCGAGCAGTAGTGGAACTTCTTGGGCTTCAAAAGTTTGGGCCGGCCGGCCACAAGCTTCATTTGGCCCTCCGCTTGATCCGCTGGTAATACCGGCTGCCGATTATGGTCGCAACGTCCATCGGGGTCGGGATCACACCCCCCGGACGGCCGTAAAAGAAAACCTCGCCCTTCCCTTCCAGCGCCAGTTTGACGTCCTCAACCATCTGACCGGCGTTGAGTTCAAACACCAGGAATTCCTTGGTCCGGTTGGTCAGGTCTCTTACCGCTTTTTTGGGGAAAGGCCACAAGGTGATGGGCCGGAATAGACCGGCCTTCAGCCCCTCCTTGCGCACCCGCTTGATCGCGCCCTTGGCTATGCGCGCCGCAGACCCGAAAGCGAACACCACCATTTCCGCGTCCTCCAGCATGTAGCCTTCAAACCTGACCTCGTTCAATTCCATCTCCCGGTATTTCCTCTGCAACTTCCAGTTGTGCTCCTCCATCAGCCGCACGTTCAGGATCAGAGACCGGCTGAACCTGCTCGGTCTGCCTTTGGCGCCTCTCAGCGCCCACTCCTTCTCGGGCAGGTTCCTGACCGGCTCGGGCATGACCACCGGCTCGCGCATCTGGCCGAGCTGACCGTCGCCCAGGATGATTACCGGGTTCCGGTATTTGTCCGCCAGGTCAAAAGCCAGCACGGTGAGGTCCGCCAGTTCCTGGACCGAAGACGGCGCCAGCACTATGGTGTGGTAGTCCCCGTGCCCGCCGCCCTTGACCGCCTGAAAGTAGTCGCCCTGGCAGCCGTCAATGTTGCCCAGCCCGGGCCCGCCCCGCATGATGTTCACGATCACCCCCGGCAGCTCCTGCCCGGCCAGAAAACTAATCCCTTCCTGCTTCAGGCTGATCCCGGGGCTGGAGGAAGAGGTCATGGCCCGCGCGCCGGTCACCGAGGCGCCCAGCACCATGTTAATCGATGCGATCTCGCTTTCCGCCTGGATAAACGTGCCGCCCGCCTTGGGCATGTTCGCCGCCATGTATTCCGCAACTTCGTTCTGGGGGGTGATGGGATACCCGAAGTAGAACCGGCAGCCGGCGCGGATCGCAGCCTCCGAGAGAGCGTGGTTGCCGCTGAGCAAAACCTTTTCTTTTTTAGTCCCGGTCACGATAGACCTCTATGCAAGCCTCGGGACACACCAGCGCGCAGAGCTCGCACCCGGTGCATTCCTCCGCCATGAACTGCGCCGGGAAATAGCCCGCGGAATTATAGGCCTTGCCCAGGGCGATCAGCTTCTTCGGGCAGTGCTCGATGCAGAACCCGCAGGACTTGCAATACTCCGCGTCAATCTTGATTTTGCCTTTTACTTTCAAAGCGTAGCTTTTAAGTATAGCAAAATCCCGCTCTTTTTCTAGCGCCGGGGCAAGCCGGATGAAAAAAGCGCCAGGCGAGTCATAAGCCGGGTTCTGTAGCCCGCAGACTCGTGCTACGTAGCGAACTACTTCGCAGAGTAGCAGCGGGCTGACGGTCATTCCTCTCCGAGGCCCGTTGCCGGGCCCCTCCAGCGACCTACCCGGAGACTATCGGCCGGGCCAGCCTCAAACGTCTCCCTATTTGGTCTTGCTCCTGCCGGGGTTTGCCGAGCCGGTCCGGTCACCCGGACCGCTGGTGGGCTCTTACCCCACCGTTTCACCCTTGCCCTTCGCTTAACTCAGGGCGGTTTGCTTTCTGTGGCGCTTTCCGGGGATTGCTCCCCCTGGGGGTTACCCAGCGGCACGCCCTATGGAGCCCGGACTTTCCTCGCCCCCGCACCGCGGGGACGCGACCGCCTGACTCGCCTAGCGTCTTATCTATTAGGATAGTTGATCCGGGTAGGAATGGCAAGATCGGGACTAAAGTCCCTCGCACATTGAAAAGCGGGACCGGGGGCTCGGGATTCAACATTCGGGAATTGATTGTTCAGCATTCATCATTCATAATTCAAGGAGCGCATTTTTGCGGCGGAGTCGCGTTCATCCTTCGCAGTAGTACTGTTACGGAGAATGGATTTGCTTTCCGGCGATTAAGGTGATAAAAAAATTTCAATGAAGTTTTTCGTGGTAAAAGTGCCTGCGCGCGTCAATATCCTGGGCAATCCCTCGGACGCGAACGAAGGCGCTCACCAGACCATCAGCGCCGCGGTGAACATCTGGGCGAACGGCAAGGTTGAAGCCCACGACAAGATCGTTTTCGAGCAGGTCCGGCCGTCCGGGGCCAGGCTGGAGCCCGTGAAGCAACTGGAGCTTGAACCCTGCCCCGAGCCGAAAATAGAATATGGGAGCGAATTCGACCTCTTCCTGGCCGGGCTCAAGATGCTGCTCAAACACAGCCCGGAGTTGAGAACCAAGATCAAGGACTCCGGAATAAAAATTTCCTTCCATAGCGAAGTGCCGCGGCAGAGCGGGCTGGGCGGCTCAACCCTTCTCATCCACCTCTGCCTTTTGAGCCTGGTCCATTATTACAACCTTGACCGGCGGCAGCACAGCCTGTATTTTCTGGCGGAGTTGACCCAGCGGATTGAGGAAAAGGAACTTGGCATCACCTGCGGTTTCGCTGACCGCTACGTGCCTCTTTTCGGGGACCTGGCTTATATCAGTTACGAGGGGAAGCTGTTCCACAAGCCGATTCGGGAGGAGCCGTATTGCACTTATGAAAAGCTGGGCGATTTCGCGGAACATCCGCCGCTGGTGATCGTGTATCCCGGGGTTGAGCACAACTCCGGGGGCGTGCATTCCAAGATGCGGGGCAAGTACCTGGCGGAGTATCAGGCCTGGCAAGGCGCTTATGACCAGGAGCCTTTCATGGTCAAACAGATGCGCCTGATCGGGGACACGGCCTGGAAAGGAAAGATCGCTCTGCTGGATTCAAACTGGGAAAGCTTTGGCGCGCTCATGAACGAGAACCACCGGCTGATTAACGGCGTGATGGAGTATTGCGGGTTTGAGGCCGGGGCTGGCGCGGTCAACAACAAGATCATCGAACTGGGCCGGGAACTGGGGGCGCTGGGCGCCAAGCTCACGGGCGCGGGCGGGGGCGGTTCGGTGTTTTTCCTGGCGCGGCCGGGCGAGGAGGAGCAATTGGCTCTGGAACTGCGGCGCAGGGTTAAGCAGCTCGGCTATGCGCAGGCTGAGGTCTGGGCGCCGAGCATAGTCCGGCAGGGGACGGTGATCCTGGACCGATGGTAAAAAAGCCGGTTGAGCTGGAGGTTGTGATCCTGGCCGCGGGCCGGGGCCGGCGGCTGGAGCCGGTCACGCTCACTCATTCCAAGGCCATGACCCCCATCCTGGGCGTGCCGATCATTGAACGGCTGATCAAAAGCTTCACCCTCGCCGGCATCAAAAGGTTCGTGGTGGTGCGCGCTCCTCATGACACCGGCCTGGAAAAGGCGCTCAGGGGATTGAACGGATACGACGACATGGAGATCGCAACCTGCATCCAGCACCAGCCGCTCGGGACCGCGGACGCCCTTGGCTGCGCCAAGAAATTTATCGAGCGAAACTTCGTGCTCACCTCCTGCGACAACCTCTACCCGGAAGTCCACTTCCAGCGGCTGGTGGACGAATGGTTCGAGCACCGGCCCTCCGCGGTGCTGACCCTGGGCCAGGTCAGGCCCGGCGACTTGAACAAGGCCGCGGGCGTGAAACTCAAGGGCAAGGAGGTGCTGGAGATCCGGGAGAAGCCGGGAGAGGGCTCGGGGGACTGGGACGCGATCTCCAAGTTCCTGTTCGTGCTCGACCGCTCGGTCTTGGATCATATCGAAAAGGTCCGGGCCTCCAAGCGCGGGGAAAAGGAAGTCCAGGAATCGATCCGGGCGATGATCGCCAAGCTCAAGCCGGGCCGCAGGCCGCTGGGTATTTTCGTGCAGCGATACCTCCACCTGACCAGCGCGGAAGACCTGCTCAAAATCCATGAGCACTACCTGAGCGAGCATAAGCCGTTCACCGTGCACCCGGAGGCGCGCATCGAAAGCAACGTGGAGATCACCGAGCCGGTGATGATTGAAAAAGGCGCGCACGTCTGCGAGGGCGCCAGGATCGGGCCCGGGGTTTACATCGGCCCGTCCGCGAAAATCGGCCGGAACGTCAATCTCACGCGGTGCGTGGTTTATCCGGGAATATCGATCAAGGACTCCGAGTGCCGGAAAGGCGAAGTGATCATCTAGCCGGTTGCTGAAAAATGTCAGGGGTCTGGCCTCGATTTTTGGGGTCAGACGCCATCGACGATGTTTGGCTTCGAAGTTGGGGTCTGACCCCGGGAAACAACGGACAGGGATCAGCGAGTCATCTTTTGCTGAAATAATTCCCGTTGAGGCTCAAGCGCGCTGCAGAATTCCTTCAGTTCCGGATAGCGCCGGATAAGGCTCTGAGGCGCCCGCTGTTTCTTCCGGGTGCACATGAACTTGAACATCAGCGCATTCGCCAACTCCTTGCCCTGGAAATGGTTGTTGGCGATCACAAACATCTGTTGGCACAAACCCGCAACCTTCCTGATCCGAGGCAGCCACTCTTCCAACTCTTCCTTCGGATACAAATAATCGTAACGCTCCCGGGTCTCGGCTTCTTTCTTGAACCAGGTCTTGTAGTTGCGGCCGTGAAGACGAATGTAGCCGATTTTGGAAGTCGCAATTTCCGTGGGAGGCATGGAATCGTGGAACAGCGGCTGGTCGATGTTGGCAAAGCCGATCTTTGTTTTCTTCAGCCAGGCGAAAAACAAATCGTCCTGCCACGACCCGTGACGCAGCTCGACCACCAGCGGAAAGCCCCTGAAGTCATCCCCGATCTTCTTCAGCCGCAAAAGGTTGTCTTCGGTGTTCCGGAATGACCACGGGAACTGGCAGAGCAGCGCTCCCAGCAACCCGGCGTCCAAGAGCGGGTCCAGCCCGCGTCGAAAACTCAAGACCTCCGCGACGGTCCAGACTCCTTTTTCGTGCGTGAACCGCTGCCAGAGCTTGGCCGAGAACCGGAATTCCTTGAACGGGGCCAGGATGCGCATCCACTTGCGGCCGGAATTGGGGGACAGCGGGGAATAAAAACTGGAATTGATCTCAACCGCGTCCACCATGGACGCGATCAACTCCAGCGGCTCAAACCCCCGGGGCTTCTTCGCGGGATAGACTATCCCCTCCCAGTCCGGATATTGCCAGCCCGCGATCCCAAACCGCACCTCCGAAACCATGGCCTAAATCTAAAGCATTAACCATTTCATGGCAAGACCGCTTGAGCGATGCCAGGCTTATTCCCAGGCAATAGAAGAAAAGGCTGACTTATTTCTTGACAAGTGGTTTAGGTCTTAATATTATGGATGCGTATTATTCAATGGCGAAGCAGAATTTCGAGACGGGTTTTTTGCTTAACCGGGCGAGTTTCGCGCTAGGGCGGCACTTGAACCGCAGTTTTGCGCGGCGGGGCCTGAGCAAGTTTTCCGCTAGTTTTCTGGGGGTTATGCGGTGTTTATGGGAGGAGGACGGTCAGAGTTTGCGCCAGCTTGCGCAGGGGATCGGCCTGGAGGCCTCTTCCATGACCGGCTTGATTGACCGGATGGAAAGGTCTAAGCTTGTCAAGCGCCGGTCAGACCCGAGGGACCGGCGGGTATGGCGGATTCAACTCACCGATAAGGGCAAATCCATCCAGGGCGCGGTTTCGGAGATTCTGGAAGACACTTATAAGACTTTGACCAAGGGGATCAGCGCCCCGGACCTGGCCGCGACCCGGCGGGGTCTGGTCAAGTTTATCGAGAACAGCGGGTATGAGGTAAAAAACATGGGACCTGAAGAATTGGAGGAAAGGAGGATTTAAATGAAGAAGAAAAGGGAGATCAAGCGCGCCGCGGTATTGGGCGCGGGCGTGATGGGCTCGCAGATCGCGGCCCACCTGGCCAGCGCAGGGATTGACGTTTGCCTGCTGGACATCGTGCCCCCGGAGTTGAGCGCGGACGACCAGAAGAAGGGGGTGACTCGCGAGGATAAGTCCTTCCGGAACCGTTTTTCCGCGGGCGGCCTTGAGAAGCAGGTCAAGGCCAAGCAGAGCGGTTTCATGCTCAAGTCCGACGCTGAGAAGGTGAAGGTCGGCAACTTTGATGACAACCTGGGTTTGCTCAAGGACTGCGACTTCATACTGGAGGCGGTGGTTGAGAACCTCAAGATCAAGCAGGACCTGTTCGCCAAGGTGAAGAAGCACTGGAACGGGGAGGCGATCGTTGCCACCAACACCAGCGGCATTCGTTTGAAGGAGATCGCAACCGCCATGGACCCCGAGATGCAGAAATATTTCGTGGGCATACATTTCTTCAACCCGGTGCGCTACATGCACCTTTGCGAGGTCATCCCCTGGGCCAAGACCAAAAAGGACATCGTTGAGTTCATGGCCTGCTGGGTTGAGCGGGAGCTGGGCAAGGGCGTGGTGCTGGCCAAGGACACTCCCAACTTCGTGGCCAACCGGGTGGGCGTGGGCGGGCTGATCTACGCCATCCGCGCCATGGTCGAGATGGGACTAAAGATCGAAGAGGCCGACCTGGTCATGGGCATTCCCATGGGCCGGCCCAAGAGCGCAATGTTCCGGACCGCGGACATGGTGGGACTGGACACGCTGGCGCACATCGCGCACAACACCGCTCCCGTGGTGAAGAAGGACGAGGCGGAGACCTATTTCATGCTCCCCGCGTTCATCGAAAAGATGGTCGAGAAGAAGCTCCTGGGCAACAAGACCGAGGGCGGGTTCTACAAGCGGATCGACAAGAAGAACATCAAGGTCATCGACCCCAAAAGCCTGGATTACGTTGAGCAGTCCGCGGAAAAGAGCGACAAGCTCGGCCTGGTCAGCTTTGAGAAAGACCCGGGCAAGCGGATCAAGTCCGTGGTCAACATGGACGACAAGTACGGCAAGTTCGCCTGGAAGGTGTTTGCGGGCGGAAGCATCTACGCCGGGGAAATGGTCGGCGAGATCTGCGACAGCATCGTGGACATCGACAACGGCATGAAGTGGGGCTTCAACTTTGACCTGGGTCCGTTTGAGGCCTGGGACGCGGTCGGGCTCAAGGAGTCGGTCGCGCGCATGAAGAAAGAGGGCCTGAAGGCGCCGAAGAAAATTGAGGAAATGCTGGCCAGGAAGAAGACCTCATTCTACATCACCAAGGCGGGCAAGCGTTTTTATTATGATTTCAAAAAGAAGAACTATTTGCCGGTGGCGGAGAACCCGAACATCATCCTGCTCAAGGACCTGCGCGCGCAGAAAAAGGTTGTTGACTCCTGCGCAACCGCCTCGATCATTGACCTGGGCGACGGGGTGTATTGCGTGGAGTTCCATTCCACCATGAACGCTCTGGACTCGGACATGTGGCGGATGATGAACAAGGCCCTGGACCTTGCCGAGGAAAAGGGCGTTGGGGTTGTGATCGGTAACCAGACCAACGAGCTTCCCGGGGCGTTCAGCGCGGGCGCCAACATCAACGTCATCCTCCAGGGCGCCAAGCAGGGCGCGTTTGACATGATCGAGAAGGAATTGAAAGTGTTCCAGGACTTGAACCAGCGGCTGACCTATTCGCCGGTGCCGGTGGTTGCGACTCCGCACGGGCTGGCCCTGGGCGGGGGCTGCGAGGTGTCCATGGCGGCCAACAAACTGGTCTGCGCCGCGGACCTTTACATGGGCCTGGTGGAAGTGGGCGTGGGCCTGATCCCGGGCGGGGGCGGGACCATGATGCTGCTCCGCAACTTCCAGTTCGGGACTCCCAAGGCGGCCAGGCTCAACAACATGCAGCAGCATACCCAGCCGGTGTTCGAGCAGATCGCGACCGCCAAGGTTTCCGATTCCGCGGCCCATGCCGTGGAGCTCGGGTTCGTGAAGCCCACGGACAAAATCCTGTTCAACCGCGACCACCTGGTGGCCGAGGCCAAGCGCGAGGTGCTGGGCATGGCGGCCGCGGGGTTCAAGCCTCCCAATAAGACCAAAATCCAGGTCATGGGCGCGAGCCTTTCGGGAATGGTCAACGCCGCGCTCTATAACATGGTGCAGGGCGGATACGCCTCGGAATACGACGCGTTCATAGCCAGGAAGCTGGCGTGGATTCTGGGCGGAGGCGACGTGGCGGAGAACTCGCTGGTTGACGAACAATACATCCTGGACCTTGAGCGCAAGGTGTTCGTGGAACTGTGCGCGGAGAAGAAGACCCAGGAACGGCTTGAACACATGCTGCTCAAGGGCAAGCCGCTTCGTAACTAAACCTGGAAGCATAAAGGAGGCATGAAAATGAAAGACGCTTTCATAGTTTCTTCGGTAAGGAGCGGCGGGGGCAAGTCCGGCAGGGGCGGTCTCAAGGACACCCGGCCTGACGACCTTTGCAGCCAGGTGATCAAGGGCGCTTTGGCCCGGGCGCCAAACCTCAAGCCGGAGTTGATCGAGGACTTCGTGCTCGGCTGCGCTTTCCCCGAAGCCGAACAGGGGCTGAACGTGGCGCGCCTGGTCGCGCTCAAGACCGGGATCGGGCCCAAGGACCCCAACCGCTACGGCATCCCCGGCGTGGTGGTCAACCGGTTCTGCTCCTCGGGACTGCAGGCCATAGCCATTGCCGCGCAAAACATCATGGTCGGCTGGAACGACGTGATGCTGGCGGGCGGGCTTGAGTCCATGAGCCGGGTGCCCATGGGAGGGTTCATCGCCCGTCCCGACCCGGAGATGGGCGCAACCTATCCTGAGCCTTACGTGTCCATGGGCATCACCGCGGAGATCGTGGCCGCCAAATACAACGTGAGCCGCGTGGACCAGGACAAGCTGGCGATGCGCTCCAATAAGCTCGCGGCCCAGGCCCAGAGGAACGGCTGGTTCAAGGAGATCGTGCCGGTGCAGGCCGTTAAATACGGCTTCAAGGACGGCGTGGCGGTGAAGAATCGTTTCACTTTTGAGGCGGACGACGGCGTGCGGCCGGAGACCTCGATGGAGGGCCTGGCCAGGCTCAAGCCGGCGTTCAAGCAGAACGGGACCGTGACCGCGGGCAACAGCTCCCAGACCACGGACGGCGCGGCCATCTCAATCCTGATCAGCGGCGAGAAGTGCCAGGAACTCGGGATCAAGCCGCTCGCCAAGTTCCATAACTTCCAGGTCGTGTCCTGCCCGCCCGAGGAGATGGGAGTCGGGCCGAGATGGGCCATCCCCAAGCTTTTGGACAAGGTCGGGAAAAAAATCGCGGACATCGATTTGTTTGAGATCAACGAGGCGTTCGCCTCCCAGGCCTGGTACTCCATCCGCGAACTGGGCGTGCCGGACGAGAAAGTGAACGTCTGCGGAGGCGCCATCGCGCTCGGCCACCCGCTTGGGTGCTCGGGCGCCAAGCTCACCGCCACGCTTATTGCGCAGATGCAGCGGCTGGGCAAAAAGTGGGGAGTGGTCTCCATGTGCATCGGCGGAGGCATGGGCGCCGCGGGACTGATTGAAATGGTTGAGTAGTTTTTGCGGCTGAATTTGACTCGGGGCGGTCTTCGGGCCGTGCCGTGTGATGGGGAGAGGGCTGCGTCTTCCAGGGACAACCGGCGCCGGGAAAAGGCGTTGGCGATCGACTCGGGCCGTGATATAGTGTGAAAATATGATTTCAAGGGTCAAGGGACTTCTTGAAGGGCTGCTGGTCTTGTTGTTTTTCGCGGCCCTGGTTATTCCGATGTATTATCCCATCAGCCTGCATCCCGGGAGCATGCTGCCGGATAAAGGCGACCCGAGCTTGTACGTGTGGATTGTCGCCTGGGACTTGCATAAGTTCCTCACCGGCCTGAGCGGCTTCTTTGACGCCAACATTTTCTGGCCATACAAGGACACGCTGGCCTATACCGATCATCTCATCGGGTTGGCCCTGATGGCGGCCCCGGTCTATTTCCTGACCGGGAACATCGTGCTCGCCTGGAATTCCACCACCATCGCAAGTTTCATTCTCTCCGGCCTGGCCATGTATCTGCTCTGCCGGGAATTCCGAGTCAGCCGGGGCGCGTCCCTGATCGCCGGGGTCATCTTTACTTTTTGTCCCTGGCGCTACGCCCATTACGGCCATACCACTTTTTATGCCTTCCAGTGGGGGCTTTTCGCGCTGATCTTTCTGCACCGCGAAATCGATAACCCGCGCTGGGGTCGCGCCTTGCTTTATGGCTTCTTTTTCGCCTTCCAGGGTCTAAGCTGTCTATACTTAGGGGCATATCTCGGCGTGACCTCGGCCGTTGTCCTGGTCTATGAGTTTATTCGCCGCGGTTACCGCCTGCCGCGCGCACTATTCGTTCAGCTTGGAACGGCCATGGCGATTGCCCTTTTGCTTTTGACGCCAATCTTGACGCCTTTTTTCCGGGTGTCCAAAGAGCAGGGCGTGAAACGGACCGAGCGGGATTGCGTGCGCCTGTCCGCGGACCCTTTCGATTACCTGGCGGCGCCCCCGCATAACAGGATCTATGGGGCCACCGGCAGAATCTTCAAGAGCCGGTTGAGTTACAGCCCATGTGAAAACCAGCTTTTCCCCGGCATCGTCCCGGTCTTGCTCGGGCTTGCCGGCCTGTTTTTCTATCGAGGCAAACGGCCGGCAAAAGACAGCCGCGGCAGGGGTTTTCAAATCCAATGGGAGCGTCACCAGGCAATTTATTTCACGGTCGCCATCACCGCATTCGTTTTATCGCTGGGCCCCACCCTGCACGTTTACTGGAAGATGCTTTACATCCCTTTGCCCTACAAGCTGTTGTATCATTTTGTGCCGGGCTTTGCCGGCATGCGGGGCGTGAGCCGGTTCGCCTGCGTCTTCATGCTGGGTCTGGCGGTCCTGGCCGCTTTCGGATTTGACCGGGTGGCCGGCGCTTTGCGCGGGCCGGTTAAACGGTCCCTGGCCGCGATGGCATTCATGCTTGTCATTCTCGCGGAATATTTTTCATCACCGGTGCCGCACGCCGAGGTCCCGACGGGCGAATCGGTTCCGCGCGTTTACCAATGGCTGGCCAAACAATCCCCGGTCGCGGTGGTCGCGGAACTCCCGCAGTGCTCGCGCTGGCCGGGGGACAGCAAAGACTTCTCCGAAGTAACCGGTTTCATGTATGCCTATTATTCAGCCTTTCACTCCTTCCAGCCCACCATCAACGGCCAAGCAGCATTCCTGCCCCCATCCCAAAAATTTATCTGGAGCGTCCTTTCCACCTTTCCTTCCCCGGAATCGATCAACCTGCTCAGGTATTTGGGAGTCAGCTTCGTGGTCTTGCATACCGACAAGTATTTGGGAGATGAAGGCAAAGGCATAGCCGGCCGGGCTTCCGCGCTCGCCTCGGATCTTCGGGCTGTTGGGTCTTTCGGTCCCGACCTTGTCTATCAGGTTCCGGGAACGCTCGGTCCCGGGTCAAGACTTTCGATGGAGGGGCTTGCCATCAAGGACGCCTTTTTGCCGGCGCGGCTGCGGCCATATCCGCTCATGGCTTTCAGCATTGAGCTTTCGGACCAAGGCAAGTGGCCGGTCATAAGCACCAAGCTCATGGAGGTTGAATTAACGGTTTCGGAAAAGGGCCGCAACCGGGCGCCAACTCGGCAGCGGGAAAAGATCAATGTCACTCTGCTTCCCGGCCAGTCGCGCTGGTATGCGTTCAATGTCCCGGGCCCGACTGAGAACGGGACTCACCGCCTGGAGGTCAGGGTAAGATTCCCGGAGCTGCCGGGCGTGGACCGGAGCTTCGCATTCGATTTGGAAGTCGGGGACTTCAAGGACAGCCGGACCCCGGGCGTGTTAAAAGCGGAATTCACCGTATTGTCCGCTCCTGCGGAGGCGAGTCCCAACCAGGCAATCCCGATCCAACTCAAGATAAAGAACGCGGGCGATACCCTCTGGCTGGCCCTGCCGGTGAAAAAGAATTCCAAGCGGGGCGTGATCGGTCTGAAGGCCAGGGGATGGTACCGGGCTGGTCAAAAACAGGTCAACGTGCATACTCCTTCAACCCTGGGCTTGGGCAGGTCTTTGGCCCCCGGGGAGGAGACCACGGTTACGCTTTCTCTTTGGGCGCCTGAAGCACCCGGGGACTATTTGGTCAAGCTGGACTTGGAGGACCGGGACGTGGGCTGGTTTGAGGACAAGGGTTCAACTCCGCTTTGGATTCCGGTCTCGGTTCGGATAGTCCAGTGAGCGGAATGTCTCCGCCCCTGGTCAGGAGCTTCATTCCCTTGTTGATTTGACAGGAGCGGCCTGTTCCAATATATTGGGACACGTTGGTCTCCGGAGCATCGCGACCAGCCCTTTAACCGATGGACGTTACAGAGCAAACCCGGATCAAACAAAAGGCCGGCCAAGGCGTATTCATCCTGGTCCTGCGTTACGGGCTTTGCTTTCTTTTGAACTTTGGCGGGAGCGTCTTGCTGGTCCGGATTCTGGGCGCGAAAGTATGGGGACAATACGCCCTTTCGTTTTTTGTGTTCACCTCTTTCATTTTCGTCACCCAGGGACTCTGGGGTTACATCATCCAGAGGCCGGAACCGCCGCAAAAACAACTGGGTATGTGCTTTCTCATCCAGCAGGCTCTGTCGCTGGTCTGGGGGATTGTAGTACTTGTCGGCTTGAACCCCCTGATCGTGCGCCGCTTCGGCGGAGAAGGCGTTGGCTTGATGGTCGCGGGCGCGGTGCTGGGCGGATATTTTTATTCCTGGCGATGGCTCTTGAGCGCCTGGCAGGAGCGCAAGATGGACTACGTGGGGGTGGGCGCCAGCGAGGTGCTTGACGCCCTGGTCTTCAACCTCACCGCGGTGGCTTTTGCGCTGGCCGGCTGGGGGGTCTGGGGGATCGCGATCGGGAACGCGGCGCGCGGCCTGGTCTCAGCCATCTACATGCTTTTCCGTTCAAGGCTCCGGATCGAATTCGTCTGGAAATGGCAATACTTGAGGGAAATCTTCAGTTTTGGCCTGCCTTTCATGATGTACACTTCCCTGCAGTGGCTGCCCACCCAGGCGCTGCCGGTAATGGTCGGGTTTTTCCTGGGACCCGCGGCCCTGGGATACGTCAACATCGCGTACAAGTTCATGGAATATCCCAGAGTGCTGGTGGCCCTGGTCACCAGGGTGTCGTTCAACTATTTTTCCAGGCTGGCCTCGGACACGGAGTTGTTCCGACAGGAGGCGTTCAAGAGTTTCGAAGTGTTATTTTTCCTCCTGGGACTGGCCATCACTGTTCTCGCGGGTTCGGGCCTGGTCTGGCTGCCGGTCATATACGGCAAGGACTTTAGGCTCAGCGCCGTGATCATGGCCCTGGTTTCCATCCCTTTCTTTGTGAACGGATGCCTGACTTTTTTCGCGGCTTCGCATTCCGCGAGGGGAAGAGTGAAAGAAGTGGCATTGGTGCAAGTGGGATACAACGCTGTTTTCTGGGCTTCGGCTTTGATTTTGATCCCGCGGCTCAAGGACTGGGGACTGCCGGCCGGCGAATGGATCGCCCTGCCCTTCGGTCTGTTGTTGGTCTATTTCGTAAGCAGGGACATCGGCAGAATCTGGCCGCTCTCCAAGCTGACGCACCTCCTGCTCTCAGCCATAGCCATCCTCGGCTCTTCTTTCCTGTTCTACCGCGAACTTTATGCCTGGGGGTTTTTGACCTTTTTTGCCGGCATCGCCGCATCGGTTCTTGTGCAATTCAAGACGGCCAGGACTGTTATGGGGTATGCGGGTCAGTTGTCCATTTGGTTCAAATGGCGAGTTCCTGAACAGCCGCCGACCATGCGCCAACCATAAAATCTCCTGTCACCCTCCGGGACAGCCGGCCGGATATTTGACTTCTACGTTCTTTCCCGGTATATTCGGCGCGCCCCTGGGGCAATTCACGGGAGGTGACGGGATATGGGGCCCAAGTGTCCGCTTTGCTCAAACCAGTCAAACTTATCGCGCCTGGAGAAATGGGGAGAGTATGAAATTTTGCGGTGCGGGGAGTGCCGTCTGGATTTCTCCTGGCCCATGCTTGCCGGAACCAAGGAATGGTATGACAACGCCTATTTAATGAGAAGGGTGGTTCCCATGCCCAAGGTCCGCAACTATTTCCGGCTCGGGCTGCACAGCCTGCCTAAAGGATCCAAAATTCTGGACATAGGATGCGGTGAGGGAGATTTCATCGAATACGCCGCTAACCGGGGCTGCCAGGTCTGGGGCATGGATTTTTCCGCGGAAATGATTGCCATGGCCAAAAAGCGGGCGCCGCAGTCGAAATTCTTTGCAGGAACACTCGAGGAATTCCTCCAGGAGCATCCCGGGGGGAAATTTGACGGCGCGACCATGTTCGAAGTAATCGAACACTTATCCGACCCGCTATCAACTTTAAGTGAGGTGAAGAAACTGTTGAAGCCGGGCGGCAGAGTAATAGTTTCCGTCCCCAACCAGGAGGCCTGGCCGGTAAGTCATTTCGTTGACCATCCTCCTCACCACCTGACCTGGTGGAACAAGGAGGCATTAATTCTCCTGGCTCAAAAAGCCGGCTTTGAGGCGGAAAGCGTCAAGACCACAAGTTACCTGGTTTCCCTTCATTTCCTGGCAACCTATCTTACCACCCAGCTGCCGCTCTACGTTTTGCTGGGTCAAAAGCAAAAATTTCTCGGCAGCCGCGCCACCGCGGCCGGAGACGCGGATTTGGGCAAGTTGACTTCTTCATTCTTGCATAACTTCGGCCCCTGGCTGAGAAAAATAAGGAATGCCATTTACTGGCCGGGGGTGTTGCTGCTCAGCCCTTTCCTGTGGCCGGTGGTTAAGGGGACCAGCCTGGTGCTGTCAGCAAAATTCAGCGCCTCCAAGTCAGGATCATCCTGAGAGGAGTTCAGATCAATTTGCAGGATGAGTTTGGCGGAAAAGAAGGTTTAAGGGCTGGAGCCCGGACCAGCGATCCATGGCCGGCGCCGGCGCCGGAACGGCCTGGAAGAAGGGCATGAAGATAGGCCTTGACGGAAGAATGCTGACCCTCAAGCTGTCAGGGATCGGCCGCTACTCGCTTAACCTCTGCCAGGGACTTTCGCGGCTCGCGGCCGCGCCCGAAATAGAAATACTGCCCTCAGTCCAGGCCGAGGTTCCAGCCGGCGTTTCGCGTTCTCCCAGATATATTTCGGAGAACGCGCTCTGGCGGGCTTGTTTCAGCATACCCGCCTGGGCCAAGGACAGGCGATTAGACCTTTATCACGCCACCAACTACGGCGCCGGTCCGCTCCGCCCAATGCCGGTTCCCTGGATCTTGACCATTCACGACCTGTTCCCGATTACTCACCCCGAATTTTTCCCGCGCTATTTCTCCTATCGCGCGGCCTGGCTGCTGCGGCGCCATATATCCCGCGCCGATTGGTTGATCAGCGATTCCCGCTTTACCGCCGAGGAAATGGCTGCGCTCTTGGGGGCTGACCGCCAAAAAATCAGCGTTGTCCATTGCGGCATTGACCTTGAATTCTGGACGCCCAAAGACCCGGGACTGGAAAAGCAGGTCTTGGAAAGTCATGGCTTGAAAGGTCCTTATCTTCTTTTCGTCGGCGTGTTAAACCCGCGCAAGAACCTGCTCGGATTGCTCAAAGCTTTTAATCAACTGGTCCTTGAAAACCAACACCTTGACCACCGACTGGTGCTGGCCGGTGCTTCGTATTACAAGGCGGACGAACTGCTCAAATTCGTCCGCGAAAATCGGCTGCAGGACAAGGTCATTTTCACCGGCTTTGTCAGAGACGAGAGCCTTCCGGCGCTCTACCGGGGGGCAACGGCGTTTGTTTTCCCGTCCTTTTTCGAGGGCTTTGGCTTTCCGGCGCTCGAAGCCCAAGCCGCGGGAACCCCGGTCATTGCTTCCAACACCTCTTCCATACCCGAGGTCTGCTCGCCTTCAACAATCCTTGTTGACCCGCAAAAGCCGGAGGAAATCGCTCAGGCCATTCATCGTGTGCTCAATGATTCCTCACTCCGCAGCCGCATGATCAGTCAAGGCATGGCTTTCAGCCGGAAGTTAAACTGGCAGACCACCGCGGCCGAGACGCTTTCGGTCTATAAAAAGCTGCTTTCCCGCTGATCTCCAAATATTTGCTTCCAAAAACGTTTGCTCCTATAATTTGCCCAAATCCCGCGTTCCGGTTTGGCTTGGGATCAACGGCAATGAAATTCGCAATTACCCTTGACCCGCTGGCCGCGAGGCGCGGAGAAGATTTTTTGAGGTGAAAATATGGCGAAGAACAAGGCATTAATTACCGGGATTGGCGGGCAGGACGGGTCGTATCTGGCGGAACTGCTGCTCTCCAAAGGGTATGAGGTCCACGGGATTGAACGGCGGGTTGCGCTTGAAGACCCGGGGTATCACCTTTGGCGGCTCCGGCATATCCTGGACCAGGTCACGCTTCACGGGGCCTCGATGGAGAGCTTTGCCAGCGTGTTCAAGGTGGTGGAGCAAGTCCGTCCGGACGAACTCTATCACCTGGCCGCTCAGAGTTTTGTCAGCTACTCCTTTGAAGACGAATTTTCAACCATGAACACCAACATCAACGGCACGCATTACGCCCTGGCCGCGGCCAAGGAGCTCGTGCCCGGCTGCCGGTTCTATTTTGCGGCCTCCAGCGAGATGTTCGGCAAGGTCCGGGAGTCGCCCCAGACCGAAGCCACGCCCTTCCACCCCCGCTCATCCTACGCCATCTCCAAGGTCGCCGGCTTTGACCTGACCCGGAACTACCGCGAAGCCTATGGGCTGCATGCCTCCTCCGGCATCCTATACAACCACGAGTCCCCGCGGCGGGGGTTTGAATTCGTCACCCGAAAGATCACCCGGCACGTCGCCCTGATCAAAACGGGCCGGGCCAAAGAACTGAAGCTGGGCAACCTCGAGGCCCAAAGGGACTGGGGGCACGCCCAGGATTATGTCCAGGCCATGTGGCTGATGCTCCAGCAGGAAAAACCGGATGATTACGTCATCGCCACCGGGGAGACTCATTCGGTCAGGGAATTCGCGGAAAAGGCGTTTGCCTGCGCCGGCATGGATTACAAGCAATACGTGGCGGTGGACCCTAAACTGTTCCGGCCCGCGGAAGTGGAACTGCTCCGGGGAGATGCCTCCAAAGCCCGCAAAGCCCTGGGATGGGAATACAAGCGCGTTTTTGACGACCTGGTAAGAGAGATGGTCGAGGCCGACCTGGAATCGTTAAACAAGAACCCCTGAGCAAGCCGGAAAAGTCCCGCCTGCCCGCGGAAAACCTGCGCCCAGTTTGCCAGGCCGTCCATTTACACTTATAATTTCCCGGGTGGCTGGATTATTTATCCGGACCAACCGTCCAAATGAAAGTCGCCATTGTCTATGACTGGCTCACGCAGATGCGGGGGGGGGAGAGGTGTTTGGAGGTCTTCTGCGAACTATTTCCCCAAGCGGATCTCTACACCCTGCTGCACATCCCAGGCGCCTGCTCCGAGACTATTGAGCGGATGAAAATCCATGCCTCCTTCATCCAGAAAATGCCTTATGCTTACAGCAAATACCGCAGCTACCTCCCGCTCTTCCCCTTCGCCATCGAGCGGTTCAACCTCAAGGACTATGAGCTTGTTTTCAGCTCCAGCCACTGCGTTGCCAAGGGCGTGATTCCGGGACCGGAAGCCACCCATATCTGCTACATCTACACGCCCATGCGCTACATCTGGGACATGTTTGACGAGTATTTTTCCGAGGAAAAAGTCGGCCGGGTGCAGAGGGGCATGATCCAGTCGGTGGCCACTTTCCTGCGAACATGGGACGCGGCCTCCAGCGACCGGGTGGATCATTTCATTGCCATCTCGCGCCACGTGCAGAAGAGAGTCATGAAATACTACCGCCGGGACTCCCAACTCCTTCATCCCCCGGTGGATACCTCCTTTTTTCAGCCCGGAGGCCAGGCCAAGGACTATTACCTGACCGTATCCGGCCTGGTCCCATACAAGCGGATCGAACTCGCCATCCATGCATGCAATCAGTTGAAACGCAACCTGCTCATTATCGGGACCGGCCCCGAAGCCTCTCGCCTGGCCCGCCTGGCGCGTCACCCGGGGATCAGGTTCCTGGGCTACCAGGACCAGGAGGCTTTGCGCAAATATTATCAGGAATGCCGCGCCTTGATCTTTCCGGGCGAGGAAGACTTCGGGATCGCGCCGGTTGAGGCCATGTCCTGCGGCCGGCCGGTGATCGCCTACGGACGCGGCGGAGCCCTGGACACCGTGGAGACCGGAGAAAGCGGCAATCCCACGGGTGTGCTTTTCCAGGAGCAGTCCACCCAAGCCTTGGTTCAGGCCATCCTGGAGTTCGAAAAATCGGCAAAGGAATTCAACCCCCAGGCGCTCCGCAGCCATGCTCAGACTTTTGACCGGAGCCTGTTCAAATCCCGGCTCGATGCCATGATAAAACAATTGAGCGGGCAATGAAGATCAGGAGTTAAAGCGATGTTCCGTCAAAGGACCCGGGTTTTCCGAGACCTCAACCTCGCGATCGACCTCGTCGGTCTGGAGCTGCTCTGGCTGTTCTGCTACTATCTTCGCTTCTACTGGATGCCGGTCTCTTTTTTCCACCGGGAGATAATCCCCTTGCAGAACTATTCCTGGATTTTCATATTTTTCCCCCTGATCTGGATCCTGGCCTCGCTGGAAGCCGGTCTTTACCGGACCACGTTGTCCCAGACCGGGCAGGTGACCGCGATTTTCCGGGTCGTGATTTTCACCATGTTGTTGACCATTGCCTTCAGCTTTTTGCTGCGCAAGTTCGAATACTCGCGACTGATTTTTACCTATTTTGCCTTCCTGAGCCTCGCGTTCCTCCTGGTCCATCGCTGGATCTGGAGCGCCCTTTTAAAGCGCCTGATTCAAAAGGGCCTGGCCAGGAGGACCATCCTGCTCGACTCCGGCACCGGCATGGGAAGGCACCTGGCCTCCCAGATTGAAGCGAATATGGAACTGGGGATCAGTCTCCTGGGGTATATTCCCTTGCCGGAACTCCAGCACGGTCAAAATTTCCCCGGCCTGGCCCGGCTGGGCGAGTATGGGGAACTGGAGCGCATACTCAAGGATCACCAGGTGCAATGCGTGCTGGTTTGCATGCCGCTGGTGGCCTCGGCAACGCTGGAAAAAGTGCTTAAGAATTTCGCCAACACCCTGGTTGACATCGTGTTCGTGCCCGACCTGCCCAGGACGTTCATCCTGAACCAGAAGGTCGAAAGCGTCGGCGAGTTTTCCTTCTTCCACCTCCAGACCACCAGACTGGTAGGATGGAACTTGGTTTTGAAAAGGGCGTTTGACTTCCTGGCCACGCTGATTTTTATCATCGCCTTTTCGCCCTTGTTCGCGCTTATTGCCGCGGCCATCAAGTTGAATTCACGCGGACCCGTTTTCTTCATGCAAACCCGGTTCGGCTGGAATGAAAAGGAGTTCAAGGTGTTCAAGTTCCGCACCATGGTTCAGGATGCCCCGGCCGCAGGACAACTGAGGGCGGCCAAAAATGACCCGCGCGTCACCTCCGTGGGCAGGATTCTGCGAAAGACCAGCCTGGACGAGTTGCCCAATTTGTTCAACGTGCTCAAGGGAGAGATGAGCCTGGTCGGGCCCAGGCCCGAGCCGGCCGGCTTGTTTGAGAAGGTCAAGGAATCCAATCCCCTTTTCACTTTCCGCCATAAGTTCAAGCCCGGAATGACCGGATGGGCCCAGGTCAACGGCCTGAGAGGCGGGGATTACCTGGAGAAAAAATTCGAATACGACATCTATTACATCCGCAACTGGTCCCTGCTCTTTGACCTCAAAATCCTGGTCATGACCACCTGGAAAGGTTTCTACCATCCGGATAATTATTGAAACCGGAGCAGCCGCCGGACAGGTTGAAATGAACAGGTCAGCGCCGGGGAGCGGCGGAGGAAAAAACCGATGAAGGAAAAAGGATTGATTTTCGCGCTGGACGCGGAGAGCCTGAACCAGGCCCGGGAATGGGTGGGCCGGCTGGGCAAGAGCGTGGACGCGTTCAAGATCGGCTCGCAGTTTTTCACCCGGGTGGGTCTGGCCGCGGTCAAGCTTATCCAGGACCGCCAGAGCAAGGTCTTCCTCGACCTCAAGTTCCACGACATCCCCTTCACGGTCGAAGAAGCGGCCTACGAGGCCGGCCGCATGGGCGTGTGGCTGTTCAACGTGCACGCCGCGGGCGGGAGCGAGATGATGAAGGCCGCGGTCAAGGGCGCGGAAAAGGGCGCCAGGGAAATCGGCCAGGCCCGGCCCAAAATAATCGCGGTAACCGTGCTCACCAGTCTGACGGATTCCGACCTTGCCCAAATCGGCTACGCGGAAAACGCGGACAAGCTGACCGTCCGTCTGGCCCGGCTGGCGCTGGATTCCGGTTTGGACGGAGTGGTGGCCAGTCCCAAAGAGGCCGCGCTGCTCCGCAAGCAACTCGGCGAAAATTTTCTGATTGTCAGCCCCGGCATCAGGTTCGAGCCCGGGAAAGACGACCAGAAAAGGGTGTCCGGTCCCGCGGAGGCGATCAAGGCCGGCGCCGACTATCTGGTGGTGGGCCGGCCCATCCGCGACGCCGAGGACCCGGCGCAAGCGGCGCAACTGATCCGGAAAGAGATCGAGGACGCGGCGAGATAAATGAGCGATCTTATCTATGGCGTCAACCCGGTCATGGAGCTGCTTAGGCGCAGGCCCGACCAGATCAGCGAAATCCTGACCTCCCGAAAAGAACAGGGCCTGGAGCAGATTATAAAGCTGGCCGGGCAAAAAGGCGTCAAGGTAAAATTCGGCTTCCGCGACGAGCTTGACCGCATCACCGGCTCCAAAGAGCACCAGGGGATCGCGGCCAAAGCCCCTCTCCCGGAACCCGCGGCCCTGGAAGACATCCTGGAAAAAACCGCCGCCAAAGAGACCGCGCTCATCCTTCTCCTCGACCAGGTCGAAGACCCGCAAAACCTGGGCGCCATCATCCGCTCCGCGGAGTGCGCCGGAGCGGACGGGGTGGTAATCCCCGAGCACCGGAGCGCGGCCATAACCCCGGCCGTGCACAAGGCCAGCGCAGGCGCCATTGAATGGATGCCGGTTTCAATCGTGACCAACCTGGCGCGCTCCCTGGAAAAATTAAAGGAGGCCGGGTTCTGGACCTACGCCGCAGTCGCCTCCGCGGCCCAAAACATCTGGCAGACCAAATTCTCGCCCAAGGCCGGCATCGTCATCGGCTCCGAAGGCAAAGGCATCCGCCAACTGCTGCAAAAGACCTGCGACTTCCAGGTCAGCATCCCCCTCTTCGGACAAATCTCTTCCCTCAACGCCTCGGTCTCAGCCGCGGTCATCCTCTACGAATTCCGCCGCCAAGTCCCGGCCAAGCCCCATCCGCAGGTGTAAAATAGCAGTCAGCAGTTCGTAGTTCGTAGCCGGGAAAAATTCGGGGGACAGACACTCTTGTCTGTCAACAAATGAGTTGTTTGACATCTCCGTTACGATTTGTCAAGCTGGACTTGGGAGAGGAGGGGAATAGATGAGGGAGTATAAAGATAAGAGCTGGTGGCTGGGGGCAACGCCTTACAGCGAGAACCCGCCTTTGACCGAAGATATCGAAGTTGACGTCTGCGTCATCGGCGGGGGCTTTACCGGACTCAGCTCCGCGTATCACATCAAAAAACAAAAGCCCAACCTGAGCGTCGCGGTGCTCGAGAACGAGGTCGTGGGCTACGGCGCTTCGGGCAGGAACGGCGGCTTCTCCATGCCGCTTTTGGGCTGGAACATCACCTACCTGGTCTGGGCCTTCGGGGCCGAGCGCGCCGCGCCCGCGCAACATTACATGACCGAGTGCGTCAAGCGCACCAGGCGGCTGGTGGAGGACGAAAAAATCGATTGTGATCTGGAATACAACGGGCTGCTGGTCCTCGCCCACAACGACTTCCAGTTCCGGGGACTGGAATCAGACCTCCGCAACTACCAGAAGGTCGGGGTCAACGACGTTGAACTCCTGGACAAGGGCGCGCTCAAAAACCGTCTCAACACCGCTTTCCACCTGGGCGCGCTCTACGAGCCGGACACCGCGATCTTGAACCCGGCCAAGCTCGCGCGCGGCATGAAGGCCGCGGTGGAAAGGATGGGCGTGGAAGTTTTCGAGCGCACGCCCGCCACCGGCTTCGACCCCGGCAAGCAGGTCATCGTGCACACGCCCAGGGGCAGGGTGAAGGCGGACTATCTCGTGCTCGCCACCAACGCCTTTACCGTGCAACTCAACGTCAACAAGGGCTGGTACGTGCCCATGTTCACTTACATCATCATGACCGAGCCGCTCGATGAGAAGCATTACCAGGAACTGGGATGGATAAGGCGCGAGGGCATTGAGGACCGCCGCCAGCTCGTGCACTACCTGCGCCTGACCGCGGACAACCGCCTGGTCTTCGGAGGACGCGACGCGCCCTACTACTACGGCAACCAGTGCGAGAACCGCGACAGTCATCAAAAAATATTCGCCGGACTCGAGCGCGACATGAAACAGTTCTTCCCCATGCTCGGCGACCTCAAGGTCACCCACCGATGGGGAGGACCGGTCGCGATCACCGCGTTCTTCGTGCCCAAGTTTTCCTATTACAAGGAATTCCGAAACATCGCCTACGGCATGGGATACTGCGGACACGGAGTCGCGCTCTCAACCTCCGCCGGAATGATCATCCACGACCTGCTCTTCAAACCCGACTCCGAACTAACCAGGCTCCTGTTCGTCCACAACATGGAGATGATGCTCCCGCCCGAACCGCTCCGCTGGCTCTTCGTCCACGCCATCAAGGACGGGTTGAGACTGTTTGACTATATTTCGGAATTATGAGATCGCTAGTTCCGAAGCGGTGATAAAAAAGAAATGCTGAGCGCGGTTTAACTCTTATCAAACCATCAACTCTTGGCGACAAACTCCAAGGCCAGTTTGACGAGTTCGGGAATGATTTTGCTCTTGGGAATGGTCCTGGTGTGCTCGCCTTGCTCGTAAATCTGCACTCCCCTGGAAGTCCCGACGGCTCCCAGGTCCGCCAGCCTCGCTTCACCCGGGCCGTTCACGATGCAGCCCATGATCGCGATCCTGAGCGGCTTTTCCACGCGCGCGAGTTTCCGCTCCAGAGTCTCCGCGGTCTTGACCACGTCGAACTCGGTGCGGGCGCAGGTGGGACAGGCAATGACCTGGACGCCGCGGCTGCGGATTCCAAGCGAAGATAAAATCATCCATGCCACCCTCACCTCTTCCTCCGGAGGCGCCGAGAGCGAGACCCGGATGGTGTCGCCGATGCCCTGGTAGAGCAGAATTCCCAGTCCGGCCGCGGAGGCCACCGCGCCCCGCAGCCTGGTTCCGGCCTCGGTGATCCCCAGGTGCAGCGGGTAGTCCACTTTTTGCGAGATCATTTCATAGGCGCGCACGGTCTCGACCACGTCGCTGCTCTTGAGCGAGATTTTGATCAGGTCAAACCCCTGCTCTTCGAGCATCTTGATTTCGCGCAGGGCGCTTTCCACCATCGCCTCCGCAGTCGGTCCTCCGTGCTTGGCCAGAAGCTCCCGGTCCAGCGAGCCCGCGTTCACTCCCACCCGGATCGGTATTTGCCGGAGCAGCGCCTCTTGCGCCACCGCCTTGACCTGCTCGGGCTTTTTGAGGTTGCCGGGGTTGAGCCTTAGCCCGGCCACGCCCGCGCGGATGGACCCGACCGCCATTTTCCAGTCAAACTGGATGTCCGCGATCAGAGGAAGCGGAGACCGCCGCGCGAGCTCGGGCATGGCCTTGAGCGCGGACTCGGTGTTAACCGCCACCCGCGCAAGCTCGCAGCCCCACTGCTTCAGACGCTTAAGCTGCGCCAGAGTCGCGCGCAGGTCCGAGGTTTCGGTGTTGGTCATGGACTGGACCGCCACCGGCCGGCCCCCGCCGACCTTGACCCCGCCCACCTCAACAATCCGCGTCTTGCGGCGAGCGATGTACAAGCTTTTGCTCTGGCTATTCATCTGACTTGCCGCGTTCTGTTCCGGCAACCGGATATTTTCCCCGCTTGCGAGGGAGCGGAGTAAGGCAAAAGGCGGTGAAGGGGATCATTGCAGGGTTGCCGCGTTGGTCTTCAGGACCCGCTTTCAGGATTGTTGGCGGCATGCTCGTTTTCGGAACTGTCCAAGGGCTCCCCGTTGAACTTGTACCCGCAGTGCTGGCACTCCTCCCGGTAATAGTTGACCACGGTATGGCACTGCGGACATTTCTTGCCCCGCCGCTTTTTCCGGCCCGAGCCGCTGCTGTGGCGATGATGTTGGTTATGATGCGATTCCTTTGCCACCGCCTCTTCAATCTCGATCTCCGAGAAACGGTAACCGCAGTGCTGGCAAACTTCCCGTTTCGCGCTGATGATGTTATGGCATTGCGGGCACTTTTTGCCCCGGTGGCGCTTCCGCTTCTCCTGCTCCACGGCTTCTTCCTTCTTCCTGCGGCTGAGCTGCTGGCGGAGGTAGATGATGTAGGCAACAACCCCGCCCACCCATAGCGCCACGATGAAAAAATAAATCAATTGATTCATACTGAAAATCATCCTAACTTCCTTTATAGTCCCGGCCTGAACAGCCTCCGCTCTTTTGTCTCTCCGGCCATTTCACAATCGGGAATAATTCTAATATATTATGGAGTAAATGTCCAGCAAGATACACCTGTTGCCGGAGATCCTGGTGAACAAGATCGCTGCGGGGGAGGTGGTGGAGCGTCCGGCCAACGTGATCAAGGAACTGATGGAGAATTCCATTGACGCCGGCGCCTCCCGGGTGGTGATCGAGCTGGAGGCGGGCGGCAAGCGGCTGATCCGCGTGTCCGACAACGGCGAGGGCATGAGCGCGGACGACGCCCTGCTCGCCATTGAGCGGCACGCGACCAGCAAGATCAAAAACGAGGCCGACCTTTTCGCCATCGGCTCGCTCGGCTTCCGGGGAGAGGCGCTGCCCAGCATCGCCTCGGTGAGCAGGCTTCTGCTCAAAACGCGCGACCGGAATACCGAGCCGGGCAGCGTTATCCGGGTTGAGGGCGGGGTGGTAAGGGAGGTCCGGAAAGAGGGCATGCCCCAGGGCACTTCCATTGAAGTCCGCAGCCTGTTCTTCAACGTTCCGGCCCGCCGGAAATTCCTCAAAAGCACCGAGACCGAGCTCGGGCACATCACCGAACTGGTCGGCAAGATTGCCCTGGCATATCCTTCAATCAGCTTCGAGCTTTACCAGCAGGGCAAGCCCCTGCTCCGCGCGCCCGCCGCCAACAAAATCCACGACCGCGCCTGCCAGGTGCTGGGCCCGCAACTGGCCGGAAAGCTGACCCCGGTGGATAAGGAGTTCCGGGACTCGCTCCCGGCCGGCCCGCTAAAGGTCCATGGACTAATCTCACCCGCACAACTAACCTTTTCCACCACCCGGCACCTCTACATTTACATCAACCGCCGCTACGTGCGCGACAAGCTCCTGACCCATTCCATACTGGAAGCCTACCGCACGCTCATCCCCAAAATGCGATACCCCGCGGTCATGCTTTTTCTGGAGATGCCTCCCCAGGAGGTTGACGTCAACGTTCATCCCACCAAGCTGGAAGTGCGGTTCCCTTCCGCCAACCGCATCTACCAGGCGGTGATGGATGCCATCCAGCCCGTGCTTTTGGCCGGACCGGGCGCGCTCCTTGCCCCGGAACCAGCGGAGCAGCAAAAGGACAGGGTGGAGCAGGCGGTGCAAAAATATTTCGAAAACCGGCCGTTCAGGCTCGAGCCCAAGCCGACCCAGCCCCGGATCAGCGCCCTCTATGAAAAGCCGCAGACCAATAGGGCGGCGGAGTTCCCGGCGAGCAGGCCGTGGCCAAAACCAACGGCGCCGCAAATTCCCGCAAGCGTCCCGGGAAAAAAAGCTGTTGCGGACGCCGGTCCCGCCCCGGGAATTTTCTCGGAACTGCGCGTGATCGGCCAGACCCATTCCAACTACCTGGTGCTGGAGTCGGAGGACAGCCTGATCATAATGGACCAGCACGCGGCGCATGAGCGGATCAATTTTGAGAAGCTCAAGGCGCAGATGGCCGGGAGCGAAATGAGCCGGCAGAACCTGCTCTTCCCCGAAGTCATTGAACTCAGTTACCAGCAGGCCCAGGCCATTGATAAAAACCTCGAACTCCTGCAAAGCCTCGGCTTCGAAATCCAGCCCTTCGGAGGAAACAGCTTCCTCGTCAAGTCAACCCCCGGGCTGCTCGAAAACCTCGAACTCCAGCCGCTGTTCGCGGACCTCGCCGACGAACTCGCCGAAATCGGAAAGATGAACTCGCTTGATGACCGCATCGACCACCTGCTCTCGGTGGTCGCCTGCCATTCCTCGGTGCGCTCCGGCCGGACGCTCTCCGACACCGAAATCCGGGCCCTGCTCAAGGAGTTGGACGAAAACCCGTTCCCGGGCCAGTGCCCCCACGGAAGACCTGCAATCTGGAAAATCCCGCTGCGCGAACTTGAAAAGAAATTCCGGCGATAGATGTATTTGGGGTCAGAGTTGAATGGCGCTAAGTTAAGCTCAATAATAGTTTTGGCCCAGCGGTTTGATAATAGCCCCGCGCTTATGGTCATCAACTGATTAAATGGACAATCCCGGTTTTGCGTTTCCTTTGCCCGGCCATTATGGGCATCAACTAATTGGATGGACAAGGCCGTTTCCGAATTCGATTGGCCCGGCCATTCATGGTTTGGACTGCGGTTGAAATTGCTTTTCGATAGCCCGGCCATTTATGGCCGGGAACGGCGACCGCCTAAAACCCTTGCTGCGGCCCGGGCCGCGGCCCGGGCCGCAGCGGGAGGGGGCGCGGCCGGGTTCCCCGGCGCTG
>Ga0315274_10000429_pt1 | contig 66676 bp, 66 predicted proteins | sample YL17G02_20_MG_FD_203700 | JGI IMG/M metagenome (GOLD analysis project Ga0315274, IMG submission 203700) | Sediment microbial communities from Yellowstone Lake, YNP, Wyoming, USA - YL17G02_20 | ecosystem: Environmental > Aquatic > Freshwater > Lake > Sediment | place: USA: Wyoming | collected...
TATCGAGGTCAAGCCATCGAGTGAAAAATCGGCGATTGTAAATGAGGCGACCACTGTGCCGTAAGCGACAGCGGTTTTAAGTGTCCGAAAGTCGGTCTTGCCTGTTTGCGATAGATACCCTAAAGTTGCGCCTGCGAAGCTGTCGCCGGCGCCTGTAGGGTCTTTGACTTCGGCGGCGGGGTAGGCAGGCAGAATGAAATTGTGACCTTCGGCATCGCAGGTTATTGAGCCGGATTTGCCCTTTTTGATAATCACGACGCCCGGCCCCATACCTAAAACCTTCTGGGCGGCTTTGATTAGGTTGAAATCGGCGGCCAGCATCCTAGCTTCATCTTCGTTGATTATAAGGCAATCAATTTTTTTCAGCAGGACTTTTAAGTCCGCCAAGTGACTCTGAATCCAGCAGTTCATTGTGTCGGCTGCTACAAAAAGAGGATTTTTGAGCTGGTCGAGCAGTTCAAGCTGGAGCTTGGGAGTGGTGTTTGCGAGAAATACGAATTGGCTGTCTCTGAAAGATTCGGGTACGACCGGCGGGTGTTCGGCAAGGACGTTTAATTCCATTGAATCTGTTTTTCTATCGTCCATATTTTCGTGATAGGAGCCGGCCCAGCGAAAGGTTTTACTCTGCGGCCTTACTTCCAGCCCGGTCAGGTCAACGTTTCTGCCGGCAAAGATTTTAGCCAAATCAAATGGGCAATCAGCGCCGATAACACCTATGAATCTGACCGGCGAAAAGAAACTTGCTGCCATACTGAAATATATCGATGACCCGCCGAGGCAGTTTTCGCTGACGCCGTAAGGCGTCTTAACGGTATCAATCCCTATTGAGCCGGTTACCAATAGCGACATGTCATCTTACTCCTGCTTCTGGTCCTTGGTGCTCGTTTCTGTATCAGCTTTGATAGTGGCTTTGATTTGTTCTCGAATACTTAAAGCAGCAACTGGAATTAAAAACGCGAATGCAGCAGGAAAACCGTAGGCATTCATTTTCTCTAATGTGGCAGAGGACGGATTTATAAATGTGTACACCACATTGAATACCCCAATGCCTAAAGCTATTATTGAAAAGAGTATAAGACATATATTTGCAAATCTTAAACGGTAAATGTTTCTATACGCTTTTGGTAAAGGATGGAGAAATCGCGGGCACAATATTGCAGTGATATAAACCAGCCAGGCGGCTAAAAACCATTTCAAAAGAAAAAGAATAATGCAGATGGCCATAAATCCAAAGGTCACCAAATAGCAAATTGCGAGTTTTGTCTTAAAGTTCAACATTGGTTCTTCCCTCCGAATTTAGCGAGAGTGATATCTATTCTGGCTAAGGTTTTTTCTTTGCCTAACATTTCGACCGAATCGAAAATAGGCGGGCTAATGGTTGTCCCTGTTATGGCGACGCGCAACGGCTGGGCGATTTTACCCAGACCTATGGCCTTTTCCTGTGCGAGAGAGCGGAGCATATCCTCAATCGCCTGCTCCGAGAGCCGGTCCATCGCTGCGAGTTTATCACGAATAATCGGCAGGATGGCTATGCCGCCATCTTTAATCAAGACCTTTTGAACCGCGTTTTGGTCATACTCGATTTTCTCGTCAGGCAGGAATAAGAATCTGGTCTTACGCTCTATATCGGCGAGGGTCCGAGCGCCTGCACATAACTCTACTATTCTCGCCAGCGTTTTGTCATCCGCCTTTGCAACCGGAGATTTAATGACCTTTAGGTAATCCTTAAAATGAGTAAGCACTTTTTCGCAGCTTTGCATCCTGATGTGCTCGGTGTTGAAGGCAAGAAGTTTCCTGCGGTCAAACAAACTGTTGGTCTTTGTCAAACGCGAGAGGTCAAAGCAATCGATTAGCTCTTTAACAGACATAATTTCACGCTTATCGCCGGGGTTCCAGCCCAGCAGAGCAAGGAAGTTCACCATCGCCTCAGGCAGATAGCCGCTCTTGAAAAAATCAACAACGTTAATTTCCGGCAGATGTACACCGAGATGAGCAGCCATTGTGTTAATACTTGACATATCCGGGATGGTTTCGCCTGCAACAAAGTCATTGACTTCTTCAAGAGTGATGTTACCGACCTCAGCAAGTTTTTCCAGGTCGATATCATGTATATCCTTAATGGCGTTACGCAGAACCTTTGGACGTTCACGTTTGGAAAGCTTTCCGCCGGTGTCGCTGACGGTAACGGACATGTGTGCATACTTCGGAAGCTCGCCAAATCCCAAAGCTTTCCATAATTCCTGCTGGCCGGGCGTGTTCATAAGGTGCTCCTGGCCGCGAATAACGTGGGTAACTTTCATCAAATAGTCATCAACCACACAGGCAAAGTTATATGTCGGAAATCCATCGCTTTTTTGTATGATAAAATCAGCTATTTCGCTGGCTGCAAAGGTAACCTCGCCACGCACCTCATCGCTAACCACAATGGATTTGTCTTGAGGTATAGCAAATCGTACGGTTACAGACCGGCCCTGAGTGCGGGCCTTCTTGGCATCTTTCTCGTCGGGAAATTTTTCAGGTCGGGAATACGTAAAACCTTTTTTTTGGGCCTCAGCTTCTTTTCGAAGTTCATCAAGCTCTTCGGTGGTATCGAAGCAGTAATAGGCCTTTTTCTCTTCGAGCAGTTTCCTTATGTATTCATCGTAAATATCCCTTCGCTGGGATTGCAGGTATGGCCCGTTTGGGCCGCCGACTTCGGGACCTTCGTCCCATTCGATACCAAGCCATCGCAAATCATCTATAACCTGCTGCATAGCGGTCGGAGTGTTTCGTTTCAGGTCGGTATCCTCAATACGGAGTATGAATTTACCGCCCATCCGCCGGGCAAAAAGCCAGTTAAAAAGAGCGGTTCTGGCTCCACCAACGTGCAGATACCCTGTCGGCGACGGCGCAAAACGTGTTACAACCATTGTAAACCTCAAAAACTGCGGAAAACACGTGAAAAGATTAAGCTATATCAGGACTGTTGTCAAGAACAGATGAGCGGTCAGCAGCTTTGCATATCCGAGGAGACATTTTGACAAATTCCCCCTGTCAATTTCGCCCTGGACAGCTATAATCTGCTAAATTATAACACAACGCCAAAAAGGCACTGCTAATATGAACACAAACGATTCTACAACCAAGCTCGACTTTATCCGGGCAATTGTCGCTGAGGACCTAAAGACAAATAAATGGGACGGCCGGGTTCATACCCGTTTCCCACCTGAGCCGAACGGCTATCTGCATATCGGACACCCCAAAGCAATCTACCTTAATTTCAGTATTGCCGCTGAAAACAAGGGCGGGCTGTGCAACCTGCGATTTGATGACACTAACCCGGTTAAGGAGGAGCAGGAATATATCGATGCAATTATGGAAGACATCCGTTGGCTTGGATTCGATTGGGAAAATAGGCTATATTACGCCTCGGACTACTTCGAGCAAATGTACGAATACGCTGTGCAGCTTACCAAAGCCGGCAAGGCCTACGTCTGCGACCTGAACGCCGACGAAATCAGGGAGTACCGCGGCACATTGACCAAGCCGGGAAAGAACAGCCCCTATCGCAGCCGCAGCGTTAAAGAGAACCTTGATTTGTTCCAGCGAATGCGGGCAGGCGAATTCGAGGACGGCTGCCGCACACTGCGGGCAAAAATCGATATGTCGAACCCGAATTTGAATATGCGTGACCCGGTGATGTATCGCATCCTGCACGCCACACACCCTCGCACCGGCGATAAGTGGTGCATCTATCCAACGTATGACTGGGCCCACGGGCTTGAAGATTCCATTGAAAAAATCACCCACTCGATTTGCACACTGGAGTTTGAAAATCATCGGCCTTTATATGACTGGTTCCTCGAGCAATTGGGGGTGCATCATCCCCAGCAGATTGAGTTCGCCCGGCTGAATTTAACCTACACCGTGATGAGCAAGCGAAAGCTGCTGCAATTAGTGCAGCAGGGCAAAGTCAGCGACTGGGACGACCCGCGACTGCCGACTATCTGCGGCCTGCGAAGACGCGGCTATTCGCCGGAATCCATCAGGAATTTCTGCCAGGTTATCGGCGTCAACAAATTCAACAGCACTGTCGATATTGCACTGCTGGAACACTGCCTCCGTGAAGATTTGAATAAGACCAGCCCGCGCGTGATGGCTGTGCTTCGGCCGCTTAAAGTAATCATTGATAATTTCCCGCAGGGCAAGGTCGAAGAAATGGATGCGATTAATAATCCCGAAGACCCAAGTGCCGGCACACGCAAGGTCGCCTTCTCTCGAGAGCTTTTCATCGAGCAGGATGATTTTATGGAAGAGCCGCCCAAAAAGTTCTATCGCTTAGCACCCGGCCGAGAGGTTCGCCTGCGATACGCATATTTCATCACCTGCACAGACGTGGTCAAGGATAAAAACGGCCAAATTGTTGAGCTGCACTGCACTTATGACCCTGCGACACGAGGTGGGGACGCTCCGGACGGACGCAAGGTCAAATCTACATTGCACTGGGTCTCGGCCCCGCACGCCATCAAGGCCGAGGTGCGGCTGTATGACCATCTCTTCACAAATCAAAACCCGGACGATGTCGAAGAAGACAAAGACTTCACATCAAATTTGAATCCAAACTCACGGGAGGTGCTAAAGAACTGCCGCGTCGAGCCGTCTCTGGCCGGCGCAGCACCACTAAGCCGATATCAATTTGAGCGATTAGGCTATTTCTGCACCGACCCCGACAGCTCCGCCGGTAGGCTCATATTCAATCGGACCGTTACACTCAAGGACGAGTGGGTCAAAATTCAAAAAGCCCAAAGGAAAAAGTAATTACGCAACATTGAGACACTTTATAAAATTCGGCATACCGGAAAAGATGATGCGATTTGTTATGAGATACCTTATACTGCCGGTTCTTATTTTTAATACCGCAGCAGCGTATAGCAGCACGTGGGAACTGCGACGCGATGATTTAAACAGCAGCAGACCGCCAGTAGTAAAAGGTACAGTGAACATAAATCTTGAAGATGAGTCACCCCAGTTTCCACGATACCTGAATGAACTTGGAATAAAAACAATCTGCATTAGATTTCGTGGCCACGACTCTGTTACGAGAAAGTTGGCCTTAGTATGGACAGGAGGGAGTCAGGGCATAGATGGTTTTACCATCACGGTTGACGAAAAACTTATTGGAGCAAGCCAGAGTGTCAACAGTGAGCAAAAACCTTATGCGTGGTATCGAGACGAATTTTTGGTCCATTTGTCATCCGGGTCGGAGCATATAGTTGAAATCAGTTCGCCGGTGGGTATGACCAGCGCCATTGAATTCGCCGGCATCCAAATGGCAAACCCTGAGTCAGAAGTTTATCAGCCGTTGTGTTACGAGTCGGTCGGGTCTCTGGAACGATACGAAGAGCAACTTGGAGCAAAAGGTGTGGTTGTAAAATCGGCCCATATTTGGGTATTTGCGCCAGCTGAGTTCGCAAAAGAGGCCGGGCTACTTTCCTCATTTATGGAAAAGGCGTACTCGGAAATGAAGAAAATCTATGGAATGGATACGCTGTTCAAATTTTCGATTGAGCACTATCCAGAAGGACATAAACGAGGCTGGGGTGGAATCAGCGGTCAAGGCACTATAGGTTACACAATCGCGGCACTAAAGAAATTCGGCCGTCTAAAGACAAGCGATGTTCGTGGATTCGCCGGCTATACAGAAGAGATGTCCCATGGTTTCAAAGCATATTACAAATGCACCGGTACGTATGAGGCACTTGGGGTAGCAATTCAAGAGGAAATTGTGCGCCGATTAGTGCCGAAGGATGTTGCCAATGCATTTTGGCTTGCCGAGCATAAGAAATGGGAGGACACATACAAAGCTTACCTGTTAGCGGGCAAGAAAAATCCCGACCCGGAAAAATATCCGTGGAACGTATTTTATACGAGAATTTTAAACCATCTTTTTCTGAAATTGCGGAACGAATACGGCCCGAAGATGTGGGAAGATTTTTTTCGCGCGCTTCGGCAAATGGATTATCCCCTGCATCGTGCAGCCAAAACGGAAAGAATGAAGGTCTATGCGGACGTTTTCTCTGCGCTTTTCGGCAGGGATATGCGGAAAGAGTTTCGTGAATTTGGTATCAATCTTGATGCCGACCCACCCTGGGGCTGGGAAACTTACAAGGAATAGCTATCGGCTTTAAGCAGCTTACCGTGGGAGAGGTTATCATTTGCCGAGAATTATTTTTACTGAAACCGCTAACAATACAACACCAAAAATCCTTTTTAGAAGCTGGTCAGGAATCGCGATAGCGAATTTAGCGCCGATTAGGCCGCCCACAAAGAAGCCCAGACATACAAAGGCCGCTATTTTCAGGTCAACAAATCCCTGTTTATAATACGCCAATGCAGCGAGCAGGCTGATGGGTGGAACCATCAAAGCCAGAGTCGTTCCCTGTGCAGTATGTTGCGATAGGCCGAACAAAAGCACCAACACGGGAACAATAATTATTCCTCCGCCTATGCCGATTAGGCCGCTAAAAATCCCCGCAACCACTCCCAGCAGGACATAAAGAAATATATTCATAATTTTAACCTCACGCTATTTGGCCCAACAAAAAGGTTTCAGCCGAAAAGTTCTTCGAATTTTTTCTCTATATCGTCACTTTCACAAAGCACCTGGCCAACCAGCACAGCGCCTATACCAATGGACTTTAGCTTTTCGACGTCAGCTCGCGATTTTATCCCGCTTTCGGCTACAAGCTCCTTTTTATTATCGACAAGCTCCGCTAATCGGCGGCTCGTTCCCAAATCCACCTTCATTGTAGCGAGATTTCGATTGTTGATGCCAAGAACGCTGTAGCCTTTCTTGGGGAAACCGATTAAGCTGCGGACGGCCAACAGCGTATCGGCCTCGTGCACTTCCAACAGGACCGTTAACGTCAGCTCGGCTGCCCCTATCATTAAATCCATCAGCTCACCGGGCGTTAACGCTTCGGCTATCAACAGTATCGCATCGGCGCCGGCAGCGCGGGATTCGTAAACCTGCCAGATATCGATAATAAAATCTTTGCGCAAAATCGGCAAATCCACCGCGTCACTTATCTGCTTTATATACTCGAGCCTGCCCTGAAAATATTTTTCATCGGTAAGAACGCTAATTGCATCAGCGCCGCACCTCTGGTAGGCCTGCGCAATCGCCACGGCGTCAAAATCCTCACGAATAACCCCAGCCGACGGCGACGCCTTCTTGACCTCTGCAATAACATTTAGCCCCCTGCCGCTGCGTTTGGTGACGGCTTTGTAGAAATTGCGGCACTTCGGCATAGAGGCAATCTCGGCCTTAAGCTGTTCCAGATTCCTCTGCGACCGGCGGAACTCAACCTCAGCCCTTTTGTCGGCAACGATTTTATCTAATATACCCGCCAATGCACCTACCCCGCGACCTTTACATAAGCTATACGGACCTGACCAAGAGTATTTTCAAGAACCTTCTTCTCCTCTTCGGTCAGGTTGCCTTTGGTTTTTTTCTCAATGGTCTCGAGCATATCGATACTGTACTTGGCCAGCTCCAAATCAGGCTCTTTCTCCTCCTGTCCCTCCACCTGCAACAGGCCTAAGGCAAACAATGCCTGCGTAACAAGCATGCTTATCAGCGCAGCAAAATCACCCTTCGGCAAAGACCCACGACGAGACTTGTCCCGTGGAGTTTTTTCCTTCTCCGCCTTTTCCTTCTCAGCTTTTTCCTGTTCAGCCAACATTTCTTTCTCCCTTTGAGCCTGTTGCTTCCAATCTTCGTCAATTATAATCTTCTTATCGTCCTTTTTTTCTTCTTTAGCCATTTTAAGACCCCTGAAAACCTTTTTGTTTGCGTAAATCCTGGCAGGATATTATCTGTGATACTTTTTCATATCTCTGCTGATGTCCCGCTTCTGCTGGCGCTCGGCGATTTTTTTTCGCTTGTCGTATTGCCTTTTGCCTTTGGCCAGCGCCAGTTCTATTTTTGCCAGGCCCCTGCCGCTGAAATAAATCCGAAGAGGCACAAGCGTAAAGCCGCGCTGCTCAAGTTTGATTTGCATCCTGCGAAGCTCAGCCTTGTGCAGCAGCAGTTTTCTTTTTCTGGTCGGCTCATGATTGTTTGCGCCGGCCTGTTGATACTGGGCTATGGTCGCGCCGACAAGCCAGCACTGGCCGTCTATAATCCTGGCGTATGAGCCGTCAAGGTTGGCCTGGGCTGCACGAAGCGATTTTACCTCCGTGCCCAAAAGCAACATCCCCGCCTCGAACTTCTCTATAAGCTCAAAATTGTGATAGGCCTTCTTATTAACTGCCGCTGAACCCTGATTATCCTTGCTCTTGCGTGATTTCGCTGCCATTTAAGCTATAATAGCCGGACAGCACCAATTTTGCAAGAAAGGAAGCGTGCTGCGGATTTGAACCGTTTGCTAAAACTTCGCTCGGCCGTTATCCATTAAGCAGCCATTGATGTGCCGGTGCTGTCAAAATAACAGCTTGGCCTAATCGCTGTCGGCTGAATTTTTACTTGATGATTCGGATACTCACCGGATACCGATACGCCTCGCCGCCGTTTGCCTTTACAGTAGCAATGATACAAAAGATTAAGTCCACAATGCCGACCGCGGCTCCCAAGAATGGCCCGATACAAATAAGAAACGTCAGCATGACAGGCACAACCAACGAAACAGCCCATGCAATGGCGACAGTAATCTGGAAGTTCAGGGCCTCTTTGCCCTGGTTATCGATAAACGGGTCTTCCTCCTTCTTTAATAACCAGATAATCAATGGGCCGACAAAGCTGGTAAAAAGCCCCAGTAGGTGACACAGCATCCCCCACATACGGGCGTCTTTACTTACTTCTGTCGGCTTCGGCGTTTCCTTTATTTCTGTCATAGTCTGACTCCTTTCTATTAAATTATACCTCGCTCAACAAACTGGTTTCCTCTTTAACAAAGGCCTCTTAAAAAGGCAAGAACAAAATTTATGCCTCTGTGGCTTGCTATTTTAACGATTGCCCGCCTAAGTGCAACCGGCAAATCCGCCTTTGGCGCATAAAAAAACAGGACCGGGTCGCGGAGGGAGAGAGGAGGAAAAGCGATAAGACCGCAGTCCTGCTAAATCGTATTTTACAAGCTGTCAAAAAGCTGTGCAACTTCTTTTTGCTCAGTTTCCTTCTGCTCAGGCCCTGCTGCTGCCCACCCCCAATGGTGCTTTCTACTGCGTTGGTTTTCTGCTCTCCCGGCAGAACTTGCCCATTAACACCATTGCCTCGTTCATTCTTTCAGCGGAGCCATCCATCTTTGCGTATGCCTCAACCAGCTCTAATAAGTCCGGGGCCGGTTCAACAAGACCATAATGGTGTGCAACATTAACGATACCGGCATCAAGGCCGTACTCCATTGCTTTCGCCACGTAGGCTCTGCACAGGCCGACCTTTCGGCCCGGCAAATCGCGCACGCAATTGCTTATGCCTCCTGTGAAATGAACGCCGTTCATTTCTGGGTCGTTTTTTATTTTCTTTATGGTCTCGAAGGTCTTGTAGGTGTAACTCTGCTGGCTGGGCTCCATCGGCATATCTATAGCCAGGGGAAATATGGTCGGGTCGAAAAATATCTCCTGAGGTTTAAAGCTGTATTTACCAACGGCTTCGCTGAAAATCTCCTTGGCCACGGAATAAAGCTCGCCAATCGAAGGTGACTGGCCGGACTCCTTCATTAAAAGACCGACAAAGGCGTAGTCGTAATCCTTTTTCAGCGGCAGCATATTATTCATCGTGTAAACCTTGATCGAGTTGACAAGCGGCTGGGCAACCTTCTGGTCCGTATTAAACCACTCCTCCAACCCTACTATCAGGACATCATCGTTACTGCTGTCGATGCAAACCGGCACACCGCCGCCCCACTCGCGAACCATCCTGACGTATTCGAGCATCATATCAACAGTAACCTGCGGGTCGTTTTCGCCGAAAGCATCGAGATTGACCGCGATATAATCAGCGCCCTCTGCCGCCTGCGATTCAATCAGGCCCTTGATATAGTCCAAAGGTTCGGACGGCGCCGAATAGGCATCAGGACCGAGCTCCGCTAACCGCTTCATCATCCTGCCGGTTTCGGGAATTGAGGCATGGACAGCTTCACCAATAGAAATCAGGGGATTGCTCATCATATGGGTCTTACCAAATCGTCAAGCCTGTCCCGAGCGAAGTCGAGGGGATGGCTTACACCATAAACAATTCGTTCCGTAAATTCAGGCCTCACTTAGCCCCTTATTTCACTTAAAATCTCCCGTGTGGGGTCGACTTTATTTAAGGTATAAAAATGCAGCCCCGGCACGCCGCCTTTAAGCAGGTCTTTACATTGCTGAACAGCGAACTCTACGCCCGTTTTGTAAGTGCTTTCTACATCACCATCCAAGGGTTTAAAAATATCATGGACCTTCTGAGGGATAGTCGCGCCGCAGGTCTTGCAGAATCTCAGCAGAGTCTGGTAATCCGTAATTGGCAAAATCCCCGGAATAATCGGCACAATTACTCCTACCTTTCTTATCCTGTCTAAATATTCAAAATAGTCCTTGTTATCAAAGAAAAGCTGGGTAATTACAAACTCACCACCGGAATCAATCTTAATCTTCAAATATTTGGAGTCGGTTTCCTTGTCCGGGCAATTGATGTGTCCTTCGGGAAAGCCGGCCACGCCGATACTGAAGAAACCTCCGAAACTGCGAATCAACTCAATCAACTGATAACAATACTCAAAGCCGTCCGGAGCCGGTTTCCAGTCCTTTTCGCCCTCGGGCGCATCCCCGCGAAGAGCGAGAATATTACGAATATTCCTTTTTTTCATCTCTGCGAGAACGGCCTTCAGTTCACTCTTACTATGCCCAACGCAGGTAAAATGGTGCATTACCGGAACATTAAAACGCTTCTGTATCTCGTCCGCGATTTCCATCGTCATCGCCCGCGTAGAGCCGCCCGCCCCGTAAGTTACTGAAAACCAGTCGGGTTCCAGTTCGGCATAAACACCCGCCGTTTCAAAAAGCTTTATTTTCCCCTTCTCGGTTTTGGGTGGGAAAAACTCAAAAGAATACGTCCGCCTCTTCTCTTTTAAAATATCTGCTATCTTCCTTATCATTTAGTCCTTCCTGTCATTTTCAGCAAATCTTTCTTTATTAATAGCCCATCTTTTATAACTTTTATTTACAATGACTTATATAAACTATTTACGAAGACTTATACAACACGGAAGTCTTTTTTTCGCACTATATTGCTACGAAAATACTCAGTAATGTGCTGTTGCGAAGATTTCAGCGTTGTGGATAACCTGTTGACAACTCAAATTCCGCACCTTAAAGAAATCTCTGGCAGCGCCAAATAAAACCGATACGTTTTCGCCGCCGCTTTTTAGACCTGGCCACAGCCGAAAATTGCAACCCTTAAGTTCCCAACAACAAAGAAGTTATGCCAACTTGCGGCAGATATCAATAAAATCAAAATGGAGTCCTGAATATCATATTAACAATTTTACCAAAATACCCCAGATTAACAGTGTTCCGACAGGAGATTGACCCTTCGTGGATAATTATAGAAAAGCTCGCAGACATTAGGATGTTCCGTTAACCGTTAGTTCTGCTGATTTTATAGATTTTGGAAGACCGGATTTTTCGGCATCGGCTTGTCAATCAGAGAAAAATAATCAAACAAGCAGCGACAATATGGCAACTTTAGACAACACCTCGGCCCCTGTTAAACTGACAATGAAAGTTATGACCGCTCCCGCACCTTTTATATTGCAGGATACCACTATGCCCTGTACATCAATGCGACCATCCAGATTACCATAAGAATAGTCACAATCATCGCAAACCCGAATATAAACACATCTGCGGAATTAATCGCAGCCGCCGGAGCAGTTTGGGTAAGCTTAGACATTATATACACAATAACTCTTTGATTAGCCTCCGGAAGCATCACTATAGCGGTAATCAGATAAGGCCAGCGCGCCAATGCCTGAGTTCCGAAAACGTCTATCATTCTAAAAGAAGAACGCGACACAATCAAACCAAAGAAAAATAGCGGCACCGCCATACATACCCAATCGATTAGGCCCTCGGCAAAGAAAAACCACAGCGGAGCCTTGAGACCTGTGTGAACATCAAGGACGCCGTCGAAATGAGTATTGCTGAACGAGCCGACAAACACGCTTATCAATATAATTGCCAGGCCCAGCAGCAAGGCCTTGAAGCCGGCGATAAATCTAAAAGGGTTAAAGAGCCACTGGCTCAGGCGGTTACTATTCGCTGCTTTGGTATTAGCTGCGATTTCAGTCATAGTTTTTCCTCCTTGTCGTCTTGCTTAGATTCTTCAGCAAGCTCGATGCGTTCGATAATCTCATCGAGCCGGTTGCGGACTGTTGGATAACTTAGCCGCAACAAGCCAGCCATTTTCTTCAGCGAACCGCTTGCCTTAATAAATTCAAGGATAAAAGCCTGGTCATCCGTCGAAAGTCTGGCCAGCGTGGGCAGCTCATATTGGCCCTGGATTTCCGTTTGGCATCGCTCACATATAAGACTTTTTACCTTTAACTGGCTGTTGCACGATGGACATATCGCAGGTAACACTTTCATAAACTCATTTCCTTTTAATCATTAAGCTGTTATTTAGCAGGCCCCTGGCTGGGAACGAAAAACAGCCCTGCCGTCTGCTTGTTGCGGTCGAATACAACCTTGACGTCAAGGACCGCATTTTCAAATTTGCAGGTTACGAAAATTACATCGTACTGCAGTATCTTCTCCCGCCGGGTTCCAAGTTGCTCAACAAAAGGCCCTGACTGGGCGATTAAGGAACTCCAAACCTGCTGCAATTTTTCCGCCGGCAGCGCATTTTTCATAGTCCCGTCGAAATTCTCCACCGCCTTCTTATAATCACCGCTCGCCAGCGCGTTCACCAAGTCCTTCGCCAGAGTCTCAATCGATGCGGGTTCAATGCCCGATTCATACACGGCTTTTTTCGCCAGTTCGACATTATCGCCTGTAAATCCCCTTACAACTGCAAATACAATTAGCCCGGCCCAGAGACTAATACCTGCTACGCCTACAATCCGCTTCAACATTTGCCTGCCCACCTTTCTTTTACTGTCCACTCTGGCCGTATCGTAGCTGTTTTCCTCAATAAAATTAAACCTCTATTTAATAATATTAAACTATTATTTACTTTTTGCAAGCAAAATCTCAATATTTTTCAAATTTTTTGCATCTTCAAAAACCAGTTTTCAGGCCAAAAACCGGCGAAAGGCGAGTTTGGCTGTGATGAAGGTTTAAAAAATCAGGCGGGATAGCGGAAAACCGACCTGAGCGATTACCAGGCTGTTGGCGTAGATGTAAGACTTTTTCAAGGAGCTGCTAAATTGTTCCCTTCCTTTTTGTGGGACCGGATAATCAAAAGCAGATAAAATAGCATGAGAAATAATCCTTGCCCGAAAATAAATAATAAATGTGAATGCGAACCTTCCTTATTAAACAAAAAGAAACCAAACATATTCGATACCGTCAATACGGCACTCGATGAAATCCAAACCATTATTACCTTTCTCAGCTTACTGGAAGAATAACAACGTAATACACCGGCTTCTAGAAATACGATGGATATAAGTAGCATTATCCCATGAAGACAAAATAGTGAAACACTGTGGAAAAAATATTGTACCGCCTTTGGCAAGAATATTTGCATCACTAAGTAGCACAACACTAAAATCCAATATGTTTTTGTACTATACGTTTTAATCATTTTTTTACCTTTGGAAAACATCTTCTGTTAATTATCTAAATGCGGTGATTTTTTCTTTTAATGCCCTGCAGGCAGCTGTCGGATCGGCTGCCTCGGTCACGGCCGAGCAGACTGCAATCGTCCTTGCCCCTGCGTTCAAAACCTCTTCGACATTATCGAGTGTTATCCCGCCGATGGCGACGTGGCCGATTCCGGTCTGGCCGAGTATCTCTGTGGCCTGTTTGACATAATCCAACCCGACTGGCTCAGCGGTCGGCTTTGTAGCGGTAGCAAAGACAGGGCCTAAACTTACATAAGTGGCAAGCTCCTCGCAGGCAGCGTGCAACTGCTGGAGGGAATGAGTGCTTTTGCCGATAACCAAAGGGGCCAACTGGAGTTTGCGGGCCTGGTCGAGAGGCATATCATTTTGGCCGAGATGCACGCCATCCGCACCGGCGGCAACTGCGATATCGACCCTGTCGTTTATTATGCTCAACACACCGGCATCTTTACAAATTTTGGCGAATTCGAGGGCAAGCGCAAAAAGTTTATCGTCGTCAACGGCCTTTGCCCGCAGTTGAATGCAATCGGCGCCGCCGGCGAGGCCGCGATGAGTTAAAGAAAATACATCGGCAGGCAGGCTGCTGCTAATTATTATATACAGCCTGACGGGTTTGAATTTTTCGGCTGTGTCGCTGAAAAGAACAATATCCTTCTCAAGCGTATAAGCGGAGAATCGGAGCTTTTCGATTGTTTGGGCTACTTCGGGATTGAGCGTCTGGGTCATCTCAGCAAGGGTTCGCAAGGATTCGGTAAGGCGTTTGCAGCCGGCTGTGAAACAATCTCTTAAGTCATTGCGCCTGAACTGGTTCTCGACCGTTTTGCCAACACCGACATCGCCGAGGGTGTCTCTGGCGGAGATAAGCTGAGCGGCATCGAGTTTGCCGATGGCGGCGGAAAGGGCGTGGCGAAGCTGCTTGGCGCAAGTGGTTAAAGGGGCGGAGTTTAGGGAAAAACGGCAGAAGTCCTCTATGACGCGGAGCGCTTCGCGGGCACGATTGAAATTGGCATCGATAATTCTATAAACGGCACGGGCCATAACAGCTTTGATTATACGGTCTTAAATCGGTGTTGAGTAGTGAAAATAACAAACGGAAGCATTATGGAGAATTATTGAAAATGGGCAAGATAGGCGATTTGGGATAGAACCAAATGCGCAAGTTCGTGTTCTGAAACGGTTGAAAACAGTCAAAAGTTGTAGAAAAATTTGGAAAAATGTATGGAAAAGTGAGAAAAATGTATAGAAACGGTTGAAAATATTCGACAATTTTTTACCTATATGCGCATTTGATTGAAATCTTGACTCCGCCAGTTGGCGGAGTAGTTCATAGTTGGTAGTTCGTGGTTCATAGAAAAGTTCAGGCATAAATTGCCCAAGTTAACAGCGGGCATAAGAGAGAAAAGACTGGGTCCCAGATAAAAGAGTTCTGGGATCTCCGCTGCGCTACGAGGCGATTTTGGGGCAAGAAGAAATTTAAAAATCAAAATGTAAAAAGCAAAATTGTGGAACTGCTTCGCAGAGATTTTTTTTAATCGCAGATTACACGGGAAATTTTGCCGTTGTAAAAGGATGCAGTTTGGGGAGAATTATAAGTCAATTCAAAAGGCAAAAGGGGAAACTGCTGATTCTCCATTCCTTTCTGCCCAACAATATATTATATAATCATGATGTTTGAGGAAGATTTTGATATTATTGCGGCATTGAAAGGCCTGGTTGCGTAGCCAAGAGTTTAATATGGGAAATGTCGGTATAATTTTGGTTTTTTATAGCTTGGGAAAATAAGGATGATTCATTCTGGAAATTTCGGTATAGCTCTTCTTTTAACGCTCTTAGCTGGTGCTTCCACCGGCATAGGAAGCGCTATCGCTTATTTCATCAGAAAACCAAAGCCAACGTTTCTGTCATTTTCTCTTGGGTTATCCGCTGGCGTAATGATTTATACATCTTTTGTCGAACTGCTGCCAACCGCATTGAAAACAATCGGCCTAATAAACGCTCAGCTTCTCTTTTTTGTAGGCATAATCTTCATTGGCCTAATTGATATGCTCGTGCCTAAAGTCGAAAACCCCCATCACTACACCATGTTTGAAGATTCGCCAACCGCCAGCACAAACCAATTACTTATGCGAACAGGATTATTGGCGGCACTGGCCGTTGGAATTCACAACTTTCCAGAAGGCCTGGCTACCTTTATAACCACCTACAGTAGCGTCAAACTTGGCTTTTTTATCGCAATGGCAATAGCAATCCACAATATCCCCGAAGGCATCGCAGTTTCAGTACCAATTTTTTACGCCACAGGCAATAGAAACAAGGCATTTTCCTATTCTTTCCTGTCTGGCCTGTCTGAACCAGTAGGCGCAATCATCGGCTATTTTGTTTTCAGGCCGTTTTTATCACAATCCTTTGTTGCATACCTCCTTGCCTTTGTTGCAGGAATTATGGTCTATATCTCTTTAGATGAATTAGTTCCTGCCGCCCACCAGTACGGCCAAAATCACCTCGTCATCTTAGGTATCGTCTTAGGAATGCTCATAATGGCCACAAGCCTTGTACTGCTGTAAGCCACCCTGTTTTGATAACGTTTTCAAAGGTTTTAATTACCTTTTTTAACCTCGTTGGGGGTCGGGCATTTAGATTTCAAGTCTTTTAAGAATACTGGATCAATTTTTGCCTTGAAATCTGGGGACAGGATACCTATTTTATTTGCGACAGGGATGTAGCCGCCTATGATGGTTGGGGTATGCAAAAATCCGTGATTTGCGTGGAGTTTGAATGAGTGCGTTTGACGAAACCGGTAATGGCGGACAGCCGCCAGTGAAGCGTCCACGGCGGCGCAGATACAGCGAGACCCACCCTAAAAACTACCAGCAAAAGTATAAGGAGCACAATATATCGGCCTACCCGGAGATAAAGACCCATCTACTTGCAAAAGGCAAGACGCCAGCCGGCAGTCATATTCCCGTCCTGACAGAGGAGGTCATAGCGTGCCTACAACCAAAGAGCGGTGAGACAATAGTTGACTGCACTGTCGGCTACGGCGGGCATGCATCCGAGTTTATCAAGCACATAGGGCCCAGCGGAAAATTGATTGCCTTAGATGTCGATAACACTGAACTCGAACGCACCCGGCATCGGCTAAGCAAAGAGAATGTGCCTGCGAGTTTCTATCGGAGCAACTTCGCCGGTATTGCCAAGGTGCTGAAAAAAGAAAATCTCGACGGCTGCGACATTATTTTTGCCGACCTTGGCGTTTCGAGTATGCAAATAGACAATCCCGAGCGCGGGATGAGCTACAAGAATGAAGGACCGCTGGATATGCGTATGGACGACCGACTAAAGCAAACCGGAGCAGATTTGCTCAATAGTCTTAGCGAAGAGGAACTGTCCAAGGCCTTTTGGGAGCTTGCGGACGAACCAGACCATCAAAAAATTGCACACAGGATAGTTACGCAGCGCTCTGAGCAGGTGATTACGCAGACATCGCAGTTAGTTGATGTGATTTTTGACGCCAAGGGCATTATTAAGAAAATCTGGAGTCAGCAGCGTCGCACTTCAAAATCCGGCGCGCTGCATCCTGCTGCGCGGACATTCCAGGCGCTGCGCATATTAGTCAATGATGAGCTGGGCTGCTTAAGGGAACTTTTAAGAGCAGCTCCATACTGCCTGCGTCCGGGCGGCCGAATCGGGATAATAAGTTTTCACAGCGGTGAAGACCGCCTTGTTAAGCACTCGTTTCGTGACGGTGTTAGAAATGGCATATACCAGTCAGCGGCGGAGGATGCTATCGTGCCGCAATTCAAAGAAATTAACTCAAATCCCCGCAGCGCATCGGCCAAATTTCGCTGGGCCGCAAAGTGAATTAGGGGCTAACCAAGTGAACATGTTCAGTAATATATCGTATAATAATGATATTTGAGGAAGATTTTGGTATTATTATAGAAACGCAAGGCCCGGCTGCGCAGCCGGGCGTTATAATGTGGGAAATGTCAAGGAGAACTAAGAATGAGTGAAAACGAAAAGAAACATGAAAGTCAAAGCTGTTGCTGCTGCCAAAGCTGGAAAGCAATTTTTATCGCAATTGCACTTTTGGCAATAGGGGCAGTATTCGGGCACGTGATGACTATGAGGCATTGCTGTCCAATGATGATGGGGCCGTGCGGCGATAACTATGGTATGAAAGCCTTCTGGGACAGAGGCGAGAGGGAACGTGAGGGCGGTTGGGAACATAAGTTCCGGGGGGAAAAGGAAGGTCGTGGTGAACGTGAAGAAAAGGGCTGGTTTGGACATAAGGCGGACACAGGAAAGTGCAAACCAAGCTCAATGAAGGGAGCCAGTTTGTCAGAGCCCGATAAAGCCAATTGTCCGATGATGGGCAAAAAAGAGGGTACACCCGAGAAAGACTAAAAGCAGGACAACACGGCTGACAGGCGTTTAATATAATCCGTCGGGTTTATCGGCAAGCAGGTTGCGGAAATACGCCGGGGCTTTGCTTTCAAAAGTCAACTGCTCGCCGGTGGCGGGGTGTTTGAAGGAGATAGATTTGGAATGGAGGGCCAGCCTCCTAAACTTGTCGGCGGCCTTCCCATATTTTCTGTCGCCGACAACGGGATGTCCGCTATCGGCCAGATGGACACGTATCTGGTTTTTTCTGCCGGTCAAAAGGCCGACCTCCAATAAACTGAATTGGCGGGTTTCTTTGAGGACCTTATAAGCGGTTCGCGACAGTTTGCCTTCTGCGGGGTCTGGGGTGGAATAGACGACGAAGGCCTTGTTCTCGGCGAGGTATGAGGTGATGATTCCCTGTTTTTGGGCCAGGCGGCCGTGAACGACCGCAAGGTATTTCTTTTCCGTTTCTTTCCACTGAGCCTGCAGGCGTAACTTAATTTCCTCGCTTTTTGCAAAGACCAGCACACCGGAGGTCCACTGGTCAAGGCGGTGGACGGTGAAGAGCCGGTTTCGCGACTTCGGGCAGCCTTTGCGGACGTAATCGGTCAGGAAGTAGTAAGCAGTCCTTGTTTTATTAGTTGCCGTTGCGACTGACAACAATCCTGCGGGCTTATCCACTACGAGGATATCTTTGTCTTCGTAGAGTATTTTCAGGCCTTTCGGCAGATGTTTATTAGTCGAACGTTTTTTCTTAGGCATACGGATTTATATTCAACCACAGATTCCGCGGAAAACAGAGGAAAATACCAAGCCAGTTGCGAGTTTTGAATTTGAGGGTAGAATAGACAATTGATGATTGATAATTGATAATTGGGGAAAGGAAAGAAAGATGGAGCTTAAAAATGTTTTGCTGGCGTTTATACCGATATTCGTTGCGGTCGATGCTATCGGAGTGCTTCCTATTTTTATTTCACTAACCGAAGAAGTAAAACAACAGCAAAGGATAAAAGTGATTGTCCAATCTATGCTCACCGCAGTGTGCATAGCAGTCGGGTTTATATTCTTAGGCAAAGGAGTCTTCAAAGCATTAGGTATAACTATGGGTGATTTTATGGTGGCCGGCGGAGCGATACTTTTCTGTTTAGCCATATCTGATATTATTAGCCCGGTCAAGCGAAGACGAATACCGAGCCGAGAACTTGGTGCAGTTCCGTTAGGAACGCCGTTGATTGTCGGGCCGGCGGTTTTAGCCACATCAATGGTTATAATCCCGCAATATGGATTGATTGCCACACTTATTTCTGTTGTGGTAAATATCCTGCTGGCGGGTATAATTTTCAGCGGAGCCTCTGCTGTGATGAGGGTTTTAGGTGAAGCCGGCACGAAGGCCCTTTCGAAAATAATGAGCCTGCTGCTGGCCGCGATAGCAATAATGCTGATAAGAAAAGGAATAGCAGAACTTTTTTAACAGATTCAAACTTCAAGGTGATAAGTTTATGAAAGAGAAAATTGACAGGTCTTTGCGGCGTGAGCTATTTACCCGGCATCCTGGTAATCCCATTTTGTCGGTGGAGGATTGGCCTTATGCCGCCAATTCTGTTTTTAATGCGGCTGCTGCGGAAGTGGACGGGAAAGTGATATTGCTTGCCCGCGTCGAAGACTTCAGAGGGATTTCGCATTTGACGGCGGCGAGGAGCGATGACGGAATCAGTAACTGGCAAATAAGCCGAGAGCCGACGTTAAGGCCTGAGCCAAAAAAATATCCAGAAGAACTCTGGGGCATAGAAGACCCGCGGATAACGTGGATTGAGGAACTGAATAAATGGGCGATATGTTATACGGCGTATTCGAAAGGCGGGCCGCTTGTATCAGTGGCTACGACCAGCGATTTTGAAACAATTGAACGAATAGGGCCTGTTATGCCGCCTGAGGACAAAGATGCGGCACTTTTCCCGGTAAAGTTCAAGGGTCTGTGGGCTATGCTGCACCGGCCGGTGACGAGGTCGGCGCTTTTCGGCGCTCATATATGGATATCCTTTTCTCCCAACCTTAAACACTGGGGCGAGCATCGTGAGATAATCCGGGCCAGAGAAGGAGGATGGTGGGATGCGAACAAGATTGGGTTGTGCGCACCGCCTATGCAGACGAAGGAGGGGTGGCTGATTCTGTATCACGGGGTGCGGACGACTGCCTCCGGCTCAATCTACCGATTGGGGCTTGTATTGTTAGACCTGGAAGAGCCGACCAGGGTCGTTCGGCGCAGCGATGAATGGATTTTCGGCCCCAAGGCGCCATACGAGCGTGAAGGCGATGTAGATGATGTTGTGTTTCCGTGCGGATGGATAAAAAAGGGAGATAAAATTTTTATGTATTACGGCGCCGCTGATTCCCGTATTTGTCTTGCAACGGCTGATTTTGACGAAGTGGTCAATTTTATACTTAAGTGTCCCTGCGGCGATTATACAGATTAAAGGACGAAGGAATGGTTCGACTTCGGGCTTCGACTGAGCTCGGCCGAATGTCCTCACCATAAAGAAATGACAGGCACTAAAAACTTGAGTTGTATAAGAAAAAACAGTAGATGTGCCGTTATTGTAGCTCATCCTGACGATGAAACGTTGTGGGCCGGCGGTTTGATGCTGATGCATCCGGAGGTCAAATGGACTGTGGTAACAATCTGCAGAAGAAGTGATGCGGACCGTGCGTCCAAATTTTTCAAGGCCCTTGAAGAATTCAACGCTGCCGGTTATATGGGAGACCTCGATGACGGTCCTGAGCAGAGCGCTTTGAGTAATAGCGAGGTTCAACAAACCATAATGGAACTGCTGCCTTTCGACAAATTTGAGCTGATTATTACACACAGCACAGCCGGCGAGTATACGCGGCATCTCAGGCATGAAGAAACAGCAAAAGCAGTAATGGAACTGTGGAAAACCGAGAGGCTGGGTGCGGAACAAATCTGGTCTTTTGCATACGAGGACGGAGGCCAAAAGTATTTGCCCCGCGCCGAGAGGGGTGCCGATTTGCAGATAGAACTGCCAAAGCATATATGGCAGAAAAAGTATGATATTATCACCAAAATTTATAGTTTCAGTGAGGATAGTTTTGAAGCGAGGACGACACCTCGCCGGGAGGCGTTCTGGAATTGCAGAGCCAACTGTTGACATCAAATTTATAGGAGCGGATAAAGATGAAGGTTCTACTATTATATGATTACCCTCCTTCTCCGGGCGGTCTTGCCACGCAGGGACAACTGCTACACAAAGGACTTGAAGAGATGGGGGTCGAGGTATTCTCGGTTAATTTCGAAGCGGCGCAAGAAAAGGAGTGGTATTACCGGTGGTTTGAGCCGGATATTGTCGTAGGCGTGGGGTACTGGGGACATACATCTCATTTAGTTCTTCACCCCCAAAGATATGGAATAACGGCAATACCGTGGCTTGTAGCTGACGGTTATATGGCAAACTACGGCGAAATACTCGACAATCTACCTTTAGTACTGGTGACTTCCAACTGGGTAAAGAAGGTGTATATACGTGACGGTCTTAAAGGAGATAACATCGAAGTTTTACATGTCGGGTGTGATACAGATGCCTTTGTGCCTCGTGACAAGAAAGAGCCGAAGGTTGCCACTGTTCGTGAGTCTTTAGGTGTAGCGGACGACCAGATAATGATATTAACCGTCGGCGGTGACGCTGCATCCAAAGGAGCGCAGGAGGTCATGCAGGCGCTGGCAATAAACGACCCCCATGCCCCCGACTGGAAATACGTTTGCAAGGTCTGGCCTCAGCCTCGAACGGAACAACAGAATCTGGCAGACATACAATTGGCCGTAAATTTAGGAATAGACAAAAATGTAGTTTATACCACCGGTAAAGTTTCCCGAAACTTTATGCCTTATCTATTAGCGGCGTGTGATATTTATGCGGCACCATCCCGTTTAGAGGGTTTTGGGATGACTCAGGTTGAAGCAAACTCATGTGAAAAACCTGTAATAGGAATAAAGGCGATGGGGATGCTGGACACATTAGTGCACGGCAAAACCGCCTTTTTGGCTGAAGTTGCACAGGAAATTCGACTTCGAGAAGCAATTCTTGGAGATGAGTCCGGCTACAAACCAGGCCATAAGTACACCTTCAAAAGGCCAAGGACAGTAGATTACCGGGCAAGCGTCCATGATATTGCCAATTACCTTATGGATTTGATGACAGATGCCAGCTTAAGAGAGCAAATGGGAAAAGAAGGAAGAAAACGAGTTGTCGAAAACTTTGACTATCGAGTCGTCGCAAGAAAATTTGTTGAGATTGTTTCAAGACGCTTAAGTATAACATAAATGGACAAACAGCAAAAAGAGCTAATAGCCAAGGCCAAAGGCGCCGCATTGGAAGTGCTGCTTCATAACAATCACGGGGCTTGTCGGAATTTACCCCGAACCGCCGGCTGGGGGTATCCTGAGCCATATACGAGGGACTTAATGATATGCTCACTTGGCATATTAACCACAGGGAATGAAAAACTACTTGAATCGCTGCGAAGAGTTCTGGAGACGCTGGCAAAGAACCAAACCGAGCTGGGTCATATTCCATCTTTAGTGAACGACCGTGAGGACAGAGGTGCAAGCGATGCAACGCCGCTGTTTCTTATGGCTGTCGGACTTTATCGAATGGTAGTGGGAGAGAAAGATTTTCTTAAAGAAGCTGTCCGAAAAGCTTTGACCTGGCTGAGATATCAAAGCCCGCCGAACCGATGCCTTATAGCGCAGCAGCCTACCAGTGACTGGCGTGACGAACAGTGGGTACTGGGATACGGTCTGTATGTTAATACTATTGTCTATACTTGTCTGTGCCTTTTCGGGCAGCACGAGCGGGCGGCGGAAGCCAAAGAGGCGATGGAACGATTTACTGTCAAAGGCGAAAGACAACAACGGCACGTCCACGAAGGCCTGGTCCTGAGGCGCAAACCTTATTACGCTATGTGGTCATACAAAGTGTACCGGAGTGAGCGTTTCGACCTTTTAGGCAACAGCATAGCAATCCTTAGCGGAATAGCATCGCCGTCGAGAGCAAGAAAGCTGATATCGTGGATAGAAAAGGAATCCGAAGCATTAAGAGCAAACGAAGACCTGGCGGTTGATTTGCCGCCCAGTCTGTTCCCATACGTCAGGCCGGGAGACCCCGACTGGATGCCACGATATGAGAAGTACAATCAGGCGGGAGAGTATCATAACGGGGGGATTTGGCCTTTCGTTTGCGGCTTTTATATTGCAGCCTTAGTAGCCGCTAAAAAATACAAGCTTGCTGAAAAGAAACTTCTTGCTTTAACCGAACTTGTTCGAGCAGCGCGTAAGGCTAATGTAGAATTTGGGTTTAACGAATGGCACCGCGCGCAGGACGGCACGCCGCAAGGCGAAGACTGGCAAAGCTGGTCTGCTGCGATGTATTTTTATGCTGCTGAATGCGTAGAACAAAAAAGGACACCTTTTTTCGAAGAGATTAGAGAAAGCGACAACAAAGCTGATTAAAAGAGGGATTGAGAGCGCTTCGCTTGGAATGACGGGAGAGCTGCGCTTGGAATGACAATGGGGTGGCTCGTCAGGGCGTAGGCCCTGCCGTAGTCCCGATAAGCAATTTTGCAGAAAAGGGGGAGGGGTAGCCGATATAAAGTTCGTGGTTCCGCCTGCGCTGCCGTCAGGCCACGGCGTGCCTGCCGAGCCAGGGAGGCTTCCGACTTCGTCCCTAAGGGACTACGCCGGACGAGACGGCGGGACAAGCAGGAGCGAGCGTCTCGGGACTACGGCAGGGCCTACGCCCTGACGAGTGGGTTGATAAGAATTTTTTTATCGGACTTGAACCATTGAAAGAGAAGAAGAACTCATACGGTTCGACAAAGCTCACCGCAGGCGAAGTGGCGTTAGAATGTCTTGGGATTGCTGCGGCGCTGGTGCTACTTTGTAGTTGTATTAGTTTCAACATTGGTGATTGGCCGAGCAGGTTTGTATGGCCTCATAACGAGCCGCCGGCTAACTGGTGCGGCGTGGCTGGGGCTTTTCTTGCGTATTATTTGATGTATTACGTCGGGCCGGGGGTGTTTGTAATATTGGTTTCGGCAATTTGCCTTCTATCGGCGAAATTGGCGCACCGGACCATAGGACAGGGAGTTTTGCGAGCAATTGGACTGATGCTGGTGACTGCGGCGGTTTCGAGCAGTTTTTATCTTCTGGGGCCTCACATGGGTTCGACAGGCTCACCACGGGGCGTTTTTGGTTTTCCGATGGGTTCCGGGGGGATTCTCGGGGTTGGAGCGGCGGAATTTTTGCGGAGCCATTTTGCCCTGCTTGGAACATTCATACTGATTACGGCCACGTGGGTTGTCGGGATTGTTTTGTTAGCGGACACCCTTATGATAGCGATGTTTGGCTGGTTTGGTTTTGTGTTCGGGAGGATAGTCGGTGTAGCGGTGCCGGTGTGGTCGGCGGCGAGGCAACAGTCGCAGGTGCTAAGCGAGATATGGCAGAAATTAAGCGCCCGGCAAAGGCGGCTTTCGGCAGAGGTGGAGGAAGTGCAATTCGCTCGTCGGGGCGGAGCCCGCCGTAGCCCGGAAAGTGACTATGAAGATGAAGACGAGGGGGAGACAGCGGTCGGCGCTGCTGAGACAGAGGAACTGAGACAATTGAAGCAAATATCGCCACAGGTGCGCAGACCGACTAAGGCATATGTGCCAACGAGCTATAAGGATTATACACTACCACCATTGGAGCTGCTGAGTGAGCCGGAGCGTAGTTTTGCTTCGGTGCAGGAGAAGATTATCAAGGCCAAAGCAACGGCGCTGGAGAAACTGCTGATGGAGTTTAATGTTAATGCGCACGTGGTAGCGGCCGATACCGGGCCTGTTATAACGATGTTCGAACTGGAGCTTGCAGCGGGTGTGAAGGTCAGCCAGATTAGCACGCTTTCAAATGATATAGCACGCGCACTGGGAGTCGGCGCGGTTCGTGTTGTAGCTCCATTGCAGGGCAAACATACTATAGGTATCGAGGTGCCAAACAGCGAAAAAGAAAAGGTTCGCGTTAAAGACCTAATGCAGCTGGCCGGGGATAAGCCACAGAGGATGGAGATACCTCTTTTTTTAGGCAAGGATTCGTCTGGCGAAGCGCTTGTTTCGGACCTGACGACGATGCCGCATTTGCTTATTGCCGGCACAACAGGCTCGGGCAAAAGTGTCTGTATCAACAGTATCATCACGGGGATACTGCTTACGAAACGGCCAGACGAGGTGAAGCTGATTTTGATTGACCCGAAGATGGTTGAGATGACTGCTTTTAATACCATTCCGCACCTGATGTCGCCGATAGTTACCGAGACACAGCGTGCGGTACAGATACTCGAATGGGCGACGGTAAAGATGGATGAGCGGTACGCGCTTTTTGCGGAGGCGAGGGTAAAGAATATTGCCGAGTATAACAGACTTAGTGCCGAGGAGATTATCGAGCGATTCGGACCAGACAGCACCGAGGAGGAGGCAAAAATTCCAAAGAAGCTGCCCTATATTGTGATAGTAATCGATGAGCTTGCAGATTTGATGATGACCGCCCCCAAGGAGATAGAAGCTTATATTGTTCGTCTTGCGCAGAAAAGCCGGGCGATTGGCATTCATATTGTATTGGCTACGCAGCGTCCACAGGCGACAGTGGTTACCGGGCTGATAAAGTCGAATATGCCGACGAGAATAGGTTTTCGTGTTGCGGCGAGATTAGACAGCCGAATAGTCCTTGACCAGAACGGCGCAGAAGCGTTACTCGGCCAAGGCGATATGCTGTTTCTGAAGCCCGGCACAAGCGATCTGGTGCGTGCACAGGGAACGTTTGTAGATGAGATGGAAGTTCAGCGTATCGTCAAGTACTTAAAAGAGATAGCTGAGCCGCAGTTCCATCCGGAGCTTACAGAGCTCAATCGCATAGACACTTCCGAGATGGTCAGAGACGAGCTGTTTGACGATGCGGTACGGATTATTCTGGAAAGCCAGCGCGGCAGTGTGTCACTGCTGCAGCGTAAACTCAGCGTTGGCTATGCGCGTGCTTCGCGGATTATAGAGATGATGGCGGGGGCGGGCATTTTAGGTGAATACAAAGGCAGCCAGGCACGAGAAGTTCTGATGACGCTCAAGGAATATGAGAAACTGCGGGAGAAGATGGAGGCGGAAGCAGAAGAGGAGAAGGATTCAGACGAGGATGAGGATTCGTCTGGGCCGAGTTATGTGAGCGAAGGACAGCGCGGCTACGTTGCGGTCGATAAGGAAGCCGATTAAGAGCAGGGGACAGACGATGGACGATAGAGGAGGGACGAGGGACGAGGAAAAGGGTATCAGGAGGTTAGTGAATTGGTGCGGGTTGGGGGTTGCATTCTTTTAGGATTATTCCCAGGGTCGTTTTAAGTCAAGTCAGGGGGCACTGTTCTACCACGTCCGGGTTTTTGAATTGTTTTTGAATGGCTATTGAGCTATTATTTTCAGGGAAAAGCGGTTTTTGATGCTCAAAAGGGCATTTTTTGTCAAAACAAAAAAAAGGTTGATTAACTGTTGTGAATCGGATATATTTCCTCGATTGAAAATGCCCTGTCGCACGGGGTAGCTGTGGTCGCGAAAGCGGCCTATGGGGTCAGCAGTTTTCACGGCATGGCTGACTCAAGCCTCCGACAGGGCCAAATCGGCCGGGACAAGACGGTCTCCGTGACAGCGTAGATTGATAAATGATTATTGATTATTGATAATTAAATTGGTAACAGACTGGTCATTTGGTTCATCGACTGCACATAAATAATCAATAATCAATTGAAAATCATCAATGAACGAATACCCGGTGGTGTAATCGGTAACACAGGAGGTTTTGGTCCTCCCATTCCAGGTTCGAGTCCTGGCCGGGTAGTTAAGAAAATCAAAAATTAAAAATCAAAGATAAAAGATAAGGAAGTATGGCGGAAAGAGTTGCGATAATTTTAGCAGCAGGGATTAGCAGCAGGATGAATACACAGATAGCGAAGGTGCTACATGAGGTATGCGGACGGCCTATGCTTGCATACGTGCTCGACGCGTGTCGGCAGATAGGCGTGGGGAAAATATATGTCGTGGTCGGTTACGGCATCGAGCGCGTGAGGGAGCGTTTCGGCGATGTTGAGGATATTGTCTGGGTGCAACAAAAGGAGCAAAAGGGCACCGCCCATGCGGTTCTGTGCTGCAAGGGGCATCTGCAGGACTTTGAGGGTGAAACGTTAGTGCTTTGCGGCGATGGGCCTTTGATTAGAGCGACGACATTAAGAACACTTATAAAAAAGCATGAAACGAGCCGGTCGGCGGCGACACTGGCGACTGCTATTCTGGATAACCCAGCCGGATATGGGCGGATAGTGCGGGATGCGCACGGCAATATCCAAGGTATTGTGGAAGATGCCGACTGCACGAGTGAACAGTCGGTCATCAAAGAAGTTAATCCGAGCTATTATCTGTTCAATAATAAAATTCTTTTTGAGGCGGCTGAAAAGGTCAAGCCTGATAATGTCAAGAAAGAGTATTATCTGACAGATGCGCTATCTGTTATCATTGCGAAGGGCCATAAAGTCGCAGCGGTTACGGCGGTTCGGCCTGACGAGGCTATGGGCGTCAACAGCAGAGCAGAGCTCAGCAAAGCGAGCAAGATTATGCAACAGAGGATTCAGCAGGAACTAATGGACAATGGGGTAACCATAGTTGACCCCGATAATACCTGGATTGATATAAGGGCACAAATCGGACAGGACACAGTGATTGAGCCGTTCACATATATTCACGGTGAGGTTAAAATCGGCCGCGGCTGTCGCATCGGGCCGTTCGCTTATTTGAGAGGCGGCACGGTCCTGGAAGATGATGTTGTGCTGGGCGTTTTTACGGAAGTTAAAAATTCGACATTAGCTAAGGGCGTTCGTGCCCGTCACCACAGCTATGTCGGAGACGCTACTGTAGGGCAGAATGTTAATATAGGCGCCGGTTCGATAACGGTCAATTTCGATGGTGAAAAGGTGAACCGGACAAGTATAGGCAATAACTGCCACATCGGTTCGGGCGCAATACTGATAGCGCCGCTTGAGCTAAAGGACGGCTCACATATAAGTGCCGGCACGGTGGTTTCACAGAAAGAGATAGACAAATTAGGGCGGAAGAGCTGAAAAAAGGAAAAAGCAAGATGTCTATAAATGATAACCTGAAGATATTCTCCGGCAGCAGTAATGCGGCGTTAGCCGGTGCGGTTTGCGAGTACCTGGGGATTTCTCTCGGCGCTGCGAAGATAGACAGGTTTCCCGACGGTGAAAAAGTTATCCGGGTAGAGGATGATGTTCGCGGAAGGGATTGTTTTGTTGTGCAGTCGACCTGCAAGCCGGTTGATGAACATTTAGTGGAGCTTTTAATCTATCTGGACTGTCTGCGAAGGGCCAGCGCCAGCCGAGTTACTGCGGTCATACCTTACTTTGGGTATGCGCGGCAGGACAGGAAAGACGAAGGTCGAGTGCCAATTACCGCAAAACTGGTGGCCAATCTTATTACTACCGCCGGGGCCAACAGGGTGCTGGCGATAGATTTGCACGCACAGCAACTGCAGGGGTTTTTTGATATACCTGTTGACCATCTAACCGGCCAGCTGGTTCTGAGCAGATATTTCAAGGACAAGAAGATTAGTAAACTAACGGTGGTTTCGCCGGATGTTGGTAATATGAAGACTGCGTCCAGATATGCAACGCAGCTTGGCGGGGAGCTGGCAATTGTACACAAAAGACGAATGAGCGGCAGCGAGGTGGAGGCTCGTGAAATCATCGGGGATGTGAAAGGCAGAAATGTTTTAATGTGCGATGATATCATCGCCACCGCCGGGACGGTATGCAGCGCTGCCAAGCTGGTTAAGGAACGTGGAGCTGAAAAAATATATATTGGTGCCACGCACGGTGTGCTTGCAGGGGGAGCATTGAAGCAGCTGGGCGAAGCACCGATAGATGAGGTGGTAGTTACCGATACCATACCGCAGAGTAAGGAGACCAAGAAGCTGCGTAATATCAAGGTTTTAACTGTTTCTGCAATGTTAGGTGAGGCGATAAAAAGAATTCACAAGAATGAATCGGTCAGCAGCTTGTTTGAAGATTTTTGAGATGAGATTGAAGTGAGGCACTCGTCGGGGCGAAGCGCCCTGCCGTAGCCCGAGAGGTAATTATGGAAAAGAGTTTGCTATTAAAGGCTGAAATTCGAGAACAGACCGGCTCAGGTCATGCGGCGAAAGTGCGCAAGGCCGGCCGGATACCTGCAGTTGTGTATGGGCATAAGGAAGAGCCGGTGGCTATTTCGCTGGATGCACATAACCTAGTCGAAGGGCTGCATCACGGGCATCGGGTGATGGATGTGCAAATCGGCAAAAAGCAACAAAAGATGATTATAAAGGCGCTGCAATATGACCATCTTGGCAGAGATATTATCCATGTGGACCTGATGAGAGTCGATGTAACCGAGACGATTAGGGTGACGGTTCCTATTGAGCTTAAGGGCACAGCTAAAGGCACGCATGAGGGAGGCGTTGTTGAGATGCATACAAACCGTCTGGAAATTGAGTGTAAAGTAACTGATATTCCTGAGGCTATTGTTGTTAGTGTGAAAGAGATAGGTGTTGGTGACACCCTGCATGCCAGCGACGTCGAACTGCCCAGCGGGGTTAAGCTGGTAAGTGCACCATCAACGCTGCTGGTTACCTGTAGTTTGGTTGCTGCCGCCAAGAGCACCGAAGAACTCGAAGCGGAAATGCCGGCTGCTCCTGAAGTTATCGGCGAGGTCAAAGAAGAAGCAGGGGAAGAAGGAGCAGAGGAGAAAACATCAGAAGAGACAAAATAGCGCCTTTGGTGCTGAGAATAGATGGATGGGCCTGAGATTAACCCCGTTAGAAATTCTGTTTTTAATGGGGTTATAACAGGATAGAGATGGATGTTTCTAACAGGGTTAAAATGGTTGTCGGCCTGGGGAATCCGGGCAAAGAGTATGTTGATACGCGGCACAATATCGGTTTTAGAGTAATAGATTCGCTGGCAGAGGCGCTAAAGATAGACGTAAGAAAGAAAAGATTCAGTGCCTACTTAGGGTCAGGTGAATTCGCGGACAAAAAACTGATATTGCTAAAACCGATGCGGTTTATGAATTGCAGCGGCCAGGTTGTTGCAACAGCGACAGGTTTTTATAAGCTTGCATTGAGTAATTTGCTGGTGGTAACCGACGATATGGCGTTACCTCCTGGCAGGATTCGGGTCAGGATGAAAGGTTCGGCCGGCGGCCACAATGGTTTAGCTGACGTGATAGAGAAACTCGGCACGGAGAATATAAGCCGATTGCGAATTGGTATCGGCCAAAGTGATGAAGAAATGGCTTATGATTATGTTCTCAGCAAACCAACAAAGGCAGATAGGCCGCTGTTGGATGAGGCGATTACCAAGGCACGGGACGCTGTGCTTTGCTGGGTTGAATATGGTATTAAGGCGACGATGAATGAGTTTAATCCGCCATAGGCGGATGAATTCGCCATAGGCCCGCTGTATGTCAGGCGTGGCTGAGGCGGGAAACAGGAGGTATCTAGTTTGAAGACTGTTATTGAGAATGAGAAAGGGACCCCATCTCGCAAAAAAATAGCGAAAGGGGAACCCAAATTGTACGAGGCGATGTTTCTTGTTGATTCGGCTGAAGCGACGACAGATTGGGATGGGGTTACTGCGACCATCAAAAACATATTGGAAAAGGCAGGTGCTGAGATTGTTTCGATAAGAAAATGGGACGACCGGAAGCTCGCCTACGAAATTAACGGCAAAGGCAAAGGGACGTATATCCTTTGTTATTTCAGGGCCGCGGGCAGCAAACTGCGAGACATTGAGAGGGATATTCAGCTCTCGGAACGGATTATGCGAGTTTTGATTCTGTGTGCCGAGCATAGACAAGCCGAAGATGTTGAAATGGGCTCTATTTCCCAAATAGCCGGCGAAACGGGAACCCAAAAACGAGCAGTCGAAGGACGAGGGACGAGAGACGAGGGACGAAAACAGACGGAGCAGCCGGAGGCAGAAGATTTGGAACAGGCCGGCTGAGGTGTATTGTTGACGGATAGTTGAATTATCAATTATAAAGGGGAGCTTAAAATGGCCAATTTCAATAAGGTTTTACTGATGGGCAATCTGACTCGCGACCCACAGTTGTCATATACTCCGAACCAGACGGCCGTGGTTGATTTTGGGCTGGCGGTGAACCGCAAATGGAAAGGTCAGGACGGCGAAAGCAAAGAGGAAGTGTGCTTTGTTGATTGCCGTGCCTTTAGTCGGCTGGCCGAAAACATCAACAAGTATATGCGCAAAGGCAGACCTCTCTTTGTGGAGGGTCGGCTGGTGTATGAGCAGTGGACGGCGCAGGACGGCTCCAAGCGCAGCAAGCATAGAATCCACGTTGATAATTGCCAGTTTCTGGGTGCCCCCCCCGCCGGGCCAGCGGGCGCTAACAGAACTGAGCAGGAGGTGAGTGAGAAAAGCCCCGAGGCGGAAGAAGAGGGCGGCAATAGTACCGGGACAGATGATATACCGTTTTAATCTCGTGAAAAGAAAGGCAAACAGACAGGTAACAAATGGCAACACCAATAAAGAAAACAGACAATGAAGGAAAAATGCGTCATGCGGGTGTTCGGGAGCAGACACAATGTCGCTTTTGCAGAAGAGGCGAAAAATACGTTGATTATAAGGACATCGAGACTCTGGAGAGGCTCTTGACCCATCGCGGCAAGATATACTCACGTAAGCGCAGCGGCAATTGCGCCAGCTGCCAAAGAAAAGTGAAAACGGCAATTAAACGCGCCAGATATATAGCGCTATTGCCGTATAGTATTTAATGGCGTAAGCCATCCCGGCGATAACGGTTAATCCGCTGTCCGCCGCAGACGGAGAGGAAGAACTATATGAACGCCGTTAGAAGTTTTATATAACGGTGAATAATGTAATTAAGGAGCGCTACGGTGCAAAAACGAGATATTTCCAATAAGGCAAGCACTTCTAACGGGGTGAAGGTTTTGCTTTGTGAGGATGTTAAGGAACTCGGCTGGTTCGGAGATGTTGTTGAAGTCAGCATAGGGTATGCGAGGAATTATCTGCTGCCGCAGGGGTTGGCTACTATGCCAACCAAGGCAAATTTGCGTTCTCTGGCAAAGGAAGCGGCCGGGCGGACAGAGCAAAGAAAGCTCGAGAGAGAGCGTCTTGAAGAAGCAGCGACGGCGGTAGAAGGGGCGGAAGCTGTTGTCGCCGCCAAGGCGAACGAGCAGGGAGTCTTGTTCGGCTCGGTGGGGGCTGGGGAGATAGCAGAGAATCTTCGTGCGCAGGGCTTTAAGGTTGCCGACGAGATGGTCCAGTTAGCTGAACATATAAAGCAAGTGGGAACACACAGCGTAACGCTGAGATTCGACAAGGATTTGACGGCTACTGTTAACGTTACTATTGTCGCTGAACAGGAGGATGAAAATGGACCAAACGACCAGGGCAAGTAAAGAAAAAGTCGTTACGGCCACTCGTCAGGGCGAAGGCCCTGCCGTAGTCCCGAAGAGAGGCGCGGCTGTTGGTGTCCCCACATCAAATATTGGTGCGGAATCGGCTGCCGGGCCCCTAAGGGGTATGCCGGAATCGTTGGCGGCAGAGGCGGCGGTGCTGGGCTCGATGATAATCGACCCGAATTGCATCAGCGAGGTTGTCGGCCAACTGAGGACAGATGCCTTTTACCGAATCGAGCACCAAATGATTTTTGATGCTTTGGTTACGCTTTACGAGAAAAATAAAGGTGAAGCTATCGATGCTGTGCTGCTTCGCGACGAACTTGAGAAGCGCAGACAGTTAGAGGATGTTGGCGGAGTAGAATATCTTGCGAGGGTTATGGATTCTGTGCCATCCTCGGCCAACGTGATATATTATGCCGGGATTATCAAAGATAAACAGCTGCTGCGTGAGATTATTGCTGCCGCCAGTGAGATTTTGAATGATGCGTACAGCGGAGACGGCGAGCCTGGTGAAAAACTTGATGAGGCCGAGCGTAAAGTTTTTGCCGTTACCGATAAAAAGATAAGCGGTTCTGCTACTGAATTAAAGGATTTAGTTGTTCGCGCTTACGAGCTTATAGAGAAGCGTAAGGGCAGCCATGTTACGGGTTTGCCGACCGGCTACTATGCGCTTGACGAGGAAACTTGCGGGCTACAGGGTGGGGAGATGATAGTCATTGCCGGAAGACCGAGTATGGGAAAGACGAGCCTGGCATTAAATATTGCCGAGCATATCGGGGTGATAGAGAAGGCTCCGGTTGCGATATTTTCATTAGAGACAGGCAGGCAACAATTAGCTGAGAGATTTTTGTGCAGCAGGAGTGAAACTGACAGCCAAAAAGTCAGAAAAGGGATGCTCGATACGGAGCATTACGAGGCGCTGGTTAAGGCCTGCGGCGAATTGAGTGAAGCACCGATTTATATTGATGATACCTCATCGCTGACACCGCTGGAGCTCCGCGCAAAGGCGCGAAGACTGAAAAGTCAGCGCGGTATCCGATGCATCATAGTGGATTATCTGCAATTGATGCATCTGGGAACAAGCAGGGTTGAGTCCCGGCAGCAGGAAATCACGACAATTTCGAGATACCTGAAGGCCTTGGCGAGGGAGCTGAACATTCCTGTTGTGGTTTTGAGCCAGTTGAATCGTGCGCCGGAAGGCAGGGAAGGCCATAGGCCGAGGATGAGCGATTTGCGGGAGAGCGGCAGTATCGAGCAGGATGCCGATGTTGTAATGCTGCTTCACCGTGAAGATTATTACCATCGCGGCGAAGGCGAAAAGGGTTACAAGCCGGATAATAAAGCAGAGCTGATAATAGCCAAGCAGCGTAACGGCCCGACCGGAAGCGTCGAACTGATATTCAGGGAAAGAATTACGCGGTTTGAAAATCTCTCCTATGCGTCCGCTGAAGGCGAAATCAAGGACGGCGTGCCCTTTTAAGAATTGATTATTGAAAGGAAGCAATGAAAAAGTCTTACTATCCACCGCTTACCCTTTGCTGTTTGCTATTGCTCACCCCATCGTTATTGCTTTCGCAAGAAAATACCGGAGCACCTTCGGCTGATAATAAGATGTCAATCAGCAGCATCAGCACAGCAGGTAACGTCAGCATCAGCAGCGATAAGATTTTGTCGAAGGTTCGCAGCAGAGTGGGCCAGCAGTTTGACGCTGCCACTGCCGCTGAGGACGCCAAGCGTATAGCCGAGCTGGCCGGCGTCGAATACAGCTATTACAATACCGCCGTTGTTGACGAGAAAATCCAGCTGACTTTTGTTGTTGTCGAGAGGAATATCGTCAGGTCGATTGTTTTTGCAGGCAACCGCAAGTATAAGTCCAAGACACTGGAGGGCAAACTTGCCTTTAAGAAAGCCGATTACCTCGAACCAGTTATGGCCGAAGCTGGAAGAGTAACCATTGCTGAATTTTACCAGAAAAAAGGATTTGCTTTTGCTCAGGTGAGCTTAGATACCGAAAAGCTATCTGCAGGAAATGTGATTTATACGATTGATGAAGGGCCAAGGGGCAAGATGGCAGCGGTGAAGTTCAGCGGCAATAATGCCCTGAAAACCAAGTCGCTTAAAGAGGCCATAAAGACAAAGAAAACGGAATGGGGTTTTTTGCCGAGCTATTACACCGAAGAGAAAGTATCCAAGGACGTTACAAAGCTGCAAAACATCTATTACAATAAGGGTTTTTTAGACGCCAGCATAACAGCAGGACGAGAATTTACCAAAGATAAGAGCAAAGTCCGTATCACTTTCGCAATTAATGAGGGGCATACCTATACCGTTGAGAAGATTGCCATCACAGGTAACGAGCACTTCGACGCAGAGCGGCTGCGGTCGGAGCTGAAATTAAAACAGGGGCAAATCTATAACAAGCGGAAAGCCGGTTCGGACGTTGACCAGCTACTTAAGCTTTACCGTGAAGAGGGCTTTATCGATGCGAAGGTTGAGCAGGGTATCAAGTTTATTTCCGAAGATAAGGTCGATGTTAAATTTGAGATAACAGAGGGAGAGCGTTTTCGAATCGGCCGGATTAATATAACCGGCAACGAACAAACACAGGATAAGGTGGTGCGACGGGTGCTGAATGAATATGATTTCCTGCCTGGGCGGTGGTATAACGCTGATATAGCTCGCGGGGACGGCAGCGGCGAACTGGAAAAAGAAGTGCGAAGAATGGTAGTGGCGGAATCGGCGACTATTACGCCGCGGGGAGAGGCAGCCGGCCAGAAGGATGCAGATGTGAGCATTATCGAGGGCCAGACCGGTATGGTGATGCTTGGAGCCGGCGTGACGAGCGACAGCGGCATTATAGGGCAGGCGATTTTTGAGCAGCGAAATTTCGACATCAGCGATTGGCCGAAGAGCTTTAGCGAGTTTATCACGGGACAGGCATTCAGAGGCGCAGGGCAAAGTTTGAGAATTGCTCTGCAGCCTGGGACAGAAGTCAGTGAATATTTAGTTAGTTTCAACGAGCCATACTTTCTGAACAAGCCTATCTCTCTTGATGTGGTCGGCTCGAGCTGGAAGAGGGACAGAGAAAGCTATGACGAAAACAGGCTAAAGGGATATGTAGGTTTCGAGAAGCGATATAAAAACCACTGGCGCAGGAGTCTCGGCCTTAGAGTGGAAAATGTTAACATTAACAACGTCGATTCCGATGCCCCAAGGGAAATCACTTCTGTTAAAGGTGACAACGTTCTTATGGGAGCCAGGCTTGGCGTCGGAAGAGACCTTACCGACGACAGGTTTAATCCGACCAAGGGCTATAGTTTTGACGTTGGTTACGAACAAGTTGCCGGCGACCACACTTTTGGGATATTGAGCGGCGTCCACAGATGGTACCGGACGCTCTCCGAGGATTTGGCTGAGCGGAAGACGGTTCTGGCAACTAAACTGCTTGCGGCGGGTGCGATAGGCGATGCACCGCCTTTTGAGAAATTTTATGCCGGCGGCACGGGCACTTACGGCATGAGGGGTTTTAAATACCGAGGCGTAAGCACCAGAAGCGGTGTCGGCAAGGACCCGATAGGCAGTGACTGGATATTTCTGGCTAATGCTGAGGCAACTGTGCCTTTGGCGAGCGAGACCTTTTCAGCATTATTTTTCGTTGACAGCGGGATGATTGATTCGGGTGGTTACCGTGCAGCGGTGGGGACAGGTATCCAAATACTAATACCACAGTGGTTTGGGCCCGTTCCGATGAGATTAGAAATTGCCGTACCGGTGATGAAAGACAGTGAAGACAAGACTCGGGTTTTCAGTTTTTCTGTGGGGAGATTATTTTGAACATTCAACAAACAACCGAAAAAGTATAGAAAGGCTCAGGTTATGAAAGCGAAGAACGACGATACGCAGGTTTTCGGTTTTTCTATGGGCAGAAAGGTTCGGGTTATGAAAGCGAAGAACATTGTTTTGACAGCACTGGTTTGCGTGATAGTTTTGGCGATAGTCGGCTACGAGCACAGCAACTTCAAAAGGGACGCTCAGCACATACAAAAAATCACCGCCAAACAGGAGAATGTCCTCCTTGAGCTGGAAAAGCTCAACAAGGAAATGGAGGGCTTAAAGGCCGATTTAAACGCCTTTAAGCTCAACGACAAGGATTATACCAAAGGGATGCGGGAAACGATGGAAAAACAAGCCCAACTTCAGACCCAAGAAGAACCCAACCCGGCTGAACCAAAACAGTCCAGTGTGGGACTGAAGGCTGCAGTTGTAAGCATTCGGAAAATTTTTCAGGAGTGCAAGAGAGGTGTCAGCTACAGGGAAGAAGCTATCGCCGAACAGGACAGAGTTATTGCGGAACTGGAGAGGCTTTCCAAGGAAATCGAAGCTGAAAAAGCAGGACTCAAAACGTTGAAAGAAAACAGCAGTGATTATATGGCGAGTGCTAAGGAGCTGTTCGAAAAGCAGGCCAGCTATCAGGCTCAACAAGAATTCTACAAGCAGCAGATGGAACTAAAAGATAAATTATGGACGAAAGAGATTTATCAGGACATTTTACGGATAGCCGGCGAGGTTGCGAAAGAAAGGGGGCTGGATTTGGTGTTTAGAGAGGATGAAATCGATTTTTCCGAGACAAATGCCAACGAGCTTGGGCTGGCCATGAGGGTGCAGAAACTGCTGTATAGCGGCGGCTGTTTGGATATCACCGATGAAGTAACAGCCCGGCTGGATGCGGAAAAATAGTTTTGAGTTATAGCTAACACTCAAAACTAAAGGGGTTTGGGATGAAATTGACGGTTGCACAATTGGCTGAGCAGATTGGCGCCGAGTTAGTTGGTGACGGCTGCGGACAGATAAGCGCTGTGGGCGCGGTAGGGACGGCCGGTGAGAACGATGTTACTTTTATTACGAGCGACAGGCACATACCTCGACTTAAAAAGTCGCGTGTGGGAGCAGTTATTGTCGGCAGGTGTATTGAGGGTTTGGCCAAGCCGCAATTAATTGTTAAAAATGTCGATGCGGCCCTGATAGAGACACTGAATGTTTTTGCACCCAAGCTGAAAGCTGCGGCTGAAGGAATTGACCCAACGGCGAAGGTCGGGCAGAATGTAAAAATCGACAAGGGTGTTTCTGTCGGGGCTGGTGTAGTAATTGACGATGGAGCTGCAATCGGTGAAAACAGCGTAATCGCCAGCGGGTGCAAAATAGGCGAGAATTCAAAGCTCGGTAAAAATTGTCGTCTTGACAGCAATGTTGTTGTTTATCACAACTGCACAATCGGCAATAATGTGATTATTCAAGCCAACAGCACCATCGGCTCAACCGGTTTTGGCTACTCATTTATCGACGGCAGCCATAAACTTATTCCGCACAACGGCGGAGTGGTGATAGAAGACTTTGTCGAGATAGGAGCTAACTGCTGCGTTGACAGAGCGAAGTTCGGAAATACCATAATCGGAGCCGGGACAAAGATAGATAACCTGGTGCAAATTGCACATAATGTAGTAATCGGCAAATGCTGCCTGATAGCAGGACAGGTTGGTATTTCCGGCAGCTGCAAGCTGGGCGACGGTGTTGTGTTAGCCGGGCAGGTTGGCCTGACGGATAATATAGAGATAGGAGATGGTGTGATGGTTGGCGCTCGGTCCGCTATTATGAGCAATGTAGCGGCCGGAAAGAAAATGTTCGGCTATCCGGCGTTTGAGAAAACAGAGGCATTAAGGATAATTGGTTTGACGAGGCGTTTGCCGAAGCTGGCTGAGTCCCTTAAGGGACTACATAAGAGGATAGAAAGACTTGAAGCTGCAAAAGACGATAAAAAGTGAGGCGATGGTATCCGGCAAAGGTATGTTTGGCGGCAAGGAGACGAAAGTTGTCTTTCGTCCTGCTCCTGCCGGTGCCGGAGTGGTTTTCGTGCGGACCGATATTGCCGAGCCGGTGCGGATTAGCGCCGTTGTTACAAATGTTGCTGAGCGAGGCCGACGCACGACATTAAAAAAAGGTTCTGTGAGCATAGAGACAATTGAGCATTGTTTGGCTGCAGCCAGCGCGCTGGGGATAGATAATCTGATTGTAGAAGTTGACGGCTCAGAGATGCCGGCCCCGGACTGCAGCAGCGCCGAGTATTTCAAGGTTCTCAAGCGGATTGGGCTGGTTGAGCAGCCAGAGAAACGCAAAGAATTTGTTATTAGTGAGCCGGTCAGTATTACCTCTGGTGATGCATCGATATATGCCCTGCCATATGCGGATGACGGTTTAAATATTACCTACGACCTCGATTACAGCGGTCATACGGGTATTGGCAGGCAGATTTTTAGCTGTCGGGTGACGCCGGAGGGTTTTGAGAAGCATCTGGCGCCGGCCCGAACTTTTTTGTTAGAAGCAGAGGCGAAGCAATTTCAAGCTCGCGGAATAGGAGCTCATCTTAGTCCTCGTGACATTCTGGTTATCAGCTCAGACGGCCCGATTAAGAACAGTTTCAGATTTCCTAACGAGTGTGCCAGGCATAAAATCGTTGATTTGATTGGTGACCTTGCGCTGGTCGGCCGAGCTGTTAAGGGAAGAGTGGTGGCCTATAAGAGCGGACATTCATTAAACCAACAGCTTGTAAGAAAACTGTATGAAGCGGCCGAGCAGCAGGAGCGCGTGGCAAAGTTCGGAACTGACGCCCTTTTGGATATTCGGCAGATTGCCAAGATTCTGCCACATAGATATCCATTTTTGCTGGTAGACAAGGTGGTTGAAATCGAAGGTGATACGCGAATAAAGGGGATAAAGAATGTAAGCTTCAATGAGCAATTTTTCCAGGGCCATTTTCCAGGCACACCTATTATGCCGGGTGTTCTTATCGTAGAGGCGATGGCGCAAATGTCCGGCTTACTGTTCGCACAAAAACTGGAACATGCCGGCAAGCTGGCGGTGCTTTTTAGTATGGATGGTGTAAAATTGCGTAAGGCAGTTGTCCCCGGCGACCAGCTTGTCCTTACCGCTGAGACAGTCAGGATGAGAAAAAGAACAGCGCAGTGCCGGTGCAAGGCAATGGTAGGCAAAACGGTAGTTGCTGAAGCGCAAATCAAGTTTATGCTTGTAGATGAAGAGAAAGTGTAAAAAAATCGTGACCCGTCGCCCGGCCCTCGTGACCCGTGCGACAAGCGACGAGCAACGAACAAAGGTGAGATACGAGAATGATTCAAGTGCATCCCAGTGCAGTAGTCGGCAAGGAAGCTCGCCTGGCTGACGGTGTTGTAATTGGGCCAAATTGTGCTATCGACAGCGAGGTTTCAATCGGTGCCGGCACGGTACTTGATGCTAACGTAGTGATTAGCAAGGACGTCGAGATTGGCCAGAACAATCACTTTTTCCCCAATTGTGCGATAGGGGGCAGGCCGCAACTGCTGGGGCTGAGTGCAGACGACGAGATTGGAGGGCTTGTCATAGGCGATAACAACATCATTCGAGAACAGGTAACAATTCATCCGAGTATTTATCGGGGTGAGTTTACGAAAATAGGAAATGATAATCTTCTTATGATTGGAGCACACATCGGACATGACTGCATACTTGAAGATAAAATTGTTATGAGTAACTATGTGCAGATAAGCGGGCATTGCAAGATAGAGACGGGAGTTTGGCTCAGCGGTGTGGTTTTGCTGCATCAGTTTGTAACTGTTGGCAAGTGGTGCTATGCTGCTGGGCTTGCGGGGATTAATCGGGATGTTCCGCCATTTCTTATTGTCAGCGGTCATTACCCGCCGAGGGTTCGGGGCGTTAATAAGCGTGGGCTGGAGCGAGCCGGTTTGAGCGAGCAGCAACAGCAGAAAATAACCGAGGCCTACAGGAAACTTTATCGCCAGGGCGGGACACTGCTGGAAAATGCGAAGGCTTTGGAGCAAGAGAACGGACTTGATGAGAATGTTCAGGCTATGCTCGAGGCGATAATCAGGAGCAGCGAACAACAATTTGGCAGATACCTTGAGAAGTTTAGACATTGAAAAATCGTATCTGGTGAAGCGTAAAACGTGAAGCGAGATACGGGATACAAAATGCAAGATACGAAAATACGTACCGCTGTTGTAGGTGCAGGCAAAATGGGGGCGGTTCATGCGAAGGTCTATGACAGCCTGCCGCAAAGTGATTTGGTGGCTGTCGTTGATACGGATATCGATAAAGCCAGAAAGCTCGCCAGGAAATATAAGTGCTCTGCGTTTGCCAACTGCGGGGATATATTGGATAAGGTTAAGGCGGTAACGATAGCAACGCCGACGGCTTCGCACTATGAACTGGCAAAGCTTTTTATCGAAAACAACATTGCGGTGATGATTGAAAAGCCGTTGGCAGCTGATGTGAACCAGGCGCGTGAGATTGTGGAGCTTGCGAAGAATCGTGGTGTTGTTGCCGCCGTCGGTCATTCTGAGCGTTGTAACCCCGTTGTTCAGGCGATGAAACGGCTTAAGATTGAGCCGAGGTTTATCGAAGCCACTCGTATTAGTCCGTATCCTTTCCGCTCAACGGATATTGGTGTTGTACTGGATGTGATGATACACGATATAGATATTATTCTGTCTTTGGCGGGCAGCAAAATTGCGAAAGTAGATGCAGTCGGCGTTAGTGTCATTGATGAAAAAGAAGATATCTGTAATGCGAGGATTGTTTTTGAGAACGGCTGTATTGCGAATATTACCGCTTCGAGACTTGCGCTGAAGACCGAAAGAAAGGTGAGGGTATTTAGCCGGCAGGCGTATCTGAGCCTGGATTTTTTCGAAAAAACCGGCACGATTATAAAGGCCGATACCAACAACATCAAGCTGATAAATAAAATCCGTCAGCTCAAACAGGGCGGAAAGTTTGATTTGTTAAAGACTGACTGGACAAAGCTGGTCCATTACGAGAAGCTGCAGATAGATGACAAGGAGCCGTTGCGTCTTGAGCAGGAATCTTTCTTAAAGGCGGTGACTGATAAGGGGTTAAAGCCCGAAGTTAGTGCCGAAGAGGGTCTGGCGGCGCTTCAATGTGCCGAGATGATTCTTGCTTGTGTTAAAAAACACAAGTGGGATTAACTATTGACAATTGATTATTGATGATTGATTATTTACAGGTGCTAATATGAGACATCTTAAAAAAACAACTCGATATCACGCGATTATTGTTACAGCCGTTATTGTTTTCGTATTCGGCTGTCAGGGGGAAAGGAAACCTGTCAAGGAACTCAAAATGGTAAAACTGGAAACGACTATGGGTGATATTGTCATTGAGCTTGATGAAAAAGCAGCACCGGTTACAGTCAAGAATTTCCTGACTTATGTGGAGGAAAGTTTCTTTGATGGGACGATATTTCACAGGGTGATACCGAATTTTATGATACAAGGCGGCGGATTTACGCCGGATATGGCGCAGAAGAAAACGCATCCGCCTATTATCAACGAGGCCAGTAACGGGTTGAAAAATAATCGAGGCACCATAGCAATGGCGCGAACAAATAACCCGGATAGTGCTACCAGCCAGTTTTTTATTAATCATAAAGACAACCCGAATCTGAACTATGTCGACGCTCGCAATCCGGGATATGCAGTGTTTGGAAAAGTAGTCGAGGGTATGGAAACGGTAGATAAAATAGCGGCTGTTAAAACGACGCAAAAAGGCCCACACGCTGACGTTCCCGCCGAGCCGGTAGTGATAAAATCAGCGAAGGTCGTCTCCGGTAAATAGAGGTGAACAACCTCACCTGAAGCACGGGACTGAATTCAGTTAAGTTTTTAGCTTTAGTGTGCTGACTAACTGGTGAGCAAGCCGGGTGGGTTCGGGGATGCGGTATTTGGTTGTGCAGTTGAGGGTGATTTCAATTGCATCTTTCAGCAGGCATTTGTTACCTACAGAGACAAAAACCGGAGCGACATTGGTGCGTGTTCTGACCACCGCACCGATAACCTCTTCACCGTCTTTCAGCGGGCTATAAGACCCTTTTTCAGGTGCCGGGTCTTCAAAGCTCCCGGTTAATCTGCTTTTTGCACAGCCGACGGTTGGCTTATCGAAAAACAGGCCCAGGTGGCAGGCCAGTCCGAATCGGCGTGGGTGGGCAATGCCCTGGCCATCGATGATGAAAGCATCCGGCTCATGTTTTAATTTTTCGACAGCAGCGATACAAACGGGAGCTTCGCGGAAGGAAAGCAAGCCCGGGATGTAAGGAAACGTGAGCTTCTGCACCGCGTTTTCCGTTTCAATTGGTTCAAAGCCTGGCAGCTTCAAAAGAACCACACACGCAATGATTCGTTTCTTATCCCTGCTAAAGGCACAATCAATACCGGCAATGGTCTTTGGCTGGTTCTTTAATTCAACCAGCTGCACTTTTTCGCTGAGCTGCTTCTGCAAAGCTATTGCCTGAGAATAAGACAGATTCCAGTTATGTAACTTTTTTATCTCCATACTTATTGTGGCTTCCTACTTACGCAGGAGTGAAAGGACAACCAATCCGGCTACGGCTCGACGCCTACGCCGAGACGAGAAACATTTTACTTTCTTGTGAGGTTTTGTTACAATTATTAGTTTGTGTTATTGCGGATTTTTGCAGGGCTGCTACTTTTGGCGGTGAAGAGATAATTATGACGAGACGAGCGGAAAAAGTGATTAAGATTACGGGGGCGGCGGAGCATAACCTTAAAAACATCAATCTGAGTATTCCACGGGACAAGCTGGTGGTGATTACCGGAATTTCCGGCTCGGGCAAAAGCTCCCTGGCCTTCGATACCATTTACGCCGAGGGCAGGAGAAAGTATGTCGAATCGCTCAGCGCCTATGCGAGGCAGTTTCTTGAACAGATGCAGAAGCCGGCGGTGGCTGATATTACGGGTCTGCCGCCTACTATTGCAATTGAGCAGCGAAGCGCCAGCAGCAATCCGCGCTCGACGGTGGCCACCACCACCGAAATCTATGATTATTTCAGATTGCTTTTCGCCCGTGTGGGTCAGCCGCACTGCTGGGTCTGCGGCAAAGAGATTGCAAGCCAGCATTCATCGCAAATAGTCGAGTCGATACTCGCCCGCCCGGAGGGCACGAAAATCCAGATTTGCGCCCCGCTGATTCGCGGCAAAAAAGGTGAGCACAAAGACGTTTTGGCCGGTATACAACGGCAGGGCTTTGTGCGTGTGCGTGTTGATGGTGATATTTATGATTTAAAGAATGTCCCGCTTTTGGATAAGAACAAAAAGCACGATATCGCAGCAGTCATCGACAGGTTGATTATTAAGGATTCGGTTCGCATTCGGTTAGCTGATTCGGTTGAGACGGCGCTGAAGCTGGCTGATGGGATAGTGTTGGTGCTGGTGCAGGAGCCGGATGCAGATACAAAAAGCCGCGGAGACAACAAGTGGAAGAATGTTATATACAGCGAAAAGTTTGCCTGCCCCAAACACCCACAGGCATCTCTTGAGGAGCTGTCGCCGCGCCTATTCAGCTTTAACAGCCCGTACGGCGCCTGCAAAAGCTGCGACGGCCTTGGGACAATTCTGGAATTTGACCCTGATTTAATCGTCCCCGACAAGAGCGTCTCGCTGGAACATGGGGCTGTCGAGGCCTGGCGCAAGGGGGGCAAGCGAATGAATATTTACTATAACCGGCTTATTAAAAAATTCTGCAGGAATGTCGGTATCAGTAAATCGATTCCATTCGAACAGATACCAAAAGAGATAAGAAGAATTCTGATGCACGGCACAACGGCGTCTGATGCAAGAGATTACGGTTTTCGGTTCGAAGGGATTATCCCGAACCTTACGCGGCGATGGAAAACAACCAGCAGTGAATATGTGAAGGCCAGGCTGCACAGCTACTTTGGAGAGCTGCCCTGCCGAAGCTGTAATGGGGCACGGCTTCGGCCTGAGGCTGCTGCCGTAACAGTAGGAGGTATAAACATACATCAATTAGCCTCATTGAGTATTGAGAAGGCACAGGAGTTTTTCAACAAGTTGATATTAAACGAAGAGCAATCGCTGATTGCAGCTCAGATATTAAAGGAAATAAAGGCCAGGCTGAAATTTATGGTCGATGTTGGGATTGGTTATCTGACGCTGGATAGAAGGAGCGGTACGCTTGCCGGCGGGGAGGCGCAGCGGATTCGCCTGGCCACACAGGTCGGCAGCGGTCTGGTGGGGGTCTGTTATGTGCTTGATGAGCCGACAATAGGTCTGCACAAGCGCGATAACAACCGATTGTTAGGCATACTTAAGCGTCTTACCAAGCTCGGCAATACGGTTTTGGTTGTGGAGCATGATGAGGACGTTATCAAAAGTGCGGACCATATTATTGATATCGGTCCGGCGGCTGGTGCGCACGGCGGCGAACTTGTTGTCCAAGGCAGTTACGAAACGATTATCGGCTGTCCCGAGTCGCTGACCGGTGAGTATCTAAGCGGGAAAAAAAGGATAGCCCTGCCAATAAAGAGAAGAAGTTACAACCTTAGAAGGTGCATCGAAGTAAAAGGTGCCGCAGAGAACAATCTTAAAAATCTCGATGTGAAATTTCCGCTGGGGGTATTCATCTGTGTAACAGGCGTTTCGGGTTCCGGCAAGAGCACTCTGGTAAGCCAGATTTTACTGAGGGTTTTGAGGCACCGGCTCTATGGGTCTCGCGAAAAGCCGGGTAAACACAAGACCATTCTTGGCACTTCGCAAGTAGATAAGGTTATAGAGATAGACCAGTCGCCGATTGGGAAGACGCCGAGGAGCAATCCGGCGACATATACCGGCGTGTTTGACCTGATAAGAAAACTGCTTTCAATGACGCGAGAGGCGAAGATTCGCGGCTATAAGGCGGGACGGTTCAGCTTCAATGTCAAAGGCGGGCGCTGTGAAGACTGCGGAGGACAGGGGACAAAGAAGATAGAGATGCATTTTCTGCCAGATGTTTATGTCACCTGCCAGGCATGCCGCGGCAAGCGATATAATCCGGAGACGCTGCAGGTTACGTATAAAGGCAAAAACATCGCCGAGATACTCGATATGAGGATTGAAGAGGCACTCGATTTCTTTGCTAATTTCCCGACGATTATGCGAATACTGCGGACGCTCAATGATGTTGGGATGGGCTATATGCAATTAGGTCAGTCATCAACGACACTTTCCGGCGGTGAGGCCCAGCGGGTAAAGCTTGCCGCTGAATTAGGCAAGGCTGCTACGGGGCGCACTTTGTATCTGCTCGATGAGCCGACGACAGGGCTGCACTTTGCCGACATTCATAATCTGCTAAACGTGCTGGGCCGGCTGTGCGATATGGGTAATACCGTCGTGGTAATCGAGCATAATCTTGACGTTATCAAGATGGCGGACTATATAATAGACCTCGGTCCGGAGGGCGGGGATGCCGGCGGCAAGGTAGTCGCCGCAGGCGGGCCAGAGGAAATCATCAAAAACAGAAAAAGTTATACGGCCAAGTATTTGGAAGACAAACTGAAAGCCGATAAGAAAAAGAGTTAATCCGCCAAGGGTATGGCGGATTTGGCAAGCGGAGATTTTTAATGGTTGCTGCAGCAGTTAAATGGGTTGGGGGCGTTGACGGCTTTTTGGGGCTTATAGACCAGCGGCGACTGCCCGGCGAATTTGTCAGGCTGCAGTGCCGGGATATCGAACAACTCTATGAAGCGATTAAGACACTTACTGTTCGTGGGGCTCCGGCGATAGGGGTTGCAGGAGCTTACGGGCTGGTTTTGGCTATGCAGAAGCTCGATACTTCCGCCTTCGCTGAAGCTTCCGTCTTCGCTAAAGCTACGCCGGACAAGACGGCGGACAAGCGATGCCCGATGCCCGATGCACTTGAATGTCTGAAAAAAGCCGCTGATTATCTTGGCTCATCGCGTCCAACGGCAGCAAATTTGTTCTGGGCGATGGATAGGATTAAAAGTAAGGCTGAGGACTTCGTCGCCGGTCGAGCGAGGGCAAATCTACGGGAACTGCAAGAGATTGTTCTGGGCGAGGCGAATGCTATTTGTCAGGAAGATGTGGATATGTGCCGGCAAATAGGGGAAAACGGTGAGAAATTTATCAAGGATGGGGCTGGTATTTTAACGCATTGCAACGCCGGTGCGCTGGCGACAGCGGGGCAGGGGACAGCACTATCAGTGATGTTCGAGGCACATAAAAAAGGAAAAAGGTTTAAAGTTTATGTTGATGAGACAAGACCGCTGCTGCAGGGTGCCCGGTTGACAGCTTGGGAATTGAAACAGGCGAAGATTGATGTGGTGGTTATTTGCGACAATATGGCGGGGTGGCTGATGAAGCAGAGCAAAATCAGCGCGGTGATAACCGGAGCTGACCGAATCGCAGCAAATGGAGATTCGGCAAATAAGATTGGTACTTACAGCCTGAGCGTTCTGGCCAGAGAACATGGCATACCTTTTTATATTGCTGCGCCTTCAAGCACATTTGATTTGAGTATAAAAAGTGGCGACCAGATACCTATTGAGCAAAGAGCAGCTGATGAAGTGAGGTTTTTGGGCAACGAAAAAATCACGCCGGATGGAGTTGAAATTTACAATCCCGCTTTTGACATTACAGAAGCACGGGACATCACCGCTATCATTACAGAGAGAGGGGTAATAGAAAGACCTACGCCGAAGAAAATCTCTGAGCACTTCAAATAAACGGCTCGTGGGGCTAAATCTGTCAGGCGCGTGTCATCAATGGCAGATAACTAATCTACAGCGATAACTTTTTTGACTTCGGGCACTTTTCCCCTCAGGATTCTTTCGATACCCGCTTTCATTGTCATTGCAGCGCCCGGGCAGCCCTGACAGGCCCCTTGCAGGCGCACGCTGACGTTTTTATCATCGTCCGTTCCCACCAGCTCGACATCTCCGCCATGACCCTGTAAGGCAGGCCGAATAATAGACTCAATCACATCTCTGACCTTTTGCTCGAAGGTCTGCTGTGTGTTGGTTTCGCCGCAACCACATTGTTCACACATAAGAAATCTCCTAAGTTATTTACCTGACAGTCCTATTATAGCAGCCATTTGGCTTTCAGCCAGCTATTTTTGCACAATCTGAAAAGTGTTTTGTTCAGCTTGAAAACCCAAAAGTAGTTATTGGCAGTCCTGCAAATTGCCGAAAAATAATTGACAGACACTGATTTGCTTTGTATAATTTCGTTGTATTTGTGTGAAAACATGCAAATACGAGCCTGAAACGCCCCGGTGTATCGGGGTGGTTACGGGATTACAGCAGGGCTTAAATCTTCGGGTTTTTCGGTCGTTTTCCGGTGAAAACGATTGATTTCCCGGGGCGGCCCAACGGCGCTGTAATTGACCCTGTAAATGGACCGTTGGTCTTACGGGGCAGGCCCGGAATAGCTATTAATGTTTATCAGGAAAGGTGTAAAAATGAGCTCCAAGTCTCGTTCTTCGGCAGTTTCGGCCGACAAATCCTCTCTCAAGGCAGGCCTTTCGACTACGCTCAAGGCGGGTGCCCAGATAATCGTCGATACGCTTATCGAGCTGGGTGTCGATACGATGTTCGGCTACCCGGGCGGCGTGGTGCTGCCTTTGTTCGACCGGCTCTACGATGCGCCAATCAATTTTATTATTCCGCGTCACGAACAGGGCGGATGTCATATGGCTGATGCATACGCCCGTGCCAGCGGAAAAGTCGGCGTTGTTGTTACGACCAGCGGCCCCGGTGCGTGCAATTTGACTACCGGGCTTGCCACGGCGATGATGGATTCTGTGCCGGTAGTCGCCCTTACCGGACAGGTTCGCACAGAGCTTATCGGCAACGATGCATTTCAGGAGGCCGATACTACCGGCATTACGCGTCCTGTTACAAAATACAACTCTATTGTTAAGGACGTTAAGGACCTGGCTCGGATAATTCGAGAGGCATTTTATATTGCTTCGACGTCTCGGCCGGGACCGGTGCTTGTCGATATACCGGTTGATATTCAGGTCGCCAAGTGTGAGACAGGCGGGACAGTTGAGATGGACCTGCCGGGTTATCGGGTTCGGACGAAGGGCCATACGAAGCAGATATCGGCCGCTGCTGCAGCGATAAATGAGTCAGAAAAGCCGGTGCTTTATGTCGGCGGCGGAGTTATCAGCGCGAACGCAAGCGAGGAATTAAGGGTATTGGCCCAGAAGGCGCATCTGCCGGTAACAACGACACTTTTAGGATTGGGTAGTTTCGACCAGAACAGGCCCGAGTCGCTGGATATGCTCGGAATGCACGGTTCCGCTTATGCTAATTATGCTGTGCAGGAATGCGACCTGCTGATTGCTGTAGGCGCTCGCTTCGATGACAGAGTTACCGGCAAAGTCAAGGACTTCGCTCCGAACGCAAAAGTAATCCATATTGATATCGACCCAACAAGCATATCGAAGAATGTTAGTGTGGATATTCCTGTGGTGGGCGATGCAAAATATATACTGGCTGAACTGGTCAAGGAAGTGGAGTACCGAGAGAGAGAGAAGTGGTTTAAAAAAATTGCCGAGTGGAAGAAAAAGTTTCCATTCAGCTACGACAGGGGAGCATCGACAATTAAGCCGCAGTATGTTGTCGAGGAGCTGTGCCGTCAGACCGATAGCGAAGCGATTATAACCACGGGCGTCGGGCAAAATCAGATGTGGGCAGCCCAATTTTTTAGATTCAGCAGGCCCCGACAGTTCATAAGCTCCGGCGGACTTGGCACAATGGGTTATGGTCTGCCGGCTGCCATAGGTGCGCAGGTGGCCATGCCTGGTGCAACTGTTATTGATATCGACGGCGACCACAGTTTTAATATGACGATGACAGAGCTTGCGACGGCGGTCGAGAACAAACTGCCGATAAAGGTTTGCATTTTGAACAACGGCTATATGGGAATGGTTCGGCAGTGGCAGGAGCTTTTCTATAATAAGCGTTATTCCAAGAGCTACCTGTCCAACCCTGATTATGCGACTGTAGCGGAGGCGCTCGGTGCTGTCGGGATTACCGTCGATAAGAAAACCGATGTTCCCGGCGCTATTAAAAAGATGCTGGGGCAAAAGCGGCCTTGCGTTGTTGACTTTAAAGTCGAACGCGAGGAAAATGTTTGGCCAATGGTTGCGGCCGGCAAAAGCCTAAATGAGATGGACGGGCTTGATATGCTGGAAAGTATGGCATAAGAAAATAAAAAGGCAAAAAAGCGATGAAGCATATAATAAGTGCACTGGTTGAAAACAAGCCTGGTGTTCTGGCGCACGTTGCGGGGATGTTCGCTGCCCGGGCGTTCAACATTGATTCACTTGTCGTCGGCCGAACCGAGGACCCGAAGTTGAGCCGAATGACGATTGTTGTTGTCGGCGATGACAGGGTTGTAGAGCAGGTTCGAAAACAATTAGCCAAGATTGTTCCTGTTGTTAAGGTTCAGGATTTTGCCGGTCAGCCGGTGGTGGCCCGGGACCTGATGCTTATAACGATTTCTGCCCCGCCGGATAAACGACCAGAAATTTTATCTTTGATGGAAATGTTCAAGGCTAAGGTGGTTGATATTGGAGCCAAGCAGCTAATGGTGGAGGTCAGCGGCCCTGAGACCAAGATTGAGGCTTTCATCGATGCTTGTAAACCATATGGCATCAAAAACGTGGCCAGAACCGGAACAATCGCGATGCCTCGACAGGGGCCGTCGGAAGTGAAATCTTAGCGTCGGCCTTTTTTGTTGATTGTCGGGAGATTGGTGATTATGATGTTTGCGTATGAGAGTTCCGCTGACTAAATACGGTTGGCCAGAGGTGGTTATTTTCCCGGCGATAGTGCTGGGGGTGATGATTGTTTATTTTGTTGTGGGCGTTCTATATCTGAGTGTCTGGACTATCATCTCGATAGAAGCTGTTCTGGCTGTTGTCTTGATATGGGTTTTGTCGTTCTTTAGAGACCCCTACAGACTTTGTCCGAAAGAAGCGAATCTGCTACTTTCACCCGCTGACGGGGGAGTGACTGATATCGAGATTGTTAAAGAAAATGACTTCATCGGTGAGCACGCGATTAGAATTGGAATATTTTTGAGTATTTTTGATGTGCACATTAATCGCGCACCATGTAATGCAAAAGTTACGAGAATCAGCTACAAAAAAGGCCGATATAAAAACGCCGCCAGTCCGGAATCCGGGCGGGTTAATGAGTCCAACGACCTTTATATAATCAGGACCGACAGCCCTAAAGACAGGCTGATTGTCCGGCAAGTCAGCGGTGCGATTGCCCGGCGAATTGTATGTGCTACAAAAGAGGGCCAAGAATTAAGTGGCGGTGAGAAATTCGGGATGATAAAATTCGGCTCCAGAACGGAACTGTATGTGCCTGCTCATGCAAATATAAAGTGTCTGGTTCAAACAGGCGATAAAGTCAAAGCTGGGCTGACGCCACTTGTAAGGTACGAAAAAGAATATCAAAATGTAAATATCAAAATGCAAAATTAAGGAAGTCGTCCCTTAGGGACTTCACAATTTTGATTTTTTATTTTTAATTTTTGATTTTATAGAGATGACCCGATTAAAGACCCAGGCTGCCAAAGAAAGTTTGCTTCGGCGGGTGCGAAGGCAGAGATTGAAGTACATCACTGTCCTGCCGTCACTGGTAACAATTCTAAACGGCGTATGTGGCTTTTCGGCCATTGTTTTTGCCAGCAAGGGCGCTGCCGCCGGCATTAACCATTTTTCCTATCATAGGCTTACGTTGCCATATTTTGCTATGGCCGGCTATATGATACTGCTCGCGATGATTGCCGATGTTCTGGACGGCCGGCTCGCACGAATGAGCAAGAACACATCCAGCTTTGGGGGCCAGCTCGACAGCCTCTGTGATATAATCAGCTTCGGGGTGGCGCCGGCATTTTTGATGCTCAAAGTTCTTGAATACAAATTAGGCGGCTACCCCGAACAGAATCTTTCCTTTGTGAATTTTCTGCAGCGTTTCATCTGGCTGGCAGCAGCGTCATATATAAGCTGCGCAGCCATTCGATTAGCCAGGTTCAATGTGGAGAACGAGGAGGATGAATCTGCCCACATGAGTTTCATAGGCCTGCCAACTCCTGCTGCTGCAGGGGTGGTAGTGAGCATAGTAATATTCTATCAGGAAACACTGTTGGAGCTTTCAGCCGAAAGCAGCCGGGCTTATATTATCTGCGAAGACGCTATTATTTACGCCCTGCCACTTTTGGTTCTGGGGGTGGCGGTGTTGATGGTCAGCAGGATTCGATATCCGCATATCCTAAATCAATATATAAAGGGCAAAAAACCTTTCGCACATCTTATCAGAGCACTGTTGTTCCTCGGTTTGATTATCTGGAGCAGGCAGGTGGCTTTGGTATTGATTTTCTGCGGTTTTGCTGCAAGCGGCTTTCTGAAATGGTTTTATTGTAAAGTAATCCACAGGAAAAGCGATTTTGCCTTGTCAGCCGAACCGCCGGCTATGATGACTGCCGACCGAGGCCCAACCCCTAAGGGGGACGACAGTGATTAGCCGGCGTTAGCTACGAGCTCAATCAGAGGTAAGCCGGCGGGGGCGGACTGCCCCCCTTCTTGCCCCTAAGGGGCAGGGGGGTGCAAATTTCTAATGAGGTGAACCTGTCGTCTGGAAGTCTCGCCCCTTGGCACTGCATTGGTTTATCTGATAATAGTGCTCCGCAACATTGCAGAGCCGCTGCAAAACCTGCCGGCCTTCAGGACTTGCTTCCAGACCGACAATCCGCAGGCCAAGACATATACTTTTCTCGCCTGCTGTCGGCAGGATGTTCCTAATCTGGGCATCGAACATCAACGGCATTTCATAGGGCATAGGTGTAAATCGCAGCCCGATAAACTGCCCTCTTTTGAAGTCCGGTTTTTGACCGGTGTCAACTACAATCTGCACGCCACCAGCAGAGATGTCGGTAAGCTTGCCCTGCCAATAGCATTCCTGCGGCATCCGGCGAGAGTCTGAGGTTTGGTTTTCTATTTGCTGCGTTTCGGACATCTCATCTGTCCAGCGGCGATGCCACAGCATCACATTTACCTTCAAAGAACTGGGCACGTCAACACGGAAATAGCTTCTTCTCTGGACCAGCTCAATTCGCTCCGGCACCATAAGTGCTATCGTTCCACCGCTTGTTGGATCTGATGAGGGCTGGAGAGCCACCACAGTTGTCTCGAAAATGAACTTGCCGTATCCATACTTTAGCGATATACCGACCGGCTGATTAACCTGGATGTTTATCGGAGACGGCTTTGGGGTTGTCATTTCGTGAGCTTTTTGCCCCCCCGCTTTCTTGCGAAAGCAAAAAGGTGGGTAGTCCGTTTTCCTTGGCGAGAGCCGGATATCCAGCCCGTTAGCTCCAAGGTTGGTCAGTAACACCTTCGCAACATGCCATTTACCCCTGGACAGGAAAGACAAAACGGCAGGGGTTTTTTTCTCGATTACAGTTCGCAGAATTTCCCTCGGTTCAGCTCTGCTTAGCATTGCTACTTCGTTCATATCAGCCCCCCTATTGAGGCGTTTTAAGAATCTGGTTTTGTCATTAAACAGGGGCTTTTTTAGAATTCCAAGGACCATATTGGACGTCGGCTCCCTTTCTAAAGTATATATATATAAATCGGCAATAAGCAAATTTGGTTTTAGGCAAAATTTTGCAACCTGCCACCGGCGGGGAAGATTTGCCTATTTTGCTCGTCAGGGCGAAGGCCCTGCCGTAGTCCCGAGGAGTTGTCCGTCAATAGGCAGTACATAGTTGCAAAATGCGCCTGAGGCGGATATGCTTGCTCTATCTATGAACGGAACTTATGAAACAAGAAGTCGTTGGGCGGATAAAATAGCGTTTTTGGGCCTTTTTATTGCGGTTCTGCTGATAGCCTGCTTTATAGTCATCTGGAGGTCTGCCATTGTGCTCTCGGAACCGATAGAATTAAATTGTGCCGGTTTATCGGTCTGTATCCCGACAGGTGCCGGCTGGCGAAGCGAAAAACAATGGAAATATCAGCAAAATGCCTTCACTTTGGATAGTTTTTTCAACCCCGTCCCCGGCAGCGTAACCGCCATAGTCTCCTGCCGATACCTCTTGGCGGCCACAAAGACTACTCCGGAGGTGCTGTTTGAGGAAAAGGCTTCTGCGGTTGGCGGGTCAAAAATCGTAAAAACAGGCCAAATCGAGATAGGCAGGCCGGGTTCCTCTTTTGCAAAAGGCTCGCAAAACAAGAGCATTCCCACTATTGATTGGGCACATATAAAAGGGTCAAAAACGCTGTTCGATACGTTTTTCGGCGTCGCGCAGTTACCGAACAACCGTAGGCTTGATATCGAAGTATATCAAGCTGCGGGTGACACGGACTTGGCCGAGGGGATTTTCAAATCCGTCACTGAGAGCTTAAAATTCACAGATGACCAACTGCTCGAGGCCGGCAGTAAAATTGTTGCAGAAATTAAAGGTAAGGGGCTCGACAGCTTTTTGGGTCCCCGTTTTGCAAAGGGGCCCCATTCCGCAAAAAACTCGCAAAGCGGCGGCCATTTAGACAACGAAGACCGGGAAAGCTTTTTTCTGATTAAGGATGCGAGAGAACGCACCATCGGATTTACAATGGAGGTGCTGGGTTCCCATTTTGCAGAAAGACCGCAAAACGGTGCTGCTCTCGAGCCGGTGCCGGAAGCTCAATTAAATATACTGGCATGGAGTTTTTACTATATTCGTGGGCGGCACGACCAGGAGCAGGTAACATTTTTTCAAAGCGATAACAGCTTTAATGAGTTTGTCTGGAAAAGCGAGACCAGCGGTCCGAGCGGTAGAAGTGGTGTTGAGATAGTCTTAGGCAAAGATAGGATTATGACCGTTAAGGAATTTGACCTGCAGGCCAAAGAAAAAGATTACCAAATCAGCCCTGCGGCGATACCGGATGTCCTGGGCAAGTATATCTTCAGCCAAATGCTTGATAGCGACCAGAAAGAAATCTTTGTGGATATAATTGAGGCTGATGGTAAAATCACACCAGCACTTATCTCCAGAATCGAGGTGAGCCCTTCCTTTGCTTCGCAAAATCGAAGCAGCGGAACTGACGTTGCCCAAGAAGAAGCTACCTATCTATTCAGGATGGAATTTTTGGACGGCCGGGGCTTTTCCGAACAAGTGTATCTTGACGACCAGAGGCGGATTTCGAGAAGGCTATTGCAGCAGGAAAGCACATATACCCTTGAACGCACCAGTGCTGAAAACATACTAAGAGAATTCCCCGAACAGGGCAGCTATATTTTGCAAAAGAAGGATAAAATTCTGGAACAGGGCCAACCGCAGGAAAATAGTGAATAGTAATTCGTTGTTCGTGAATTGCATCTTGTCCTGTGAGATACTAACGACTAAATGCTAAATGGTTCGACTTTGCTCACCATCCCGATCGGAGTCGAGGGAAGGTATTTGTTATGTCCGAGTATTATGATTGCATCATAATCGGCGCCGGCCCGGCCGGCCTGGGAGCGGCACTTTATGCTTCCCGTGACAGATTAAAAACTCTGGTGCTCGAGAAACTCACCCCCGGCGGACAAATCAGCACCACAGACAGGATAGAGAACTACCCCGGCATTGAACGGATAGACGGCCCCGGCTTGATTGAACGAATGCAGAAACAGGCCGTGACCTTCGGGGCAGAAATCAAAACCAGCAGCGAAGTTACCGCTCTGAAAAAATTGCGGGATGGCAATACCGAGGTTCGCTGCGATAAGGACAAGTATATCACAAGGACTGTCATTCTGGCGCCAGGCAGTGATTATCGCAAACTCGGCGTCCCCGGCGAAGAGGAATTCCGCAGCGCCGGTGCAGGCGTCAGCTATTGCGGAACCTGTGATGCTCCGTTCTTTAAGGGAAAGCACGTCGTTGCCGTCGGCGGGGGCAATACCGCACTGGAGGAAACGCTGCACCTGACCAAATTCGCTGAGAAGGTAACGCTGATACACCGCAGAGACGAGTTTAGAGCAACCAGGGTTTTACAAGAGGAGCTCCTGGCCAAAGCGAGCGAACCAAACTCCAATTTGATTATAAAATACAGCACCGTTGCAACTGCTATAGAGGGCAAAGGAAAAGTCCAATCAATCAAGCTCAAAAATGTAAGGACCGGCAAAACAGAAAATTATCCCTGTGACGGTGTATTCATATTTGTAGGTATGGTTCCGAATACAAACTTTCTTAAGGGCTTTGTGGACCTGACCGAGAACGGGTTTATCAAGTGCGAGTGCGCGTATCTTCGCACAAAAGTGCCTGGTGTATTTGCAGCCGGCGACTGTAGAATCGGAGCGGCTATGCAGTTAGCCACAGCAGTCGGCGACGGAGTCGTGGCAGCAATGATGCTAAAACAATATTTCAGAGACCCGAAGTGGTGGAACGAAACCGTCAGTGACATACTTCAACCGGGCGGATGGTAAGCATCGAGCTCAACTTTTGTAAAAAAAATGGCGATATGCTGTTGGGCTAAAAGCCTAGGCTTTTTGGAAACCTGGTTATGCAGAGGCGAAATTTAGGCTATACCGATTTGAAACTAACTACCATCGGATTAGGCACATGGGCAATAGGTGGGCCGTGGCAGTTCGGCTGGGGGCCGCAGGATGATGGTGAAGCAATCGCCGCAATCCTCAAGGCCCTCGACCTCGGCGTCAATTGGATTGACACCGCCGCCATTTACGGCTGCGGCCATTCGGAAGAATTGGTAGGCAAAGCGCTTAAGCAAACCAGAATCAGGCCAATCATTGCAACAAAATGTGGACTGCTCTGGGATGAAAAAAGAGAAAAAGTAAACTGCCTGAAAAGTCAAAGCATTCGAGAAGAATGCCACGCAAGCCTGAAGAGAATGGGCGTTGAGGGAATAGACCTGTACCAAATACACCGGCCTGAGCCGGATAGTGACATCGAGCAGGCGTGGGAAGAAATGGCCCGGCTCCAGGAACAGGGCAAAGTCAAACACATCGGCGTGTCAAATTTTTCAGTTACACAACTTGACCGTATCCGCAAGATTGCTACTGTGGCCTCGCTTCAGCCGCCTTACAGCATGCTCCGTCGCGAAGTCGAAGATGAGCTGCTGGGTTATTGTGCAGAAAATAATATCGGTGTAGTTGCATACAGCCCTATGCAAAGAGGTCTGCTCACAGGTAAATTTAGTCAGGAGCGTCTTATAGATTTGCCTCTGGATGACCATCGAAGAAGAATTCCGGAATTCCAGGAGCCGCAATTTTCCGCCACTTTGCAGCTTGTTGACCAACTTCGGCCTATCGCTGAGCGCAACGGCAGAACACTGGCTCAGTTGGCGATTAGCTGGGTCCTTCGCCGAAGCGAAGTTACCGCCGCTATCGTCGGGGCACGAAGACCTGAGCAGATTGCAGAAACCGCCGCTGCATCAGACTGGACACTTTCGCAGGAAGATATCGAAGAAATTGAGCAGCTATTAGCCGAACGTCAGGAGAAAATCAATAGATAATACCAAATGAATTAAAGAGAACAAAAAATGGCAGACAATAAAACTCTATATGCAAGTCCTCTCGTCGAAAGAAACGCTTCGAAGGAAATGGCTGAGCTTTTTGGGGCGCAAAAAAAGTTCAGCACGTGGCGCCGGCTTTGGCTGGAACTTGCGAAGGCACAGAAGAAACTCAGGCTGGATATAAAACAAAGCCAGATAAATGAAATGGCCAGGCACCTTGATGATATTGATTTTAAGAAAGCCGCCGCTTACGAAAAGAAGTTCCGGCACGATTGTTTCGCACACATCCACACCTTTGCTGATGCGGCGCCGAAGGCAGCGCCCATCATTCATTTAGGCGCAACAAGCTGCGATATCACCGACAACGCCGATTTGATTGTCATTCGCGACGCCCTGCAAATCACCGCAGGCAAACTCGCGGCCGTGGTCAACCTGCTTGCGCGCTTTGCCAAAAAATACCGCTCACTGCCGACACTTGGCTTCACGCACTATCAGCCCGCGCAACTAACCACCGTGGGGAAAAGGGCGACTCTGTGGTGCTATGAATTCGCACTCGACCTAAATGAGGTCGAGCACCGACTTGATACGCTGCCATTTAGAGGTATCAAAGGTACCACCGGCACACAGGCGTCTTTCCTGGCGCTGTTCGACGGCAATCACAACAAAGTAGAGCGATTAGACAAAATGGTCGCAGCCGCCTTCGGCTTCAAAAATACCTGCGCCGTCACGGGCCAAACATACCAGCGGAAAATCGACACGCTCGCCATAAACACGCTTGCCTCAATAGCACAGTCGGCCCACAAATTCTGCAATGACATTCGGTTGCTTTCAAACCTGAAGGAAATCGAAGAGCCATTTGAGAAATCTCAGGTGGGTTCTTCCGCGATGCCCTACAAGCGAAACCCGATGCGATGCGAAAGAGTTACGGCTCTGGCGAGATTTATCCTGTCACTTGCCACAAGCCCTGCAATGACCGCCTCGCAGCAATGGCTCGAACGCACTTTAGACGACTCCGCAAATCGCCGAATCGTCATCCCGGAGGCCTTTTTGGCCGTCGACGGCATCCTCGAAATTTTGACGAATATCCTCGATGGCCTTGTTGTTCACCCCAAGGTCATCGCTTCGCATATCGCAGCAGAACTGCCTTTTATGGCCACTGAAAATATCTTAATGGCTGCGGTCAAAGCAGGCGGCAACAGACAGAAACTTCACGAAAGGATAAGAGTTCATTCTCAGGCTGCCGCCGAGCAGGTCAAAAAGTTCGGCAAACCAAACGATTTAATAGAACGACTTAAAAACGATTCTGCTTTTGCAAAAGTAGATTTCAAAAAAGTCTTAAACCCAAACGATTACATCGGCAGAGCACCGCAGCAGGTCGATGAATTCATAAAGGACATCGTAGCACCCGTCCGGAGGAAATATCGCAGAGAACTTAGCAGAAAAGTTGAACTGAAAGTATAAAGGAATTTTGTGCTGTGACCAGAGAAGAGTTAATAAAACGCATTAAAGAAACGGCGTATCTGGAAGGTGATTTTACCCTTCGCAGCGGAAAGAAAAGCAAATACTATCTTGATAAATACCTTTTCGAGACCTGCCCGGACATTCTAAAAGCTCTCGGCAAAGAATTTGCAAAATATGTTACCAGCGATGTTACTTTGATAGCCGGCGCCGAATTAGGCGGTGTGGCGCTGGCAGCAGCTACAGCTCTTGCAACAGGGAAAAACTGGGTGATTGTCCGCAATAGCAAAAAGGGCTATGGCACCGGCAAACTAATTGAGGGTGTCTTAAAAGAAGGTGATGTAGTTCTGCTTGTTGAGGACATCACCACCACCGGCGGGCAGGTCCTCGAAGCGGCCAAGATTATTACCGAAGCCGGCGCAACGGTCAAAAAAATCGTCTGTGTAATCGACCGCAAACAGGGCGCAGGCGAAAACATAACAAATGCCGGCTACAAATTCGAGAGCATATTAACAAAAAACGACCTCGGCATAAAAGATTAGCAAGTCAGCAAATCAACGATTTTTTTGGCGATTTTGGTTTTGGTTGTGTGCGGGAGTTTCAGCCATTTGCGGTCGGGCGTTTTTATTTGGACGGAAACCCTGTCAGAACCGATTGCGGCAACGGTGTTGGCGATTATCATATCAAGATTCTTTCCTTTTAACTTCTTCTCGGCGCTGGTGCGGATAGCTTTATCTTCCAAAGCAAAGCCGACAACGATTTGATTTTTTCTTTTGTGCTTTCGGGCCCAGTCGAGAATGTCAACTGTGGGCTTGAGCTTTAAGGTTAAAATCTTATTGGTCTTTTTGATTTTTGTCCTGGCTGGCTTTGCAGGCGTATAATCTGCAACCGCGGCTGCCATTATCAGACAATCGCATTTTGCGAAGGACTTTTTTACGGCTGCAAACATTTCGGCGGCGCTGTCAACACCGACAAAATCTACTCCCACCTGCGGCTGCAAATCCGAAGCGCTGATAAGTGTAACTTTATGACCTGCTTTGATTGCCGCCAGCGCAAGGGCATAGCCCATTTTGCCACTGCTTGCATTGGAAATAAAGCGAATGGGGTCGATATATTCGCGAGTTCCGCCTGCTGTTATTAGAAAATGCATTTTGCCGGATGGTTTACCTTTTCCTGCGTTTAATTTCCGAAGCGATTTTTTCGATTGCTTCCAAAATGTCCTGCGGCTCCGACATCCTTCCGATGCCTTCTGTGCCGCAGGCAAGCCGGCCCTCAACAGGGCCTATTAGCTGAAAACCCATCTCTATAACCATCCTGATATTGCGTTGCACAGCAGGGTTGCTCCACATATTGTCGTTCATCGCAGGAGCCAAAATCACCGCCCCTGATTTAATCAGAGGCCAGCAGACGCAAAGGGTCGTACTAAGCAAGTCATCGCAGATGCCATTTGCAATTTTGCCTATAATATTCGCCGTTGCCGGCGCAACAACAACAATATCAGCCCAGTTAACCAGATTTATATGGCTGGTTTTGAATTCGGTGTTTGTGTCCCACAAACCGGTAAAAACCGCCGAGTTGGTGACCGCCTCGAAGCTTTTCGGGCAGATGAGCCGGCAGGCAGCCTCCGTCATTATCGTATTCACCCTGGCACCGACTCCGGTCAGCTTGCTGGCCAGTTCGACTGCCTTATACGCAGCGGCTCCGCCGCTGACACCCAGTAAGATATTGGGCACCCTTTTGCCCCACGTTGCAAAATGGGAGCCTTTCAGATAACCTCGATTTGATTTTTTTTCGGGCATCACCGCCTCAATTATTCTCCCGGTTTGTTAATATTACCGGCCTCGTAGTCGATAGCAATCTTGTCCTGCAGGATTTCCTGAACAACGATTTCCAGTTGTGTTTTGCCTTTGGCATCCTCAATCAGTGGCCGAGCCCCCTCCATCAACTCACCCAGCCGTTTTTGAATCAGTGCCGTTAATCTGTATTTACCACCAACTTTGTTGACTATGTCTGTGCTCTTTAGCTCCTCTATCATTCTTTTTCTCCAATGCTCTGTTTAATAATTTGCACTATTTCTTTTACCGCCTGTTCCAAATCGTCATTTATAACCATATGTTCATAGTATTGCCACGCAGCGGCGATTTCAATGCCTGCCCCGTTCAATCTTTTTTCAGCCGCTTGAACATCTTCTCTGCCCCGCAGGTTCATGCGTTCGGCCAATTCCTTCTGGGTCGGCGGTAAGATAAAAATCATCACCGCAGCCGGGTATATTACTTTTATCTGCCTAGCGCCCTGAACGTCGATTTCCAAAATAATGGTTTCGCCGGCCCGCAGTGCCTCTTCTACCTTGTCCTTTGGTGTTCCATAGAAATGGCCGAATACCTCTGCATATTCCAGCAGCGAACCCTCATTGACCCGCCGCTGGAACTGCTGCTCTGATATAAACCAATAGTCTCGGCCGTCAACTTCATTTTCACCTTTAGGCCTGGTGGTAACTGAGACACTAAGATGGGTGCTTTTTAACCGTTTAACTACCTCTTTGCAAATCGTGCTTTTGCCCACACCAGAGGGGCCGCTCACTACCACCACTTTGCCACTGCCGTTTTTAGCTTTTAGTTTTGAGCTTTTAGTTACCATTCAATCGTCACGATGGCTTACGCCATTGAGGTCGAGGCTTCCTTTTATGGGTTCCCAGACGCAGAAAAAAGTGCGTTTGGAGTCTCTGTAATATCTCTCAAAACGGGGTCCCTTCCTCACTCTATATTCTGAACCTGTTCTTTAATCCGGTCTATCCGGCACTTTATATCGACCACGCAGCGGATAACCTCGGTATTATAGGCCTTACTGGCGATGGTGTTGGCTTCCCTGAGCATCTCCTGGCTGATAAAGTCCAACCTGCGCCCCGCCTGAGTATTCGCCTCGCAGCTCTCAGCGAACTGCTGCAGGTGCGAATCCAGTCGAGCAATCTCCTCAGATATATCTGACCTGTCGGCAAAAATCGCCACCTCCCTGGCAAGGGCCTCTTCATCCAATTTAAGTTTTGCGTCCGCGAGGAGCTCATCGACCCTTTTTCTTAGTTTCTTCTGATATTCCTGCAAAACGACCCCACTGCGAACACGTATTTGCTCGAGGTCCTGTTTTATAGCTTTACAGTGATTATCCAAATCGGCCGCAAGGGCAGCACCCTCTGCAGCACGCATCTGCTTGAGCTGGCCTATTGCCTTTTGCGTAATGCTTAAAACCCTCTTTTTTATTTGCTCGGCTTTTTTTTCATCCGGCAATGCCGGCCGAACAATCCCAGGCAGTGTCAGCAACCCCCCCATATCGATGGGGCATTTAATATTGACCGAAGAGGCAATCCGGCTCAATTTCTCCATATAAGCCCGTAAGGCCGTCTCGTCGATATCAAAGAGCACATTTGCCGGTGCATTTTTGAGCCGGAGCACACAACTTACCATCCCGCGTGAGAGGTTTTTTCGCAGAAGTTTGTCAATATCTTCTTCAAGAAACGCAGTCGTCTCCGGCAGCCTTACACAGGTTTTTAAATAACGATTATTGACCGTTCTAATTTCCACGATGTAAGTTACGCTGTCAATCTCGCCCTGTGCTTCACCAAATCCGGTCATACTATTTATCACAGCACTACACTTTCAATTCGTATTGCGTATTTCTTTCCGCACGACGCATCACGCATAACGCACGACGAGGTTATTCGCCGAGCGAATTTGCATCGGCACTTTCGCCGCCGGTCTCAGCGGGGGCTAATGGTGGCTCTGAACTTTGCGGCAGCTGCTGTTGAACCGGGGGCTGTTGAGCCGGAAGCTGCTGGGTCGGCTGAGGCTGGCCGGCACCGAAATCGCTAATACTTGGTTTGTAGAATTTGGCCATTACCACAGCAAGCGCCAAAAACACGCCCACCATCGCTATTGTAACCCATGTCAGAAAATCGCCGGTTTTGGAACCTAAAATCCCACTTGCCAGACCACCGCCAAAGGCAGCACCCAAGCCGCCGCCTTTGCCCTTCTGAATCAGAATGATTAAAATCAGTGCCACCGCACCAATAAAAAAGACGATAGCAACTAAATTCATAAAAAAACTTACTGCCAACATTGGAAAAACCGTCATATTTATTTCCCTTACAAATAGCGAACAGAAAAAATTAAACGCTATACGCTAATTACGTTGCCGCCTGAATTATCGCGACGAAATCATCTGCGTTCAGGCTTGCTCCGCCGACCAGCAGGCCGTCTATATCCTGCTGGCGCATCAACTCGGCGGTGTTGTTGGGCTTTACCGAACCGCCGTAGAGAATACGAATCTCCTGAGCTAATTTGGTGTCATACATTTGCCCAAGCATCTTTCTTATCAAGGCATGCACCTCTTGTGCCTGCTGTGGCGTTGCTGTCAGACCTGTTCCAATAGCCCAGACCGGCTCATAAGCTACGGTTGCCGCAGAGACCTTCTCGGCACTTAAGCCGGCCAGTCCCTTCTTTACCTGCCGTGTTACAACCTCTTCTGTTCTGGATGCTTTGCGTTCTTCAATCAGCTCGCCCACACAGAATATCGGCAAAAGTCCGCCTATGATAGCAGCGGCAATTTTTTTATTTATTAGCTCGTCGGTCTCACCAATCACGTGTCTGCGTTCCGAATGGCCGCACAAAACATAAGTGCAGCCAATATCTTTCAGCATTGACGAGCTTATCTCACCGGTAAAAGCTCCTTCCCGCTCATAATAAATATCCTGAGCGCCAACGGCGATGCCCGATTTGCGAAGGGCATTAACCACACCCTGCAGATAGACAAAAGGTGGACAGACCGCAACGTGAACGCTATTTTTTGCAGATGCTGAGGTCCTGGAAACAATCGCTTCGACCAGCTCTATACTGGTATGGCTGTTTGTATTCATTTTCCAGTTGCCGGCCACAAATGGCTTTCTCATAAAACTCACAAAGCTCTCCTAAATGATAGGTTGCAAACTAAGAACTATATACTCAATATTAAAGCAATTCTGTCGCCCTTGGGAAACTGCCTAATATCGAAAGCTGCAGGCAATGCTCACGAGCTTCTTCCAGTCCCTTTTGAACCTGTTCTTCCGTTCTGTGTCCGAGGAAATCCACAAAAAAATAGTATTCCCACTGCCTTTTTTTGCTCGGCCTGGATTCTATATTTGTCAGGTTGATGTTGTATTTCTTGAAGACATCAAGCACATCAGCCAGGGCGCCGGCTTTATGAGCGGTGCTGAACAAAATAGCGGTTTTATCTTCACCGGTCAGTTTTGCATCCTCTCGTCCGATTACCAAAAATCGGGTTATATTGTTAGCATTATCCTCGATATTTTCACAGACAACTTTCAGCCCGTACAGCTCCGCGGCAACGGATGAGCCAATCGCTGCGGCTTTCGGCTCGTCCGCTGCCAACTGTGCGGCTTTGGCACTGGAGGCAACGGCAACAGTTTGGGCTTCTTTAAAAGTGGCGCTCAACCAGTTCCGGCACTGGGTGAATATCTCCGGCTTTGAATAAATCTTCTCTATCTGGTTCAGTGGGCAATTGGCCAATAGACTATGGTGAATCGCCATCAAAACCTCAGCGCAGATTTTCACATCGGACTCTATCAGGGCGTCGAGCGTCTCTATTACGCCGCCGCCGGTGGTATTTTCTATCGGGGCAAGACCCAAATCGCAATGACCTTTGCTGACTTCATCGAAGATGCTTCTGATGTCGGCCAGCGGTTCATATTCGACACTCTGGCCGAACTTGAGCAATGCTGCGGTGTGGCTGAAGCTGCCGCCGGGCCCCAGATAAGCAACACGCAACGGTCTTTCCAAGGCAAAAGAACCGCTCATCAGCTCACGCCAAATAGCCGTCAGGCATTTATCCGGCAGTGGACCCTTGTTGGCCTTGGTAATCGTGGTAAGAATCTCTTTCTCCCGGTCCGGTGAGTAAACTGGTTCGCCGGCCTCGCTCTTTAGCTTGCCTATCTCCACGACAACACGCGCACGCTCATTGAGCAGCTTTACAAGCTGAAGGTCAAGTTTGTTAATTTGATTTCTCAATTCTTCAAGAGACATAAGCCAACGCCGAAATGAAGGATAAAATTACAAGCGAATCTCCGGTAACTCAGCCATTTTTTCTAAAACTGTTACTTTTAACAAAATTTTGCTCTTGCGTCAACGAATTTGGCATATTTAGATATGAATTTTGAGCACTAAATGGCAAAAAACGATGAAATATACAATTTTTAGGACTAAATGGGGCTATTTCGGCCTTGCCTCTACTGATAACGGGCTTTTGCGTACCTGCCTGCCGCTGAACAATCTTGAAAAAGTCAAACGCCGGATATTAACCTCATTTGTGGGTCGAGAACCGAGCATCAAGCATCGAGCATCGCTTGTCCGCCGTAGCTTCGGCGAAGGCGGAAGTATCGAGTTCGACAAAGACCTTTTCAAGCCGACCCAGGAACAGATAATCGCTTATTTCGAGGGAGCTTGCATAAATTTCAGAGATATTCCCGTTGTGCTGGATAGATTGGGCTCATTTGTGAGGCGGGTTTTGACTGCCTGCAGGGGTATAGAATTTGGCCAAACAGTAAGTTATGGCCGATTGGCTGAGATGGCTGGCAAATCCGGTGCCGCCAGGGCGGTCGGCGGAGCGCTTGCCAAAAATCCGCTGCCATTGATAATTCCCTGTCACAGAGTAGTTTGTGCTAATGGCAAAATCGGTGGATTCTCCGCTGCCAGCGGGAGAAATTTGAAAGAAAAACTGCTAAAACACGAATATCAATCATTAACGAGCAGCAAAAACAGTTAATCTGACGAAACTCCTATTCGAGATGTATGACGCCGCTGCGTCTGTCCGCTTCGAGGCTGGCTTTCTTGATAGCATCGTAGAGTTTGCGGGAATCTCGTATCTTTTCAAAAGTAAATTCGGGGTCTGTCTTGTCAGTCGTTATTACCGTCACCGAGCCGACGCCGACAATGCAGTCGAGCAGGCTTCTGCGAAGTTTAAGGTCAATCACTCGAAACATATCCAGATTGTCCACTCTTCTGTCGAGAAGTCCTCTGCTCCACTCGATTCGGTCGGCGGAGACCTCGTAACGGGTCGTTTTGAGCCGGGCCATTTTTGTCAAAAGTATAAGCATAACGAGCATCGCAAGCCCAAGGCCGGCAATAATCCGATACCTGCGGAATAGTAAAAGCTGCTGTTCGTTAAGTGCAAGCCTTGATGCTTCTTTGGCTGTATTTTCAGCGATTTCGGGGTTCGGCCCAGGCGCTGTTATTGCATCGCCGGCAGGTGACGTAACCACAGGTGAGGCAAGGGGTTCGGTTTGTTGAAATGTCGAGAGTTCTTCAAGGGGATAAAGCATTAGAAGAGCCGCGATGCCGAGAAAGAAAAGACCTCGTATTGCCGAGCCGGTCATCGCCCACAGGGAGGGCCTGCCTTCAAACAGAACTCTATCGCGTGTTTTTTTATCGCCGTCCGGCTGGGAATCCGAAGTCGGGTCGGCTTGTAAAGCCTTGGCTCTATTGGTGTTAAGAAATTCGTTGCAGAACCGGCATTTGATAGCGCGGGCCTGAATAGTCTCGGCACAAAAGGGGCATTGCTTGGTTTGCGGCTGATTAAATGTAATGGTTTCCATTTAGTATATATCGGAGATTTATCGAAAATTATGGAATTTTAGGGGTGAAAATAAGCCCGGCTTCGTTGTAGAACTACGCCGAGGTCTTCGCTACGCTACGAGGCGTTAGGTTGAGATAGGGAAGATGGGTAAAATGGGGTAGCACCAAACGCGCATGTTCGTGTTTGAAAACGTCGAAAACTGTAGAAAAAATTGGAAAAATGTATAGAAACGGTCAAAATTTGTATAGAAACGGTTGAAAATGTTGGAAAATATTCGACAATTTTTCACCCCCCCTGCGCATTTGATTGATTTTTAATTAGCCACAGAGCGGCTGTGTCAAATTTCAAGTATTTTTTAGAGATATTTTGGGAGTCCATAAAGTTTGATTCCTTACCATAGTATTGAGAATAATCAGCAACTTACGCATGCAGGCGGTAA